>Ga0181529_10002980_pt1 | contig 19733 bp, 16 predicted proteins | sample PEATcosm2014_Bin_36_FD_119763 | JGI IMG/M metagenome (GOLD analysis project Ga0181529, IMG submission 119763) | Peatland microbial communities from MTU Mesocosm Facility, Houghton, MI, USA - PEATcosm2014_Bin10_30_metaG | ecosystem: Environmental > Terrestrial > Soil > Wetlands > Peat | place... | reverse complement strand
GTCACGGACCGAGTTCCCCTGCTAGCCGATCCGTTTGGAAGCTCCGATGAGCACCTAGTCTGTACGCTGACCGGGGAAGGCCTTCGGGATATTTTTGTTAATCGTCTGTGGCCGGAGCACCTAAGACCAGTAATTCAAAGGTCCCTTACGCGTGGCAAAGAAGAATTGGGGGGGCAGCCAGTGTCTGTCGTCCTTCTGTCTGGAGGATCCTGCAACATAGGATGGGTCCGGCGCCTATTAGAGGCCGACTTTAGCTACTACATTGCCGGAGCCCAGATACTGCCAATAGATGACTATCAGCAAGTTGTCGCAAAGGGCCTGGCGATCGAATGTGCCCGGAGGTTCTATACAGGAGAGGGTGACTTTTCGGCCGTGACATACAACCCTCTCTACTTGAGGCTCGACTCGGACAATAGTGGCATACAGGTCCCAGCCTTTGTGCCAAGGGGAATAGTTGTCCCGAAGAACCAAGCTCCCGGGATGTTGCTCTCGTCGGCATTTCCTACGCACGATCTTCAGAGCGCTCCGCTTAGGTGGAAGGTCAAGCTGGAGCGCCCACCTCATCGTAGTTTGGACTATTACTTTACGCGATCCATTGAAGAAAACACGGGTTCTGATGCTTTGAATCTTGATAATCACACGGTCTTCACGCCGGCGAACGCCAAGTTTGACTCCGCGATACAGGTGGAGATTGCCGTCACCGGCCAGAACGCAGTCAAGCCGAGGTTCATATACAAGACGGGTGCTGGCGGTGAGGATGCCGTGTACGCAGACGGTCAGCCGTTCTTCTTAGATATGACAGTCCGGCAGGATTCGAAATCACAGGTCTTTCTGGGGTTAGATTTTGGTACCAGCAACACGTCCATTTCTTATGTCACTAAGCAGGCCGTCGAGATTCAAAGCGAGCGCTCTAATGACGTGCCATGGATGGGCTTGGCCGACCTGAGCAATACTTTGCCGTATCCGATGGCTGAACCACTCAAGCGCTATTTGAGCCAGACCGACGCGAAGTCATTAACATCAGCTGCGATCGAATTCATTGAAGCTGCGCTCGCAACTGGAGCTTACGTTTCCTATCTTGAATACTGCTTGACCAAGGGCCGCGGCAAGTCCGCGCAGTTCAGTGGTTTCCGTCAACGCTCTGCGGGCCCGTTGTGGGGGCTGATCAAGAACCTTGCCCCCCAGATGAAGACTCGAGCAAGGATCTCGATCCCGTTTCAGGACCTTCTGCGACATGAACTTGAGGTCATGGAAGGGGCGGTTCGGCTTATTTCGGATTACAAACACCACAAGGCCGATGCGGAGTTCAATTTGCACCGAGTCGTCGTGTTGCTTGCTAATACCGGGGCACGTGCATTTTCGAAGTGGCGTTTTGGCCGCTTTGAACATGTTGAGAAGAAACCATTCTCTAGGGTGAACCAAGGCCTCTTTCGCCACGCACATGGCTGTCCGCCATTCGTGGGAATGCAGGCATATCGCGGAAAGGAGAACTTCTCACCGGAGCAGGCTTTCGTGCAAGAGGTGGAAACTGGAAACTTGCTTTCCTTGGAGCCCCTGATTTTTGTCGATCGCTGTTCTATACACACGCTTACTGAGGGAGCAGAGCCACACTGGTACATTTTCGACAAGTATGATGAGAAGAACAATGTATTCTCATTCAAGGCTGTCGGTTATGCGTGTAGTCTTGAGATAGGCGAATCGGACGTTCGGTCAGCCGTGTTCGAAGCTCTGCGCGAACTCTATACGGGAGACCAGGACGTGGCGCTCATAGAGGCGAATGAGTTCGCCGATGTGGAGCAAGGCTATTTCGGGTCTGCGAAACCGGCTTGAGATCGTAGGCGGGTGAAGGCCCACAGCACAGCCCGGCAGAATCAGAAGGTGGCAGTCGAATCGGCGGCCATCCCGGCCCGACCCGCGAAGTATTGTCGCCGATCCGCCGATCCTCGCGGGTTCTCGACAGTCGAATGAAGTCGCAGAGCGGCGCACGCTTGCGAGATACTCCCCAAGTGGCAGCGCAGCCAGCACGAAGTCGACCCGCGCCCAGAAATCCGTTGGGGACCTATCCGGGTCTCCGTCGGGCCAATAGGTATACGACCAGCAGGATGCTAAATCCTCCGATTAGGGCCACCCATCCTAGCGCCGCACCACTTATCCCCTGGTTTTTTAGAAACGTGACGGTCCCAAACATGATTGAAAGGCAACCGACAATTGCCCCCGCGATCCCCAGAAACTTCCGATCAAACAGCCCCTCCACCTTCTCGATCGTGATCTTCTGGGATTCGTCGACTTTCCTGGAAAGCTTTTCCGTCTCGCCCGAGATGGTGTCTTTCAGGAGGAGGACATCCTTCGATACTACCTCGAACTTGCCATGAAGGTCGGTTAACTCTGTACTGATGTGATCGAATGGGTAACCGGCTTCTCGCAGCTGCCTGGACGGATCGAGGCGCTCGACAGAGGAACCCACGAGATTTTTCTTCGGAATGCTCGCTGGTACCTTCCGGATAGAACGGACTATTCCTTGAGCGTTCTGATAGCGGTCATGGGCTCGTTGCCCGTACGGAATCTCTGGGATTTCGCCGCCTTCCAACAAGAAGATAGTCAGCTTGAAGATGGGTTCGCCGAATCCTAGGATGAAATCCCTGATGGAGCTGTTGCGCAAGCCCCAATTGAGAGTCCCGCTCCAGCCGGAGTCTACCTTTGTTGCTGATTGCATAATCCCTTCCCGCATCATCGTTGTGGTAGGGGTTATCAGAGCCATCAGATCACATCCGGGGAAGATCCTGTCAATCGCCTCGTGGGTGAAAACAAAATCCTCGTAGCTACTGATTGTAACGGTCTCGCCCGGGAGAACCTTCAAATACATCCCTGGGGCCAGCTCCTTTTCCTCATCCGTGGAGTGGAAGAGCACCTGTTTACCGAGGCGGATTTCTATTCCGTTTGGATTGACTCTGTCCTTATCTGCATTGAGGATCACGGTCCCCAAGAGTTTCAGAATGTCTTTATCCGCTAGGATCTTCGCCATAGACAGGTGCTATGCGGTTCCATCCAGCACTTTTTCCGTTTTCTGCGTCGCCCACTCATTTGGCTGGTCGAAACGGCCATCCCTTGGGTTGCTGCCAAGGGGCTAACGGCCGAGAGCTCAGCCGAATAGCCGCTTGCCCCATACTACACCACCAGGCGCAAAGCGTCTATACTCAACACGCCACTGAACTTATGCCAGTGGAGTGATCGTTGCTCAAGGACGCCGTCCGCAAGCAACCCCGATCCTCCTTCGTTGTCTCATTTGCCGCCATTCACGCCCTACTACTTGAATCTCTGTGAGCGCCACGCTCGGTGCCGTTGGGCCTCGCGAGGCACGCTCACGGAAAGTGAGGGCATGTGCAACACTCCAAGACGAAATCCACCAAACTTGATGTCGGTCCATTTGGAGCAGTGCCCTTGGTCGGCTCAGGCTTCGAGACGGAGGCGACCGAACCTGACTTCGATACGGACCTGCCGGCGGAGCCTCAGCCAGATGCGGAGGATTACCAGTGACCCCTCTCCGGCTCAATCGAAGCTCCACGAGAAACGCGATTTCAGCCAGGAAGTCACGGACTCCATCGTTCGGATGCTGGAGGACGACGTCGCTCCATGGCAGAAACCGTGGGAGGCGACCGGGGTTCCTCTGAATCCCACGGCCGGCAAGGTCTATCGCGGCGGCAACGCCATCCACCTGATGGCCACCGGCATCCGGCGTTCCTTCGAAGATCCCCGCTGGATGACGTGCCCGCAGGCTGCGGAGCAGGGCTCGCAGGTCCGCTTAGTCGGGAATCCCGAGCACTTCACCCAGTCGTGCGAGCAGTGCTGCGCGCTTCGCAGCATCCAAGCGCGCGAGGTTCTCAAGGCGCCAGCGGACTGCGGGTAGCGCTTCCGCGCCGGGCAGGTTCAGCAAAGCCCAATCGGGCTCGCCGCGCTTGATGGAAATTAGGAAGCGGCGGTGATCCGCTGGCATGTTGCCGATAATGTTAGCGATCAAGTCTTCGCGCGCTTGCAGCAACTCGTCGAGCATCACCGGCGTCTCCGTCATGCCGGCGAAGCCTCTGGCGAACTCCGCCGAAATGTCGAGGCGCATCGGGGCAAGGACTTCCGCCATCGGCCGATTGTGGCTCAGAAGATAGACAATGAAGGCTTTCCGCAGTTCGTCGTTGATGCCCTCGTTCGCCAGCAAATCCCGGACGTCGAACAGGTCGCGCGGGTGCTGGCGGTCCAAGGCTGCCACAATCTTGCCTGCATAAAGATCCGGGAAACTGACGACCTGGATCTCCGCGAAGCCGAACTGATCCTCCACCCGCGTGGAAACCGACCGCGTGGACGGCTCATACACGCATCCCCGTAGAACGGGCGTGACCTCGACTTTTATCTGCACGCCGTCTGCTTGCAAGAGGAGCTTGGTGACGCAGTTTTCGCCCTTCAGCCTGCTCGGACTCACGCGCGCGCCGGGGATGCCATGGCCGATTGTCCGGGCGATCCGCCGCATGGCGGCGTCAATCTCCTTCAGCGACGCCGCTCGATCTGCTACAGGCAGGTACGTCAGATCGAGATCCACAGAAAGACGGGGCATGTCCCGCACGAAGAGATTGATCGCGCTTCCGCCCTTCAGGGCAAAACACGTTTCGGCCGCGACGAGCGGGACGGCCTTGATGAGCAGCGCAGCCTGCCGGCGATAGAGTTCAGCCGCCGGCATCAAGGTTCTCCGGCACGGTGATGTTGAACTTGGTATCGAGCTTACCGCCCGACGCGAGCATGCGTTTGCCGTGGCCCAGGTCGATTTCTTTGCGGTCGAGGCCTTTCAGCCAAGCGTGGTTGTGGCGTTCGGCGAACCACAGGAACAGGCGCTTCACCTTCACGCTGTGGCATTCAACGAGCAACGTGTGAAGGCGCCGCGGCCTGAGATTGCGCAACCCCTCTATCAGGACATCGGCCTGGTGAAATGTCTCGCGCTGTGGAACCTCATCCAGCAGTTCGAGGATGGCGCGCTCCGGCGAAGACATTATCAGTGGCCATTCCCAATGGCCCCAGGGCTGTCGTACGAAGCCATCGGGGAGAGAATCAGTGGTGTCACTCCGGCTGGCTCGCGTCTTGCCGCTTTGCGACGCCAGGTCGCGAGGGACGGCTCCATCCTTGAAGAGCTTCCCGGCTTTGTGAAAGACGAGCCGGCTGTCCAGTTTCAACTTGGAGACCCAGCCGGGCGGCGTCTTGTCGCCATAGAGGTGGATTTCGCGAGGGCCGGCAGCGGTAAGATAGTGAGCAAATCCCTGGAGTTCGAGTGCTGTTCGACCGCCTACAGCGACCGGGCAATCCAGCAGAGTCTGAAGAGATATGACCACATGTTGCCAGCGCAGTCCTTCATCTTCGTTGGGCGCGGGCAGCGGGGCGGCCGGTCGACGATACACGCTGCGGGCTACCTGATCGAGCCAGCCATGCGCTACGTACTTGCTCCGAAGGCCGCTGGAATAGCCCTGGCGCTGAAGCCATCCGGCGTCGACGAGCAGCCCCTCCGGAAGGTGGAGTTGCAGCCAGTTTAACTTTCCCTGTTTTTGCTGCCCCATGGTAAGCAAAATAGCCCATTATCAAACCAACGTCAAGTTTGACGATGGTCCAGAATGCTAACCCATGGTAAGCAAATCCGTACTTCAATAAACCATTTTCCGCGCGTTCGAGCAAGATGACCCAACCTTACCCCGCCCAATCCGCGCACAGCATTTCGGCCTGCTCCAGGACGGTTTGCGTGGCCTTCTCCTGCTTGTCGGGCGGGTAACCGTACTTGCGCAAGATCCGCTTCACCAGGACCCGGATCTTCGCTCGCACCGATTCCTTGAACGTCCAATCGATGGAGGTGTTCGCGTGGAGGGCGGACACCAGTTCCCGGGCGATCATGCGCAGGTTCTCGTCGCCGAGCACGGCCACGGCGCTGTCATTCACTTCCAGCGCGTCGTAAAAAGCGATCTCGTCATCCGTGAGATTCAGGTCCTCGCCGCGCTTGTTGGCCGCGCGCATGTCTTTCGCCAGGGCGATCAGTTCTTCGATCACCTGCGCCGTCTCGACGGCCCGATTGCGATACTTCCGTACCGCGCCCTCCAGCATCTCCGAGAACTTGCGAGACAGAATCAGATTCTTGCGGGCACGCGTCCTCAACTCGTCGTTCAGCAGTTTGCGCAGCAACTCAACCGCGAGGTTTCGCTGCGGCATGCCCCGCACTTCCGCGAGGAACTCGTCCGAGAGAATCGAAATGTTTGGTCTCTTCAGCCCGGCAGCCGAGAACAGGTCGATTACGCCCTCGGCGCTAATCGCCTTCGAGACGATCTGCCGGATGGCGTGATCCAGATCCTCTTCGCTCTTGCCGGCGACGGCACTGGACTTGACGATTGCGGCCTTCACTACCTGGAAGAACGCCACATCGTCGCGGATGCGGATGGTCTCCGAATCGGGCACCGCCAGCGCGAAAGCCCTGGACAAGTCCGTTACCGCATTCACAAGGCGGCTCTTGCCGTCCTGCAGCCCCAGGATGTGATCCTGCGCGGCAGGGAGCAGCCCAAGTTTTTTTTGAGCCGCCGCCACCCCCCAGTCACTCCAATCGAAACCGTGGAACAGGTCGTGGCAAATCTCGTACTTCTCCAGCATCACGGCGACTGCCTGGGCCTTATCCACCGCGGCCTGCCCGCGGCCGCCGCTCTCGGTGTAGGCCGCCAGCGCCGATTTCAATTGCTCGGCTAGCCCGAGGTAATCCACCACCAGCCCGCCTGGCTTGTCCTTGAAAACGCGGTTCACGCGGGCGATGGCCTGCATCAGCCCGTGGCCCCGCATGGGCTTGTCCAGGTACATGGTGTGCAGGCTCGGTGCGTCAAATCCGGTGAGCCACATGTCGCGGACAATCACGATCCGGAACGGGTCGTCTGCCGCCTTGAACCGTTTCGCCAGCGCATCCCGGCGCGGTTTGTTGCGAATGTGGTCCTGCCAGCCTTCCGGGTCCGAGGCGGAGCCGGTCATGACGACTTTCAGCGCGCCCTTATCGTCCGCTTTGCTATGCCAGCTGGGCCGCAGTTTCACGATGGCGTTATAGAGTTCCACGCAGATGCGGCGGCTCATGCAGACGACCATCGCCTTACCGTCCATAGTTTCCAGGCGCGTCTCGAAGTGGTCCACCAAATCGCGGGCGATGAGGTCGATCCGCTTTTCCGCGCCCACCACGGCTTCGAGCGCCGCCCACTTCGACTTGAGCTTCTCCTTGCGCTCCTCCTCTTCGGTTTCCGTGACTTCCTCGAACTCGGCGTCCAGGTGCGGCTTCTCCGCCGGGTTCAGTTCCAGTTGCGCCAGCCGGCTTTCGTAGTATATCGGGACTGTGGCCTTGTCCTCGACGGCCCGCTGGATATCGTAGACGCTGATGTAATCACCGAAGACGGCGCGCGTGTTCTTATCGGTCAGTTCGATGGGCGTGCCCGTGAAGCCTATGAAGGAGGCGTTGGGCAGAGCGTCCCGCATGTGCCGCGCGAAGCCGTCGATGAAATCGTACTGGCTGCGGTGAGCCTCGTCGGCGATCACCACGATATTCCGGCGATCCGAGAGAAGCGGGTAGCGGTCGCCCTTCTCTTCGGGCAGAAACTTCTGGATGGTCGTGAATACCACGCCGCCCGACGAAACGGCCAGCAGCGTTCGCAAATCGGCCCTGGTTTCCGCTTGCACAGGGTCCTGCCGGATCGCCTCGCTGCACCGGGCGAAGGTGTCGAAGAGCTGGCCATCCAGGTCGTTGCGGTCTGTAATCACAACAATAGTGGGGTTCTCCATCGCCTGGTGCAGAATGATGCGCCCGGCAAAGAAGACCATGGTGAGGCTCTTGCCGCTGCCCTGGGTATGCCACACCACGCCGCAGCGCCGGTCGCCATGCAACCGCGTCGCCTCCACTGTGGCGGCCACGGCGGCGTTGGTGGCGTGGAACTGGTGGTAACCCGCCAGAATCTTAATGACGTTATCGCGCGCGTCGCGGTCGAACACAACGCCGTAGCGTATGAGATCGAGGAATCGCCGACGGTCGAACACGCCCCGGATGAGCACTTCCAACTGGAGCAGCTTGGCCGATGCGGGCTCCTGCCCCTCGATGGTGCGCCAAGGCATGAATCGCTCTTTGTCGGCGGTCAGGGACCCTATGCGCGCCTCCAGACCGTCCGAGGCGACCAGGGCCTCGTTATAGGTGAACAGGGCGGGAATCTGTTTCTTATAGGTCTGAAGCTGCTGGAACGCCTTCCAGATGGTGGCGTCCTCATCGGCGGGGTTCTTCAGCTCAACGACGCCGAGTGGCAGGCCGTTCACGAAGATCACCAGGTCGGGCCTGCGGTTGTTCTGGCCGTCCACCACGGTGAACTGATTTACAGCCAGCCAGTCGTTGTTGTCTGGATCGTCGAAATCCACCAGGCGAACAAGGTCCCCGGCGATTCCGCCGTCGCGGCGCCGGTACTCCACCGTCACGCCGTCCACGAACATCCGGTGGAAGGCACGGTTGTTGGCGACCAGCGTCGGGTTCTCCGTGCGAAGCACCTTGCGGACGGCCTCGTTGCGAGCCTCGGTGGGAATCCTCGGATTCAGGCGCTCGACGGCATCGCGCAAGCGGCGCTCCAGCACGACTTGATCGTAGGAACCGCGCTCCGCGAGCATTTCTCCCGGCGCGATTACTGCACCATTGGCGATTCCGTACCCGAGGCTGGACAACCATTCGAGGGCGGATTCTTCGACGGTGGATTCCACGATCATGTGTGGGCCTCAACCAATTTCTCAGCATCGCGGATGCGGAGTTCGCCGGAAAGGAGTTTGGGGAGAAGGGCGTCGCGCAGCGCGGATAGCAGAACGCTCTCCCGCTCATTCGAGACTTGCTTGTCTGAAAGGGCGCTCGCGATGCGCTCAAACGCAGTGGACACTTTGGGGGTTGGCACTACGATGCTGATGGCCTTCAGGCTGGTCGTCGGGCGTGCAATGGCGGGTACGCCTGTAGTGTTAGTGTTCGCGAGGAGCTGGGTTTGCCCGGTTTCACTCCGAAAATACTGATACACCAGATGGGGAGAGACGTGGATCGGGTCGACCGAAAGAAGCATTTGGCTTTGCGACACAACGTAGCGCGGGTGTGCTGGCTTTTGCGGTATCAGGCCAACCTGCCCCAACGTGCCACGGTGTGTGAACACGATGTCACCTGGAAATGCGTTGGCTGATCGCAAGTCGTCGGCCTTTTCGGGCGTGAGATAGACGAACCCACCCTCGGAAAAGCCGTCAGTGAGATTATTTCCCCGAATGACGGGAACGCCGCTGCTAACGAAGTTGTCCCGCGTAATGCGCGAGCCGAACGGACCCATCGACACTCGGGTTGCGATATCGCCAATGGTTTGCTGGTTCCACCCTTCTGGTATCCCTCCATCCTCTTGAACTCGTGACGGGAAAAGCGCCGCAGTTTCCGCCTCCATGCCCGCTGGCCGCCGCCCATCCGCTTTCGCGCGCACGGGATCGAAATCCACGAACCAGGATTTGAAGATCGCGCGGGCGATGCTCTCAAGGGTCTCGTTTGTGCGGTGGTTTAGGTCGATCTTCTTGTCAAGGATATTGAGGACGTTCGCTATCGCGCGCTGCTCCACCAGCGGGGGTATTGCCAGTCGCACCCGGCGCAGTTCGCTTTGCCTGATGCCAAGCACCGTTGTGCCTGTAGCGCGTGCCCGAAGCTGCGTCTGGACGAATTCAGACTGCATCAGGTACTTCAGGTAGGTATTGTCTAGCAGACGTCGTTTGCCCCGTAGAGTGATCAGCCGCTGGGCAAGGGCCACCTTACGCTCGTCCAACTGGGCTATCTCGCCTAATGGTGCTTCGGTGGTCATCACCACATCGCCACACAAAGGCATTCCCCGGCGCATCCATTCGTCGTAGCTGTCCGCGGCGATGTACTCTTCGGGTTCCACAATCCGTCCGTTCTTCACGACTTTCGCCGTGATGAGCGGCACGCCGTACGTCGTTTTCTCGGGACTTTTTCCGCGATAGTCGATTAGAGCCTCAACGCACTCCTCTATCGCAAGAATTCTCCAATCGCCCGGGAAATCAAAGACCATCTGTCAAACTCCGCAGGCTCTTGGATACTACCTTCTCCAACCGCGCCCCTTCTTTAAATTGCTCCTCCAGCTTCCCCGCCAGCCGCTTCATCTTCTCCTCGAAGGGCTCACCGTCATCCTCGACATCTTCGGCTCCGACGTACCGTCCCGGCGTCAGCACGAACCCGTGCCCCACGATCTCGTCGGTCGTCGCTGCTTTGCAGAACCCCGGCACGTCGGCGTACTTGCCCGCGCCTTTGTCGTCGCGCCAAGCATGATACGTGCCGGCGATGCGTTCGATATCTTCAGCGGTCAGATCCCGGTGGATGCGGTCGATGAGCGTGCCCATCTTGCGGGCGTCGATGAATAGCGTCTCCTTGCGCCGGTCGCGGAAGTGCCCGTTCCTCTTGGCGCGCGCCAGGAACCACAGGCAGACGGGAATCTGCGTCGCATAGAACAACTGGCCCGGCAGCGCCACCATGCAATCCACGAGATCGGTTTCGACGATCGCCTTGCGGATCTCACCTTCGCCGGATTGGTTGCTGGACATGCTGCCGTTCGCCAGCACGAAGCCGGCGATGCCGGTGGGCGCCAGGTGATGGATGAAGTGTTGAACCCAGGCGAAGTTGGCGTTCCCCGCCGGTGGCACCCCGAACTTCCAGCGTGCGTCGTCGCGCAGTTTCGCGCCGCCCCAGTCGCTGTCGTTGAACGGCGGGTTGGCCAGGACATAATCGGCCTTCAGATCGGGTTGCAGATCGCGGCGGAAGCTGTCGGCGGGTTCGGGGCCGAGGTCCGCGTCGATGCCCCGGATGGCGAGGTTCATCTTGGCGAGGCGCCACGTGGTGTGGTTGGACTCCTGCCCGTAGATAGCGATATCACCGACGCGCCCGCCGTGCGCCTCGACGAACTTTTCGCTTTGCACGAACATGCCGCCCGAGCCGCAGCAGGGATCGTAGACGCGGCCCTTGTAGGGCGCGAGCATTTCCACCAGGACGCGGACCACGCAACGCGGCGTGTAGAACTGGCCGCCCTTCTTGCCTTCGGCGCTGGCAAACTGGGCCAGGAAATACTCGTAGACGCGGCCCAGGATGTCCTTGGAGCGGTTCTCGGCGTCGCCCAGGCCGATGGTGCCGATCAGGTCGATCAGTTCGCCGAGCCGCTGCTTATCGAGCGCGGGGCGGGCGTACTCCTTCGATAGGACGCCCTTGAGCGACTTGTTATCGCGCTCAATCGCCAGCATGGCGTCGTCGAGCAGTTTGCCGATGGTGGGCTGTTTGGCCTTGCTCTGAAGATGCGCCCAGCGGGCCTCTTTCGGAACCCAGAACACGTTGGCGGCCCGGTACTCGTCAGGGTCTTCCGGGTCCGCGCCCTGCGCCTTTTCGGCCAGAAGCTGGTCGTGGCGCTCTTTGAAGGCGTCGGAGATGTACTTCAGGAAGATCAGGCCGAGCACGACGTGCTTGTACTCAGCGGCGTCCATGTTGTTCCGCAGCTTGTCGGCGGCGGCCCAAAGCGTGGGCTCGAACCCGAGGTTCGCGCCATTGCCGTGGCTCTTGGCGGCGGGTTTCTTTCCACGTGGCATATCGGAGTGAATATGGTAGCGGAAATCGCCGGCGGAACACAGGGGATTGCAGCAGGCACGGAGATCTCTCCCTCCTCCTCCGGCATCCTGCCGTCGCGCCGCCGGGCGAAAACGCTCTGCATTATCGGGAGCCATCAAGACGTTACATCTGGGGAGGCGCGGGCGCAAGCAAAGGGACATCGGCGTATGGGTTCACTCGGAATCTGAGAACTTGTAAACCCTCGCGCGCAGAGCCGCTTGAAATCAGGAGATCTTTTGAAGTGCTTCGAAGATACACGACGAGAGCCACGGTCCATCACTGGACAGCCCGCTCGCACGCGGTTATGATGGTCCATCTGGATTCCGCTCGGTGTTTCGGAACCGCCGAGCAACGATGATGATACATAGAATAGGATTCTTTCACTTCGTTGCTGAAACGGCTCACCCTATAGATGCTTTGAAGAAAACGCTCACTCAGAGTGCGGCCGGCGTCAGTGATGCATTGATCGTACTCCCGGAGGCGTTTAATATCGCCGACGATTACTGGCGACCATTAGGCCCAAGGCTTCGCCAAGCCAATACAGAGAAAGTGATTTTGTTCGACCTTCGGAACATTTGCCAAAAATTCAGCGTTTGCTTCGTGGCCGGCTTGGTCGTGCGGGTGCCGAACGGCCCGGATCCGCCGCACAGTTCGGCGTGGCTGATCGATCCTAACGATTTCTGGCTGCTCAGCTTGAAACATAGCAACGACGGTACCGGCGTCGGTCCAGGCGGCCGTAAAGACTACACGCCTAATTACACACCGTGTTCGGAGGGTTGTGACGCCCGTAATGGAGTCTACTATCAAAACTTGTCGATAGCGGCACTCCTGTGCATGGATGCTTATCCAAAGGACGGAACATATGGAGAAGCGAATAGTAGACGCCACGAGCTGCTGCGAGCTAAATTAGCTGAATGCACTCCTCGTGGCGCTCATGGAGTCGTTTGCGTCCCGTCACACATGCAGGAAATAGGCCGTGAAGGTATCTATCCGTACTGGCCTGGCTGCTATGTCGTCCTTGCGAACTCCTGCGTTGGCGGGCCTGGCAGTTTCATAGCCAAGGTCAGCGAAGGGCAACCTCAGGGAACAGATGACTCGATTCTGATTAGTTGCACCAACGAGCACCGTAATAGGCTTGAAGTTATCGACCTCCCCGATCGCTAGATGCCGTCTCGACGCATTTCCTTGAGGTGACTTTTTTCAAAGCCACCGGAGCGCTCGAATTGCTCGAACTGCAATTACACGATTTATTGCTGAATTACAAGGCCTCTATGCGCTGCCACTACTGTGGGAGAAACTCCAAGAACTCCTTTGTCGTATGGCGTCGGACGGCGGCCAAGCGGATGAGGGCGAAGCTTCTGCTGTTGAAGCAGGAGTTGCGCCGGAAGATGCATGAGCCGGTGGGCGTCGTAGGCAAGTGGCTGAAGCGGGTCGTGGAAGGCTATTACCGCTATCACGCGGTGCCGGGAAACATTGTAGTGCTGGGACGATTTCGTGACCGTCTCTGTATGCTGTGGCGGCAGGCATTGCGCCGTCGCAGTCAGCGGCGGAAACCGGGATGGGACCGGCTGCGGCCGACCTTCGAACGGTGGATTCCACGCCCGCGAATCCTGCATCCCTATCCCGACGTGCGATTTGACGCGACACATCCAAGGTAGGAGCCGTATGCGGTAATCCCGCTCGTACGGATCTGTGCGGGGGGCGGTCAGCGATGTGGGCGGTCAGCGATGGCCGTCCCTACCGCGACCGGGTGTATACTGCAAGTGTCCAGATAGGAACTCAAGTTCAAGGAATCCTATTAAGCGCCTTATTTGCGTTCGTCCATTCCACTATTCTCCCAACCGTAGCATTTGCTGGAGACAGCGCTTACAAGGTCGTTTATGATCGCGGGCCTGTCGCGGCGACGAGGGCCGGAACCGATTTGAAGATGTACATAGAGGTGAACCAAATTCGTGCAGGATAAACAGGACCTCTTAACGATTCCTGTCCCTTCTATCACGCAGATCAGCTACGGCCAAGATGTTCACATCGTGGCGCCTGACCAGCGCACTTCTGCATTGGCGACAGCGACCAGAAGCGGGACATTGAGGCGATGCCTGGAACCTGTCCGAGAGTGGAGACGAAGAAGAGTCGTGGAAACCAGGTGCCCAAAGTCTTCTTTCTCGGTGACGACAGACTCGGCAGGTGAAGGTTGGTCGAGACCTGCACTGGCAGGTTAGCTTGATTAATGAATTAAGGGGAGGAGAAAGCTGCACTTATGAAGCCATCCAGAGTGAGTGTAATCGTCTTGAGTATTTGTTCATTCGTTGCGCTCGCACAGCCAGACGCTCAATACGACTCGATGAAAATTGGCGAGTTTGTAAGACTCAATGATGCGGCCAAGACCGACAAGGCTTCTGAAGTGAGACTTGTGTCGTATCTGCGGGGTCTTGAGAACGGCGTGTTTTCGTCAGACACTTACGTGCGGACGGTCCTAAAGGCTGCAATATTCTGTCCCCCGGACGAGGCACCTTTTGACTGGCGCACCGTGAGGAACATGATCGTCCAGTGGATCGATGGGGAGATTCAGGCGGGCCGTAAACCCGGACCTAATACAACTGTGAGCGTGGTCTACATCAAGGCACTGTTGGCGAAGTATCCTTGCCGCGCTAATTGAGCCTGCTCCAGTGCCAAGATCATGCAGGGCCGCAGGGCTTCTGTTCGATCTCGACGTTCTCGCGCCCGCATTTGTCGCACTTCAGTTTGGAGGCCGTGGGGATAACCCGAGGTCGCAGGACACGGAACCCTTCGGTCACTTCGACATCCCAACGTTCCCGATCATCAGCTTTGTGGTGAAGCGTCCCCTTGTTAGCGCATTGGCGGCAGACAACCCGGAAGTACTCGTGTTGGGCGCTCATGAACGATCTCCGATGCCAACCAATAGAATCCTGGCCCCGCCGCCCGGCTCACAATCAGCACCGCCCAATATGCCACCGGAGCCAGCGCGGCGGATCGGCAGCGCCCGAGGATCCAATTTGGATGCCTGAGCATTCCCGTCGCGTCGCTGAGTCACCAACGCTGGACTTCGCGTAGATGTAGACCTACGTTTTGGTTGCCAATAGTCGCGACAGTGTCCAAGACGCCTTTGACGCGAACCTCCGTTGCCCCGATGAGCGGAGCTTCGCCGCCGGTTCGCACTTTGATCTCCCCGGAGTCGTCTCGAATCGAATAGATCTTCGTCGCAACAAACGGAATCTTGAGCACGTTAGTGACCCTCCCCCGAACACGGACTTCTTGCGCCGAATACTTCTGGGGATTCGCGAGGAGGTCTCCAATCTTCGTGAACCCAATCCCGAGTTGGCTGCAACTTGGCAGGAGGAGCACGGTTAACAAGGCTGCCAATGCCACTAGCCTCCACATCACCTTTATACCCATAATGTCCCTTGTCTACGTCCATAGCTTTGGGCGAGGTCATTTCAACGGTCCGGCTTGCCCGATCCGGCCGGGCTCTTCCAGAACGAAGACGTTCCTCGGAAATCGCAAGGCTCGTCGCCTCCTGCGTCTCGCTCCAGTACACAACTGGCACCGCGGTCAGATCCCAGGGCGCCAGATATCGCGCCTGCTCAGCTTCCTGCAACAGTGTAAACCCTTCTTCGATCCGGGGCCAAGTTCAAAAGACGGCCCCTAGCAGGAGTCTGTGGGACCCCACGCCAGTTGTGGGTTGGCCCCATGACCATAGCACAACTCGCCGACGGCCCACGGCAAGGGGAGGCGCGCCTCCTCGGGCGGGCCTCCCGCAACCGCGAACACGCTCGCAGGCGGCGAAGCATCATCTACCAGCGAATATGGATGGCTACGGTACCTGCGGTACCCCATTGACACGATGATTCGAGGTATGCTTGTCGTTCGCACTATTCTGGTGAAGAAACGGGCAAAGAGATGGGAAAGTGTGCATATCCCTCTTGTGATGCCGATGCCATACCAAGCGGCAATGGGGGGCACTGCGCGATCTGCGGTGGGCCAATGCAGGCGTGCAGCCGCTGTGGGGCGCTTAACCGGAGTTTGGCGCGGCAGTGCCGATCTTGTTGTGGGCCCTTCAAGTACCGGGACATCCTACCCGGGGTCTATTCTTCAGCCGTCAAGAAGTGGTCCACGCCAGACAAACGTCTATTTACCCAAGAGCGATTCTGGGTGACGCCGGTTGCGCTTGGCGGGTGGCTCTGGCTGCTTTCAGCTGAAGGACAGCTTTCGAGATACTCGCCTTTCTCGGGCTCGCTGGCACCCATAGTCCACCTCGGAGAGGAGTATGGGCGTGCCGCTCCCATGGGGTGTGGTGAGATGCCCGCCGGCGACAAGTGGTCGCAACCCGCTATCATCGCGCTTTCTCAACACGGCATCGTGGCAGTGGGAATGATTGACTCACGGGAACTCAAAATCGATCTGGAATCTGACGAAACAGCGGTGGCCGACTTCACCAAGGAACCTTGCGGGGTCGATAGCGGCGAAAAGGAGGCATATCTGCTCACTCGGCGGAATGCCCGCACGTATTTGGCCGTAGCGAGCCTTGTCTCGGGCAAAGTGGAGAGCAGAATCGAGTTGCCCGAAAAGCGCCTCGCCGGACCATTCCGTTGCGCAGGGTATATTTATACCTATTCAGAGACTCAACTGCATGTCGTCGCTGCCGGGCAGGTGCGGTCGTATCCCTTTCCGACAGGCTTCAAAGCCTCCGTGGAAACAAGAGACCAGACGTTGCACCAGGCTTTCGGCCGCCTTCCTTTCATGGTGAAGGGTTCATCCTTCTACATCCCCGGCAAGCAGGGCGAGCGCCCCGTGTTTTTCGCGCAAAAAGGGGGTCGTGGTACCTCCGGAGCGGCCATCATATTTGTCGCCGGTGAAGCCACCTATACTCAGGACGGCACAGGAAGACCTGTGCTTGCTCAAGAGTCCTCCATTTCGGTTCTTGAAGAAGCCGGGAGTCGGGTCGCCGAGGAGGATGAGCAACTGAGCGCGATGTACCCGGCGCTCGCGGTTGACGGCATAACCGTCGGAATGGCAGAACCTTCTTCATCGGCGCTCCGCCTCAGGATTTATCACGGTGCCACCCGTGCTGATTTCCTCGTGCAAAAAGAGAGTTTCCGTGAGAGCGTGGGTGTCTATGCCCTAGGGAGCTCGCTGACGTTCTGTTCGACTTTGAAGGACACGACCATCGGGATTTACTCATGGATCTGCTGAAGAGATGTCTAGCACTCGCACTGCTCGCTCCGGCCGCCTGGGCGGGCCCAAAGTCGGCACTACTCATCGATCGGTCAGGCAGCATGAAGCCCTACTACCAGGATCACGTCGTCCGACAATTGAGCGACACCATCCTCGCAGCTTTGCGGGGGCAGAGTGAGGATATTGCCGTATACGCGTTCAGCGCGTCGGCTCAGCGAGTGAAGGGGATAGAAAATGTCGAACAATTACCTTTCGGCGATAGCACAATGCTGGATAAAGCTCTGGATCGAGCAGTGAAGGACGGGGTCCAGATCGTCTGGATGATCACCGACAACATTCAAGATGACCCCGGCAGCGCCGACACCGGTGATACTGAGCAGTTCTACAAGAAATTGCGTAGCGATGTAATAGAGAAGGTGACCATCTTCCCACTGCGCCAGCCTGCTGGCCGTCCCGGTCTTGTGATCTATGCATTATTGAAGAAAGATGGCGACAGCGACCTGTACGAGAGGGAATTGGCGGGATTCCACAGCCGCGCGGAGGGAATCCTCCGCACGGGCGCCCTTCGGATGAAACCGTTAGACAGAGACACGGTTGGAATCAGTTGGGTCCGTGCTAACATCAATCCGCGCACCAGCCTGATTACCTACGACACGGGAAAGCCTGTTAAGGAAATCATTGAGGTCAAGTTCAAATCCAAGTTCGATCATATCGAGATCACAAACGCCTCGATTGATGTCGTCAAACGAGAGGCCTCCTTCGGCAAGGGTTCGCTCATCTATCCGGAGAAGAGTGACATCGATATAAGCCCTCGAACTGTGGAAAGGCTTGGACCCGGCGATGAGACGGAGCAGGTCTATAAGATCGACGTCGATCTCGGCAAGCTGAAGCTTCGGAACGATCCGGCTTCGTTGTGGAAAGCCGCGTGGGTAAAGTCGAGCGAAGACGCCACGCTAGAACTCAGCTTCGTCATTCAGGTCCCGCAGAAGAACTTTCGGCTGCGGCCAAGGTTCTTGCAGGAGTTCAACGGTGTGACATTGCAGGATGCCAAGAATACTGGCACGGTCTACGCTATCGATCGGCTTCCGAGCCTGATGAGCGGGGCCGTTACGGCGGTGCAAGTGACTACCCCCGTGGTCTTCCGTGTTCGATACCCGTCGTACCCGACATTCCTTTGGCTGGCCATGTTTGGACTTATCGGACTGACGATCATTGGTTTGTTTCTGGGCATCAAACGTGCCGCGGCCATGGCGCTACACCGCCGTTGGGATGTCGCGGCAGAGACGCAGGCAGGTGTATCGTTGGGCAGCGCCGTGGAGAATGGCAATGTGCTGGTCCAGCGTGAGATCGTCGGACGAGTGGAAGGTGATACTTTTGTGCCTGCGACCGGCACGCAAATCGTCCAACCGCCCGCGGCTGAGATTCACTTGAGCGATGGTCAAAAGGTCACTGTTGAAGCTAGGCGCAGGCTGGTCGTTCTGACGTTCAAGAAGAAAGGAACTGCGGCGAAAGCGGCTACTGCGGCCGCCGCGCTTCCTCCCAGAAGGAGATAGGTAACAATGCCCGCACAACAAGGCGTCAAAGATGTCAGGCCGCTCGTCGTAACGGTGTTTACGATATTCTGTCTGACAAACATCTTTTTGCTGGTTATCTCGCTGTTGATAGCCTTCAAGAACAGCAAATTGCAGGCCATTCCAGAAGATATCGGGCTCGGCGTTCGAGTTGTTATCTTTCTTATCGGAGCCGGCCTAAGTTGGGCACTTGGGCGCTGGCTCTACATGCGAATGGTTGAAGGCAATATTAAGGTGCCGGAAGCAGCCACCGCCGCACTCGTTTTGCTCTTTTATCTACTCCTGACCTTTGCCGGCCTAACGTTCCTGGGTGGATTCAGTTGGATTTGGCAAAGCGTGTTTCTGCTTGTGCTGATGCTCATGACTTTACTGGGCTTGAGTCGAGTGATCGGTACGAAGGCTGCCATTGTTGTTCTGGTCATCTGCGTAGTGCTGGGAATAGTGTTGTTCTTTCTGTTGGCCTAAAAGGAAAGGCAGATATGAATCCGACAAGCAAAACTCAACAGCCGATCCGGCCGACTTTGTATATCGGCCTCGGCGGCACTGGGAAAGAAGTGCTGTTGCGCCTCCGCCGAAGATTCTACGAGAGGTTCAGGGTACGCAGTTTGCCATGCACGCAGTTTCTCTGGATAGATACGGACATCCGGGATTGTGATGCACGCGGCGACAATCTTGATGCTGCGATGCTTGCTGTAGGCTTCGAAGACCAAGAAAAAGTCCCGTTGTTGAATGGAACAGTGGGCGAGGCCGCGATTGATATTTTTCGCAACCGGCAGAAGTGGAGCTATATCCACCGGTGGCTATATGAAGAGGTTGAGCGCTACGGGCGAGGGATCGCAGACGGAGCCGGGGGTGTCCGAGCTGTCGGGCGGCTGATGTTCATGGCGAATTTCACTAACATACAGGCGGCCCTGAAGCGCGCGATAATGCAGCTGCGCCAGTCCGAGATGCTTGTCAATACGAAGAACTTCTATAGAGATCGAGGATTGGGCGACGCGAACATGGACCCCACCGGCCTGCCGATGGTCTGCGTAGTTTCTTCGGTCGCTGGTGGTACAGGCGCTGGCACTCTCCTTGACCTAACGTTCCTACTGCGCCATCTGGAGGATACAGTCCAAAAGCTTCATGGCGTTGCCTCCTATGTCTTCCTCCCGAATGTTTACTATTCTGACCCCGACAATGGCGAGAGAGCTAGTCGTTCGTATGGCAATGCCTATGCCGCATTGAAGGAACTCGACCATTTCTGCCAGCGCGACGATAGTGGGGGCCAGGAGCAG
>Ga0181529_10002979_pt1 | contig 19733 bp, 10 predicted proteins | sample PEATcosm2014_Bin_36_FD_119763 | JGI IMG/M metagenome (GOLD analysis project Ga0181529, IMG submission 119763) | Peatland microbial communities from MTU Mesocosm Facility, Houghton, MI, USA - PEATcosm2014_Bin10_30_metaG | ecosystem: Environmental > Terrestrial > Soil > Wetlands > Peat | place... | reverse complement strand
TTTGAGAGGGCCAAAATCGGCTGCGACAGGGTTATTTCGGTCAGGGAAACGGTAATTTTTGCCGCCGGAAGGGTTTGCAGCCCGGCAGTTTTTACCACTTGCATGTCGGAATTAACCCTGTCCATCATCGAATTAACTCTCTCGATGAGGGAATTAACCCGATCCCTCACCGACTTAACCCTGACCGTGACGGATATAACCCTGTCTGTGATCGAAATGACTTTCTCCGCGACTGAATTAACCCAGTCCGTCATCGAATTAACCCAATCCGCGACGGAATTAACCCTGTCTGTCATCGAATTAACCCAGTCCGTGACGGAATTAACCCTGTCGTTCATCAAAATGACCCTCGCCCGGCAAGAAATGCCTGGCTTAAGGACCTCCCAGACGGAATTTCGCGCTTGGATGCCTCCGGCGAACGGAGGGCGGATGATTTTTCTGTATTTTTCAACGCCTGCCGCAGCATTTTTTTTCTGCCCGCCGCGCAAGACGCTTGACAAATTGGGAAAATAATTCAACAAGGTGGAAAGATGATTATTTGCGCGGACGATTATGGAATGGGCGACGACATTGACCGGGCCATTTTGGAGCTTTGCGCGGCGCGGCGGTTGAGCGCCGTCTCCTGCATGGTGGCGCTTGGGCGATGCACGGGCGACGTGTTGAAACCGTTGCTCGAATTTGAAGCCGGCGTGGACATCGGGCTTCATTTCTGCATCGCGGATGAAAACCTGGCGGCTTTGGAAAATAAAAAACCGCTCCCGTCTTTTGGAACCATTTTCCGGCAATCGCTTCTGGGTCAAATCCGGGCAAAACAAATTCGTTCGGAACTTTCCGCGCAATATGAATTGTTTCTTAAAAAATGCGGCAGGCCGCCGGACTACATTGACGGCCACCTGCACGCGCATCAACTGCCGGGCGTCAGGGAAGGTTTGATTGGATTTGTTTCAAGCCTGCCTGCGGAAAACCGGCCTTACGTCCGCAACACACACGAGCCGCTCAAAAATCTCCGTCAAAACAACCTGCCCTGGCTCAAGGCCGCCTTCATCGGAAATTTTGGCGCGAAGATGCGCAAAGATTTGCGCGCGGCGGGCGTTCCGACAAATGACGGGTTTGCCGGGATTTATGATTTCAAAAATTACCGCCGTTACCCGGAGTATTTTCCGGGTTTCGCGGCGTGCTTGAAAAAACCAAACGGAATTCTTGTCGTTCATCCCGGCGAAAATGAAAACTGGCGGCGCAGCGAATTTACATTTCTTCGCGATTCATCTTCCGCCTTCGGCACGCCAAATCGTTTTCAGCGCGAAGGCCGGTGACTAAACGGCTGGCGGATTTTGTGTGCCATTGAGCCTGTCTTAAAATTCACCGGAATGGAATCATCCTCGTCGTCATCCTCATCCTCATCTTCAATAAAACCTGCCAAACTGACGATGAGGATGAGCATGGGGATGAGGAAGAAAAGCCAGATTCCAATTTTTCAAACACGCACTTTTATCAAAACCATCGCCCCGGCGCCCATCAGTAAAATCAGGCTCAACAGCGGCGCGCCCAAATCCTTCAGCGTCGGGCTGATGTTTGGCATCAATGCCATCAAATCAACCAGCATGAAAACAGACACCGGCAAAATCAATTTCCAATCCGCCGCGCCCCCGGGCTTTTGCGCCAGCCCTTTGTCAAGCAACGCCGCGACCAGCGGCAGCATCAGCAGATGATAAAAATTGTGGACGATGGGACTGACGACGAACGCGAGGCCGATCAAAAGGCCGGCGAAAATAACCATGTCCCGTCGCGAATCCTGCCGCCGAAATCCAGCCGCAAAAAAAATTCCCGCCAGCATCGCCGCGCCGATGACATAAACCAGGCTGCGTTCCCATGGCGCGGCTTCCTGCGGACGTTCGCTTCGCGGCAGGGAGAAATAACGCCAGTTGTGGACGGCCGCCAACAGGGATTGATTGTCCGTGCTGGTCATGCCCGTCAATTCATTCAGACGAGAGGTGTCGCTGCCGTGACCGAGAGCCGGTTTCGCGAGAACTTGAATCCAAACTTGATACAGTTCAATGGTTCGCGCCGGTCCCAGAGTGATTCCGGGAAGAATCAACAAAAAGAAAACGAGGCCAATGACAACGGCCGCCGCCATCCGCCATTGCCGCCGCCAGAACGGATAGAGCAGCAGAAACGGTGGGCACATTTTTACCGTGGCCGGAAATGCAAGGCAAAGGCCGGCTTTGAAGCCGCGTTGATTTGCCGCCAGATAAATTCCAGCGGCAATTGCCGCCAGCATCAGCACGTCCACTTGCCCGCGCGACAAATCCCGGCCCAGCGAACCGACGCACACGAGCAACGGCAGCAGGCGCAGTTTCCACCAGCGTCGTCGCGCAAAATTTTCCAAGGGTGGCGGCGATTTGAAATTCACGCCTTCCAGTGCGCACGCCAGCGCGTGTGCGGAAAAAATCACGAACGCGACGCCCAACAAATACCAGGCCGCAGTGATCCAAACGAAGCGCCGGTTCTGATCTTTCACTCCATAATAATAACTGCCGTGACCGTAGCCGGGATGCCCACTGATTTCGTAGCCCCACGGCGTGTTGGATTCCGTGTATTGTTCGCCGGGTTGAAGCACGGGCAGTCCTTTCGGAACAGGTTCGGCAAGCGGCAGGAACAAAATTGCCAGCGTCGGCGGATATTGATAATGCCAGCCATGCCAGTCGGTGATCAGATAAGGATTTTGTCCGCTCCAGACCGCTTCGGAAGCCACGGCAAAGACGCCCAAATCCGTCATCGGAATCCGCCGGAGCGCCGTGCGCCGCTCCAGATAGATTCCAAAAATGACCAGCACGCAAAGTGCGAGCGCCAGCCAGAGGCGTTCAGTCCGGCTGAAATTCCAGGGGCGTTTGGTTTCCGGCATTGAATTGAGTGTTCCGTTTCGGCGCGGGTGGATAAAGAAAATTCGATCCGCGGTTTGCGGTCAATGCGAAATGCCGCAGGCGCAGGAAACTTTTTCTGTTTTCGCCGGATCGTAATTCAACCACGGGCCGAGCCAGCGCTCGACTTCCTGCAACGTCATTCCTTTTCGCAAATGATAATCCAGCAACTGGTCGCGGCCCAGTTTGCCGACGGCGAAATATTTTGAATCGGGATGCGCGAAATAAAGTCCACTCACCGAACTGCCCGGCCACATCGCAAAACTTTCCGTCAGCTTGATGCCCGCTTTATTATCCACGTCGAGCAACTTCCAAAGAATTCCTTTTTCCGTGTGATCAGGACAAGCTGGATAACCCGCCGCCGGACGGATGCCGCGATATTTTTCCTCGATCAAATCCTCGGGCTTCAAATTTTCAACTTTGCCGAAGCCCCATTCTTCGCGGACGCGCTTGTGTAAAAACTCCGCAAACGCTTCGGCAAGCCGGTCGGCCAGCGCCTCGGCCATGATGGCGTTATAATCGTCATGGTCGGCCTTGAATTTCTCGACAAGATCTTTCAGGTTGTGTCCGCTCGTGACGGCAAAACCGCCGATGAAATCCGGCGAACCTTTTGGCGCGATGAAATCTGCGAGGCAAAAATTCGGCGTGCCGTCACCCTTTTCGATTTGCTGGCGCAGAAAATGGAACGTCGTCAAAACCTTCGAGCGCGATTCGTCGGTGTAAAGTTCCACGTCGTCGCCGATGCGATTGGCCGGGAAGAAACCATAAACTACTTTTGGTTGGATTAATTTTTTGCCGACGATTTCTTCAAGCAGTTTCTGCGCATCCGAAAAAAGCTTACGGGCCTCTTCGCCGTGTTTTTCATGCTGGAGAATTTTCGGATAAACGCCGCGCAATTCCCAGGTGTGAAAGAACGGCGACCAGTCAATGAACGGCACGAGTTCGGAGAGTGAAACTGAATAGGGCACGTCACTCCGTGCGCGCCATTCGGCGGGCAGAGGACTGCCCGCCCTACCAACGTCTGAAGTTAAAACGCGGACGCCGGTAAATTCCGGTTTCGCCAAATCATCAAACTTCAGCTTCGGCGCATTCTTGCGCGCGGCTTCGAGCGATAACAATTTCGCCGTCTGGCTGCTGTGTGTCGCACGGACGCGGTCGTATTCTTCGCGGATTTGCGCAGCGAACTTCGGCTTGTGTTCCGCGCTGATCAGATTGCTCGCCACCGGCACGGCGCGCGAAGCGTCGAGGACGTGGACGACCGGCTGGTTGAAATTCGGCGCGATCTTCACCGCCGTGTGCGCCTTGCTGGTCGTCGCGCCGCCGATGAGAAGCGGCAGCGTCAGACCCTTGCGCTCCATCTCGCGCGCGACGTGAACCATCTCGTCCAGCGACGGTGTGATGAGTCCGCTCAAGCCGATGATGTCCACCTTCTCGTCAATCGCCGTCTGCAAAATCTTTTCGCACGGCACCATGACGCCGAGGTCAATGATCTCGTAATTATTGCAGCGCAGCACGACGCCGACGATGTTCTTGCCGATGTCATGAACGTCGCCTTTGACGGTCGCCAGAAGAATTTTCCCCTGCGTCTTCGCCGCACCGGCGGATTTTTCGGCTTCCAGAAACGGTTGCAGATACGCGACGGCCTTTTTCATCACGCGTGCGGATTTGACGACCTGCGGCAAAAACATTTTTCCCGAGCCGAACAGATCGCCGACGACATTCATGCCGCTCATGAGCGGGCCTTCAATGACGAGCAGCGGCTTGACGTATTTCTGGCGCGCTTCCTCGGTGTCGGCGTCAATGAAATCCACGATGCCTTTCACAAGCGCGTGCGAGAGGCGTTCCTCGACCGTGCCGCCGCGCCACGCATCCTCGACGATGGCGGCTTTGCCCTTTTGCTTCACCGACTCGGCGAATTTGATAAGGCGCTCGGTCGCGTCGTCGCGGCGATTCAGCAAAACGTCTTCGACCAGTCCCAAAAGTTCTTTCGGAACTTCCTCATAAACTTCGAGCATTCCGGCGTTGACGATGCCCATGTCAAGCCCAGCCTTGATGGCGTGATACAAGAACGCGCTGTGCATCGCCTCGCGCACGGCGTTGTTGCCGCGGAACGAAAACGAAATGTTGCTGATGCCGCCGCTGACTTTCGCGTGCGGCAGATTTTCCTTGATCCACTGCGTCGCGCGGATGAAATCCACGGCGTAATTCGCGTGTTCCTCCAAACCCGTGCCGACGGTCAGCACGTTCGGATCAAAAATAATGTCCTGCGGCGGAAAGCCGACCTTTTCAACGAGCAGATCGTAAGCGCGTTTGCAGACGGAAATTTTCCGCTCGAACGAATCCGCCTGGCCGAGTTCGTCAAACGCCATCACGACGACCGCCGCGCCGTAGCGATGAACGAGTTTCGCGTGATGCAGAAATTTCTCCTCGCCTTCCTTGAGCGAAATGGAATTCACGATGCCTTTACCCTGAAGACATTTCAGCCCGGTCTCGATGACCTCCCATTTCGAGGAGTCCACCATCACCGGCACTTTGCAGATGTCTGGCTCGCTGGCGATGAGGTTGAGAAAACGGTGCATCGCGGCGACGCCGTCAATCATCCCCTCGTCCATGCAAACGTCAATGACCTGCGCGCCGTTCTCGACCTGCTGGCGCGCGATGGTGAGCGCGGCCTCGTAATCGCCGGCCTTGATGAGCTGCGCGAACTTGGGCGAACCCGCCACGTTCGTGCGCTCGCCGATGTTCAGGAAATTTGTCTGCGGCCGGACGGCGAGCGCGTCGAGTCCGCTCAAGTGCAAATACGGTTCAATCGTCGGGACTTTGCGCGGCGGCAAACCCTTGACGGCCTCGGCAATCGCCTTGATGTGCGGCGGCGTGGTGCCGCAGCAACCGCCGACGATGTTGAGCCAGCCGCGCTGCGCCCATTCGCGCAATTGCGGCGCGAGCGATTCCGGTGTTTCGGGAAAGCCGGTCGGCAACAGCGGATTCGGCAGCCCGGCGTTCGGATACGCGCTGACGTAAACCGGCGCGATGCCGGCAAGCTCCTCGATGAGCGGACGCAATTCCTTCGGCCCGAGCGCGCAGTTCATGCCGACGCTCAGGAGCGGCACGTTGGAAATGGAATTCCAAAACGCCTCGACCGTCTGGCCGGTGACACCGCGATTGCTGCCGGCTTGGATGAAAGTGACGCTCGCCAGAATCGGCACGCATTTTTGGTAGGGCGCGCCACTCCGTGCACGCCGTTCGGCGGGCAGAGGAATGCCCGCCTTACCATTTTGAGTCTGAAACGAGGGTTCGATTCCTCGCTCGTCATAAATCTTTTGAATCGCAAAGAATGCCGCGCGCGCGTTGAGCGTGTCGAAAATCGTTTCGACAAGCAGCACATCCGCGCCGCCGTCGAGCAGGCCGTTGATCTGTTCGCTGTAAGCCGTGACCAGTTCATCGTAATTCGTGCCGCGCGCGCCGGGATTATTTACATCAGTTGAAATTGAAGACGTTTTCGTCGTCGGGCCGATTGCGCCCGCGACAAAACAAATCCTTCCCGGCTGCGATTTTTCAACCGCATCCGCCGCGCGCCGCGCGCATTCCGCGCCCGCTTTCGACAATTCGTAGGCGAGCGATTCCATTCCGTAATCCGCCAGCGAGATGGATTGCGCGTTGAAAGTGTTCGTCTCGATAATGTCCGCGCCAGCTTCGAGATACTGGCGGTGGATGCCCTCGATGACGTGCGGCTGCGTGACGTTCAGGAGGTCGTTGAGGCCCTTGAGGTCCTTGCCGCGCCAGTCGGCGAAGCGCGCGCCGCGAAACGCCGCCTCTTCCAGCTTGTGTTGCTGGATCATCGTGCCCATCGCGCCGTCAATGACGACGATGCGTTCGCGCAACAATTTTTGAAGATGTTCGATTCTGTCCGGCATCGGTTTAATTCAAATTTACCGGGGCAAAAATAACGGAAAGCTTTCTGCCATGCAAATAATAAATCAACGTATCTTGATATGATGATGCGAATAGGTTTGGAAAGACAGTAGTCCTCCTTGAAAACAAACAGGTCCGGAGCCGTTTCCTGTTCCGGCTCCTTTTCACTTCCGTCTGTAAAATGCAAAGTTTTGCCGCGTCAATTGCATATCGCATTGAGGCCGGTCATTCACATCCCTGTTTTCAGAGCAATAGAGGCGGTTTATTGACGGCACGCTTAAAGCTGTTGATTGAATCTATGAATGCTACAAAAAACATCATTATGATCGCGGGTGTTTCAACCCTCGCGACTTTGACATTGGTTGCAGCGCCGCCTGTGGTGACCGTGCAGGTTCCCGCACCGGCGATAACAATGCAAACGCCGGCACCACCAGCGGTTACAATCGTGGCAACTGTTCCCGACACTTACATCTGGGACGGTGACGAATATGTCGGTGTCGTCGGCTCTCAATATTATTATCTGGGTCCCGGCGATGTCTGGCTGCCTTTCGATGCGGTTCGCTTGGCGCGCTTCAATGACTGTCAAAAAAAACACATGGACTGGCGCGACCACGCCATACGAAACGAAAAATACCGCCATGATGACCACGGACACGAAGCGCCGCTTCACGACGTCCACCCGGCACCGCCGGCCTGACGGCGACAGCCACGATGTTCAGGACAGGACAAGGAGCATTAAAAAATCTCCAAGTCGCGCAAGGGTTTGAAGCTGCCGATAAACAAAGGGGCCGGAACGGTTTCCCGTCCCGGCGTTGCCATTGCAGCCAGGGCACACAAACATCCTAAATCACGGCACAATCTTTGAGACGGGGTCGCTCCAGGTGCCTTCACCGGCGGCGTTCACCCCGCGCACGCGGCACCAAATCCCAGGCCGGCGGCCATCACCCATTCACGCCGGGCGGATTTTCAAGATGAGGTCCTTGCTCTCAACGGCGTCGCCGTTCTGCACGCAAATTTCTTCCACCACGCCGTCGGCAGACGCATAGATTGTTGTCTGCATTTTCATGGCTTCGAGTGTGAGCAATTTGTCGCCCTTCGCCACCTTTGCGCCGACGCTGACGGCGAGCGCGGTGACGAGTCCGGGAATCGGCGCGCCGATTTCTGAAGGTTTCGCCGGATCGGCTTTCAAACGCGCTTTCACGGTGGGCTTCGCGGATTTGTCCACGATGGACAACTGCCGAGCCATGCCGTTCAACTCAAAGTTCACCGCGCGCTTGCCTTCGGGATCCACCGCGCCGATGTTGACGAGCCGGATGAACAATGTCTTGCCCGGTTCAATCTCGATTGAAACTTCCTGCCCGACCTTCATGCCGTAGAAAAACGCCGGCGTCGGCAGTGCGGACAAGTCGCCGAAGTCGCGTTCCATCTTCGCGTAGCCCGCGAACACCTCGGGATACATGACATGGCTGAAAACATCGTCGCTCGTCGCTTCGCGCTTGAGCTTCGCCGTGAGTTCCTCCTCGATTTTTTTGAAATTAAGCGGCTTGAGCGACTCGCCGGGCCGGCCTTTGAGCGGCTTGCGTTCGCCAAGAACGACGTGCTGGATTTTTTTCGGCCAGCCGCCCATCGGCTTGCCCAGTCCGCCGCCCAGCATGTCTATCACCGACTCGGGAAACGGCACGCTGCCCGGCTCAAGGTTCAAAACATCGGCGGGCTTGATGCCGCGTGTGATGAGAAACATCGTCATGTCGCCGACCACCTTGCTGCTCGGAGTGACTTTCACGATGTCGCCAAAAAGCTGGTTCACCTCGGCGTAAGTGCGCGCAATTTCCGGCCAGCGCTGCGCAAGGCCCATTCCCGCCGCCTGCTCCTTCAAGTTGGTGAACTGTCCGCCAGGCATCTCGTGCAGGTAGACTTCCGCGCTGCCGGCGCGCGGCGCGGTGTCGAACGGCGCGTAAAAGGTGCGGACGTGTTCCCAATAATCGGCGAACTCGTTCAGCGCGTTCAAATCCAGGCCGGTGTCGCGCTTGGTGAATTGCAGCGCGGCCACGATGGAGTTCAAGTTCGGCTGGCTTGTCGAGCCGCTCATCGAGGCGATGGCCAGGTCGGCGACGTCCACGCCCGCTTCGGCGGCGGATAAAACGCTTGCGGCGGAAATGCCGCTCGTATCATGCGTGTGAAAGTGAATTGGGATTCCAATTTCTTCCTTCAGCGCCTTGACCAAAACGTGAGCGGCTGCGGGCTTGCAAAGTCCGGCCATGTCCTTGATGGCGAGCATGTGCGCGCCCATCTTTTCAAGTTCCTTCGCGAGCTTGATGTAATATTTCAGCGAATATTTGCTGCGCGATTTGTCGAGGATGTTGCCGGTGTAGCAGATCGCCCCTTCGCAGACGGCGTGCGTTTCGTTCACCGCTTCCATCGCCACCTTGAGGTTCGGCAGATAATTCAGCGAGTCGAACACGCGGAAAATATCCATGCCAGCCAAGGCGGAATGTTTCACAAAACCGGCGACGGCGTTGTCGGGATAATTGGAATAGCCGACCGCGTTCGAGCCGCGAAAGAGCATCTGGAAACAAATGTTCGGTATCCGTTCGCGCAGCAGGCGCAGGCGGCGCCACGGGTCTTCGTGCAGGAAACGCATCGCGGTGTCGAACGTCGCGCCGCCCCACATTTCCAAACTGAAAAGATCCGGCGTGCGTCGCGCCACGGCGTCGGCCACGGCGATCATATCGTAGCTGCGCAGACGCGTGGCAAAGAGCGATTGGTGTGCGTCGCGGAACGTCGTGTCGGTGACGAGCAACTGCTTTTGCTTGAGCGTCCACTCGGCGAACTTCTTCGGGCCGAGTTCAAGCAGCAACTGGCGCGTTCCCTTCGGCGGAACCTGCTTGCGGTCGCAGGCGGGAATTCGCGCGGGCAGCAACGTTTCCTTCGGCACAAAATTTTTCGCCTGCGGATTGCCGTTCACCGTCACGTCGGCGATGAAGGAAAGCACTTTCGTCGCGCGGTCGCGCCGGGTCTTGAGCTTGAACAGCTCCGGCGTCGTGTCAATCAGCGTGGTTGTTGCGCGGCCGCTGCTGAATTCCGCATGGTGGATGACGTTTTCCAGAAACGGGATGTTCGTCTTCACGCCCCGGATGCGGAACTCGCGCAGCGCGCGGTCCATGCGCTGCAACGCCGCCGCGAAGGTCTGCGCCGACACCGTGAGCTTCACCAGCAGCGAATCGTAAAACGGCGTGATGACCGCGCCGCCATAGCCCATGCCGCCGTCCAGCCGCACGCCGAACCCGCCTGCGCTGCGATAGGTCAAAATTCTTCCGTAGTCCGGTTGAAATTTATTTTCCGGGTCTTCCGTCGTGATGCGGCACTGCACGGCGTAACCGTTGCGCGGCACGTCTTCCTGTTCCGGGATGCCGACCTCGGGGCTGTGCATCGGCTTGCCGTCGGCGATCAAAATCTGCGAGCGCACCAGGTCAATGCCCGTGATGACTTCCGTGACCGTGTGCTCCACCTGGATGCGCGGGTTCATCTCAATGAAGAACCATTCCTGCGTGTCCTGGTCGTAGAGAAATTCCACCGTGCCGGCGTTGTCGTATTTGATCTCGTGGCACAGACGCACCGCCGCCTCGCACAATTCCTGCCGGACGCGTTTCTCGATGCCCACGCTCGGCGCGATCTCGATGACCTTCTGATGTCGGCGCTGCACCGAGCAGTCGCGTTCGTGCAGATGCACCACGCGGCCATGCTGGTCGCCGAGGATCTGCACCTCGATGTGTTTCGCGCGCGGGATGTAGCGCTCCAGAAACACCGCCGGATTGCCAAACGCCCGGCCCGCCTCGCCCTGCGCCTCGTCCAGCAAATCCGCCAGGTCGCCGGGCTTGGTCACCACGCGCATTCCGCGTCCGCCGCCGCCGAACGCCGCCTTGATGATGAGCGGAAAACCGATTTCCTTCGCCACCTTCAACGCCTCGGCGCGGTCGGAAATGGCGTCCTCCGTTCCCGGCAGCACCGGCACGCCGACTTTTTGCGCGAGCGCGCGGGCGGCGGTTTTGTCGCCCATGCTGCGCAGCAAATCCACGCGCGGCCCCACGAACGTGATGCCCGCCTCGCCGCACGCCTTGGCAAACTCCGCGTTCTCCGACAAAAATCCGTAGCCGGGATGGATGAAGTCCACGCCCTTTTCCTTGGCCAGCGCGATGATGCCGGGGATGTCCAGATACGCGCCGACCGGCCCCTTGCCCTCGCCCACGACGTAGGCCTCGTCCGCCTTGAAACGATGGATCGCCAGCCGGTCCTCGGCGGCGTAGATGGCGACGGTGCGGAAGCCCAGTTCCGTCGCCGCGCGGAAAACGCGAATGGCGATCTCGCTGCGGTTGGCGACGAGCAATTTTCTCTGGCGTGGCGGCGTGATGTTGGCGCTCATATTCACAGCCGCAGATGAAAACTAAAAATGCGTGCGCAAGCAATGCAGGAAATTGAAAAACGTCAAAATCTCAGCCGTCAAAAAATGTTGCAGGCGGCGGCAAAGAAGAATCCGTTGGTTGGCCGCCGCCAGTTCACCCGGAAACGATCCGGGCACTGAAAATGCTTGAAGGCTGCCGGAATTTGCGGTGCGAGTCTTTGCCGCAGGGCATCAACACGAAGCCAGTTCGCTCCAAATCCGAAACTAACTGGCGAATTTTTCGGGGCATTCATATAGTTCAATGACATCGTCGGTAAAACTTTCAAACAAAAAGCGCGGACAGCCTACGCCATCCGCGCTCGCTGAATATAATTCGCGAATTATTCCTTCTTCGCCATTTCTTGGTCGCGTTCCTGCATGGCGGCCTTGCGCGACAAACGCACGCGGCCTTTTTCGTCCACGCCGAGGCATTTGACGGTGATGTCGTCGCCGACCTTGACGATTTCCTCGGTCTTCGCGACGCGGAAGTTCGCCAGTTCGCTGATGTGAACCAAGCCGTCCTTGCCCGGCAGGAATTCGACGAACGCGCCGAATTCCTTCACGGTGACAACCTTGCCGCGATAAATCTTGCCGATCTCGGCTTCCGCCGTCATGCCGGTGATGGCATCCACGGCGATCTTCATGCCTTCCGCCGAGACGGAGAAGATGTTGACGGTGCCGTCGTCCTCGATGTTGATCTCGCAGCCGGATTCCTCGACGAGGCGCTTGATGTTCTTGCCGCCCGGCCCGATGAGCGCGCCGATCTTTTCCGGGTTGATGCGGATGACCTCGATGCGCGGGGCGTATTTGCTCAATTCCGCGCGGGGCGCGGCGAGCGTCTTGGCCATTTCAGCCAGAATGTGCAGCCGGGCGACGCGGGCTTTTTCAACGGTCTCGGCCATGAGCGCGAAGGGAATGCCCTTGAGCTTGAGGTCGAGCTGGAAGCCGGTGATGCCCTTTTCCGTGCCGGCGATCTTGCAATCCATGTCGCAGTAATGGTCTTCCCAGCCGATGATGTCAGTGAGTAGCTGGTATTTGGAAATTTTCTCGCCGCTGTATTCGGTGCAGATGCCGACGCTGATGCCGGCCACGGGGCGGGTCAACGGGACACCGGCATCGAGCAAGGCCAGCGTGCCGCCGCAGACGGACGCCATGGAGGTGGAACCATTTGACTCCATAATCTCGCTGGTGACGCGGACAGCGTAGGGATAATCCTTTGGTAACATGCACTCAATCGAACGTTCGGCGAGGGCGCCGTGGCCGATTTCGCGGCGGCCTGGGCCGCTGATGCGTCCGGTTTCGCCGACGGAAAAGTTCGGGAAGTTGTAATGCAGGATGAATTTCTTCTCGGTCTCGCCGCCTGTGTAGGAATCAAATTCCTGCGTGTCGTCGCCGGTGCCGAGCGTGGCAAGCGTGACGGCCTGTGTTTCGCCGCGAGAGAAAACAGCCGAGCCGTGGGCGCGCGGCAGGATGCCGACTTCGCTGGAAATTGGGCGGACGACGTCAAACGCGCGACCGTCAAGACGCTTGCCGCTTTCCAAAATCAGTTTTCGGACGGCTTCCTTCTGGATGTAGTAGAACGCGTCGTTGATGACAAAGTCGGTGACTTTTTCCGCGCCGAATTTTTCCACGAGCTTCGCGCCGACCTCGGTCTTGATGGCGTTGCACGCCGATTCGCGCGCGAGCTTGCCGGGCGTGAGCAGCGCGGGAACAAAACGGTCGCCGGCGAGATTTTTGGCTTCGTGCAGAATTTCTTCGGGAACGATGTTGAGCGTGATCTCGCGCTTTTTCTTTCCGCTTTTCGCGGCAAGTTCTTTTTGGGCGGCAATCATCGGCTGGATGGATTCCTGCGCGAATTTCAATGCCGCATTGAAGTCGGCTTCGGAAATTTCCCTGGCCGCGCCTTCATACATCACGATGTCCTTGTCGTTGCCGACATAGACGAGATCCAGATCGCTGTCGGCCATTTCAACATGCGTCGGATTGGCGACGAACTTGCCGCCGATGCGTCCGACGCGAACCGCGCCGAGCGGCCCGGCCCACGGAATGTCGCTGACCATCAACGCCGCGCTCGCGCCGATGATGCTCAAAATGTCGGGATCGTTCTCGCCATCCGCGCTCAGAAGCACGGTCTGGACCTGAACTTCGTTATACCAGCCTTTGGGAAACAGCGGACGGATCGGGCGGTCGGTGAGACGGCAGGTGAGAATTTCCTTTTCCGTCGGACGGCCTTCGCGCTTGAAGTAACCGCCGGGGAATTTTCCGGCGGCGGCGGCTTTTTCGCGGTAGTCAACGGTCAGCGGGAAAAAGTCCTGGCCGGGCTTGGCCTTGGTCGCCGCGACGGCCGCGACGATGACGATGGTTTCGCCGAGCTGGACGGTGACGGCTCCGTCGGCTTGTTTGGCGAGTTTTCCGGTTTCAATGATAATCTGCTTGTCGCCCAGCGGGGCGGTTATTTTTTCTGACATATTAATCTGTCCGTTGCCGCCGGAGAAACTTCAGTGAATCCCGAACTTTTCGGGACTGAATGAAATCACTCGGAGGCAGCGGAATTTTTTATTCGCGAAGTTTGTTTGAAGAATCGGGCCGTTCGCGTTTCCAGCCCAAATCTGAAAGCGAAGCGCGGGCAAAAACAAAGCCGCGCCGCGCAAAATGTTAATGGCGCAGTTTCAGTTTTTTGGCGACCGCCTGGTAGCGGCCCAAATCCACGCTCTGCAAGTATTCGAGCAGGCGGCGGCGCTGGCTGACCATCATCAACAGCCCGCGGCGCGAGCTGTGATCCTTTTTATTGGTCTGCAAATGCTCGGTCAGATGGTTGATGCGGTGCGTGAGCAGCGCTACCTGCACGTCCGCAGAACCCGTGTCCTTGGCGTGCGTCTTAAATTGTTCAATCGTCTTTGTCTTCGCTTCCATATTTATGAACGCGAGAAGTTAATTGAGCGCGATTGCGGTGTAAAGCCAAATTAACCGCGATTTTGCCAGCGCCAGGTCAAACGCCGTTTCGTCTGCGGCGTCAGCTTGAAATTTTCCGAAATTCGCAGTCCTTCAACCCAAAAAATTTCGCCGCCGGCAGATTCGGCAACAATCAAACCGCGCCGCCGCCCGCGCGGAATTTTCGCGTTCGTGAACAAATCCTGCAACTTCGACGCCGACTTCAATCCAATCGGCTGAAACCGGTCGCCCGCGCGCCAGTGGCGCAAAATGATTTTGATCCCGATTTTGTCCGCATCAAAAGATTCCCGTTTTGATTTTGTAGCAGCCGAGGTGACGAGGCTCTGCTTTTTTGATTTGAGACTCGTCACCTCGGCTGCTACAAAACATTTTTTCCAACTGAATTTCACGCCGTCAAAATTCGCCTCCCCTGCCCTGCCTGCCAGATTCAGCGCCAGTTCGCCTGCATTGAATCCCGGCTTCGATTCCGTCCGCAATTTGATTTCGCCAGATTCACCTCGAGCGACGGACATTTTTGCGCCGAAGCTGACAAACTGATCCGGAGAACGCCGCAGCGATTCGATCAATTCAAAATCCGCCGCGATGCCGGATTCCGCCAGTTGCGATTGCAAAGCGCGCCGTTGAATGGCGACGGGCAAATCGGCGAATGTGCAGCGTTCGGCCTGCGGACTAACCAAATCGAGCAGCAGGCTCGACGCTGCACTTCCAATAAATTCCGATTCTGCGCCGACGATTTCCATCAGGCGCAAAACAGTTTTGTGCAAGCCCGGCTGGTAGTTTTTGCGGAGCAGCGGTAAAAGCTCGTTGCGGATCCGGTTCCGCAGAAAATCGGTGGAGAAATTCGTGGCATCATTGCGGAAACGGATTTTATTTTCGCGGGCAAATTGCCGCAGTTCTGCCTTGCTCAAATTCAGCAGCGGGCGGATAAGCGTGATTTTCGAATTTGCCGGCGACGGCGAGAGCCATTTCATTCCAGCCAGACCTTCGCCGCCCGCGCCCCGCAGGAGCCGCAGGAAAAAAAGTTCCACCTGATCATCGGCATGATGTGCAAGGGCGACGGTTTGAATTTTTCTTCCGCGCGCAATGCGCGCAAAAAAATCGTGGCGCAGTTTTCGCGCGGCCATTTCGATTGAAAGTTTTGATTTTTTGGCAAACTCCTTTACGTCCGCGCGGCCGGCAACAAACTTCAATTTCATCGTCGCCGCAGTTTTGCGGACGAGTTTTTCGTCCGCGTCGCTGGCGCGTCCGCGCAACTGGTGGTTGAAGTGCGCCACGGAAACTTTCCATTTGTGCCGTGCCGATAATTTTTCCAGCGCGTGAAGCAGAACCATCGAATCCAGGCCGCCGGAAATGGCAACGAGGATTTTTCCGCCGCGCTGGAGCAGCTTGCGGCTCTGGATGGATTTTTCAATGCGCTGGATCAAATCGGTCACGCGCGAATTTTACTTCATTAAAATTGCGGGGCAAGAACGCCTGTCGTATTTCAAGCTTCAGTTTGCGCGCGGATGCAGGCTGAAGTATGAAATTCAATACGGTCATTGCGCCGAGCTGATGCGGTAAAACCGCTGCGCCGCGCCGGCTGAATTTGTGACGGTGAAAACAGAATTGGTCGCAAGAATGTTCGTCGTCAAGTCAGTCCAGGTTGCGTCCGTGAGATTATCTTTGAACTGCACTTTGTAGCTGAAGCTGGCGTTCACACTCCATTGCAATGTTACGAGGCTGTTCGAGACGGAAATGGACTGGAAGGCCGGAGGCGCGATTGCGCCGTTGTAAATCACGAGCGCGTAATCCTGCTCCGGCACGATGCCGCCGTTCGTGATGGCATCGGCGCTGATGTTGGCCGCCATGACGGTCACGGTGAAATTTGTCGCCTTGCCCGGCGGAAGAAAAACGCTTTCGACATTGTTCAAGGAATCCGCCGCGCCGCCGTTGGTGGAATAGGCACCGTTGAAAACATTGCCCTTGAAAATGTTCGTGCCGGCGGTGACGGTCAGATTAAGATCATTCACCAATTCCTTGCTCGCCGACGTGCTGCCGGGCGCGTCCGTCCACGCGAGCGTCACGCGAAACGGTTTTGTCGCGTCTGGAACCGTGCCGGTGTAGGCGTGCGACTGTCCCGCCGCCGTGAATTTTTCGATTGCAAGCTGGTCGCGCAAAATCCGCCGCGCGCCGTCGAACGCCGTGCCGAGGTTCAATTCGCCCATGCCCTGGCTGTCCGACCACAGCGTGTCGTCCGCACTCGCACCGGTCATATAGCGGGCGGAATTCATCAGGAACGCCTTGGACATCGCCGGGCTGGGCGGCGCGTTGGTGTTGTTGATGAAAAATTGCCGGAGCAATGCGCACGCGCCGGAGACGGCGGGCGTCGAGTGGCTCGTGCCGGACGAGACGGTGTAAAATTTCTGGCCGAGTGGGAAAAAATTATTCGTGTTGCCCGCCGTGCCTTTGCCAGGCAAAGCGCACACGCCCGACGCCGTGAATGTGGAAATTGCCAGGCCGTCGCCTGCGGGTGATGGCGGCGGAGAAATTTGTTCGACGCCGCCGGTGATGTGCGTGCCGGGTGCGACGATGTCGGGCTTCTTGCGCCCGTCCTGACACGGGCCACGGCTCGAAAAACTGGCGATGTCGTTTGCGCTGTCAGCACCGGTGTCCGCCGTGCTGCAACCGTCGTTGCCGAGCGAATCATTTCCCCCGTTGGCCGGAGTCAATGAGCGGACATTTTCCGACGCGCCGACGGTGATGACGTTCTTGGCTGAGCCGGGCGATTCAACGCTCCTTGTCCCCGGCCCGTCGTTGCCCGCCGCGAAGATGATGACCATCTGGCGGTTTTGCCCCGCCGCGCCGACATCGCGCACGAGAGCGTCATACGCTTGCGCGATGGAATCATACGCGCCATCCGTGCCCGGCTCGCCCCAACTGTTGTTGCTGATGCGTGCGCCGCTGTTGTAAGCCTGCGTCTGCAAATTGGTGTAATTCGGATAGGTGAAGGTTTTCGGATCAAAAACCACGGACGAGCCGACCTGCACAAACGGGCAGACGCCCAGCCCGTAAAAATAGCCAGCCGCGTCCGTGTGCGGAAATGCGTTCGTGAAATTGTCGTAACCCGCGATGATGTGCGTGTTGAGCGTGCCGTGTCCGTCGTCGCCCCGCAACGTGCTGCCGGAATGTGCCGTGCCTTCAAGCCGGTTGTAAATCACGCGGCTGGCCTGCGACGCGTCGCCCGAAGTGTAAAGGCCGAAATGCCCCGGCGATGTCGTGCCGTTGTCTATGCCGCTGTCGGTCACGTCCACGGCAAAACTGGAATTGGTGAATTGCGCCTGCGTGAATCCTTTGCCCACCAGCCACGCGAGATAACCCGGACCGCTTGGCAAATTTCCGGACAGATTGCCCGCGACGATTTGATCCTGCCGCTCGTCCAGTTTTTGCGGCTCGAAATGCGGCTGGATGGAAACCACGTCCTGCTGCGCGGCGATCAGATTTAATTTGTCCGGCGGCAGGCGCACGATGATGTTGCGGCAGCCAAGCAGCGTGAATTCATTTTCCGCCCCGGCCAACTGCCACTGGCCGATGAGCGTGAGCGTCGCCACGTTCGCCGCCGGGTCGTCCACCATTTGAATCGAAAATGTATCGGACGAAAGCGCGGCGGGATGAATTTTATAATCGCCCGTGTAATCGCCTTCCCACTGGACGAATTGGTTCGTGCCGGCCCAGGCTTGCATCCGGGCAATCGCCGCGGCGTCGCCGTAAATCAAACAGGCGTTTTCAGGAATGTAGCTGACGATGCGCGTTCCGTTTTTTTCCAGCACCGCGAGCCATCCGGGCTTGACCGGGCCGGCGAACTGGACGAGGCGAAGATGTTTGCCGGAAAAATTCCCGGCGGTTTTTCGCAACGCCAAGATTTCCGCCGCCCGCGTATTTAATGTTTTCGCGTTCAGCTTGATTTCGTCAAAGTCGTCCCGCCGTTCGACGCGGTTTTCGTCGAGATTGGTCAGAATGGAATCGTCCGCCTCGACCAGTTGGAAGCCGCCGTAATCCGCGACCAGCCTGCCGCCGCGCGCGACGAGCGACTTCGCCATCGCCGGGTCGCTGACGCACAATTTGTGCGGCGCGGCCCACGCGGAGCCGGCGAACATCAGCAGTAAAAATAAGATTGCCGAGGCCCGGCTCAAATTCATCACGTCTTAATCCTACTTCAGCAGTCGCAAGAAACACAAGGCGCGGATGTCTGCGCCCGGTCAAGGCGCTGAAAGCCGGTAAAATTTCACCTTGGAACCCTGCGTGTTCGTATCCATGAACTGGAACAATCCGGTGGCATCGGGAATGTTGGTGGCCAGGACCTGCCAGTTGATCAAGTTGGTGGATGCCCACACGCGGCTGCTGGTTCCCGGCGCGGAGGCGAGATCAAGCGTGAACACCCGGTTAGTGCCGAGCGAAAATCCATAGAGGTTCGGCTGCAACAGAACCGTCAATTGATCCACCGCGCTTGTCGCGCTGCCGAAACTGTTGGTCACAACAAGCTGATAATTTCCAGCCTCATTGGCGGCAACGGGGTTGAACGCCAGAAGCGTGTTGGTGGCTCCATTGGCGGGCGCGTTGTTAAAATACCATTGATAGGAGAACGGCGGCGTGCCGCCGACGGTCGAGTTGAATGAAGCGGCACCGCCGATGACGACGGTCGGGTTTTGCGGCGAGATGGTGACGGAAGGAAGCGACGGCGTCAGGAATGAAGACATTGTGTAGAACTTGTGACTGATGCCTGCGGTGTTGGTGTCAATGAACTGGAACAACCCATTCGTCCCGGCGGTAACGGTGCCGATCAACTGCCACTGGCTTATCGGCAGACTGAGATTTGTGGACGCCCACAGCAGATTTGTGCTTCCCGGCAGGGATGCCAGCAGCAGAAGTTTCGGACCGGCGGCTCCATTGCTGACGTTGCTGACGCCATAGATGTTGGGCTGCAGCAAGACGGACAATGATGCGACGACGCTGGTGGTGCTGCCATAAAGGTTGGTGACCACGATCTGATAATTTCCAGCGTGGCTGGACAATACTGGGCCAACAGCCAACGTCGCGTTGGTTGCTCCTGCGTAAAGGGCGTTGTTGAAATACCATTGATAGGTCAGCGGCGGCACTCCCGTGACGCTCGCGGTAAACCTGGCCGTGCTGCCTATCGCCAATGTCTGACCTTTAGGCTGGCTGGTGATGAGCGGATTTTGTGCGTATACCGTCAAAGTGACCACGCTGCTTGTGACGGCTCCGTAGGCATTGCTGACGACGGCGAAGTAACTGCCGGTTTGATTGGTGATGGCGGGAGCGAATGACAACGTGGCGTTGGTGGCGTTGGGCAACGCCGTGTTGTTGTTATAATACCACTGGTAACCGATGGGTGTCGGACCGGCGGCACCAACGCTGATGTTGGTGGTCGTGCCGGCAAACACGGTCAACGATTGCGGCTGGTTCGTGATGTCAGGCACGGCTGCTGGAATGGAATAACGCAGCAACATGATCTGGTT
>Ga0181529_10002978_pt1 | contig 19744 bp, 21 predicted proteins | sample PEATcosm2014_Bin_36_FD_119763 | JGI IMG/M metagenome (GOLD analysis project Ga0181529, IMG submission 119763) | Peatland microbial communities from MTU Mesocosm Facility, Houghton, MI, USA - PEATcosm2014_Bin10_30_metaG | ecosystem: Environmental > Terrestrial > Soil > Wetlands > Peat | place... | reverse complement strand
TTAAGGCTGGCGCCGAGGGTCATAGGGCTTCCGGGTTGGACTTCCAGGATGCTAGGGCGCACGAACCAAGTATAGCCGCGCGGGCTCGCCGATGCCACAGCCCGCCCAGCGAGGGAATGAACGAACCCCGCAGCGGAGCTGCGAGGTATCGTTCGTTCGGCAAGGAAACTGATTGTATGAGGGATCGCATACCCCTCAGTTAACTGTACAGATACCGTAGCAAAGCTACAGGGTATGCGACCCTCCTCCGAATCACATGGCCATGCCGCCGTCGACCTTGAGCACCTCTCCCGTGATGTAGGAGGACAGGTCGGAGCAGAGGAAGAGGGCCGCGGAGGCTACATCGGCGGGTGTCCCCCTCCTCCCCAGCGGGATGCCTGAGGCTATCTTTTCCTTGGCATCTTGCGGGATTTTGTCGGTCATCGCTGTCTCAATGAAGCCGGGCGCGAGAGCGTTGACTCTGACGTTCCGGGAGCTCAGCTCTCGAGCCAGGCTTTTCGTGAAGCCGATCAAGCCCGCCTTGGAGGCCGAGTAGTTGACCTGGCCGCCGTTGCCGGTGATGCCGACCACGCTCGAGACGTTGACGATACTGCCCGAGCGCTTCTTGATCATGTGCCTGGCCGCGGCGCGGCAGACCAGGAATGCGCTGGTCAGGTTCGTGCGCAGGACGGCATCCCAGTCCTCGAGGCTCATGCGGAAGACGAGGCCGTCCCTCGTGACGCCCGCGTTGTTGACCAGGGCGTCGATGCAGAGCGACTCCGAAACGACCCGCTCGACGGCGGAGCCTACCTGGGCCTCGTCGGCGACGTCACAGGGCAGCCACCTGGCGAAGCCTCCGCCCTCGGCCGCCGCGGCCTCGAGGGCGCCTAAGTCCTCAGCCTCGGACCGCGAGAGGTAGTAGACCTTCCCTCCCTCACGGGCGAAGAGATCGACTATGGCCCGGCCTATGCCCTTGGAGCCGCCAGTAACGACGCATACCTTGTCCTGAAGCATCTTTCCCATAAAAGCCGTCCTTATAGAGAAACGTTGGCCATTTGTTCGAGGGTCCCAAAGGCATAGCAGGGGACCTCGCCGCCAACCGCCTTCCAGAGCCCGGCGAGCACAGTCCCGGGCCCGGTCTCGGCGCAGCAGAGCGGCTTGTCCGCGAGGATCGCCGCCTCCTCGTCGATCCACCGCACCGGACTGACTATCTGCTCGACCGCGAACCGTTTCAGCTCGGCCCCGGTCGCGACGCGCTTGCCGGTAACGTTCGAGTAGAAATTGATCCTCGGGTCGGAGAACTCGGCGTCCGCGACCGCCTCGGCGAAGCCGTCTCGCGCGTAGGCCATGATGGGCGAGTGAAAAGCCCCGGACACCTTGAGCCTGATGGCCCGCCGAGCCCCGGCCTCTTTTACCGCGATCTCGGCGGCCGCGACGTCGGCCTCGGTGCCCGAGATTACCGACTGAGAAGGACTATTGTAGTTGGCGACCCATACCTGCTTCAGTCCAGCCTTGGCTATGGCGGCCTCTATCGCCTCGGGCGAGAGCGCGAGCACCGCGCTCATAGTCGACCCGCCCGAGCGCCTGCCCGCCTCGTCCATGAGTCTGCCGCGCTCGGCCACGAGACGGAACATCTCCTCGTAGGAGACGACACCGGCCTCGGCGAGAGCCGGCCACTCGCCTACGGAGAAGCCCGCGCAGCCCTCGCTCTTGAAGCCCTGCTCACGGGCGAAGAACGCCGCCGCGGCTCCGGCGAGGGCGACTGCGACTTGGGTGTTGCGGGTTTGCTTGAGCTCCTCCTCGCTGCCCTCGAAGAGGAGTTTCCTCAGGTCGATCTTCGAAGCCTCGGAGGCGAGAGCGAAAAGATCACGCACGCTCTTGCTCGCGTCGAAGAAATCCCGAGCCATCCCTGGATACTGGGCGCCCTGCCCGGGGAAAAGGAAACAACTCTTCATTTCGACCTCCACCGTAGTAGGCACAATATTTACAAATTTACCAGTTTTGTAAAGATGGCGAACGACGACCCCGTGGATGTATACTCGGGCCATGGCGTCCGAGTCCTCCCTCAGGATCCGGGATGTGGTGCTCAGCATCCCGCGCGGCCGAGTCTGCAGCTACGGAGCTGTCGCGTCGATGGCCGGGCTTTCGAACGGGGCGAGGCAAGTGGTCCGCTACCTTCACTCTAGCGCCGAGAAGGAGGGCCTTCCTTGGCATCGGCTGGTCCGTAAAGATGGCCAAATCGCCCTCCCGCCCGGCGAGGGCCTCGAGCTTCAGCGGGCCCTGCTCGAGTCCGAGGGCGTCGAGGTGGCGGTCTCTGGGCAAATCGACCTTTCGCGGTTCGGTTGGCGCCACCTGGCTCCGCGCTCCTAGACCGGACCGCCCCGGGTCAATCCTGTCTGGCCATAGCCCTCAGCCCGTAGGCGGCGAAGCCAAGGGCCGCCAGGCCTTGAGCGAATTCCGGGGGCAGGAGGGCCGAGTCCAGCGTCACAAGGTTGATGCCCTCGCGCTCAAAGGCCCGAGTAAGGGCGTCGAGCAGGGCGGTGCCGAGGCCCATGCGCCTATACCCGCGCCGAACCCTAAGGAAGACGACTCGGCCGAGGCTTCTCTCGCCGACTACCGCCATAAAGCCAACGGCCGCGCCGAGGGCGCCTCCCTCGCCGTCTTCGGCAGCTGCGCAAATGCCGCCCTGGACGGCGGCGAACTCCGACCTCAATCGAGAGATCTCGAAGGCCGCGAGCGCGCCGGGCAGGGTTTCGATGCTCTCCTCCTCCGCCTCGTCGAGAAGGGAGGCGAGCATGCCCTTCGCCTCGTCTATTCCGAGGATATCGATGTCGAGGTCGCTCGCAAGCAGATCCGCGGTCTCCTCGGGCTCGGGGCCTAGTTTCTCGAGGCCGCGCGACTCGCGCAGATCGTCGTACCAGGCCGAGACCCTGCGGCGCATCGCCCTGGTCTTGAAATCCCGAAAGGCCCTCTCGAGCTCTTCGAAATCGGCTAGGGCCGCCTTAAAGGCCTTGAAGACCCCGCGACCCCGGCCGAGAGCTGTCGACAATTCCCGCCTCGCCGTAGGCTGCCGGACGGTGGCTAGAAACTCCTCCATCAGCCGGTAGCCCTCTCGCGAGGACCAGGTCGGCGTCGCCGCGAAGGCCCCGTCCTTGTGGTCTTGTGCTGGAAGGATCTCGCCGCTCTCGAGATCGACAACCGAGGCGTTCTCCTGATCCTCCATCGCGAAGATGATCTCTTCAACCGTCTTCTCGCTCAGTTCGAACACTTCTCGCTCCTAGGCCATTGTCGGGGCGTCCGGGACCGGAGGTCAAGGGAATTACAGGGCGTGCCGCTGGGAATTACGACGCGCGGCTCCTTAGGATATACTTCCTATCCAAGGAGAAACGCCATGGCCCATTGCGTCGTGCCCGCGGCCGAGGAAATACTCGATCGCGCTTTTTCCGTTCTCGACAAAGGGTTCGTCCGTCTCGTGGACTATCTCGGCGGCGATGATCGGATCGTACAGGCCGCGCGTGTATCCTATGGCGAGGGTACAAAGAGCTACCGCGAGGACGCAGCCCTCATCGACCACCTGCTGCGAAACGAGCACACCTCGCCCTTCGAGCAGGTAATCCTCACCTTCCACGTCAAGCTGCCGATCTTCGTGGCGAGGCAATGGATCCGCCACAGGACGGCCCGCGTCAATGAGGTCTCGGGCCGCTACTCTGTGATGAAGGACGAGTTCTACCTGCCGGCGCCGGATGCGGTGGCGCTCCAAAGCAAGTCAAACCGCCAGGGCCGCTCGGCGGAGACCCTACCCGTAGAGGAGGCCAAGGCGCGCATCTCGGGCATGGAGGCTTCGCAGAGGGCGGCCTACGAGGAGTACGCATCGCTCGTCGATTCAGGCATAGCACGGGAACTCGCCCGTATCGACCTCCCGCTGAGCCTTTATACCGAATGGTACTGGCAGATCGACCTTCACAATCTTTTCCGCTTTCTCCAGCTGAGGCTCGACGCCCACGCCCAAATGGAAATCCGCGCCTACGCGAGGGTCCTGCTGGATATAACCAGGGCAGTCGCCCCCGCCGCCTGCTCCAGCTTCGAGAACCACCTGCTCGGCGGGACACGCTTCTCTGCCAAGGAGATGGTCGAGCTCAAGCGCAGGCTCACCGGCCAGAAGCCGGTCACCGGCCAGAAGCCGGTCACCGGCCAGATGCCGGTCGCCGGCCAGATGCCGGTCGCCGGCCAAGGCCCGGCAAGCGAGGAGATCGGGCTTACGGGCAAAAGCCTGGAGCGCTTTGAGGAGAAGCTACGGAGCGGCAGGCAAATCTAGCAGAGCGTTGGAATGCCCAGAGCATTCCATCTCCTTGCTAGGCTCTCAGGTATTCCTTCTCGCCGACGCCGTAAAGGCGCTCCGCCTGGATCTTCTCCCCCTCGCCGTTGCCAATGAAGCCGCGGAAGGACCCCAAGGGGCCGCTATAGTCGCTCTCAACGATGCCCAAGTTGAAGCGCACGTCGTTGGCTATTTCGGGCACGAAGACGAGGTCTACCATACCCTCGGTGTCCTGGATGACCCACTCGCCGGCAGGTCCCTGGGGCCTCGTAATCTTAACGGGCGGCAGGGGCCAGACCTTGCCGTTGATCCAGAGACAGTTCTCGTTGAACCGGGCAGAGTCCCTCGCTTGGCGATCCGCGAGGTTGAAGCCGACCCTCCGCCTCTTCGCGTCGAACCCGAAACCGGAGACCCAATCGTAGCGCAGGCGATACGGGTAATATGCCTTGTGGTCATCGATAATCCCCATCGAGTCGGGGCCCTCGAAGCGGTGGCTCTCGCCGCCGATCGAAAACTCGCCCTCCATGGGCATCAGGATTTTGGCGGAGTACATGGCTCGGTTGAGGCCGAGGGGAAGGCAGACCGCGATGGGCGCGCAGACTTTAGGCGAGCACGAGAAGCTAAAGCGCCCCGAAAAGCGCCCCTCCGGGGACCGGGAGCCCCGGACGACTGTAAACCTCATCGAGCCGCCGTCGTAGTCGCAGGTCGATTCCATGAAATTCCTCGCCCCGCGATAGAAGACGTCCGAGTCGCTCAACGATTCCGAGAACCTGAACATGCCTCCGGGCAGTATCCGCTTTATCGAGTAGCGCTTCCTGCGCTCCCTGTCGTAGGCGAGGAAAGATATGAAGCTGCAGACCTTGGCGTTCCGCAGCGTGGCGAAGAAGCACCACCGTTTATCCCCGAATAGATAGGACTGCCATTCCTTGAGCCTCCAATCCTTGACTATCCGAGGGACCCTGTAGTGGAAGGGATGGGAGACGTCGAGCATGTTGATGCGCCGGAAGGGAGTGCCGAAACGGCCCAGCGCGAAGGCTCCGTGCTCGACTATGGCTTCGGGCGAAGGTTCGAAGCCTCGGGACTTCAACGCCCGCCTCCCTCTCCCGCTCGGCGCTCGTAGAGCAGGTAGAGGGCCTGGGTGCCTTTGTCGCCGAGGCCTTCGTCCTGCATGGAGGCGAAGAGCCGCTCGGCGAGCGAGAGGAGGGGCAGGTCCAACCTCATCTCGCGCGCGGACTCGAGGGCGATGCGCAGGTCCTTAAGAAAATGCTTGGAATAGAAGCCGGGCTCGAAATTGCCGTCGAGCATCCGAGGAACCATGTTGTTGAGCTGCCAGCTTCCCGCCGAGCCCGAGCCGATGCTCTGGAGCACCGCACGAGGGTCGAGACCGGCGCCTTTCGCGTAAGTTACCGCCTCGACTGACCCCGCTAGAGTCCCAGCGATAGCGATTTGGTTCGCCATTTTCGTATGTTGCCCCGAGCCAGGGCCTCCTTGGAGCAGGACAGTAGCCCCCATCAGCTCGAGCAAGGGTCTCACGGCCTCAAAATCGGCCAGCTCGCCTCCGGCCATGATGGTCAGGCTTCCGTTTCTCGCCCCGACGTCCCCTCCCGATACCGGAGCATCGAGCGCCGCGAGGCCACGTTTCCTCGCTGCGGCGGAGATCCGCTTGGCAAGGACCGGGCTCGAGGTCGTGCAGTCGACCAAGTAGGTTCCCGGCATGGCATTCTCGATGAGACCCTTGGGGCCGAAGTATACCTCCTCGACGTCGCTCGGGAAGCCAACCATAGTGAAGACAACCGAGCATTTCGGCGCGAGGCGGGACGGGCTCTCCTCCCAGACAGCGCCAGCGGCAAGAGCCGGCTCGGCCTTTGCCTTGGTCCGGCTATGCACCAGTACCCGATACCCAGCCTTGAGCAGGTGTCCGGCCATGCTCGAGCCCATGACCCCGATTCCGATGAATCCAATTCTATCTTTGTCAGGGTCCATCCTCTCCTCCCCCAAAAGCGCGAATGCAAGCCGTTCGATTCTACTTACCCGATTAGATTGGAACAACCCAGACCAAGCCTCGGATACAGTCTCGAGACCCCGACCCTTGCCCATCCCGGTCGAAGAGGCTAGGCTATCGATAGGTTCCGGGTGCCCCGGAAGGCGCGTAGCGCCAGAGGGGAAAAGGGAAGACGGTAGGACCCCGGCAGGCGCAAAGCCAGTCCGGGCGTGTCGATTCCGTCGCAGCCCCCGCTACTGTATGCGTGTCGAGAACGAGGCGAGGTCCATGCCCCCGTGTCGGCAAGAATCGTCGATACCGAGAGCTAAGGCCAGCCACTGGGCGGCATAATGACGCCGATGAGGCGGAGGAAGCCCGGGAAGGCGCCTTGCATCCACCGGGAAACCGGAGCGCGCGAGCCAGGAAACCTGCCTGAGGACCGTCCATACCAGCTCTTCGGAGGGAGGAGAAGGACATGCGGGCCCTTTTTCCCACGGCACTCGCGTACTTCCTGATTCTAACGGCGGCTGTCCAGGCAGGGGCCCAGGAAGCGACCGTCAAGTACGGCGCCGGCTTCGCCATCGAGCAGCGTCAGGGCTACAAGGTCCTGACGGTGAAGTCGCCTTGGCCGGGCTCAAGCTCGGGCTTCACGTATGTGCTCTATAGACGCGGGCAGCCTCGGCCGTCCAGCCTCAAGGCCGACGGATTCTTCGAGACCCCGATCCGCAAGGTGATCACCTTCTCCACAACATACATCCCTCCGATCGTCGCGCTCGGAGAGGCGGACAGCATCGTCGGCGTGGACAGCGGCGGATACGTCAACTCGCCCGAGGTACGGACGAGGATCGCCCAGGGCAAGACCCTCGAAACCACCAAAAACTGGGCTCCGAACCTGGAGCTCATGATCTCGCTCACGCCCGATGCCGTCTTCACCTACGGCATGGGCAACCAATGGGATACGCACCCCAAGATGGCCGAGGCCGGGCTCCCCGTCGTCATCTGCGGGGACTGGAATGAGTCCGACCCCCTCGCACGGGCCGAGTGGATCGAGTTCTTTGCCGCCTTCTACGACAAGGAGGACAGGGCAATCGCCTATTTCAATAGAACCGCCAAGGAATACGAGCGACTCCGAGTCCTCGCGACTAGCGCGAAATCCCGTCCCGCAGTCCTCGTAATGGCCCCTTCCAGGCACCTGGACAGTCTCAGGCGGCAAGAGCTACATGGCCCGCCTCATCGCTGACTCCGGCGGGGCCTATCTCTGGGCCGAGGACACAAGCACCGGGGGCCTGTCGCTCTCGATCGAGGCCGTCTATCAGCGCGCCCTCAAGGCAGAGGTCTGGCTCAACCCGGCCCTGAGCGTCAACTCCGAGGCCGACGTCCTCGCTCTCGACTCGCGCTTCGCGAGCCTGCCGGTCGTCGCCTCGGGCTCCGTCTGGAACGACAATCTGCGCATGAGCCCCGGCGGGGGCAACGATTCCTTCGAGTCGGCCGCGCTGCGGCCCGATCTCGTGCTCGCGGACCTCGTGAAGATCTTCCATCCCGAGCTCGCGGCCGACCTCGCTTTCACGTACTACAAGAAAATCAAAAGATGAAGAAAGTCTCGTCGATACTTCCGCTCGTCGCCCTCGCGGCAGCAGCGCTAGCGCTCTTCCTGGCCGACCTCGCGATAGGCTCGGTCCACATCCCACTCGCAGGGGTGATCCAGTCACTAGAAAATCGCTCACCAGACCCGGTCTGGAAAAGCATCGTGCTAGTCTTCCGCCTGCCCAAGGCTATAACGGCCGCGCTAGCCGGCGGGGCACTCGCAGTCTCGGGCCTCATACTCCAGACAGTCTTCCGCAATCCCCTTGCGGGGCCCGACTCTCTCGGAATAGGAGCGGGCGCGAGCATCGGCGTCGCACTCGTCGTGCTCGCGGCCGGCTCGACGGGAGGAGCGGCCTTTCTCGCAGGACTTGGTTCGGCTGGTTACTCCGCGCTGGCCCTAGCCGCGAGCGCCGGCGCCTTCGCCGTCCTCTTCCTCATACTCATCGTCGCGCGGCGAGTCGAAAATAGCGTGACACTGCTCATCATAGGGCTCCTCATCGGCTATCTGGCTGGAAGCCTTGTGTCCCTCCTCGTCTACTCCGGTTCTCCGCAGAAAGTACAGGTCTACCTGGGCTGGACCTACGGTTCCTTTTCGGCCGTCACGGCCGACCAGCTCCCCGTGCTCGGCGGGGCCATCGCCATCGGCTACGCCCTCACCTTAGGGGCTACCAAGCCGCTCAATGCCCTCCTCCTGGGGGAGCGATTCGCCGAGACCCTCGGGGTTCGCGTCAAGGGAGCTCGCTACCGCGCGCTGACCGCCGCGGCCATACTGGCCGGCGCAGTCACCGCATTCTGCGGGCCCGTCGCCTTCCTCGGCATCGCAGCGCCCCAAGCGGCCCGTCGCGTGTTCCGCTCGAGCGACCACGCGGTCCTCATCCCCGGCGCTGCCCTTGTCGGAGCCGTCCTCGCGCTCGCCGCCGACATCGTTTCGCAGGCTCCCGGCCAAGGCTCCGTGCTTCCCCTCAATCCTATACTCGCCCTCGTGGGCGCGCCGATCATCTTGAGTCTCTTCATCAGGGGATCGAGAGCCCAAGGCTCGAGAGACCGAGGATCGAGAGCCCAAGGGAATGTCCCGTGAGAGCCCCCGGGAACGGGCCCCTCCCCCTCCGGGCTAAAAAGCTCGCGATCGGCTGGAAGGGCAGAGGCCGCGAGCCTCTCTCCTCGGGCATTGATCTAGTGGTGGACTCCGGCGACTTCGCTGTTCTGGTCGGACCCAACGGCTCGGGCAAGTCCACCCTGCTCAGGACCCTCGTCGGGCTCCAGCCAGCTTTAAGCGGCTCGGTGGAGCTCTGCGGAACGGAGCTCAGGCGCATCAGCGTGGAGGAGAGGGCGACTCGCGTCGCCTGCGTCTTCACCGACAGGGCCGACTCGGGGTACCTGAGCGTCTTCGACGTAGCCGCCTTCGGCCGCTACCCCTACACCGATTCCCGCAACCGCCTCGGACCCGAGGACGCGGCCCTGGTCGAGAGATCCATCGCCGCGGTTGGACTCGCCGGTCTCGAGGACAGGCGCTTCTCCGAGCTCTCAGACGGGGAGAGACAGAAGGCCCTCGTCGCGAGGGCGATCGCCCAGGACTGCCCCCTCCTCGTGCTCGACGAGCCTACGGCCTTCCTCGACGCCCCCGCCAGGGTGGAGATCTTCCACCTCGCTCGAGTACTTGCCCATTCGGGCGGCAAGGCTGTCGTCTTCTCCACCCACGACATCGACCAAGCCCTGCGTTACGCCGATACTCTCCTGCTCATGGACCGGGGACACCGCCTCGAGAAGGGCGCCCCGGAGGACCTGGCCGTCTCCGGCGCCATCGGCCGGGCCTTCGACGGGGAGAGCTTCCGATTCGACGTGAGCACGGGTTCCTTCCGGTCAGCGGAGCGAGGAATCGGTCTAAAGGTGGAACTGGTCGGGCCCGAGGGGCCGATCAAAGACTGGACAGGGCGATTACTTGAGAGGCTGGGCTGCACGGTCTGCCGAGCCGGCTCTGAGGCGAGCGCGATCCGGGTCTCCCTGCTCGACGACCGCCCCGCCTTCGAGCTGGGCGGCCGCCTCGTGCAGGGCTACTCCGAGCTCGCGCGGCTCCTCGAGGAGCTCCTCCCGGACTAGCCGGACCTCACCAGACGAGCTCGCCCGTCGTTAGGACCTTTCGCTCGCCCTCCACTATCTCGCCGATGGGATAGGTTGGGACGCCGCGGTCCGCGAGGTGGGCGACGACTTGGTCGGCGTCGGCCTTGCTCGCGACCGCCGCGAGCCCCACGCCGAGGTTGAAGGTACGGAGCATCTCCACGTCGCTCACCTTCCCGGCCTCTCTGATCGCGCCGAAAATCCGCGGCACTCGGTAGCTCCCGAGGTCGATGCTCGCGTCCGCGCCCGGAGGCAGGATGCGGTTGAGGTTCTCCTTGATGCCACCGCCCGTGATATGGGCCAATCCCCGAAGGGAGCCGGCGGGGAAGAGATCCTTCATCGCCTGGTAGTAGCAGCGATGCGGCTCCATCGCCCGGTCGATGAAGCTCCGTCCGCCTACGTCGCGCGACGCGAGGCTCGGGTCCTCGGCGAGGAGCCGCCGGATGAGTGTGTAGCCGTTCGTGTGCGGGCCGCTCGACTCCAGAGCGAGGACGACGTCGCCGACCTCTATCCTCGAGCCGTCGATGATGGCGTCCTTCTCGACCACGCCCACGATGCTCGAGGTCAGGATGTAGGAACCGGGGCCCAGCACACCCGGCTGCTCGGAGGTCTCTCCCCCGGTGAGGGCGCAGCCCTGCTCCCGGCAGCAACGGGCGATCTCGCGCACGATCCGCTTCACGACCTCCTTGTCGAGCTTCCCGCAGATCACGGCATCTTGGACCATGAGGGGTCTCGCCCCCATCACGATGCAGTCGTTGATCAGGTGATGGATCATGTCGCGGCAGATTCCCTCGACTTTGTCGAGCTGGAAGGCGAGGAGCTGCTTCGAGCCGGGCTCTTCGGTCTTCATCACGAGGACGGGATGCCTGTAGCCCGGCAGCAGGATGTCGTAAAGCGAGGCGAAGGCGCCAATCCGGTTGAGGACTCGCTCGTCGCCGGTTTCGAGCTCGCCGGCCATCTCCGATTTAGTCTGGTTGGCGAGGTCGATGTCCACGTCGTATTTTCGGTCGTTCATCGCGCCCTCCGGCGAACCTAGTGGCTTTCATGGCCGCGGCGCCGCATGGCCGCCCTCGCGAGGAGGACGAAAGGCAAAGCGGCGAGCATGGCAAGGGCCGCAGCGATATAGAGATCGGCGGCGTCAGCGTAGACGAAGAATCCGAGCCTTGGCCTATAAAGGCCCAGGTAGTCGATCACTGCGAAAGGAGGCAGAAGGAGAGAGGCGCAGTTCCCAATCGTGCCGGCTAGGAAGATCGTCGACACCGTGGCGGTGTAGGGTTTGGAGGCGACGTGATAGAGGCTGAGCGCTACGGCTAAGGGGCCGAGGGCCCGCAAAAGGTGCCGCGCGTAGTCCGACAGCGATAGCCGGAGAAGCTCGTGGACGCCGAGGGCCGTCGAAGCCAGGGCGAAGTACGCGATGACAGCGAGGCTAGCCTTGATCCATGCCGGGCCGCGTATTCTTTTCCAAAAGAGAACCAGGAGCGCGAGCCCGACGAATATCGCGAGGGTGCAGACGATGAAGCCATCGTCCACCGAAACTCCGTATCGCTCGAGCAGGCGCGACTGGCCGAAGCCGAACCCCGAGGCGTTCTCCACGTAGCCCAGGCGGAATGGCCCGATGGCTGGGCTGGATGCGACGGCCTGATCAGGCCGGGGACGGAGAAAGGCCCACGCGCCGGCCTTCAGCGCGGCATCGGCCGCCACCATCGCGATGAGCGCCCGCGCCTTCCTCCTCGCAGTCATGCAGGATTTATACACGCCGGGGCATCTTTATTCAAGAAAAGGAGTGTAGAATCGAGGGATGGATCGCGAGATAGCGCGCTATGATGTCGTATTCCTAGACGCTGACGGAACCCTCTTCGACTTCAAGAGAGCAGAGGAATACGCCCTCGAGCGGGCCTTCGGCGAGGCGGGCCTAGACCTTTCGCCCGAGGTGGCCCTGGCCTACGACAGAATCAATTCGAGGTTATGGAAGATGCTCGAGCGAGGCGAGATCGACCAGAGCCGCTTGAGGACTGAGCGCTTCCGGCTGCTCTTCCTCGAGCTCGGCGCCGAGGCCGATGCGCGAGCTTTCGCCGAGATCTATGTCCGATGGCTCTCCGGGGGCTCCTTCCTCATCGAGGGCGCGGTCGAGGCCTGCGAGCTCCTGTCTCAAAAATACGTCCTGTCCATCGTCACGAACGGGATCCGCGAGGTCCAGCTGGCCAGAATCGCGGCCTCGCCCCTCAGGCCCTACCTGAGCGACATCGTCGTCTCGGAGGAAGCCGGCTGCGGCAAGCCCGATCCCCGCATCTTCGAGTTCGCCTGCTCCCGGATCGGCTTCCACGACAAGTCGCGAATGATAATCGTAGGAGACTCCCTGAGCTCGGACATCGCAGGCGGCCTCGCCTTCGGCATCGACACCTGCTGGGCTAATCTCGATGGAGTCTCCAATGATAGCGGGCTTAGGCCCACCTTCGAGATCTCAAGCCTTGCAGGGCTCAGCCTAATTCTCTGAAGCCTAGGCTCGGCCCTTACTTCCCTTCGCCTTGCTCGCCGCCTTCTCCCTGTTCTCCTTGAGCCTGAAGGCGACCATGTCCCGCACGAGGCCGTAGGGAGGATCCTCTCCTATCGGGAACTGTACGGAGCCCTTGGCCTTCTTGTATGGCGCCAAGCGTTCCGCGAAGGTCTCCATCGCGCTGGGCAGGGGATAGAAGCCGATGTGCCGCTCGAAGACCGCGAAATAGGCTAGGGGCCCGTCCTGGAAGAAGCCGGGCATCCCGTAGGAGATTCTCTGTTCGGCCTCGGGAGCCGCCGCCAGTATCGCCTCCCGAAGCCGCTCGAGCTTGGCTCGGATCTCCGGCGGCCGCGACGCGATATACTCGTCCACACTTCCAGCGGTTGCTTTCCCTTGCATATTCCACCTCGGGATCGAGTATAGCCTATCGGGCGGCCGCGCGGAGGCCTCAACTCCTCATAAGCCTCGGCATGGCCTCCGTCGGCGGGACGACCCGCCTGATTTCGGCCTCGGTATAATACTCGCGCCAGGGGGCGAAGCGTCTCGAAAAGTCAGCCTCGTCCTCCGCTTCCCAGACGCTGTACCCGACGGCGGGGTCAGCATCGAGGCAATACGTGTCGCTCCGTATAGCCTCGCGGCTCAAGGCCCCGCCCTGGAGCCTCGCGCCGAATTCCGCGAGCCGCGCCTTGTCCACCCGTACCTTTACCAAGAAAAGCATAAGTGCCTCCTGCCGTATTCGATGCGGGAGGCTGCGATCCATTTCACTTTTTCGATAGCAGGGGATACCGGCCCTCTTCCACCAGCCTCGCAATCGCGGCCTCGCTCTCGGGCAGGGAGCGGTAGAGCTCAAGCTCGTCGCCTAGGCAGCGGAGCTCGGAGAGGACGGTCTCTGCCCTCGCCCCATCGTCGAGCTGTCGGATCAGTCCACGCCTCAGCGAGAACTCGATCATGTTCGCGCAGGAGCACTTGTTCCCCTGCCTCATGAGCGAACAGTTCGCGCAGAGAAAGGCGCGCATAGAGGAGCGCGAGCGCGAAAGGAGGACGCGCGTGGCGTTGACCGACCTGCCCATGATCGCTGCCGCTCGCTCGATCGAAACACCCTTGAGCAGGTGGAGCACGAAGACACATCGCTGGGCCCTAGGCAGGCATTTGAGCAGCCCGAGAAGACAGCCGTCCCGCACTTCGAGGGCATAGAGGCCGATCTCGGATTCGCTCCGCTCCGGCGAGGGAGGTTCGGAGCAGCGATCAACGAGCTCCTCGATATCCTCGAAGCTGCTCTCCTTGGACCTGCGCAGCCTCGCGTAGCAGAGGTTCTTGACGATCGCGGCGAGATAGGTGAACTCGCTGCTTTCCCCGCGGAAAGCCTCGCCGCGCTCGGCGGCCAGGGCGAAGCATTCCTGGACGATATCCTCCGCCGTCTCATCGTCGCCGACCATTCGCCTGGCGAAGGCGTGCAGGCGCGGCAGCTCTCGCCTATAGAGCAGCTCCAGATCGTCCATGGACAAGCCAGGCATGAGGGCGAGAATAAGGCCAGCGCGGCTCGCCTGCAAGTCCGGCTCGGCCGTGATACTATCTCGCAGGACGAGGAGGGGCGAGATGGGAAAACTCCTGCCCATGGCGATCTGCTACGACTTCGACGGGACGCTCGCTCCCGGCTACATGCAGGAGTACGACTTCATACCCGCGATAGGCATCTCGCCCGAGGACTTCTGGGCCGAATCGGCGGCCCTCGCCAAGAGTTCGGACGCCGACCCCATCCTCGCCTACATGCGGCTGATGCTTGAGAAGGCCAAGGCCGCAGGAGTCCGCGTGACCCGCGAGGACTTCCGCCGCTTCGGCTCGACCTTGCAGTACTTCCACGGCGTCGAAAGCTGGTTCGACAGGGTCTCCGACTACGCCCTCGAGCGCGGCGTCGAGGCCCTGCACTACATCGTGTCCTCCGGCATCCGGGAGATGATCGAGGGAAGCTCGATCGCGGGGAAATTCGCGCGGATCTACGCTTCGGGCTTTATGTACGACGAGGATGGAGAGGCCGTTTGGCCGGCCCTTGCCGTCAATTACACCACCAAGACCCAGTTCCTCTTCCGGATCAATAAAGGCAGCCTCGAGGTCTACGACGGTGAGGGCATAAACGCCTTCATGCCCAAGGCCGAGCGCCCGCTTCCATTCTCCAATATGGTCTACATAGGCGACGGGGACACCGACGTGCCCTGCTTCCGCCTGGTACGGGCCGAGGGCGGCTGCGCGATAGCGGTGTACCCTCCGGAGAGCGCAAACGCTCTCGCCCGCGCGGAGCGCTTGGTCGGCGAGGGCCGCGCCGACCTCGCCGCGCCCGCCGACTACCGCGAGGGATCGCCCCTTGACGTGCGCCTCAAGGCCCAGATCGAGAGGATAGCCCCCTATCAGAACGAATTTTGAGGATTTCCCTCCCAAACCTGACGGCTATTGTCATACCTCGACCTTAAGCTCCCGCTATCGCTTCGATGGAGGGTTTGCAGCATGAAAAGTTTCATCGAGACTGAGAGTCGAGCCAGGATATTCGTGGAAGTCTCGGGCGAGGGGGAAGCCGTTCTTTTTTCGCATGCCGATTTCGTGGACGGGAGGATGTGGGACGCAGTCCGCGCCTCTTTCGGGGACGAGCGCCGGACAGCAAGCTACGACAAGCTCGGCTATGGACGCTCTGACGCGGCGACGGGTCCCGTTTGCCGGCGTCGAGAGCTCGAAGCCGTCATTCGCGGCCTCGGCCTCGCCCCTGCCCACCTCGTCGGCTGCTCCAACGGCGGCCAGGCGGCCCTCGACCTCGCCCTTGAGAGGCCCGAGCTCGTCCGCTCCCTGACCCTGGTCAACTCCCCCCCCTCCGGCTTCGAGCCCGAGGGCTCGCCTCCGGCGGAAATACTCGAGATGATCGAGGCCTCTCAAAAAGGCGACCAAGAAGCCGCGAGCGAGCTCCAGCTGCGCATATGGTTCGATGGGCCTAGCCGGCTGCCCGATTCTCTTGATCCCGCAAAGCTCGTGGCGCGCTCAGAGGCGAGGGAGATGAACAGGATTTTCGTCGAGCGAGGCACCTTCTGGACGGCCCAGCCAGCCGAGCCCCTCGACCCGCCCGCTCTATCCAGGCTGGGAGAAATCCGCCTGCCTGTTCTCGTGGTCTCGGGCTCCCTCGACTACTCGGAAAATCGACGGGCCTCGAGGCTCATAGCCGAGAGCATACCGGGCGCCCGCTTCGTAGAGATGGCCGGATGCGCCCACGTCCCCCCGCTCGAGGCTCCCCAGGAATTCGCGGCGATCCTCCGCGGGTTCCTGGAGAGTATCGCGTCCGCGTGAGCGGGAAAGAGGCTACCGCTCGAGCTTACTCTTGATCGCGTCGAGCATCGCGGTCCAGTTTTTTTCCGAGTGCTCGGCCGCTTCCCTGGAACTCGCGTTCGATTGTTTTATCGCGACGCGGGTCCCTCCGGGAACTGTCTCGAAGGAGTACACTACCTCGTAGTGCGTTTCCGGCGCCATTGAGGAGACGTAGTCGTAGCGGAAAAGCCTCGGCCTCTCGATTTCCAGAATAATGCCCCTGTCCTCGAAGCTTTGTCCCTGCCACTCACCTTGCCAGACGATTGGATGCCCCTTCACGAGGTCGCTCTTGAAGGAGATGCCGAAAAAGAACTCCGCGCTCTGCTTCGGGTCCATAAAACAGGACCAGGCCGTATCCGCGTTCGCCGCGACGATTGTCTCGACGGCGATCGAATATCTATCGCCGACCTTCTCTAGCATGAAGTCCTCCTCAGGGGCGAGACCAGGGCCCAGGCCGGACGATCTTGTGCATGGCACTTTGCCCTTGCCGCCATTTATACAATAATCATAATATATTGTTATGTTGATATATTGACCAGTGAACACCTGCCGGGATGTCTCTTCCTTCCCGAAGGAATGAAGAGGCGGTTTTTCCCCTATCCCGACCCCTCACCTATACGTAGAATCCTCACATGCGCCTTGTCGCCGATCTCCATATTCACTCTCGGTACTCGCTCGCCACAAGCCCGAAGCTCCTGCCGACCCATCTCGACCGCTGGGCGAGGATCAAGGGCCTCGGCTTGGTCGGCACTGGCGACTGCACGCATCCGAGATGGCTGGCCGAGCTGCGAGAGGCCCTCGAGCCGGCGGAGGACGGATTCTTCCGCCTTAGGGACGACGCGAGGCGAAACTTCGACTCTGGCGAGGCGCTCGCCCTTTCCCTGCCCGAGCCGCTCGCAGCGATAGGGGATGGACGAAGCGACTCTCTCACGGAGAGGCCGCGCTTCATACTCACGGGCGAAGTCTGCACAATCTACAAACGCGACGGCAAGACACGTAAAGTCCATCACCTTGTCATTCTGCCCGGTTTCGACGCGGCCGCGGCGTTCCAAGCCCGCCTGGAGAAGCTCGGCCACATTGCCTCCGACGGCAGGCCCATCCTCGGCATCGACTCCCGCGAACTCCTCGCCCTCCTCCTCGACGCGGACGATCGCTCGATCCTCGTGCCCGCCCATATCTGGACGCCCTGGTTCTCCGTCCTCGGCGGCCGCTCGGGCTTCGATTCCATCGATGAGTGCTACCGGGACCTCGCGCCGCGCATCGGCGCCGTGGAGACGGGGCTCTCGTCCAATCCGCCCATGAACTGGTCCCTAAGCTCCCTCGACCGCTTCGCCATCGTGTCGAACTCCGACGCCCACTCGCCCGAAAAGCTCTGTCGCGAGGCCACAATCCTCGACATGGAGATGAGCTACGCTGGACTCGCCGACACTCTCTCGGGCGCCTCGGGGGGTCCGAGGGGACGCGTGCTCGAGACCATCGAGTTCTTTCCCCAAGAGGGCAAGTATCATTTCGATGGGCATCGAGCCTGCAGGGTCGTTCTCGATCCCGAAGCGAGCGCTAGAGCGGCCGGGATCTGTCCAGTCTGCGGCAAGCGTCTCACTCGCGGGGTATTGAGCCGCGTGCTCGAGCTCGCCGACCGCGAGGTGGACGAGGATGCGCCCTGCCCCGAGGACGGATCGGAGCGCGGCTCGAACCGCCGACCCTATCGCTCGCTCATCCCGCTCAAGGAGCTCCTCGCCGAGGTCCTAGGCCTGGGCGAAGGCTCGAAGAGGGTAGAGGCCGTCTATGCCGCCCTGGTCGCGAAGGCGGCGAGCGAGCTCGATATCCTCGCCGTGATGAGCCAACACGAGCTCGAAGAGCTGCGCGTCGCGGGAGTCTCGGGCGAGCTCCTGGCCGAGGCGATCGGCCGTATGCGCTCGGGTAAAGTTTTCATCACTCCCGGCTACGACGGGGAGTACGGCCTCATCCGCGCCTTCGCCCCCGGGGAGCGCTTCGAGAGCCAGAGCGGGGGAAGCCTCTTCGGGGAGGATGAGAAAGCCAAATCAGGAGCGGCCATCGCCGAACCCGTAAAAGCTCCAAGATCGCCGAAGCGCGAAAGCCGCGGAGGCAAAAAGGCCGTTTCAGGAAATGATGTCGAGGCAGCGCCCCCGCGCTCTCCTGGCGAGTTTAGGCTCGATGCCGCGCAGGAGCTCGCCCTCGCGCACTCTGGCGGCCCAGCCCTCGTCGTCGCTGGGCCCGGCACGGGCAAGACCGCGGTCCTCACCCTCAGGATCGATCGATTGATTCGGGAGGGACTCGATCCGGCATCCGTACTCGCCCTCACCTTCACGAACAAGGCGGCCGGGGAGCTTCGAGAGCGCCTGGCAGGACGGCTCGGACCCGAGGTCGCATCGGCGATCACCGCCTCAACCTTCCACTCCTTCTGCCGCGCCCTCCTGCGCGCGAACGCGGCCGCAGCGAGAATCCCCGAGGACTTCGCGATATTGGACGATGAAGCGAGGGGAGCCGTTCTTCAGTCGATAGCAGACAGCCGGACGAGCGCCAAGCGGCTAGGTCTCTACGTCGAGTCTCGCAAGCGCTTCCTCCTCTTGCCCGGCGAGACCTCGCCGCAACTCGGGAGCGGGGCTCCGGCCGGACTCGCCGCTTTAGCGGACGAGATCGGACTTCCCGATCTCGACATGGAGCTCGATTGCCTGTATGCCGCTTATCGGCAAGAGCTCAGGCGGCGCGCGGTCCTCGACTTCGACGACCTTGTCGCCGGAGCAGTACGTCTCCTGGCCTCTAGGCCCGAGCTAGCCTCCTCCTGCCAGGGGCACTTCCGCGCGGTCTTCGTCGACGAGTATCAGGATGTCAATTTCGCGCAATACGCCCTTGTGCGCACCCTCGCCCCGAAGACTGGAGCCGAGCTCTTCGTCATCGGCGACCCCGACCAGGCCATCTACGGCTTCCGAGGGGCGGATAGGCGCTTCATCGAGCGATTCCTCATCGACTATCCGCGTGCAAGTACCTACAGACTCACGCGCAGTTTCCGATGTGCGAGCTCGATCGCCGATGCCGCAAGCAGCCTCCTAGACGCAAAACTCGAAGGCTCAGGCCAGGCCGTGGCTCTCTTGCGCGAGGAGTATCCAACGGACAGGTCCGAGGCCGAAGGCATAGCCCGCGAGGTCGACAGGCTCATCGGAGGAACAAGATTCTTCGCGCGCGACAGCGGCGTCGCGGAAGGGGAAGAAGAAGTTGTCGGCAGCTTGGCCGATTGCGCGGTCCTCGCCCGCGCCACGGCCCTCCTCGAGCCCATCGGCAAGGCCCTCCTCGACCACGGCATACCTTACAAGCTCGTAGGCGAAGACCCGGAGGCTCCCTACGAAATCCGTTCCGAGCGCCTCTCCCTCATGACCATCCACGCCTCGAAGGGCCTCGAATTCGACTATGTCTTCGTCACCGGACTCGAGGAAGGCATCCTGCCCTTCACCCTCTTCGACGAGGACACGGAGAGCGAAGAGCGGCAAGAGCGGATCGAGGAGGAGCGGCGCCTACTCTATGTGGCCATGACCCGAGCGCGGATGGGCCTCAAGCTCTCCTGGGCGAGGACGCGGACTTTCAAGGGACGCCGCCTCGAGCTCCCTCCCAGTCGCTTTCTCGAGCGGCTCGAGGAGCTCGTGAGCCTCGCGGTGCCGAGCCCGCGGAGGCCGCGGGATCCGCAGATGGAGCTGATGTAGGCTCGAAGCTGAGGGCTGGGCTTGGCTGAGAGAAGCGGTGGACGCTTTTCCCCTTGGTATTGAAAGGGCCGCCCCTCGCGGAGCGGCCCCTTCTTGGTGCGTTAGGCGAATTACTTCTTCACGCTATAGAAGCACTTCCGTCCGGCGTACTCGGCGATGCCCTCCATCTCGTCCTCGATGCGCATGAGCTGGTTGTACTTGCAGATGCGGTCGGTGCG
>Ga0181529_10002977_pt1 | contig 19749 bp, 16 predicted proteins | sample PEATcosm2014_Bin_36_FD_119763 | JGI IMG/M metagenome (GOLD analysis project Ga0181529, IMG submission 119763) | Peatland microbial communities from MTU Mesocosm Facility, Houghton, MI, USA - PEATcosm2014_Bin10_30_metaG | ecosystem: Environmental > Terrestrial > Soil > Wetlands > Peat | place... | reverse complement strand
CGGGCTTGGCTGCCGGAGTGTGAACCAACCGCGCCGAAGACTCGAAGTCCTCGTAGGCGGCATTCGAGGTGAGGCTGGTATCTTTGGCCTCGGCGGCTACTCTCGTCTGCCTCTCCGCCTCGATCTCGGCGAAGGCGGGCTGCACGCGCACTTCCGCCTCGCGCGCCATGAACTCGTCCACCAGTTTGTGCAGGCAGGTCTGCCCGCAGAGATGTTTGGCGCCGGGACGCAAGCGGTTGCGCGAGTTCCACCCACTTACCCGCAGCTCACCCGCCTGGTCATAGGCTACAAACCAGTGGTTGGTCTGCTTCTTCTCCGAACCGCAGATGTCGCATGAAATTGCCTGCCGGATCACTGGTTTCTCCCTCCACTCCGCACAGTTCCTCTGCGGTTTCAACGACCCCGTCGGCGCTCGCCCTCCGGCATATTCCCCTGAAAGCCACCCACCGCAGGCTTGAAAACACGCCGGTCATTGCAGGGAGATAACTTCGTGGATCGCCCTCCCCTAATTCATCGTACGAAGTAAGAAATAGATGAGTCGAAAAGGGAAAGAATCGGTGTGGGAAACAAACTCGACGACAGACGTAAAAGCCGTTCCCGGATTGAAACAATAATCTTCAAATGATTGATTTTAAACACAGTATGAACTTTATGCTGCGTTCGCACAGGGACCGGCAAGGCATTCTTCCTAGCCCTGGTCCCAAAAAGGTTTTTCTCTCCAAAATAATCAAAGAAATCTAATCTATGTAATTGTTCCAGATTCTAAGTAAATACTAACTCCAGAGGGCTCGATTCTTATAATTCTCTAAGCAATGAAACGGCCCGGAGCCGGTTGAATCCGGTGACTCCGGGCCGCTATCGGTAACTGAAGCCGGCTCATTTACTGGGGGGTGGCGAAGTATCCCTTACGCGCCCGCACCTGGTAGCGGCGGTCGTTGCAGAAGAGGTAGATGGGGCGGAAGGAGCCGTCGTATTTGAAGTCCGCCGGCGTGTAGGTCAGCGCGTACTGGCTGCGCAGCTCCTCTTCGATGGAGGTAAAGCTGTTGGAGACATCTTCGACCGAAGGGGGAAAGAAGACCTGGCCGCCGGTGGCCTCGGCCATATCCTGGAGCACTTTGTCGCCCTTGCCGCGGCTGGGGGTCCAGTTGGTGCTGATGGCGTAAATGATGGTCTCGGCGCGCTGGCACATCTTGATGGCTTCGTCGGGACGGACGCGGCTCTGGTTGTCGTCGCCGTCACTGAGCAGCACCATGGCCTTGCGCACCGGCTCCTGGCCGCGCGAGACGTCCAGCAGCTTGTCGCGGCAGGCGGTGTAGACGGCATCGAAGAGCGCGGTGCCGCCGCCGGGACTGAGCCGGTTGATGCCGTTCTGCAGGCCGTCGATATTGTTGGTCCAGTCCTGGGTGATGGTGGGCACTTCCCGGAAGCCCATGACAAAGGCGCGATCGGTCTTGGCCTTGAGAATCTGCAAAAGGAACTCGGTGGCCGCCTGCTGCTCGAACTGGAAGCGGGTGTGGATGGAGGTGCTGGCGTCGATTACAATGCCCACGCGAACAGGCAGATTGATCTGCTGATGGAAGCCATGCACGCTGGCCGGCGACTTCTGGTCGTCGAGCAGGGCGAAGTCGTGCTGCTGCAGGTTGGGAATGTAGCGGCCGTGGCGATCGGTCACGGTGAAGATCAGGTTGACCTCGTTGACGCGCCGCGTGATCTGGAAGGCGTTGGCGTCGGTAGCGTCATCGGGGGCCGGGGCGGGCGAGGCCGCCTGAGCCTGGCCCGCCGGAGTCTGGCTGGCTGGGGCCGGCGCGGGGGGCGGGTTCTTCGCCGTCGCGGAGGGCTGCTGCGCCTGAAGGCAGGCTGCCCCCAGGACCACTGCACAGATCAAACCAAAAAACTGCGAGCCAAAGGACTTCAAGCCAAAAAACTGTCTTTTCATAGCTCCCTCATTTTATCAATCGCTTGCGCGTTGCGCGCGCGCTGGAACGCAGCGCCTTGGGCGCGGCGGCGGCGGGTTCGGCCTGGCCGTCTTCAACCAGGCTCAGATAGGCCTCCAAATCCGGCGGCAGGGGCGATTCCAGCTCCAGCAGCTTGCCGGTCTTGGGGTGGGTGAATTCGAGGCGGGCGGCGTGGAGGAAGTTGCGTCCCAGCCGCAGCCGTTCCGGCTCGGCCCTGCCGCGGGCCTGGGCGGCGATCTGGTCGGTCAACTGACCGGCGCCGCCGTAGAGCGTGTCGCCCACCACGGGATGGCCAATAGAGGCCATGTGGACGCGAATCTGGTGGGTGCGACCGGTCTCGATACGCACCCGGACCAGGGTGAACTTGCCGAAGCGCGAGGCGATGCGCCGCACCACTTCATAGTGGGAGACGGCAGTGCGCCCGTTTTCGCGGGGATTGACGGTCATGCGGGTGCGGCGCAGCGGGTCGCGGCCGACTTCGGCGTTGATGGTGCCGCGCACCTTTTCCACTGCGCCCTGCACCAGCGCCACATAGGTCTTTTTCATCTCCCGGCTGGAGAACATCTCGCCCAGCGCGGCGTGGGTGCGGTCGTTCTTGGCGACGACGATCAGGCCGCTGGTGTCCTTGTCCAGACGGTGCACGATTCCAGGGCGCAGATCGCCGCCGGTCGAGGAGAGCTTCTTAAACCGAAAGAGCAAGGCGTTGACCAGCGTTCCCTTGCTGCGTTCATCCTCGTTCTGGCCGGACCCGGCGTGCACCATCATCCCGGCCGGCTTGTTGATCACGGCCAGATCCGCATCCTCATAGATGACGTCGAGGGGAATCTCCTCGGCCTGGGCCTTGAGCGGGGCGGGACGAGGCTCGCCGGTGAGGACGATGACCTCAGTGCCGCGCAGCTTGAGCGAGGCCTTTTCGCGCTCGCCGTTGACCAGCACGTCGCCCTGCTCCAGCAGCATCTGCACCCGGGAGCGGCTGACGCCGTCCAGCTGCGCTGCCAGAAACTGGTCCAAACGCTGCCCGGCGGCCTCTGCCGTCACTTCGATTGTGCGCACTTCATCCATCGACTTCCTCAGTTCTCAAACGTCTGCTTTCTGTAGGGGAGTCCCACCCTGCGCCGGCAACGCCGCTGACGGCGCCCGAGCAGAGCCGCCCGCAGAACGGCGGCACTCTAGTCAAGTATGCCAGTGTCGGCAGGAGGGCCACAACGGAGAGGCGGGCAGTACGTCGGGAGGAGGATCGAACCGAGGCGGGAGAGTGCAGGATGCGCCTGAGTTCGTACTGCGCCTCAGGGCAAGAGAAAGGTAGAAGGCGGCCCACTGGGCCGTGGGTATAGCGCCGGTGAACCCGTCCAAAGACGGTGGAGCTCTCCGCGGTTCGTTAGGCATTCCGGACTGGCGGACACGGCACACGGAACCGATTGTCGAGTCGAGCCCCTGTTCATGAATGTTGGTTCAACCGGCGGTTATCGCCCACCTGCTTTGCAGGCCGTCTTCTATTGCGGATAGTAGGTGCGGCGGCGGCGAAATACAAGTCTTGTAATGCAGCCCGCACTGTGGTAGTTTCTTGTCCCCGGATTCTCGGGCGAAGATTGAAATTGTTGCGCAGGCCCTACTCGTATTTGAGCGACTCGACGGGGTCGAGTTGCGCGGCGCGGGTGGCGGGCACGGTGCCGAAGATGACGCCCACCAGCGTGGCGACGGTCAGGGCAATCACCACCGACCAGCTAGAGATGGGCAGATCGTAGTCGGTAAAGACATGCACCGACAACGGCATGGCCAGCCCCACAAAGGTGCCGACAATGCCGCCGGCCAGCGAAATAATCACCGCTTCGGCCAGGAATTGCAATTGGATCTCGCGGTAGGTGGCGCCCAGCGCCTTACGAATGCCGATCTCGCGAATGCGGGCGCGCACGGTGGCCAGCATGATGTTCATGATGCCCACGCCGCCCACCGCCAGCGTGACGGCCGCCACCAGCACCAGCACGGCGGTCAGGGCGTTGGCGATCTTGGCCGCGGTGGCCAGTAATTCGGTCAGCGTCTGCGCCTTGTAGACCGATCCTGGGCGGTGCCGGTCCTGAACGATGCGCACGATGTCTTTGGCGGCGTCGGGCACCTCTTCCATGCTGCGCATGGAGAAGTAAACCTGGCGGACGTTCTCTGTGCCGGTAAAGTACTTGGCCACCGAATAGGGAATCAGGACGGTCTGGTCGGCCAGCTCCGAGTTGCCCATATCGTCAACGCTCTCTTTGAAGACGCCGATGATGGCAAAGGGAATGCCGCTGATCTCGAAGGTCTGCCCCACGGCCCGGTCGGAGCTGCCGTAGCGCTCGCGGGCAAACATCTCGGTGACCACGGCGCACTTGATATGCTCGGAGTCGTCGGTGTCGTCGAGAAAGCGGCCTTGCAGCACCAGCAGGTTGCGAATGTTGCGGTATTGCGGGCTGACGCCCAGCACCAGCGTGTCTTTGACGATGCCGCTGCCAAAGCTGATGCGGTCGTGCATCTCGAGGATGGGCGAGGCATAGACCACGCCGGGCAACTGCGAGGTCACCGCTTTAATGTCGTCGAGGGTGAGGTAATCGTTATAGAGCACGCTGTCGGCGCCGGTGCTTCCACCGCCGGAGTACTCCAGCTCGACGGAGTTGGTCTCCAGCTTTTGCAGCATGTTGAGGATGTACTGCTTGGCGGTCATGCCGATAGTGACCACCAGGATCACCGAGGCAGTGCCGATGACCATGCCCAGGGCGGTCAGCATGAAGCGCACCTTGGAGGCGCGGAAGCTGTCCAGAGCCAGGCTGAGGATCTCGCTCAGCAGCATGGTGCGGCGGGCGCTGAGCAGCGTCTCGTGGAAGGCGTCCTGGCGCGCCTGCTCACTGTGCTCCAACGCCGGACTGTCCTGGTCGATCCGATCCATTGCGTCCCTTTATAGAAGATGCGCCGGCGCCTGCCGCGGCTTCGGAAGATCCATTCCGCCGGGCCGCATCACGGCCAGCCACGGCAACCCGCCCGCAAACGCTCGAATAGTTAGTTTAGCGCAGCGGGGATGCGGCGTTCGAAGGGAGGGGGAACCACAGCACGGGCAAACGCATCTTAATTGCGCAGTCGTACCAGTTTTGGATTGCGAATCGAAACAAAGGGTAGTTTGGGGAGGGAGCAGGGGCCTTCAGGCCCCTAAATAGAGCGATGGATGGATGGGCCTTCAGGCACGGGCCTTTTTGCAGATGCGAGCAAAGACCCGAGGCTAAAGCCGATCGTTTTTGCCGCTGCTTCAGGGGTCTGAAGACCCCTGCTCCCTCCGTAAAAACAAACAAATGCGACGGTTACAACTGTTTCACTCGGAAAACGGCAGATCGATTAAGATGCGTTTGCCCTGGAAACTACAAGGCAACTGCATGAAGGTTTCGCACACGAGCGAAGTCGGTTTTGAAAGGGCACGCGGCAGATTGAAATGCGACTACCCTGGAACAGGAGTATGAAGTGCGGGGATCGTGTTATTCTCTCCGCATTATGCGAACGCTCTCTATCTACTGTGCTCTATTCACTCTTCTTGTGTCTGCATCGCTGCGCGCCGAGGACGCCGCACCGCTTCTTCCGAAAGACAGCCGTGCAGTCTTCGCTACCGCGGCGCCGCACTACGATTTTTCCGCGAGTTCCCTGAAGCCCTGGAGGCTGAAAGCAACCTATCAGCTCTACAACCAAGCCGGTGCGCCCACCGAAAAGGGGACGTACGAGTATTGGTGGGCTTCTCCGCAGGTCTACCGCAGCAGTTGGACACGGGCGGGAGCAACACATACGGATTGGCACACCGCCGACGGCAAACACGCCTCTCAGGCTAGCGGCAGTGCACTCGAATACTTTGAATTCAACCTGCAATCGACCCTGCTCTCCCCACTACCAAGTGCCGCCGATCTCGATCCCACCAAGTTTCGACTGCAGCGCGAGGAGATCAAGTTAGGCGATTTGAAGTTACCCTGCATTATGGTCGTGCCGCTGATGCCTCAGCATGGTCAGATTCAGGTTGTGCCTTTGGGGCTCTTCCCCACCTACTGTTTTGACCCGAGTCAGCCTGTTCTGCGCCTCGGCTACTCCTGGGGCTCGTTGACCATGGAATTCAACCACGTCGCCAGGGTTCAAGGCCGCTATCTAGCGCGGGAGATCATTCTCTATGAAGGGAATCGCAAGATCCTGACCGCAACCGTAGATGAAGCCACAGGATTGAACCCCACCGACCCGGCATTGACACCCCCTGTCGCGGCCATCGACATCAAGCAAGAAAGTGCGCAGATCTCTCCGGCTGTGGCGCAAGGTTTTCTCTTCAAAAAGGAGACCCCCGTTTATCCCCAGGATGCCAAGGATGCCCGCGTCGAGGGAAAAGTAGTGCTGGGAGCGATCATTGGCCGCGACGGCGGTATCCACGAACTGCGTGTACTTTCCGCTCCCTGGCCCTCCCTGGTCCACTCTGCCCTGTGGGCTGTCTCGCATTGGCAATACAAACCCTATCTGCTCAACGGCGAGCCGGTGGAGGTGGAGACCACCATCAACGTGATTTATTCTCTGGGGCGATAGTCTGGAGGCCGCCGCGCCTCTCCATGCGAGAATGCTTTCAAGGATTGCCTAACCATGCCGGAAGAACGCAGCGCTTATTCCATCCGACCAGCCACCGCGGCGGACATTCCCTCCCTGGTCGAGTTGGTCAACTCCGCCTTCGCCATCGAGGAGTTTCTGGAGGGCACGCGCACCGACGCGGAGCGCATGGCGGCGCATTTGGAGAAAGGCTGTATTCTGCTGCTGGAAGGCGCCGACGGCGCGCCGCTGGCCAGCGTCTACACCGAGCGGCGAGGCGAGCACTGCTACCTGGGCATGTTGGCCGTGGCGCCCGCCCAGCAGGGATCGGGACTGGCCCGGCGCCTGATCGAAGCCGCCGAGGAGCGCTTCCGCCAGCAGGGTTTGCGGACCATCGAGATCTCCGTGCTCAGTCTGCGCCCGGAGCTGCTCCCCATCTATCGCCGCTTCGGCTTCGTCGAGAGCGGCGTCGAGCCCTTCCTCTATCCAAGAACCTTCAAGGACGGCGAGGTCGGCAGGAACTGCCATTGCGTCGTGATGACCAAGCAGCTGTGAAGCGGCGAAGTTTGCAACTTGAGCCGTATGCAGGGAATGGCATCGGTCGTGCCGATAAAACTTGTAAAATCAATGGGGCCTTGTCGATCTCTGCATAAAATATCCCTGCACCGTCCCTCCAGGACTCCGGAGAGAACGGATGGAATCTCTTTTCCCCACGCTGAAGCGCGGGGCTAACCTACTCTGCGCCTACGGCGCTGCTGTGGAGACTTCCGCTGCAGGCCTCAATCGCCGCTGAAGAAGTTTTGTCTTCGAGAACCTGTATCCCTCTGCATCTTGGCGCTTTTCCGCGATTCTTGGTGCATTCGCATCGAACAACGATTCCGGCTTCGATCCATCCGCATTGGCCGCCGGCTTGGTCTTTGGGCGCCCGCGAGGCCACGGGCGGTTTGGCTGGCGGAGGCATTGCGACGGTTCCGGCCGACGCGTCTGAGCCGTCACGTAAAGCGCAACTGTATAAATTCGACACAAACAGGCCCTTCCCAGGAGCCGGCGCGGCGAGCTTTCCCGAGCAGCGAAAAGAGGCAACATAACTCAATACTTTCCTCTGAGGAATCGCTAGCCGCCCAATGAATATCGATTTATCGTCCGGAGGATAGGACGCGGGCGGAATCTGGACGGTTCCTGGTAGTCCGTTTTTCCCGCTTGTTCCAACGCCGTATTTCTTTGCGCCTCCCGGCACCGAGGTACTCAAGTCCCTCTCAATTGCGCCGATGAAGGGAGAGGTTTTGTTTTTGAAAGGGCATCAGGCATGGATTGGTTGAAGAATCTTCCCGTTTCGCGCAAGTTTTTGTACGCGTTTGGCATCGTGTGTGTTTTGTGTGTTTTGCTGGGCGGCTACACCTCGATCACCTTTCGCGGCATCGCCGCCAAGAGTGTGGATGTGAGCGACAACTCCTTCCCCTCGGTGCTTGCCCTCTCCGCGATGCACAGCGGCGCCAACACGGTACGGCGCGAGGACCTGGAGTTGCTGCTCTGCCAAACCGCGTCCTGCACCACCGACCACGGAGCCAAGCGCCAGAAGGGTCTGGATGAATATCAGACCAACATCAAGCTCTACGAGCCAATGGTCAGCTATCCGGGCGAGCGCGAACTCTACCAAAAGCTCTCCTCGGCCTACGGGCAGTACATCGACGTCAGCAATCGCGCCGGCGCGCTGCTGGCGCAGAGCAAGACCGGCGACGCCCTGGACCTGCTGACCGCCGACGCCACCATGGCCAGCTTTACCACGGCGATGACCGCCATGGACGACGACCTGACTCTCAATGCCAAGTACGGCACGGAGGACTCCAAGGGCGCCGCCAACGCCAGCACCAGCGCTACCTGGATCGGTATCGGCGCCACGCTGCTGATCGTCGGCCTCTGCGCGCTGACGGGAATGATCCTGACCAAACTGATCGCACCGCCGCTGCAGGCCGCCGCCGCCGCGCTGGAGCGGGTCGCGGAGAAGGATCTGACCGTATCTGTCGAGGAATCGGGAACAGATGAGATCGGACGACTGGCCGTGGCGCTGAACACCAGCGTGGCGGCCATGCGCAAGGTGCTGACCGCAGTGGCCCAGGGCGCCGACACGCTTTCGACCGCGACCACCGAGATGAGCGCCCGCTCGATCGAGTCCGCGGGCAACGCCAACACGCAATCCAGCAAAACCAACCAGATCGCCGCCGCCGCGCAAGAGATGACGGCGACCATCGGTGAGATCAGCCACAACGCGGAAACCGCGGCCAGCGCCAGCCGCCTCTCTGCCGACACGGCAAATCAGGGCGGCACGGTGATGCAATCGGCGGCCAACACCATGGAGAAGATCGCCGCCGCCACCAGCACCGTCAGCGCCAAGATGGACTCGCTGGCCCACCGCTCGGAAGAGATCGGCAAGGTGGTCAGCGTGATTCAGGAGATCAGCGAACAGACCAACCTGTTGGCCCTCAACGCGGCCATCGAGGCCGCCCGCGCCGGTGAGCATGGCCGCGGATTTGCCGTCGTCGCCGGTGAGGTTCGCCGTCTGGCCGAGCGCACCAAGGGCGCCACGGAAGAGATCGCCGGCACCATCCGCAGCATTCAGGAAGAGACCCGCGAGACCCTGCAGGTGATGGACGAAAGCCGCACCGCGGTCGAAAGCGGCCTGGGCGAAACCTCCCACGCGCGCAAGAGCCTGGACTCCATCATCGAGGCCTCCAAGCAGGTGGAGCATCAGATTCACCTGATCGCCTCGGCCGCCACGCAGCAAACGGCCGCTTCCGGCGAGATCGCCGAATCGGCCGGCCAGATCTCGCAGATCTCCACCGAGAACGCCCACGCCGCCGAGGAAGCGGTCGAAGCGCTCAAGAACCTGGCCTCCCTGGCCAGCGATCTGGACGGTATGATTCGCCAGTTCCGGTTGGAGAGCGATGGTTACTCTTCGAGCAAGGGCTCCGGCAGCAAGGCGAAGTCCAGCTACGGCTCCAGCCAGCGGAACGCGCGCTACTAAAGCTGCAAAAGGAAGAGCGGCAGGCCGGGTTCCGGTCTGCCGCTTTTTTGCGCCCAAGGCTGGTTACTCGGCCCAATTCTCGATCTTAAGATCCCGCACCCGGCTGAATTCCCGCACATTGTTGGTCACCAGAATCAGTCCCAAACTGCAAGCGTGGGCGGCGATCAAGAGGTCTTCACCGCCAATCATGCAGCCGCGCGCCTTGAGGTCGGCGCGGATTTGCGCATAGACGGCAGCCGCTTCGCCGGGATAAGCCACCACCAGCACATGACGCAGGAACTCATCCAGCCTGGCCCGGTCCGCCTGAGGACGCGGGGAGAGCGCCACGCCATATTCCAACTCCGATTGCGTAATCGACGAGATGCAGACCTCGCTCGGGTCCACCGTTTGAATCCTGCGCAGCACGGCCTGATTGGAACGCTTCATCAAATACGAGGAAATATCGGTATCGAGCATGTACGCCGGCATCAGAGGGCGCGCTCCTGCACCGGCAAATCTTCGACATTCTCCATGTACTCGGGCGAAGCCGTCGCCCCCGAAGTGAGAAAGGCCGACCAATCCCTGGGCCGCGGAGAAAGGATCACCTCATCCCCCTGCTTGCGGATGAAGACCTCGGAGACCGTGAACTGAAAATCCTTGGGCAGGCGGACCGCCTGACTGCGGTTGTTCATGAAAACCTTGGCTGTGCGCTGCATTCTCACCTCCGGCCCAGTTGGCATATACATTAGCATATCCCATCTACGTCCACGCAGAGATCGAGGGGTTCCATCAGGGCAATCGTATGGACGTAATTCCCTAGACAAAATCTCCGTTTTGCGCCGCCCCTACAGGGCTCCGGATGCCTCTTCTGGCTGCTTTCCCAGCGCTGAAGCGCTGGGCTAAGCACCATTGCGCCTCCGGCGCGGTAAAAATCGGGCCATTCTCCTGGATTCGGATTCATCCTAAACCCGGCGATTCCTTCGCCATCGTCGGCCTGATCTGGGAGAATAAGCGATTCATAATCAATCAGTTGTCATCCTGACGCTGAGCGCAGCGAAGGGGAAGGATCTGCGGTTTTTCTCTCTCCTATTGGGTGACGCCGGAAACACAGATCCTTCGCTGCGCTCAGGATGACAAGTACTTGGAACTATGGATGTTATAAGACAAAGAAGATCCTGAACATGGGGGATGCTGCCGAATTTAGGTTCATACGATTGCCCTACCTGCGGCAGAGAGAATTCATACGGATGCCCTGGGATTTCCATCGCGACGAAGACACCAAAAAAGGAGAAGGGTACGGGATGCATCCCATACCCTTTGATCGTTTGGCTTGGTTCTAAGACCCTGATGTTTAGAACGCAGGAATAGGTTTTTCAAGATGGACAAACGCGGACGAGGACGTCCGCGTTCCAGCCGGCCGGGAGGCCAGCGCTACAATCTGACCCCGGTATTTCTAGCTCTTACGCTGGTAGGTTTTGGTGATGCGGTCGTGCCAGCAGAGGTGTTCTTCGTCGAAGAGCGCCCAGGCCACGCCCAGTCCCAGGGGCGCCAGCGAAAGAAGCAGCGCGCCGAGGCGGGCAAAGATGCGAGCGCGGCTGGGAAACTGGTCGTCGAAGGTGCACAGGCTGATGCCGGCGTATTTCATCCCCGGCGTGGCCATGGTCAGGGCAAAGAAGAGGATCTGATAGAGGACGGCCAATGCGGCCAGAGCCGCCGCCGCACCCACCTCGACTTCCTGGATGCTGGGCAGATCCTTGACGTGGCTGCCGGCCATGAGCACCCCGGCAAGGAAGAGTCCGGTAATCAGCGCGCCATCCACAACGACGGCCATCAAGCGCCGGTTCATGGGCGCACTTTGCAGCGCGGAGGTAAAGCGCGCCGGCTCGAGGTTGGGCTCCTCCAGAAGGGGATTGGCTTCGAGTTCCATGTTGGTCCATTCGGAGGCGTGGACCGTCTGGATGGGCGTGGGCTCAGGCTGTGTCGAGATGGCATGAGGATCGACCTCGAAGATGCTCAATTGGCCGTCGATGCCGCCGGTGGTGGCAAACTCGCCTTCGATGCGGCGGGGGCGCACCTTGCGCGTGGCCACCAGTTCGCTGGGAAATTCGATGAGATTGGCGGGGATGGGCTGGGCCGGTTCGACCGCCTCGATCATAGCGGTGCTGCCGCACTCGGGATCGGCGGGCGACCACCAATCCTCGGTGGGAATCTCGAATCCGTCGCGACCATGGGTGGCGCGCGTCGCGCCCATCTCCGGCCGGCGCACAGGCAGATCCGGCTCCCAGCGCAAGCCGAAGGAGTTTGTGGAAAGTCTCTCGCCAGCCGGGAATACGACCGGAGCCCCCTGCACAGGAATCCGCGAGGGTTCTGGCTGGGCATCAGGGAAGGATGCTCCAAAGGGTTCGAAGCTGGTCTCCCAGTTGGTCTCCGCGGTCCTCGCGCGGACCAACTCGGGCTCTCTGGCCGATGCTTCGACGGCTGCATCCAGACTAGCCAGCACGGCTTCGGCGGTTGCCTGGGCCTCCAAGGCCACATGGGTGGCGATTTCGGCGGTGCGCACGGCAACCCGCGCCTCGGCCGCCTGCATCTCGCTGAAACTGGGAGCCTGAGCATAACGGGCGGCCACCCGCGCAGCCGCCTGAGCGGCGCGACTGCTGCCGCTGGGGCGCATCTCCACCTGCACCGCGGGCAATGCCGGGGACGCGCCCCTGCGGCTCTTGTGCGCTGCCAGACGTAGATTGACTTCCTGTTTCCAGGAGGAGGGGTTTGGCTGGCTCAACGATGTGCTCAAGGCTCCCGTTCCCTTCTGATGCGGCTCCAGGACAGTTTCTACGGATTCTGCTACATCCCTTATCGTCCCCAGTCAGACAATCTTGAGTCCTCTGCTAGTAACGAGTTTGGTACATAGACGATGAATTCTCGTAGAAAACCGTCTGGCACTCCAGAGCAGATCCAGGATGACAGAACCCTTGCTTGAGCTTCGCGCCAGGTTGCCGCTTTTTGAGCAACGCGTCAACTTTGGAACCCTGCCTTGGGGGATTACCGATCCGGGAATTGCTCGATTTGCCTCGCCGCTGTGCGGGTCCGCTGCTCCGGGCCTTGCGGGCCGGTGCGGACGTTGCTCTCATAAAAGGAAGCAGATCGCGGGGAATTGCAGGTAGGGGATTTGGGTTCAGAGCTGCGTTGGAGGCCGCCTCAGCAGGCAACTCCACGCTCCAGGGTTCTCGAATGGCTCAGGCGCAACCATGCGCCGACCCATCCATAGACCCTCGGCCCAGCGCAGCCGTGGAGAAATCCACCACCGTGCCCGGCTCGTATCCCCGAATTTTCACCTGCGCCAGAGCTGAGAGGAACGAACTCCCTCCAAGGCAGGCCATCTTTGCTATGCTGGCCTTGGTTCCGGAATGCGTCCTCGTCTCTTACTGTTTATCACGCTGCTGTCTCTCTGTCACCTGCAAGTTGGGGGGCAGGCGTTAACTCATGCGGTCCCCGTGGCGGTTGCCGCGGCCGCGGAGGGCTCCGGCCCGGCGGCTACGGCTGCCGACGCGCCCCTGCCCTTCCCCGACGATCCCGGCCAGGAGATTCTGCCCGTAGCGCAGCCCGAACCCATTCCCCCAACCGGCGTGCCCGTGCGCTGGGAGGCGCGGCACCAGAACCGCGTAGGCGACGTGTTGACCCTCTCGGGAGACGTGGTCGGGTACTATGACGGCTACGTATTGCACGCCAGCAAGATTGTCTACCACCAGTCCACCAGCGCCGTCGAAGCCGAAGGGCCGCTGCTTCTGGACGGCGGTCCGGAGGATATTCATCTCACCGCCGAGCGCGGCGATTTGCGGCTGGACATGCACACCGCCCGTTTCTTCAACGTGACCGGCTCACTGGGCGTGCGTAGCGCCGGCCGGACCACGGTTTTCTCGACGGCCAATCCCTTTCGCTTTTCAGGGCGGGTGCTGCTGGAGACCGGCGAGGGCGTCTACCGCATCGTCGACGGAAGCATGACCAATTGCCGCCTGCCCCGGCCTGACTGGCAACTGATCTCCCGCTCCATCGAGGTCAACAACGGGGTCGCCTCGACCTCCAGTTCCCTGTTCAAATTCCTCGGCATCCCGCTTTTTTATCTTCCCTACCTGCGCCATCCGGTGAACGATATTGGGCGTGAGAGCGGCTTTTTGATCCCGATCATCGGTGCTTCATCGATCAAGGGTCTGACCGTCAGTGAGCAGGTTTACCTGGTGATGGGCCGCAGTATGGATATTTTGGTCGGAAGCGAATATTACTCCAAGCGCGGCTGGGCGCCCAATGGCGACTTTCGCTACAAGGGCGCCGGCGACGATCGGCTCCTGGTGCGCTGGAACGCGCTGCTGGATCGCGGCGTGGAAGAGGAGACGACCGCGACGGCCAGCACACCCTCTGTTTTGAAGTTGGTGAATCAGGGCGGCGTCGATGTCTCGGCCCAGGGGCGCAAGGACCTCACCGACAAGACCTACGTCAACGGCATTGCGGAGTATCTCTCCAGCTACGTCTATCGCATCGTCTTTAGCGACGATTATTCTCAGGCGGTCAGTTCACACGTGGGAAGTGTCGTTGGCTTGACCCACGTTTCGGGTGGTCTGGTGCCGTCGCTCTCGCTGGAGCGCTTCGAGAACTTCGCCAACTCCACGACCGGCTCCGAATCCCGCATCCTGCACATTCCCACCCTGCGCTACGATGTTCTCGACCGGCCGCTGGGCAGATCGCCAATCTATATCGGCGCCGGCTCCTCGGCGGGCTTTCTCGACCGTTCCGAACCTCTTTTCCATGCGCGCAACCTGGGCCGATTCGATCTTTACCCGCATCTTCTTCTGCCGCTGCACGGGGGCGACTGGAGCCTCATCCCAGAAGTGGCTTTGCGCAACACCTTCTACACATCGAGCGAGAACCCGGCAAGCCAGAACCCCAATGCGCATGATGCTTCTATCGGGATTCCCACCATCCGCCAACAGACGCTCAACCGCGCTGACGTGGAGGTCGGCGTCGATCTGCTTCCGCCCACGCTGATGCGGGATTTCACCGTCAATCGTTGGAATCGCGTGCTGCGCCACGTCATCGAGCCCGAGATCACCTACCGCTACGTCAACGGCATCGGCAACAAGCCGCAGAACATCATCCACACCGACACTACCGACATTGTCACCGACACCAACGAGGTCGGCTTCTCGCTCACCCAGCGGCTCTACATGCAGCCGCTGCGGAGGCAGCCCTGCGTTGCCGATGCACCCAGCGAGGGCGGCTCCTGCCCGGCGGCCGCGCGCGAATGGGCCAGTTGGCAGATTGCGCAGAAGTATTTCATCGATCCGACCTTCGACGGCGCGCTGACTCCCGGCGAGCGCAACGTCTTTGAGTCGACGCTGGACCTGACCGGAATCAGCTTTTTGAACTCGCGCCGCAACCTTTCGCCGATCATCTCCCGGTTGCGCTTTGAAGCCGTCAACAATCTGCGCATCGAATGGGATCTGGATTACGACCCCAAAGACGGCGACATGAAGGCCGACAACATCTTTGCCGGCTACAGTTGGGGCCGCACCACCCTGGGCGTGGGCCATGCGCTGCTCAACGCTGTCAACGAGCATCGCGGGACGGCTTCGACCATCAAGAGCCAGCAGGTGCAGCCCTTCCTGACCATCGGCAAACCCACCGCCGGCGGCTTCAACATGGCATTCAACGGCGGCTACGACTTTGTGCTGGGAACGGTGCAGTATGCCGGCGTACAGGCCAGCTATAACTGGAACTGCTGTGGCCTCAGCTTCGCCTACCGCCGATTCCAACTTGGCATTCGCGACGAAACCCAGGAGCTGTACAGCTTCACCATCGCCAACTTCGGCTCGGTAGGCGACATTCGCCGCAGCAACACCGTCTTCCGCGATCCATCTTTGCCGCCGCCCTATTGATCGCGCGCCGTTTTGCCGGGCATCGCCTTTTGCCTTCTGGCGCGTCTTAATGGCACGGAGCGGCAGACCGTTCACCCAATCGAAGGCGGTTCAAAGGCGGCTGCCCCACTGCTGGTGGCCGGCCGTGCCGCCTCCTCTAGCATGCGCCTGGAGTATTCTTTTCTCAGAGGGATTTCACTTGTCGCGACTCCATATTTTTGCCGGCTTGCTGGCCATCGGCATGGTTGCCGGATGCAAAGCTCAGACCGCTCCGCAGGCGCCTGCCAACCTCAGCCTCGATCGGCACATCGAGGTGATGGTCCGTTCCCAGTACAACGTTCCCCAGGACTACGACGTGCTGCTGGGGGCGCGCAAGCCTAGTACGATTCCGGGATACGACTCGCTGCCGGTCACATTGGCGCGCGGCGACCACAAGACGCCCATCGAATTCCTCATCTCCACCGACAACAAGACGCTGGCGCGGTTGGAGACCTTCGATCTGGTCAAGGACCCCGCGTTCAACATTGCTCTTACCGGCCGGCCGGTGCGCGGCAACCCTGCCGCCAAGGTCACCATCGTCAGCTACGACGACCTGGCCTGTCCCTATTGCGCGCGGATGCACAGCACGCTCTTTCCCACCACAATGGATCACTACAAAGACAAGATCCGGGTGATTTACAAGGACAACCCCCTCAACGAACTGCATCCCTGGGCGATGCACGCGGCCATCGACGCCAACTGCCTGGCGGCGCAGAACGGCGAGGTCTATTGGGCCTTCGTTGATTACGTGCACGGCCATGGCCAGGAGATCAACGGCGAGGACCGCAGCCTGCCCAAGAGCTTTGACGCCTTGAACCGCATTGCTCGCCAGCACGCCATGCTGGCCAAACTCGATCTGGGCAAGCTCGATGCCTGCATCGCGGCTCAGGATGAGTCGCAGGTGCGCGCCTCGGCAGCCGAGGCGGAGTCGATGCACCTGGAGGGGGCTCCGGCGCTCTTCATCGAGGGAGAAAAGGTTTATGGCGCCGTGCCTCAGGTTTTGCTCTGGCAGGTGATCGACCGCGCCTTGCGCGCCAACGGTGTTGAACCACCGGCCGCGCCTGCTGCTCAACCGCAAACAGCCCAATTGCCCGCGGCTATCGCAAAATAGTCGCATTTACCGCTATCGCTCGACCGGCCTGTGGATTTATCGTGGATGGCTGGGGTCTTCGCGGCCCCAAGGAGAGATCAGGTTGCACGAACAAGCTTACCGTCGTCTTCGTTCTCGCGTTGTTTTCGTCGCCCTCAGCGGCGGGTTGCTCTTGCCCGCTCTTCTGGCCGGCTGCCACCGCTCGCCCGCTCCGGATGTCATGGCTACAGTGAACGGCAAGGAGATTTTGCACGCCGATCTGGAGAAGAAGTATGTGAACTACAAGGCCAGCCTGGGCAACAGCCCCCAGGAGCCCTCCGACGCGCAGGCCAATATTCTCCGCCTGGCGGTACTCCGCCAGATGATCGACGAGGAGATCCTGCAGCAGCGCGCCGCCAAATTGAATCTCACCGCCTCGGACGAAGACGTCAACGCCAAGGTCACGGAGATGAAGGCGCCCTATACCCAGGAGCAGTTCGACGAGCAACTCAAGCAGCACAACCTGACCCTGGACGATCTCAAGCGCGACCAGCGCCGCCTGCTTACCCAGACCAAGCTGCTCAATAAAGAGATCGAGTCGAAGATCACCATATCCGACACCGAGATTCAGGCCTTCTACGAGCAGCACAAGGCGGAGTACAACTTCATCGAGCCGCAATTCCATCTGGCCCAGATCGCGGTCAGCAATGTTTCTTCTCCGCAGCCCGGCAACTTGCAGAACAACAAGGCCTCGGGCGACGCCGACGCGCGCAGGAAGATTCAGACACTGCACACCAAGCTGCAAAACGGAGAGGACTTCGGCAATATCGCCATGAACTACTCCGAAGCGCAGAATACGGCCTCAAATGGCGGCGACATGGGACTCATCCCGGAGTCCTCGCTGCGCAGCGATCCGGAGATCTTCGCCGCCGTTAGCAAGCTCACTCCCGGGCAGATCACCGACGTTTTGCCGGTTTACGACAGCACCGGTCCCGCCCGCCGGCCGGTGGGTTACGCCATCTACAAGCTCATCAGCCACGAGCCGGCCGGACAGCGCGACCTGAACGATCCCCGCGTGCAACAGGTGATTCGCCAGGGCCTGCGCGACGCCCGCGCACAACTTCTCAAAAACGCTTACTTCGAGGTGCTGCACAACGAAGCCAAGGTGCATAACTACTTTGCCGACGAGATTCTGAAAAAGGCCGGCAACTAGCTTTTCGAGCGGAAAAAGGCGGTCATTCCTTCGGGAGTGGCCGCTTTTTTTGGCTTATTCCCAGGATTTTGCAGGGTTCTTTGAAAGAAAACGCAATTTCAAGCGGGGCGAGCACAAGGAATAGATTCTGAATTTGGACGAGCGCGGCCGATAACGTCCGCATTCCAGCCGGCCCGGAGGCCAGCGCTACAGTTTGTTTTTCCGCACCGCAACACTGGTGGAAGCTCGCAAAGATGAGAGAGAGCGATAGGGGTGTGCGCGGGGGTTGCAATCCCTATCTTCATTAGCTAGTCTTTTCTTAGCAGTATGAGGGTGCAACGATGACCGAAGCGACCATGTTCGAGGCCAAAACCCAGCTTTCCGATCTCGTAAGGCGGGCGCAGCGGGGAGAGAAGATCGTGTTGACCATGGGGAGAAAGAAAGTGCCTGTGGCCGAGATCGTCGCCCTCAAGCCGGTGAAGGAGCGGGTATTCGATTTGTTTTACCACCCGGATTTCGAGATACCAGCCGACTTTGACGAGTTGGATGAGGCTGAATTGAAAGGCTGGAACGGCGAATTAGAATGAGAATCCTCATCGACACCCATTATGTGATTTGGGCGGCCGTGAAATCGTCCCGCATAGAGTCCTGGGCAAAGCGTCTCATAGCCGACCTCGATAACGAGATTCTGGTCTCCGCTGCATCCCTCTATGAGATCAGCCTGAAGGTTCGGAAGGGAAAATTGCCTGAGGCGGTTCAGTTCGAGAGCGACTTGGTTGAAAATATCGAGCGTCTCGGGTATTCGGTTCTGCCTCTGGAGCCGGAGGTCATGGTGCGTGCCGCACGTTTCGAAGAGATTCATGCCGACCCCTTTGACCGCATGATCGCGGCGCACGCAATCCAGCACAATCTACCGATTCTCAGCATCGACGACAAACTGGATGCCTTCGGAGTCAGGCGTTTGAAGAACCCGGCGCATCGACGCGGGGATCGATGAGCAATTGACGCTCCATGCGCACCGGTTGTGGTTCTTATCCTCGCCACTGGACCGGGATTGAGAGTTTCTCGACTTCATCAGAGGTTCCCAAGATTCCCCGTAAATCCGCATCCAGAACCGAGACACCCTGTACACAAAACGGCCCCCGCTTTAGCGGAGGCCGTTTGTTGATGCAGGAAGCAGGAAGAGCTACTTCATGTTACCGTTGGAGTCCATGACGATGCCGCCGGGACCCTTGGCCTTCTTCTCTTCGTTGGCCTTGCGGGTGCCCATGGCCTTGGAGGTCCAATCCTTGGCAGCGGCGATGTCGGCGGCTACTGCGGCATTGTTGCCGAAGTCCACGTCGGCCTTGTTGCGATAGATCAGGTTCAGGTACTGCATGGCGTCGTCGTAGTTGGCGCGATTGGCCACGGCCTGATTCAGGTACTGCAGCGCCTCTTCGACCAGCGGGCCGTTCTTGGCCGCCAGCGGCTCCATGACCTTCTTGGGGGCCTTGACGTTGCCGGCGCCGTCGTCGTTGAGGCCGGCGCCCTGCAGGGCGTCCAGCTTGTTCTTGTGGGCCTGGGTCCAGTCGATGACGCCAACGGTGTAGGCGGCCTCGGGATCCTTGGGATCGGCGGCCAGAACCTTCTTCTGCCAGGTCTTGGCGTCGTCGAATTTCTTGATGCTGAAGTAGATGCCGGCGATCTGCTTCATGCTGTTGATGTCGCTGGGGTCCTTGTCGAGCACCTGCTGGAAGATGTCGATGGCCTGCTGCGCGATCTTGAGGTTATCCGGCGTATCCAGGCCGGGAACCACATTCTGCGAGAGCGCGGTGGCCAGATAGCTCTTGGCCATGGGCAGGGTCGGGTCGAGTTCCGTAGCCTTCTGGAAGTGGCCGATGGCCTCTTCGAAGTGGGCGCTCTTGTAGGCTTCCACACCCTTGTTCAGATGGTCACGGGCTGCCAGGCGGTTGCACCCGCTCATGGAAAGCACCATGCCGGCCAGAGCAACCGCGAGCGCCGTAATACGTGCGGGTCCATTCATG
>Ga0181529_10002976_pt1 | contig 19751 bp, 16 predicted proteins | sample PEATcosm2014_Bin_36_FD_119763 | JGI IMG/M metagenome (GOLD analysis project Ga0181529, IMG submission 119763) | Peatland microbial communities from MTU Mesocosm Facility, Houghton, MI, USA - PEATcosm2014_Bin10_30_metaG | ecosystem: Environmental > Terrestrial > Soil > Wetlands > Peat | place... | reverse complement strand
TGGGGGCGCTCTTCGGTCTCTACGACTGGCGCTTCGAGGCGCTCGGGCTGCTCGCCCACGCCATCCACCTCGAAGACACCTTCGGCGTCGGCCCGCACACCTTCTCATTCCCGCGCATCAAAGACGCCAGCAACCGGGCGCTCGACTCGGCCTACACCGTGAGCGACGACGACTTCGCCCGCCTGATCGCCATCCTGCGCCTCTCGGTGCCCTACACCGGCATGATCCTGACCGCCCGCGAGCCGGCCGCGCTGCGCCGCCGGCTGCTCGACTTCGGCTGTTCGCAGATCGACGGCGGCTCGCACATCGAGCTCGGCGGCTACAGCGAGGCCGCCGAGGAGCAGGACCTGAAGAAGGAGCAGTTCCGCCTGAGCGACAACCGACCGCTCGACGAGATCGTCGGCGAGCTGCTCGACATGGACGAGATCCCCTCGTGGTGCACCGCCTGCTACCGCAAGGGCCGCACCGGGGAACACTTCATGGAGTTCGCCATCCCGGGATTCATCAAGCGCTTCTGCACGCCGAACGCGCTGCTCACGCTGAAGGAGTACATCAGCGACTACGGCTCGCCCGACGTGCGGCGCAAGGCCGCCGAGCTGATCGACGCCGAGCTTGCCAAGCTGCCCGACGACGATGCCAAGACCGAGCTTCTGGCGCGTCTGGCCGCTATCGACCAGGGGCAGCGCGACCTGGCCTTCTGAAGATCGCGCGGTCGTGGGTCGCCGGGCTGGCGCCGCGACGTCAGGTGTGATTGCATCGGCTCTTGCCTTCTCCCGAGGGCGCTTCAGCCGACGCCATAGCGGACGCGCGACCAAAGGGCCGAGCGACATGCAGCAGTGACAGACCAGACGCCATATCGCAGCGACAGGCCGCAGTTGCGGCGCAAGCAGCGCCGGCGGCGGCGCCTCGCGGTCGTCGCGCTGGCGCTGGTGGTCGTGCTGGTGGTGGGCGGCGCGGCGGGCGCCGCCTGGCTGCTGCACACGGGCCCCGAGGGCGGCCCCGTGTCGGTGACCATCCCGTCGGGGTCCAGCCTGACCGACGTGGCCGACATCCTGGCCACCCAGGGGGTGGTGTCGCACGCCCTGGCCTTCGAGATCCGCGCCCGGCTCGACGGCCACGGCTCGCAGCTCAAGGCCGGCGCCTACGCGCTGCGCGTGAACGAGCCCTACGGCGCCCTGATCGCGGCGCTCATCGCCGGCGTGAAGCAGCGCACCTACAAGGTCACGATCCCCGAGGGCTTCACCATCGCCCAGACGGCGGCGCGCCTGAGAGCCGTCATCCCGCACTTCCCGGCCGCCCAGTATGTCGCGCTCACGCGCCACTACCCGGGCAGCGTGCCGGTCGCCGGGTACAAGCGCGGCACTACCCTGCAGGGCCTCCTCTTCCCCGCCACCTACGACGTGCTGCCCAACGTGACGCCGCGCCAGTTCATAGGACTGCAGCTCGCCGCCTTCCAGGCGAACCTCGCTCAGGTCGACTTGAAACGCGCCGCCAAGGCGAACCTCACGCCCTACGACGTCGTCACGATCGCCTCTTTGATCGAGCGCGAAGCGCGCGCCCCCGGCGACCAGGCCAAGATCGCCGCGGTCATCTGGAACCGACTCAAGACGGGCATGAAGCTGCAGATCGACGCCACCGTGCTGTTCGCCCTTGGCCGCCACAAAGACGCGCTCACCTACGCCGACCTCAAGGTCGCTTCGCCCTACAACACCTACCTGCATTACGGGCTGCCGCCCACGCCGATCGACAATCCTGGTCTGGCCACGCTCACCGCGGCGGCCACGCCGGTCCATGCGAACTACCTCTACTACGTGGGCCGCGCCGACGGCACCGGGCCGCTCTACTTCTCGAACACCTACAGCCAGTTCCTCAAAGACGGCGCGCGCTCCAAGTAAGCGAGCACGCCCCCCAGCGACGCCTCGCTGGGACTCCACCCAGAAACTGCAGCCCGGCAGGCCTGCTGCCGATAGGAGTACTGCGGACTCCCGCCGCGCTTTGGCCTACGCCAGGGTCCGGAGAGGGCGACGCGAAGGGACTGACGCGCGCGATCATGCCGCCGCTCGGAGCCGACGAGCGGCGAGCCGAGCGGCATCTGTGGAGGTACCGCATGAAGGTAATCAAGAAGCTTCTGCCGATCGTCTTCGTCGTGGCGTTCACGCTCGTGCTCGTCTCGCAGGCGTTCGCCGCCACGCCCACGACCCAGGCCTTCGGCTGCCTCGGCAAGGTCACCGCCGTCGACCGGCAGGCAGGCACCGTGACCGTCACGGTCACGCGCGCCTCGACCGCCCTGCAAGGGTCTCTCGGCCAGAGTCTCACGCTGACGCTCACGAGCGACAGCTCGCTCTCCGCGATGTGGCACGGCGTGAGCGTGCCTGTCAAGCTCGCCGGCGTGCCCGTCGGTGACCTGCTTTCGGCCAGCGGACGCATCGACGCCACAGACCCTTCCGTCCTGGTCTACGCCGTGGGCAAGGCATCGGTGTGGCAGCCGAACCGGCACGCCGGGTTCGTCTGCCGGGGAACAGTCTCGTCGGTCGACCTCCAGGCCGACACGCTGGCCGTGCACGTGGCTGCCACATCGGTCGGCCTGCCCGAGTTCCGGGGTAAGACGGCGATCATCGACGTGCCCGCCGCAGCGGAGCTCTACGTGATGCACGGCCGTCTGGCCGCCGCGACGACGATCGACCAGCTCACAGCCGGCGACATCGTCTACGCGACCGGGTCTATCGACCGCAGCGACGCCGCTGTGCCGGTGCTCACCGCCAGTCAGGTCCTCGCGACCCACGTGGCGCCGGCCTACCGATTGACATGGTTCTCGTGCGTCGGCACGATCGACGCCGTCGATGCTGATGCCGGCACCGTCGCCGTGACCGTCGGACGCGCGACGCTCGCCTTGAACGGCAAGGTCGGCGGCGGGTTGACGCTCACGACGACCACACGGAGCGTCATCCGCACGCTGGTCGCCGGCGTGGTCACGACCGAGAACGTGACCGCCCTGTCGCCCGGTCAGTCGATCGTGGTGTTCGGCGCCGTCGACCGCGGCATACCCGACGCACCCCTCTACGACATCGGTCAGGCCTTCGTCTGGTAGCAGCCGCGTGCGTGCGCTTCCCGCGGCGCCCGCAGCGCCCGGTAGTCCGAGGCTTCTCGGAGCGCGGCCGGGCCGCCATACTCAAACGCAGGCGGCAGGCGTGTGTGCAGACGATGGCCACGACGCCCGAGCCGCGGCGCCTGTTCGGCGGCGATCCGGCCGTCGCCCGACCCCGAGCCCATAAGTCGAGTCCCCGCTAAAACGACGACGGTCGAGGCGACCATGACTGCAGACCGCGAGACGCCGCATCTCTTGCCCGCACGCGCACGCCGTGCGCTGCGGACCCCCGTGTCTGCGAGCACACGCCTCGTGTCGTCGCCGGCGCGGCGCTGGTGCGTGGGCGTGGTGGCCGTCGCCGCGCTGGCCGCCCTGCTCGCGGCGCACGCCGACCTGGCGCGCATGAGCCGCTCGTTCCTGCAAGCCGACTGGCGCTGGCTGGCCGCCGCGCTTGGCCTGATGCTCGCCTCGCTTCTGCTCAGGAGCGTAGCCCTGAAGGTGATCGTCGACGCCCTGAGCGGCGTGTGCGCGCGCATCGGCGACACGTTCTCGGCGACCAGCATCGGTCTGCTGGCCAACTCGGTCGTCCCCATCCGCGTGGGCACGGTGCTCAGCCCCTACGCGCTCTATGTGCTGTTGCGCCGCCGCGGCGCGACGGTACCCTTCGCCACCGCGCTGGGCATGGCGCTGACCGAACGGCTCTTCGCCGTAGCGACCTTCGTCGTGCTGGCGCTGACGTTCGTCTCGGCGCTCTCGGCGCCGCCCTGGGCGGTCGAGGTCCTGACGGCGAGCGCCGTCTTCGCCGCCACGTTCATCGTGGGCGGCATCGTGCTCGAGCGGCGCCGCCGCAGCAGCGTCGCGCGCGGCGCCGACGGCGGCCGGGCGCCGGGCGCCGGGCAGGGCGCCGCCGAGGCAAAGCGCGACGACGCCTCCGGCGCCGCGCCCGACGGCGCGGCCGCCGACGGCGCCCGCGACACCCGGCGCGACAGGCTGCGCCGGCAATGGCCCGCGCTGCTCGACAGCCAGCGCATCATGGGCAAGCCGTGGTCGGCCCTGCTGGTCACGACCGTACAGACCGTCGCCTGGCTGGTCCAGCTCGGCGCGGCCTGGGCCGCACTACAGGCGTTCCACCTGGGCGGCGCGGGCCTGCGCGGCGCGGGCCTGGTGCTGATCCTCACCAACCTCATCGGCCTGGTGCCGCTCACCCCCGGCAACGTGGGCACGTTCCAAGCTGCCGCCCTCGCAGCGCTCGCCGTCTCGGGCGTGGGCGCCGGACCGGCGATCGCTTACGCTCTGGGCCTGCAGGCCATGCAGCTCGTGGTCGGCGCCATCGCAGGGCTGGTCTCGCTCAGCCTGCAGGACCTCACCCTCGCCGACCTGCGCGGCAAGAGCCGCCAGGCCGCCGCGCTGCTCTGTCACGGCGACCAGGTGACGACTCCGCGGGTGGAACAGCCGGTCCGCCCGTAACACGCCGACTTAAAGGACGCCGAAGACTCGCGACGCTTGCGCTCCGTGCCCGTAGCGCTCACCATCATGGGGAGCCAAGTGAGAGACCCGCGACACCAAGGAGTGCCATGCCATTCACAGCCGCGTTCATCGCCCACGCCCCCGACGCCGACCCCGCGCGCGACCGGTCGCTCATCGAGACCGGTCTCTATCGCCTCTTCAGCGTCGTCGTGCGCGACACAGACCAGGCCGTCGCCGTCTGCCGCGAGCTTGTGGCAAACGAGGGCCTGCAGTCGGTCCTGCTCTGCCCCGGAAACAGCCACGAAGACGTCGCGCAGATGTGCGCCGCGCTGGGCGACGACGTCTCGGTCTCCGTGGCCCGCGGCGACAGCCGCAGCATGCGCGTAGGCGCCCAGGCCATGGAAGCGACGGGCTGGTTCGCAGCGACACCCAGGTAGTCCCTTTCCGGCGAGAGACGTGCCCCCGCTCCGATCCCGGCAGTCGCCGACCACGCGCTACCGCAGCACGTGGTCGGCCAGGTCGAGCACACGCCGGGGCAGCGTCGCGAAACCCTCGACGTGCACCAGGCGGCCGCCGCCGGCCCGCGCCACGTCCGCGCCGATCGAGCGCTTAGGGGCGATCCAGACACCCGAGCGGCTCGTGCCGCGCGCGGTCGAGGGGCGGACGCCGCGCGCGCCAAAGCGGCCCGCCGCCGCCTTGTCCGGCGCGCGACCCGCGACGGCGACGGGCCGCGCGCCGTCGAGCGGTCCCTCGTGCGTCAGCAGCACGTGGAGCGCGCCGAAACGCGCCGCCGCCGCACGGGGATCGACGCCGGCCGTGTAGAGCCCGTCGCTCACGAGCACGGCGCTGCACCGGGGGTTACGGCCGCGCTCGAGCTCGGCGTGTCCCAGGGCGAGGGCGGCCGCGACGTTGGTCGTGCCGCCGCACGGCGTCGCCAGCATGCGGCGCACGAGCTCCGCCACGGCCACCTCCTCGTGCAGACGCGCCACCGCGCGGGCCTCGTCGGCGAAGAGCACCACGGCAAGATCGCCGGGGCGCAGATTGAGCGCCAGCACGGCGGCGGCCACCGCGGCCAGCGCCATCTTCTCGCCGGCCATGCTGAGCGACGTGTCGATCATGAGCACCACCTGATGGCGGCGTTCCTCGCGGCGTTGCACGATCAGATCGCCGGGCAGCGCGAACGGCTTGCCGAGCACGTTGCCCAACGTCGCCTCGATGTCGAGCTCGCCGTCGTAGGGTTCGCGCAGGGGCTCCCGGACAGTGCGCGTGGCGCCGCGCAGGGGGCCGACCAGCCGGCTGGCGCGCTGCAGCACGGCGCTCGCCGCCAGGCGTTCGGCGTAGAGACGCAAGCCCGGCTCGCCGATGCCGGCGGCGCTGCGCGTGAGCTCGGCTGCCACCGCCCAGCCGTCGAGATCGGGCGGCGCCACACCAAGACGCGCGGCCAGCGCGGCGCGCTGCCGGGTGGCGTTGGGCGGGGATGGCGCCTGCGGCGCCGGTTCCCGTGGCGCGCGAGCCGGCGGATCTTGGCGGCGCGCCCCGCCGGAGGCGCTCAGGCTTTTGGGGTCGGCCCGGGGACGGCGTCGGGGTCTTCACCCCGTGTGACGACCGCTGCGAAGAGCTCGTCGAGCGCCGCGGCGAAGTCGCCGTCGAGGTCGTCGCGCAGCTCGACGCGCGTGGCCAGCGCGGCCTCGGCGGCGCAGCGCAGGGCCGTGTCGCCCGCAAAGCCCGGCGCCAGCGCGACGGTCGCTATGGCGGCGCGCACCGAGGCCCCCTTGCGAAAACGCGGGTGGCTGCGCGTGGCCCGCGTGAGGCGCACCGCGCTGCGCACCAGCGCAGGGTCGGTGCAGCCCGTCGCCGCCGCCACGATGGCTTCTTCGTCGGCGGCAGACTGGTAGGGCAGCGCGAGGTGCTCGAAACGGTCGCGCAAGGCCTCGGAGAGGTGGCCCGTGGCCACGTACTCCACCGGGTTCTGGGTAGCGACCACCTGAAACCCGTCGGCGGCGTGCACGCAGCCGACGTGGGGCACCTGCAGCAGGCGTTCGTCGAGCGCCGGCAGCAGCACGTTCTGCACCGACTCGGGCATGCGGTTGAGCTCGTTGATGAACAGCACGGAGCCGTTGCGCATGGCCTCGACCAGCGGTCCGGCAAAGAACGACTGCTCGCCGTAGCCGAGCTTCAGTACGAGCGGCGGGTCGAACCATCCGGTGAGCTTGCTCTCGGAGTAGCGGTCGTCGCCGTCGACGCGCACAGTGGCACGACCCAGGTGGGCGCAGACCGCCAGGGCGACCGTGGTCTTGCCCACCCCGACCGGACCTTCGAGCAGCAGGTGGCGCCCGACGCGCAGCACTGCCAGGGCGGTGGCCAGCTCGCGCTCGCGGCCGATGATGCCGTGTTCGCGCTGGATCGTGGCGATCGGGGTCATGCGCGGCGCGCTCCTAATCGACCAGCACGAGCGCGAAGAGGTGGTAAGGATCGTCGGGCGCGCGCACGACATCGAGCGTCCAGCCGGCGTTGGCGGCGGTGGCGAAGACGTCGATGCCGCAGCCCGCCGGTCCCGGCCTGACGAGCGCGCGTACGTCGCAGTGTTCGGGCCGGCCGCAGGGCTCGGCCAGGTCGCACGGCCGGCCGCCGGCGATGGCGAAGGCGCGATAGCGACCGGCCAGGAACAGCTCGCGCTCCAGGTCGAGGGCGATGCCGGCCAGGCGGCGGCTCCAGGCGAGCCACTCGCCGGCCTGGGCCGGCGCCACATCGAGGCGCAGGAGGATGACGGTGCGGTACTCGTCGAGCAGCACGCGCATGCGGGCGGGCTCGGGCGAGTGGGGCGGGCAGGTGAGGCAGCGCCCCGCGGTGCAGCCGCCGTACAGGCACTTCATGCGCACCCATTCAGCGGTGACGACCGCCGACCCCGCGAGCGGCGCGGCGTCGCTCGCACCCAAGCCGAGCGCTCGTGCGCGCAGCGCTGGGGCGTCGCCGGGAGTATCGCCGACAAGCGGTGGGCGCCCGGGCTTCGCGCTTAGGTCACTCGCCATGTGCCCTCCGATCCGCGGCCCGCCGACCTGCCCGGCGCGGCCAAACACACACTGCACATCATCATCGCACACATTCGCACAATGGCGCTTCCTTGTCATGCTATGCGAGTCGCCGACCGATATCACACGCGTCACTGCGGCGTACTATCAGACGAAAGGGGAATCGCGTGTCGGCAGACGCAGGGGGACGCACGCCGAGCGGCTTGCCACTCGCGCCGTTCAGACACGGCGAGCCGACCGCGATGGCGCTGCTCGACATCGAGCGCGGCCTCGGCGCCACGGTACCGCCGACCGGCGCCGCCGACGAACCCTGCCGCGACACCCTGCTCCTGGTGCGGTTCGACGGACAGCCGCTCGACGTCGTCTACCTCGATCGCCCCCCCGACCAACTGCCTCGCGCCGAGCTGTGCGAGCTCCTCTGGTCGCGTCTTGCCGGCACGCTCCGCGAGCACGTCGCCCGAACCGGCTGCACGCCGCCGCCCACCGGCGCCGCCGACATCGCCCGCTGGGACGACGACGCGGTCGACCGGGCGACTCCCGGCGCGGCGGCGGCGACTCCCGGCGCGGCGGCGGCGACTCCCGGCGCGGCGACGGCTCCCGGCGCAGTGACCAGCGCGACCGCCTGTGCCGCGGGCGACGCCTCTTCCCCGCCCGACGCGATCGCCGTCATCGTGCCGACCGGCGGCCGCCCTGCCCAGCTGCGCCGCTGTCTCGCGGCGCTCGCCGAGCAGTCGGGGCCGCCCTGCGAGATCGTGGTCGTCGACAACCGGCCCGACCTGTACGAGACCAGGCTCGTCGTCGAGGCCGCAGCGGCGTGCTCGCGGCACCAGATGCGCTATGTCGCCGAGCCGCGTCCGGGCAGCTCGGTGGCGCGCAATCGCGGGGTGGCGCGGACCACGGCCGGCATCGTGGCCTTCACCGACGATGACGTCGTCGTGGAGCGCGACTGGCTGCGCCTGCTGGTGGCGCCCTTCGCCCGCGCCGAGGTCGGCGCCACGACCGGCCTCGTGCTGCCGCTCGAGCTCGCGACGCCGGCCCAGAAGCGCTTCGAGCAGTACGGCGGCTTCGCCAAGGGCCTGCGGCGCTGCGAGTTCGACCTGCACTGCAACCGCGCCGACCATCGCCTGCTCTACCCCTTCTGGGGCGGCGTGTTCGGGTCCGGCAACAGCATGGCGTTCCGGCGCGAGGCGCTCATCGCGGCGCACGGCTTCGACCCGGCGCTCGGCGCCGGCAGCCGCGCCCTCGCCGGCGCCGACATCGACGCGTTGAGTGCGGTCGTTCTGCACGGCGGGCGCCTGGTCTACGAGCCCCGGTCGCTCTGCTGGCACGAGCATCGCCGCGACGACGAAGCCCTGCGACGCCAAGTCTTCAACTACGGCGTGGGCTTCACCGCGATCCTCACCAAGGCGCTCCTGCACGACCGGCGCTTCGCTGCCGCGGCGGCGCGCTCGGTGCCGGTGGCCTGGAGCCTCCGTCGAGCGCGCTCGGCATCCGGTCGTGATCTCGCGGCGACCACCACGCCGGAGCTCGCGCGTCTGGAGCGTCGCGGCATGCTGCGTGGACCGACCCGCTATGTCGACAGCGTGGCGTGGTCTCATCGCCTGGGACTGCAGCGCGTCATCGACGGCGGCTAGCAGCGACAAAGCCGCTCCCGACCCCGTCTTGAGCACCAGAGACGGCGACCCGCGCCTCAGATGTATACAGCTCTGGTTACGCTCTTGGGCGCGTCTTGTACAAGGTTCACGCTCAAAACGCCGACAACGATGCGGAACGTCCGTGTTACCTAACTAAGACGCGTACTTCGAAAGGCGGGTCATCCGTGGTCGTCGCCCAAACACAGTCCACCGCCACAACGGCGTCTGCGTCATCGCACAGGACGAAAACGTGACCGCGGATCGCGCGGCGCTCGTCGACGCGAGGGCGCCCGAACACCTCGGCGCGGCCGCACGGCTCCCGGCGGTGCCACGCGTGAGCGTCGTCATTCCCGCTCGCAACGAGGCCCGGAACCTCGAGGCCCTGCTGCCTAGCCTGCCCCCGGGGCTCTTCGAGGTCGTCCTCGTCGACGGCGCCTCCGACGATGAGACGGTCGCGGTAGCCAGGCGCCTTCGTCCCGACGTGCGCGTCGTGAACCAGACGCGCACCGGCAAGGGCAACGCCCTGACTTGCGGCTTCGCCGCGTGCCGCGGCGACGTCATCGTCATGCTCGACGCCGACGGCTCGGCCGACCCCGCCGAGATCGCGCGCTTCGTCGAGGCCCTGGTCGCGGGCGCCGACTTCGCCAAAGGCAGCCGCGGCCTCGACGGCGGCGGCAGCGACGACATCACCCTGCTACGCTCCGCGGGCAACCGCTTTCTCGGCTTCGTCGTCAACGTCCTCTGCGGCAGCGACTACACCGACCTCTGCTACGGCTACAACGCATTCTGGGCGGCGAGCTGCCTGCCGGTGCTCGACCTCGACTGGGAGACGCCGGCCGAGCCCGGCGGCGGGCGCTGTCCATGGGGCGACGGGTTCGAGATCGAGACGCTGATCCACCTGCGGGTGGCCGAAGCCGGCCTTTCGGTGGTCGAGGTGCCGAGCCACGAACTGTCGCGCGTGCACGGCGTGAGCAACTTGAACGCGCCCCGCGACGGGCTGCGCGTGCTGTGGACCATCCTGGTCGAAGTGCGGCGGGGCCGCCATCTGCGCAAGCGCGAGACGCCGCGCGATGCGGCGGTCGCCGAGAGCGGCGCCCGGCTCCCAGTCTCGACCATCGTCGGGTGAACGGCCGTTGAGCTCGTCGACCGCCACGCTCACCACGGGCGTCGTGATCTGTGCGTACACCGAGGCGCGCTGGCCGCGGCTCGTGCAAGCCGTCGAGTCGGTGTGCGCCCAGAGTCATCCGGCCACCGAGGTCGTGCTGGTCGTCGACCACGATCGCGCGCTGCTCGAACGCGCCCGCGCCCGGTTCCCCCAGGTCCGCGTGGTCGCCAGCACGGGCGCGCCCGGCCTGTCGGGCGCGCGCAACACCGGAGTCCGCAACGCGGCCACCGACATCGTGGCCTTTCTCGACGACGACGCGAGCGCCGCCCCCGACTGGCTCCACGAGCTGCTCGTGCAGTTCGACGCGCCCGACGTGGCCGGCGTCGGCGGCGCGGCCGCGCCTTGCTGGCCGGCCGGCGCGCGACCGGCCTGGCTGCCCGAGGAGTTCGACTGGACGGTGGGCTGCAGCTACCGCGGCCTACCCGGCCACGGCGCCGCCCTGCGCAATCCGATCGGTGCCAACATGGCCTTCCGCCGCGACGACGTGCTTGCGGCCGGCGGCTTTCGCGAGGGTCTCGGACGCGTCGGCGCCAGCCCCGAAGGCGGCGAAGAGACCGAGCTTGCCATCCGCATCAGGCAGCGACGTCCAGCGACGCGGATCGTGCACTCGACGCGCGCCCGCGTGGTGCACACGGTCGCGCCCGGCCGCCTCAGCCGGCGCTACTTCCTGGCGCGCTGCTGGGCCGAAGGCCGATCGAAGGCCACGATCGAGGCCCGCGTCGGGCGCAGGGCCGCCCTCGCCAGCGAGCGCCGCTACATCGTGCACACGCTGCCCGCCGGGCTCGCGCGCGGCCTGACCGACGCCTGCCGCGGGCAGGTCGCCGGCGGCCTCGGCCGGGCCGTCGCGATCGCACTCGGCCTGAGCGTGACGATCGGCGGCTACCTGACGGCGCGAGGCAGCCACAGGGCCCACGCAGCCGTCGCCTGAGACCATGTGGTTGCACCGACACAGTGCCCCTGCGCCGGTCCCGACCGCCGCACGCCGCATCTGGAGCGGCCTGGTCGACCTCGACGGCGACGACCTTCCCGCCGAACCGTTGCTCGCCACAAGCGGCGCCCCCTTCGACGACGCCCGCCTGCTCGTGCGCGAGCTCGGCGAGCCCCTCGGCTTCGTGACGCTGCCGCTCACCGACGGCCGGCTCGACCCCACCCTCTTCCGCCAGTCGGTCGAGCGCACATGGGCCGCCGCGCCGCGCGCGCGGCTGCGGACCGCCGGCGCGTCGCTGCCGGTCGCTTCCCCGACAGGCGACGCTCGCGCTGCTATCGTGCCCTGGGTCGCCGCGACCCGCGCGACGCCCGTCAGCGTCGTGGTGTGCACCAGAGACCGAGCCGCGGCGCTGGCGCGCTGCCTCAAGGCGCTGCGCGCGGTCGAGCACGATGCCCTCGAGATCGTCGTGGTCGACAGCGCCCCCACAGGCGACGACGCGGCGCACCTGGTGGCCGACCTGCAACGAAGAGACCGACGGCTGCGCTACCTGCGCGAAGACCGGCCCGGGCTGTCGCGCGCCCGCAACCGCGGCGCACGTGAGACCACCGCCGAGCTACTCGCCTTCACCGACGACGACGTGCGCGTCGACCCCCTCTGGGTGGCAGCCCTGGTGCGCGGCTTTCAGTGCCGGCCCGACGTGGGCTGCGTCACGGGCCTCGTGGCGAGCGCCTCGCTCGAGCTGCCCGGCGCCCAATACTTCGACGCCCGGGTCTCGTGGGCGGCAAGCTGCGAGCAACGACTTTTCGACGCCGCCCGCGGCCCGCGCGACTCGCGCCTGCACCCGTACGGCGCGGGTGCGTTCGGCACAGGCGCCACGATGGCGTTCCGGGCGGCAGCGCTGCGCGAGATCGGCGGCTTCGACGAGAGGCTGGGCGCCGGCTCACCGGCGGGCGGCGGCGAAGACCTCGATGCGTTCGTGCGGGTGCTGCTCGCCGGTTATCGCCTGAGCTACGAGCCGGCCGCGTTGGCCTGGCACGAACACCGCGTCACCCAAGCCGACCTCGGCCGCCAGATGTATGCCTACGGCAAGGGCCTGTCGGCCTACTGGTTCAAGCACCTGGTCGCGCCCCGCTCGCGGCGCCAGGTGGCGGCTCGCCTGCTCGCCGCCGCCGCCCGGCTCGCCCTCCTGGCGCGCCGCTCGCGGGTGGCCGCCGATCAGGCCGCGGTGAGCCGCTTTGTGCCGGCCTGCGAGCTCGGCGGCCTGCTCGTTGGCCCGTTTGCCTACCTGCGCGGCCGGCGGACCGCCGCATGAGCTCACATCGCCGAGACAAGCCCAGAAAACCGTCCCGGGCGGCCCGCAAGTCGGCAGTGGTCTTTACCTGCTCGCGCTGCGGCGAACGCTTTACCGACGGCGAGGCGCTCATGGCCCACGCCGCCGGCCACAACGGCTCGCGCGTCGATCTGCAGCGCCTGCGCCGCAGGCCCAACGAGCCGCCCGCGACTGCCCAGACCGCCGCCGAACTGCGGGCCAGCGCGCGGGTGCGCCTCGCCTTCGTCACCCTGTTCGCGGGGTCGTTTGCCCTGTACGCCTTCGGCCGCAGCCTCGAACTGCCCGCCGTCGCGCTCGCCGGCACCCTGGGCGTGCTGTTCTTCGGTATCGGTGCCGCGCCGCTGCAGCTCGCGCGTGGGCCGCTGCTGGCCGTCCGGCTCGGCGTAGCCGGCCTGGCCGGCCTGTCGGTCATGACGATAGGCGGCGCGCTCATGGTCCTCGCGCCGCTGAGCAGCGCGTGGCACCCGTTTCTGTGGGCCGCGATCGTGGTGGCGGCGGCTGCGGCGCTCGACGTTGCAGCCGTAGGGCAAGCCCTGCACGACCTGGCCCGGGCCCGCAAGATCTCGGCCCGCGTGCGGTTCGCCTCGCCACTGGGCGACGCGGCTCGCCGCAGCAGCCTGCCCGTAGCCATCCTCGTCGTCGCCGGCACGGCGGCGTGGCTTGGCGCGGCGCTTGCCGCCGGCCACCTCTCTCCCGGTATCGGCGGCTTTCTCGTGCGTATCCCACCCGTCTGGTACGCGGGTCTGGCGACACTGATCGTGGCCGTCGTGCTCTCGCGCGGCCGACGCGAGATCTACCCCGCCCTGGCCACCGTGTCGCTCGCGTTGGCGCTGACCGTCACTCCCGCGCTCATCTACGCGATGCCGCGCTCGCAGTCGGCCGGCAAGCATGTCCAGCTCGTCCAGCTCATCATGACGCACCACCACCTGAGCGCCAGCGCCGGCATCTACGCGGCCTACTCGGCCTTCTTTGCCGGCATCGCCTGGGTGTGCACACTCGCCCGCGTGTCCGACTCGATCAGCCTGGCGACCTGGTGGCCCGCCATCATCGGCCTCGTCGGTCTCGCCGAGCTGCGCTTCCTGTTCGGCCGTCTGCACCGGTCGAGCTTCCAGTGCTGGGCCGCCATCATGGTCGTCATGCTCGTCAACGCGTTAGGCGCCGACTACTTCTCGCCGCAGTCGATCGGTTTCGTCATGGCGCTCGGGGTGTACGGACTCGCGCTGGCCGGCACCGAGCCCCTCGCCGTCGACGCCTGGCTCCGAGCCTCGCTGCTGTGCCTGGCGGGCTGTGCCATGGCCACGACTCACGAGCTCAGCCCCTTCATCGCGGGCGGCGTGTTGCTCGTGCTCACCGTCTATGGCCGCACGCGGCCCCGCTGGTCGGCGGCGGCAGTGCTCGTGCCCGCGGCGGTCTGGGCGGCGATCGACTACCACGTCCTGGCGGGCTACCTGTCGTTCTCGCACCTCCTGCACCTCTCGAACTTCGAGCCGCCCAAGACGGTGGCGGCGCCTGACTTGGGCCGTCAGGCGATCGTCGGCCTGAGCTCCTACGCACTGCTGCTCGGCTTGCTCCTACTGATCGCGGTCGCCTTCGTCGGTTTCGCGCGCCACCGGCGCGAGCCCTGGGCCTGGGCCTTCATGGCTAGCGCTGGAGTCGGCCTCGTCTGCATCGCGGTGAACCCCTACGGCAACGAAGGCATCTTTCGCGCCGCATTGTTCGGCATCCCCTGGCTGGCGCTCGTCGCGGCGCGGGCGGTAGACCATCCGCCGAACCGTCGCCTCGCCGTCGCCTTCGCCGGCGTGACCCTGCTGCTGCTCGCCACGTTCCTGGTGGCGAGCTTCGGCATGGACGGCTCCAACGTCATGCGCAAGTCCGACCTGGCTTCGCTGCGCGCCTTCGAAAGCCAGGCGCCCACCGGCTCGTGCCTCCTGGACCTGGGCTATGGCGACCTGCCCGACAGCGTCCCCAGCCTCCCCGCGACCAGGCATTTCACCGATCTCGAGACGCTCGACCAGTCGCTGGGCACAGTTGCCGCCCGGCTCCCGGGGCAGCCGAGCGCCGACGACCTCGCCGCGCTCACCAGCGTCTACGCGCAGACGGCCGGCGTTGGCGACGGACCCGCTGCCGGCGACCTCTATGTGCGCTGGTCGCCAGCCCAGTCCGAATACGCCTACGAATACGGGCTGCAGTCGCTCCGCCAGTCCGCAGCGTGGCGCGCCCTGTTGCTCGCCAGCCCCGACTGGAGCGTGGTCTATGCTAGCCACGGTACGTTGCTGATGCGCCTGTCGGCGGCCGCCGAGCGCGAGCTTGCCACCTCACACGCGGCAGCCGCCATGCGAGCCACGGTCGCGACAGCGATGGCGGCCAACCCAAGGCCGGGCGTGGCGCGATGAGCGACGCTCCGGCTGCGGCCGCTCTCTCAGAGCCGTACGACCGCCGCCCGGCGACGCGCCTCGCGGAGTCCGAGCAGCCGGCCGCCGCCCGGCTCGACGTCGAAGCGCAGACCGCCCAAGCACTGCGCGGCCTCTTCGGACGCGACTCGATCTACGTCGTGTTGTGGGGCGTGCAGCTCGGCGTCGCCGCGCTGTGCACGCCGGTCATCACGCGCGTGCTCGGGCCCGTGAGGTTCGGCGTGGTGGCCTCGTCGATCGCGGTCATGCAGGTCCTGGTCGCTCTCGGCGGCGCGAGCCTGCAGACGGCCGTGCAATGGCAGTTCGCCAAACCAGGCGGCGACCACGGTGCCCGCCGCCTGGTCACGCTCGCGATGGTGGTCTCGGGACTCGTGTTCCTCGTGGCCGACGCCACCGGCCCGTGGTGGTGTCCACGACTCGGACTCGGAGCGTACGGGGGCGCCGTGCGCTACGCGGTCATCTGGGCGGCCCTGACCGCCGTCAGCAACGCCGCCCTCGGGCTCATCCGCAGCCGCGACCGGCTCTCAGCGTTTGCCGTCGTCAGCCTCATGCAGTCGGTCGTGGCGGAAGCTCTGAGCCTGCTGCTCGTGGTGGCGGTGCATCGCACGGCGGCCGAGTTCCTGCTCGGCCAGGCGGTCGCGCAGGCCGTGGCAGTGGCCATAGCGCTCGCGGTGGCCCGCCCGGCGCTGATACGGCGACGCCACGCCCGCATGCTCGGCGCCGGCCTGCGCTACTCGATCGCCCTGGTGCCGGCCGCCCTGGCGATCTTCGCCCTGCAGGCGGCCGACCGCTTGATCGTCCAGCACGACCTGGGGTCGGCAGCGGTCGCCCGCTACTCGATCGCCAACAACATCGGCTCGTTACCGATCCTGCTGCTCAGCGTCCTGAACGCGGTCTGGCTGCCGCGTGTCTTTGCGGTTGCGACCAGCAGCTTACGGCGCTCTGTCCTGACACAGAGTCGTGACGCACTGTACGGTCTCCTGGTCCCGGCGGTGATCGGTCTCGCCGTCGGGGCGCCACTCGTCCTGCGCGTCTGGGCGCCCGCCTCGTACCGTCCCGACGGGCTGCAGCTCGTGGTCGCTCTGGTGGCCATCGCCTCGCTTCCGGTCGCCGGGATGCTGGCCGCCACCAGAGTGCTGCTCGTCGCGGGCAGCACCCTGGCGATCGGGCTCCTCACCCTGGCCGCCGGCGCGGCCAACATCGCCTTGAACATCGTGCTCGTGCCGCTCCTGGGCATCGCGGGATCGGCATTGGCCGCGCTCGCAAGCTACGCCTTGCTGCACGCCCTGCTCGCCCGTGCGTCGTCGCGTGACCAGCGCCTGCCGAGGCCGCGGACCACGCTCCTCATCAAGCTCGCCGTGGGCGCCGCCATCGCGCTGGCGGCCAGCCGGCTGCCGACGACGACGCCGTTCCTGGCGGCCCGCATGGTCATCGCCCTCGGCTGCCTTGCGGCCATGGGCACCGTGATGCTGACGATCGTCGCGCCCAAGGGCGGCTCGCTTGCCGCGCGCGTCGCGGCATTGCTCGACCCGCTGTCGCGGACGGTCTGATACGGCACCGCCACTCGTCATCGTCCTCGCCCACGACGACGCGGCCAAGGTCGCGCGCCTCATCGCCGCGCTGGACGGCCTCGAGGTCTTGCTACACTGCGACCGCCGCACGCGCGGATCGGTCTTCGGCGACATGATGCGCGGCGCCGGCGCCAACGTGCGCGCCCTGCCTCGTCTGACCACGACCCTGGCGAGCTGGTCGCTCGTCGATGCCGAGCTGCGTGCGCTGCGGGTCTGGCTCGAGACCAGCCGCGCCGAGCACGCGATCGTCCTGTCGGGCTCCTGCTATCCGTTGGTCTCGGTGTCCGAGCTGGCCGACGAGCTCGCGCTGTGGACGGGTAAGTCGCGCCTCTCCCTCAACCCGCTGCCCCACGAGCCCTGGAGCACGCGACGCAACGACGACGGCGGGCTGTGGCGCCTGAGGCGACGCTTCGTCACCGTCGGTGGACGGGTCGTCTTCGTGGGCGGCATCCCCCTGCGCACCGTACGGCGGGAACCGCCCGGCGACCTGACGCTGTGCGCCTCCTCGCAATGGAAGATCTACTCGCGACGCCACGGCGCCGCGCTGCTGCGCGTGCTCGACGAGCGGCCCGACCTGCTGCGCTTCTGGCGCACGACCCTCGTGCCCGACGAGTCGTGCGTCGCCTCGATCCTGAGCTCACCCCAGCTGGTCGGCGACCTGAGCGACGATGTCTGCGACGACCTGCCCTGGTATCTCGACTGGAACGGCTCGACGCGCGCGGGACACCCCCGGTGGCTGACGGCCGCCGACCTCGGCGCCCTCGCGGCGGCGCGCGCCGCGCCGCCGCGTCCCACCGACCGCTGGGTCGACGGTCGCGACGGCTTTCGCAAGCTGTTCGCCCGCAAGATCTCGTCACGCGAGCCCGACCTGCTCGACGCGCTCGACCAGCGCCTGCTCGCCTGAGAGCGCGGCCGGCCCCGCGCGCCGGCCGGCAGTCGCACCACACTCCCCGGAAGCCCGCCATGCCCCGTGAGGCAGGCCGGCCGTCGTACCGTGACGGACTTCACGACGTCGCAAGGTGACCCTGCTCCCCCCGCGAGGTAGACGACGAACGTGGCATGACAGGCCCAGTACCTACGCTCGGGCGACTTGTTCCCGACGCCTCTGGGTATGGGTCTTCAACTTTGCCGCGCAGGGTTATGAGGGTCTCCAGTGCGGCCGATGCCGTACACAGGTTCAGGTATGTCCCCCTCACGAAAAGGCCCGGCACAGTGACCCAGAAGCCCCCCGACGACGGTGCCATCGCGCTCACCGCGCTGCCGGCGAAAGGCCGGCCGTCGTTCGTCGTCACCGGACTCTTAGGCTTGTCGTTGGTCGTCGCCGCACTCGTGGCGTTGTCGCTCATCGCCGCGCCGCTCGCCCACGCCGGCGCCGCGCGCACCGCTTCGTTTTCGTGCCGGGCGAAAGTCGTGTCGGTCAACGCCGCCGCAGGCACGCTCGTGGTCGACCTGCAGAGCGGCTCGCCGGTGATCATGGCGCTTCGCGCCGTCAACGTCACGATGACCACCAGCCCGAAGACCGCGTTCGTCGACGCCACGCACGGCTCGACGCCGCTCTCGCTGACCGACATGGTCGCCGGCGCGACCGTTCAGGCAAGCGGCGCCGTCGGCCGCACCGGCCGCGGTTCGACCTGCCAAGCCGCGAAGGTCGTCCTTGAGAGCCTGCCCGCCGACAAGCTGCTGTGGTCCGACGAATTCAGCGGAGCGGCGGGGTCGTCGCCCGACCCCACCAAGTGGCTTGTCGACACCGGGGGCAGCGGCTTCGGCAACAACGAGCTCGAGTACTACACGTCGCGGGCGAGCAACGTCGCTCAGGACGGCGCCGGCCACCTGAAGATCACCGCGCTCCGCGAGAGCTACAGCGACGGCGCGGTCACGCGCTCCTACACGTCGGGCAAGATCGAGAGCAAAGGTAAGTACAACACCTCCTACGGGTCGATCCAGGCGCGCATCAAGCTGCCCGCGGGCCAGGGACTCTGGCCCGCCTTCTGGGCCATCGGCGCCGACATCGACACGGTGGGCTGGCCGCACTGCGGCGAGATGGACATCATGGAGAACCTCGGCCGCGACCCCTACCGCGTGTTCGGCAGCCTTCACGGTCCGTGCGCGTCGGGCACTCAGGCCTACGGGCTGACGAGCTCCACGCGCAGCGTTGTCGCGCTCTCGCAGGGGTTCCACGTGTACGGCGTCGACTGGTCGCCGAGCCTCGTGCAGATGACCCTCGACGGCGTGCCCTACGCCTCGTACACCCCGACCTCGCTCCCACACGGCTGCCAGTGGGTATTCACCAAACCCGCCTTCCTGATCTTGGACCTGGCGGTCGGCGGCAACTGGCCGGGCGCGCCCACGGCGGCGACACGCTTTCCGGCCACCATGCTGGTCGACTGGGTGCGCGCCTACGGCTACACGACCCAGGGCTGACGGTCACTGGCCGGCGCCCGGCGGAGCACCACCGCCGCCGAGCCCCGAGCCGCCAGTGAGGCTGTTCAGCAGGCCGTGACGAGCACGGCCGTCTCGGTGAACTCGACCTCGAGCGACGAAGGCGTGAGCCCCACGGCCGCAGCGGCGCGCGTGACCGTGCCGCACACGTCGGCGCGCAACACCTCGCGCGCCGAGACGTTGACCGCGAGCCTGGGGGCGCCTGGAGGAGCGCGAGTTTGCGGGCAGTTCCCACAAACTATACAGGTCACACTATTCGAGGTCTTTGGTTCTTGCCGTATTATGTTGATGGTTTACCGTTCCCACAAAAGGGATACCTGTGGTTTGCGGGCCACAGCGTGCTCCAGCCCGGCCTCTCACGGCGACCGTCCTGTCAGTATGATGCTTTGAAAGGCAGATCCATGGAACCAACCATGAAATGGCTCAAGAACACCAAGGGCAGCCCGTTCACCGGCATCGGCTCGCTCGAAGCCGACATCCTGGCGATCATCTGGGAACGCAAGCAGTCGACCGTGCGCGACGTCTACGAGACGCTCCGCGAGCAGCGCCAGATCGCCTACACGACCGTGATGACGGTCATGAACAACCTGGTCAAGAAAGAGCTTCTCACGCAGGATCGCACCGCGATCGCCTACGTGTACACGCCGGCCATCCCCGGCAACGAAGTGGCGAGCACCATCATGGACAGCGTG
>Ga0181529_10002968_pt1 | contig 19796 bp, 24 predicted proteins | sample PEATcosm2014_Bin_36_FD_119763 | JGI IMG/M metagenome (GOLD analysis project Ga0181529, IMG submission 119763) | Peatland microbial communities from MTU Mesocosm Facility, Houghton, MI, USA - PEATcosm2014_Bin10_30_metaG | ecosystem: Environmental > Terrestrial > Soil > Wetlands > Peat | place... | reverse complement strand
TCTGCGGAATTTGTGGGGCAGGATGGTATCCTGCGGCCGAGTGGTACTCGGCCTGGTCGGCATTTGCATGCTGGTCGGCAGGCCGAGTGCCACTCGGCCGCAGGTTGCCAACCTGCCCCACATCGGCGCACTGAACCTCACGCACAAGCACGCTCGGATTCCAGCCATTTTGCAAGCGAATCCCCTTAGCGCCCAATTCTATGTCGCCGCACCTTCCCATCCGCGGAGTTGAAGAGCAGGACGCTAGCATGCAACAATACGGTTCGTTCCCGATCGAACCCCGATGGACCATCTCAAAGCTCTCATCCGCGAGATCCCGGACTTCCCCAAGCCCGGCATTCTCTTCTACGACATCACCACCTTGCTCAAGGACAAAACCGGCCTTCGCGGCGTCATCGACGGCCTCCAGACCCGCTATCGCGACACCCGCGTAGACCTCGTGATCGGCATCGAAGCGCGCGGCTTCATCTTCGCTCCGGCGCTCGCCTATGCGCTGGGCGCGGGATTCGTGCCGGTGCGCAAGCCCAAAAAGCTGCCCGCCGAGTGCGTCACCGTCACCTACGATCTGGAGTACGGCAGCGACAGCCTGCAGATGCATAAGGATGCCGTCCAGCCGGGTAGCCGCGTGCTGATAGTGGACGATCTGCTGGCCACCGGAGGCACGGCGGCGGCGGCGGCGCGCATGGTCCAGGGCGTGGGCGGCGTGGTCGCCGGACTGGCCTTCGTCGTCGAGTTGACGTTCCTCAACGGGCGTGCCAAACTGCCCGGGCTGGACGTCTTCTCCCTGCTGCAGTACGACAAATGAGCGCCCCCCGCCGCGCCCGCCTGCATCCCCTGGCCAAGATCAATCTCGACCTGCGCGTGCTCGCCCCCCGCCCCGATGGCTATCACGAACTGCGCACCATCTTCCAGACCATCTCGCTCTCGGACATCTTGGAAATCGCCTTCACCCCCGGCCGCAAATCGTCCATCGAGCTGGCTGACAATTCCATCCCCGATAACCTCGTGGTCCGCGCCGCCCAGGCAGTCCTCGACACCATCCGCTGCCCCGGCCGCGTTGAAATGCGTCTCACCAAGCGCATCCCTATGGGCGCCGGACTGGGCGGAGGATCCTCCGACGCCGCCGCCGTCCTGCTGGCGTTGCCGGTACTGGCCGGCCGCGAAGTTTCGTTACCCGACTTATGCCGGATCGGCCGCCAGCTTGGCAGCGACGTCCCGTTCTTCCTTCTGGGCGGCACTGCGGTGGGCATTGGCCGCGGCACTGAGCTCTTTCCGCTGCCCGATGCGCCCTCTCTCCCGGGCGTTCTAGCCGCTCCAGGCATCCACGTTTCCACCCCCGAGGCCTATCGCCTTCTCGACGCGAGTTTGACAACTGAATTACAAGAAAATAAAATGGTTAGTTTCCAGTCGCTAACGTGGGAGTGGGGAGCTCAGGGGTCCGCAGTCAACGATTTTGAAGCCGTCGTTTTTGGGCGGCATGTCCGTCTTGCGCGTCTGAAGAAGCGTCTTTTGCAGGCTGGCGCAGTGCGGGCGATGATGACCGGCAGCGGTTCGGCGATATTCGGGTTATACGGGACGGCGGAAAAAGCTGCCCGTGCGATCGGTTCCCTGCGAGAGAACGAACTGGCTGGAGGAAAGGTTCTTCGATTTAGTCTCGTCGGCCGTGCGCGCTACCGGTCCCTCTGGCGGCGCGCCCTCGACGAGCATATCAGCACGAACGTATGGCCGCTCCGAAGCCGATACTTGCGATGACTTACGACCGTCTCCAGATCTTCACGGGCAACGCACACCCGGAACTCGCCCGCGAAATTTGCCAGGACCTCGGCGTCAAGCTGGGTTCCGCCCAGGTGCGGCAGTTTGCCGACGGCGAGATCCATCTCCAGATTCAGGAGAACGTCCGCGGTGCGGATGTCTTCATCATCCAACCCACCTGCACCCCCGTGGACCGCAACCTCATGGAGCTGTTGCTCATGATGGATGCGCTCAAGCGCGCCTCTGCGGAACGCATCACCGCAGTGTTACCCTATTATGGGTACGCCAGGCAGGACCGTAAGGACCGGCCGCGCGTTCCGATCTCCGCCAGGCTGGTGGCGGCTCTGCTGGAAACGGCCGGCGCCACCCGGGTTCTCACTCTCGACCTGCACGCCGCGCAGATTCAGGGTTTTTTCGATATCCCGGTGGATCACCTGTTCGCCACCCCGGTGATGATCGAGTATTTTAAGGCTTCGCGAGCCACCGGTTGGACGGTGGTCTCGCCGGATGCCGGTGGTGTGGAGCGCGCGCGGGCCTTCGCAAAAAGGCTCAATTCGCCGCTGGCCATCATCGATAAGCGCCGCGAGGAAGCCAACGTCGCCGAAGTGATGAACGTGGTGGGCGACGTAGCCGGACGCCATTGCCTGCTGTTCGACGATCTTATCGATACGGCCGGTACCCTGGTCAAGGGGGCGGAAGCGCTCATGGAAAAAGGCGCGGCTACGGTTTCGGCCTGCGCTACGCACGCCGTGCTGTCCGGTCCGGCCGTCAGCCGCATCGAGGCGTCGTGTTTGAAGGAAGTTGTGGTTAGCAATTCGATCCCGCTTTCGGAAGAAGCGCGAAGGTCGAGCAAGATTCGGTCGCTCTCGGTAGCCGGTTTACTGGGGGAGGCCATTCGGTCCATCCATGAGGGTGGATCCGTCAGCAGGTTATTCGTTTAGGAATAAACGGTTTTTCGAACCCACGGTAGCCGGTTCCGCCGGCCAACGGACTTCGCAAACCGACAAGGAGATTTACAGTGAGTATAGATATTACCGTCGCCGCCGAGGTGCGCACCTCGCGCGGTAAGAATGAAGCGCACCGTACGCGCATGGCCGGAAAGATTCCGGCGGTGGTCTACGGCGCATTCCAGGATCCCGTCAGCGTCTCCGTCAACCCCCGCGAGATTTCCAAGATCGTCCACAGCAAGAGCGGGTACAACACCATCTTCAACCTGGCCATCGAGGGCGGCGAAACCACCCCGGTCATGTTGGTCGATAACCAGGTGCATCCCGTCAAAGGCACCCTGCTCCACGCCGATCTGAAACGTATCGATCTCACCAAGCGCATCCGCGTCGCCATCCCCGTGCTTACCGAGGGCGAACCGGCCGGCGTCAAGGTTCAGGGCGGATTGCTCGAGCTCATCACCCGCGCTATCGAAATCGAGTGCCTGCCGGACGAGATTCCCGAGAGCTTCACCATCAACGTCAGCGAACTGATGATCGGCCAGAGCCGCCGCGCCTCCCATGTCGCCCTTTCCGGGTCCATGAAACTGGTCAGCGCACCCGACTCCGTGATCGCTCACTGCGTCGCCCTCCGCGCCGAAGAAGAACCGGCCGCCGCCACCGCCGAAGCCGCCGCTCCCGAAGCTGCCGCCCCCGGCACCGAACCCGAAGTCATCAAGAAGGGCAAGAAGGACGAAGAAGCTCCCGCCGACGAAAAGGGCAAGAAGAAGTAGCGCGCCATGGTTCTGGTGGCCGGTCTGGGGAACCCGGGCGAAGAGTACGCGCTTACGCCGCATAACCTGGGGTTCCTCACCATCGACCGGCTGGCCGAACGGCACGGCATCCGCGTCACTCGCAAGGATTCCAGGGCGCTCGTCGGCGTGGGCGAAATCGATGGGCGCGAAGTGATGCTGGCCAAGCCGCAAACGTTTATGAATCTCAGCGGTTCGTCGCTCGCGCCGCTGATGGAAAAGCACTCCATCGGACCCGCCGATCTGGTAGTGGTTTACGATGAGTTGGATCTGCCCTGGACGGCGCTGCGCATCAAGCCGAAAGGCTCCGCCGCCGGCCACAAGGGAATGAAATCGATCATCGCCAGTTTAGGAACCAGCGATCTGGCGAGGGTGCGATTGGGAATCCATCCGGGGCATCCCCTGCGGGATGGCGCGGAATTCGTGCTGGCCCCCTTGGGCCGGGCGCGGATGAAGGAATTGGACGGCTTCGTGGGCTATGCGGCCGACGCGGTCCGTTCCATAATTGCCGAGGGCGTCGAAATGGCCATGACGAGATTCAATCGTCGCGCCCCTGGCTTAAACGAAGAGGAAGCATGAGGATTTACGAAGAGCTGTTCATCATAAAACCGGACGCTCCGGAAGAAGAGGTCGATCAGTTCGTGGAGCAGTTGCGAACTCAGTTGACCGCTGCCGGGGCCGTCGTAGACAAAATCGATAAATGGGGGAAACGCCGGCTTGCTTACAAGGTCGGCAAGTTCCGCGAAGGCTACTACGTGCTGTTTCAGTTCACCTCCGAACCTACGGCCGTCAAGGAACTGGAGCGCCGCCTTCGAGTTGCCGACTCGGTATTGAAGTTTCTCACCGTGCGTATCGACGAGACTCTCAAGCGTCTCGAGAAGCGCAAGAAAGACCGCGATAAGCGCGCGGCCCGGCGCGCAGCTTCGGCGCCCGCGTCCGTGGCGCCGTCTCAACCCGCGCTTCCCGGCGCGCCCCAACATACGGAAGGAGCGCCGGCTATGCCCGGCGTGCCGAAGGAGGCTTAAGCCATGCCGGAACCTAAAGGAAGACCAGGCAGCGCCGCTCAGCGGCCCACCGGCGGCGATAAAGCCGTCGCTACCCAGAAAAAACAATACTTCCGCCGCAAAAAAGTTTGCCGTTTTTGCGTCGAGAAGATCGACGACATCAATTACAAGGACGTGAAGATGTTACACGCCTTCGTGGCCGAGCGCGGCAAGATCGTTCCGCGCCGCATCTCGGGCGTCTGTGCGCCCCACCAGCGCCGTCTGACCGATGCCATCAAGAAGGCGCGGAACATCGCTTTGCTGCCGTTCGCGTCGGCGATGTAACGCAGGGAGGAAATCATGGAAGTCATTCTGAGAGAAGATATCGATAAACTGGGCGTCCGCGGCCAGGTAGTCAAGGTCGCTTCCGGCTACGCCCGCAATTTCCTGCTGCCCAAACGCCTCGCCGTCGCCGCCACCGGCTCCAATAAGAAGATTGTCGAACAGGAACGCCAGGCCCATCTGCGCAAGGAAGCCAAGCTCAAGGTGGATGCCGAGGATCTGTCCAAACTCCTCACCGGCGTCAGCGTCACCATCACCCAGAAGGCCGGCGAAAACGATCAGCTCTTCGGTTCCGTCACATCCAAAGACGTCGCCGAAGCCCTGGCCGTCAAGAATTACACCATCGACCGCCGCAAGATCGTCCTGGACGATCCCATTCGCCAATTAGGCGAATTCAAGGTCCCCGTAAAGCTGCATAAGGACGTCATCGCCGAAATCACGGTGGTGGTGGCCCGCGAAGCAGCCAAAGAAGAAGAGTAGCCCCTTCGTTTCGAATCATCCTGGGCCGCGGACAAACGCGGACGACCGCCGATAGGCGCATTTCCCGCTTATCGGCGTTCGCCCGCGTTCATCCGCGGCCATTTGTGTTTTATTGTTCTGAATCCGCGCCAGACCTGCCCACCCGATTGACCTTCAGTTCCCATTGTGGGAACCTGAAGATGTGCGGATCGTGAGCGAAAAGCGGATTCGGGAATTCATCGAGCGGAGTCCGCGCTCCGCCGGTGCGATGTGGCGCTGGGTCGATACTATCGAGTCCGGAAGTTGGCGCAATCCGGCCGAACTGAAAGGTACGTTCGCGTCGGTTTCCTTCGTCGGCGGCCTTACGGTGTTCAACGCCGGTGGCAACAAATATCGCATCGCCGCGTTTGTGCACTATCGCAAGCAGATCGTCTATATCAAGGAAATCGCTATCCACGAGGAGTACGACAAATGGGATCTCTAACTGCATCCATCGACCCGAAGCGCTACGGACGGCTGTTGGCCAAGGCCGTTCCGCGTGTCATCTCCACCGATGACGAGAACCGGCGCGCGCTGGCCATCGTCGAATCTCTGATGGAACGGGGCGAGCGCAACATGACCCCCGAGGAAGACGCTCTCCTCGAACTCCTGACAAACCTGATCCGCGATTATGAGGCTTCAAGCTATCCGCCGCGGCCCAAGTCCACACCCCACGAGATGGTGGCGTTCCTCCTGGAACAGCGCGGCCTGAAGCCCAACGACCTCTGGCCGGTGATCGGATCGAAGGGCCGTGTCTCCGAGATACTGGCGGGAAAGCGCGCCATCAGCAAGGATCAGGCGAAGAAGCTCGCCGAGTTCTTCCGCGTGCGGGCGGACCTGTTCCTCTGACCGACCCGCGCCCGCGCCACGCGGCATCGTTGACAATTCGAACTAAACTCTCCCTCCACCCGAATCCTTTTCCCCGCTTGACGGAAACTAGAGACAGCGGCTTTTATGACCGACCCGGAATTCCGCAGCGCGTTCCACGGAAACAAAGACGTCCTCTACCGTTTCGCGTACCGCATGAGCGGGTCGGCCGCGACCGCCGATGACGTGGTGCAGGATTGCTTCCTGGCCCTGTGGCGCAATCCCGAAGCGTACCATCCGCATCGTGGTGCGCTGCGGCCGTTTCTGCTAGGGATGGCGCGCAATCTCCTGCGGAAGCGCTGGCGGGGTGAGCGGCCCTACGACGCGCTGGAAGACGACACGTCCATCTGCGGCCCCATCGACCTGGAACTTCTCGAACGCGCCGAAGCCGTGGCCCACGCCATCGGGATGCTGCCGCCGCTGCAACGCGAGGTGGCCATCCTGGCGGAGTACGAAGAGATGCCGCTGGACGAAATTGCGCGCGCGACCGGCTGCGAACTGGCCGCCGTGAAATCGCGGCTGCACCGCGCGCGCCAGAATCTGCGGCGCTGGCTGGCGCCGTTGCTCCAAACGAAAGGCACGACCTATGGAACCTGACGACGATCCTCAACTTCACCAACTGTTGCGCCAATGGGAAGCCCCCAATGCGCCGCCATCGCTGGACGACCGGGTCCTCGACGGGCGCATCTCGTGGTGGCGCTTTTTGCTCACGGGGCAGATCCGTGTACCGGTCCCGCTGGGCTTGGCGATGGTGGCGGCGCTGATCGCGATGGGCGTATTCCTGGCGCGCGACCGCCAGCGCGCCGCGGCACCACCGCCGGCTGCCGAAGCGGCCCACGCGATTTTCAATTTGAAGGATTTCCGGCCCGTGCAAGAAGTCCGGGTGCGGATCATCAGGGGGCACGATGCGAACCAGTAGTCTGCTGTTGCTCTGTGCCGCGGCAGCCCTGCCGCTGCGCGCCCAGACAATCGCGTCCGACGCGAGTCTGCTCGGTATCGGGATTGGCTTTGCCGCCAAACTGGAACCTCCGCCCTCGCCTACCACCGACCCTGCCGTCCTGCGTCAATTGGGACGCGACATCCAAGGAGGCGCGATTGCCGACAAGGGGCCCCACCGCTTCTGGAAGGACGCGGACCAAAAGACGTACCTGGGGTACGACCTGTCGATCCAACCCGGAAACCGCCCACAGGCATTCCAACTCCGCATTTTGCCGTTGACCTTGACCCCCAAGCAGATGGCGGAAGCCGGCCTTTCGGAGGCGTGGACCCGCCTCTCCCTGCCGAAGTACCCCGTGATACCCGATGTGCGCGTTGGCGACACCGTTGCCATCGACGTGATGGCGAATCCCGCCACCGGCCAGAAGATCGTCGATTACGTAAGTCTGCAGCACACCCGACCCTTGATGGGGCCAGCCGCGCGCGACTTCACGCTGGCCGACGCCGGACTATCCTTGAACGATCCGCGCCTGATCGTCAACGGCACAGCGGTGGCCGCCACCGCGCACTTTGCCGGCAGCGTCTCCGGTCCCAAGGTGTGGTTCTATTTGCAGGGCCATGGACGATTCGTGCTTTCCCTGGTGCCTATACCGGACCCGCGTTTCCGCAAGATCGGCGAAGTCTACGACTACACCCTGACGTTCCACGATTGGGATGGAGGGTTCCGAATGGAGTGCAGCGGGCCCATCGTGCCCAGCTCGGGATACTTTAACCTCTATGTAAATTCCGACCCCGCATGGCGGCCCACCGGTAAGGACGCCGATGCGCCATTCCTCCTCGGCTCGTTGCCCCGGGAGGAATTGAAGAGGAAATAACCGCGCTACTCGTACCTCAGCGCCACCGTCGGCTCGATCCGGGTCGCCCGCCGCGCCGGGACGAAGGTCGCCACAGCCGCCACCAGCAGCATCAAGACCACCACCGCGATGAAGGTCGCCGGATCGAAAACATTCACGCCGTAGATCATCGTCTTCAGCAGGGGCATGGCAAAGATGGAGCCGGTCACTCCGATCGCCGCCCCGGTCAGCACCAGCGCCAGGCTCTGCCGCAGCACCATCGCCATGGCGTTGCTTGGCCGCGCGCCCAGCGCCATGCGGATTCCGATCTCGCGCGTGCGCCGGGTGACCCAGTGCGAAATCAGGCCGTAGAGCCCCATGGCGGCGAGCAGCAGTCCGATCGCTCCCAGCGCGCCCACCACCGTGGCCGCCACCTGCTGTTCGTACAGTTGCGAGCGCACCAGCATCTTCATGGTGGTCACCTCCAACACGCTCGCCTGTTTGTCCACCGCCGCCACCTCCGCGCGCAGCGGTTTGGCCAGCCGCAGCGGGTCCGTGCGCGTGGCGGCGATCAGATACAGTTGACCATAGCGCGTCTGCTCGAACGGCAGATAAAAGTACGGCGCGGGCTCTTCTACCACTGAATTGACTCGCGCATCGGCAACCACGCCGACGATGGTGCGTTCCAGCCCCTGTTCGTCCGTCAGACGGATGGTCTTGCCCACCGGGTTGTCGTTCGGCCAGAAGCGGCGCGCCATGGTTTCATTGATCTCGACCACCGGCAGGCTGTCGGCAACGTCGTGCGCGTCGAACCCGCGGCCGCCGAGCAGACGAATTCCCAGCGTGCGGAAATAGTTCCAGTCGATAGCCGTACACTTCACGCGCTCGGCAGTGCGTCCCGCGATATCGACCTCCCGAGCCAGTCCTCCGCCCGACCCGCTCAGCGGCGCGCGAAGGGCCAGCGTGGTTTCGCCCATGCCCGGCATGGCGCGCGCCCGTTCGAGCAGTTGACGGTAGAACGCATGCGCCCGCGCCCCGCCGTAGGGAGACAGGACGTCGGCCACCAGCAGGTCGCGCCGCTCGAAACCCAGATCGAGATTCATGCTGTAGATGAAGGTGCGGATCAGCAAGCCCGAGCCGGTCAGTAGAATCATGAACAGCGCCACCTGCACAACCACCAGCGCGCTGCGCGCATGCACGCGGCTTCGTCTGCCACTCTCGGCCGCGCTCCCTCCTTTGATGGTTTCGATGAGGTCGGGACGGGACGCGCGCAGCGCTGGTGCCAGCCCGAACACGAAAACCGTGACCACCGATGTTGCCAGCGTGAAGGCGAGCAGCCGGTGGTCCATGCGGAAATCCAGGTGGATGTAGTTGTTGGCCGCGGGGATGATGACGGCCGGTAACAGCGAGATCAGCCAGTAAGCCAGCAGCAAGCCTGCGCCGGTTCCCAGCGCGCAGATCAGCACGCTCTCGGCCATGAGTTGCCGGACCAGCCGGCCGCGGCTCGCGCCCATCGCCAGGCGCACGCCGATTTCATGAGCCCGGCTCCCCGCCCGCGCCAGAAGCAGATTGGCCAGGTCGGCACACGCGATCAGCAGCACCAGCGCGACGATCCCCAGCAGCAGGTACGGCACGCCATGCATTCGCCGGTTGAGATACTCGCCGGCCGTCATCAGCACGCCGCGGCAGCCGCCATTGTACTTGGGATAGGCCTGTTCCAGCCGTCCGGCGATGGCGGCCACTTCGCTGCGCGCGTGCTCCATCGACACGCCCGCGCGCAGGCGGCCCATCACGTCCTGGCTGCGCGAGTCGCGCGAGTTCTGCTCGGATCCACTGGGGTCCCAGGAACTCATGGGGATCCAAAAATCGGAGTCCACCCACAGCTCCGTGCCGCGAAAACCCTTGGGAGCGACTCCGATCACCTGGTACCATCCGCTCAGCCGCAGCGTGCGGCCGACGACGGACGGATCGCCTCCGAAGCGCCTCTGCCACAGGTTGTAACTCATCACCGCGATGCGCCGGCCGGCGGTGGCGTCGGTGTCGGTAAAGACGCGGCCAACTTGCGCGCCCACGCCCAGCAGGGTGAAATAGTTCTCGCTCACCACGTTGGACATGGTGGCATCGGTGTACCCCTCGCCTATGAGAACCGGTCCCCGCCGTTCGGTGGCCAGCAAGCCGGAGAAACTGCCGGCCTGCTTCCGGTAGTCCAGGAACTCGGCGTAGGATAGCGGTCCCAATCCGCCGCGCGACGTCGAGGTATTGAGGTAGACCAAACCGGCCGGGTCGCGGACCGGCAGAGGCCGCGTCCAGATGGCGTCCACCAGGCTGAACATGGTGGAGTTCGCGCCGATGCCCAGCGCCAGGCAGAATACCGCGACGGCCAGGAATCCGCGGCTCTTCGCCAGCGTGCGCGCGGCGAAACGGAGGTCTCGCCAAACGGAAGACAGCATGTCCATTTCAGTTCTCGGTGGGAACCTTCTCCATGCTGTCGATCACGATCCGGTCCACCGGCGCCTTGCGTTGCTCCAGCTTCAGCCCGAGCTGGTCCTGGAGGGCGTCGAACAGCGAAGCGGCCGGCGGATCGACGGTGTCCTCGGGCCGCTTCGTCGGAGTCCAGGTGAGGCTGAAATCATAAGCGCCCTGCAGGCCGGTCTGGTCCACCACCGGCATGCCGAACCAGTCGCGCGACATCCAGTGGGGCAGTTGGTCCGCCAGTTCCGCCATGGTCATCTTTCGATTCTTGAAAGTAAGTTGCGCGCCCTGGCGGTCCCACTTGGTATCGAAGGTGCTTTCGGCGGGCGATTCCTGAAGCTTCGGCCCCTTCTTTCCCACCACCAGAGCCCAAACCGTCACCGGCTTCCGATCGTGGTGGACTACCAGTTTGAACCGCTCGGCCAGCAGGTTCTGCACCATCAGCCACAGGTTCTCGCCGGTGGTGTCGGGCGCGTACTTGGCGTCGATGTCGTAGCGCTCGGTCTTGAGCCACTCCGGTCCCACGACCCTGTCGAAGCTCACCTGGTAAGCCCGGGCGACGATCACAAACATCGGGCAATTGTGCAGCGTGAACCTTCCGTTCTTAGCGTCTCCGGTAGGCTCGGACTCGTCTGACTTGTTTACCTTGACCGACGCCACCTCGAAGGCCGGCTGGCCGAACACCGCGCCGGACAACAGCGTGCCCAGAGCGACGATAGTGAATGCGCGTATTGTGTGATGCTGCATGTTATCTGGCAGGTTGAAAACCTGCGGCCCACAACATCAGAAGCCGCCGTCCTGTATCCAGCGATGCGCGAGGTTGTCGTTGCGGACTGCCAGGTTCCATTGCTTGTGAGTCCCGTCGGCCAGCACTACCTCGTAGGGCACGAACCGTCCGGGATACAAGCCCGATTGGAAAGGCTCGCCGATGGAGATCACCTTCAATCCTCCGCCGTCGCTCTTGAGGCTCTCGGGGACTGCCGTCGCGGGATACACCGTGAGCACCCGCTCCCAATCGCGCTGCGCCAGACCTTCGAGAAATGTCACAGCGGCATCGCGGGCGGTCACCGGGAGCGGCCCGTTCGCAGGCATCCGCTCCGGAGGCACGTCCCCGATGACGTTGGCGGGAAGCGCCACGGTGAATAGCTCGGGCGCAATCGGTTCGTTGTAGAGGATCCCAGTGATCTCGAAGACCACCACGTCCCGCTTGCCGTCGTGCAGGATCACCTGCAGGCCGGTGAGGCGGCTGGTGGCCGCGTCGAACTGGTAGAAACGAGTGTGGTCGGACTGCGAAACCGAGCGATTCTTGCCCCAATCGTTGAAGAACTCGCCTTCCGCTTTGCGCGAGGCGATGAGCGTGACGCGCGGACCCTCGTGCCGGATGACGGCGCGCGATTCGCCTTTTTTCGCGGCCTGGAACTCCGCCTCCAGCACGCGCTCGGGATCGAGCAACGGCCTGAGCCACTCGACGAAGCCCGAATCCCGGCCGCCGCGCACCACCTGATCGGGCTTCATAAGGAGGATAGATTGCGTTCCATCCATTACCACCACGCGGCCAGGATTCTCCACTCGCCAACGCGGTGTGGCGCCGAATTCCTTCCACATCTCGACGGGCTGGAACTCGAACTCGGTTCCGATGGTTTCGAAATTGTCGCCGCGGGGAGTCCGCATGCGCGCCTGGATGTGGACGCTGCGGACTTCGTTCATCGCCTGCATCGATTGCGCCAGCAAGGCCACCACACCGCGGTTGGTTCCCAAATCCCCCAGGTACGGCAGCACGCTGACCACCGCCAGAACGGCGGCCGCCAAAAGGACCAGGCGCAAGAACGGCGTGACGCGGATTCGCGGCCGTGCGGTTTGTGCGGCGTTCAATTCATCGGCCAGCTTTCGCATGGTGCGCCGCTTGAAATCCGGGGAGGCGCACACATGGTACGCGGGCTCGATTCTAGCCACGGCATTCAGCGTCTCTTCGAACTCGGCGGCGCAATAGCCGCAATCGGCGAGGTGTTCGCGGAGGTCCGGCTGACGGCTGAGCCCTTCGCTATCGAGCAGCTCCGCCATCTGGCGGCGTGCGGATCGGCATGTCATCGTCCGGCCTCCTTGCAGAGTATGCCGCGGAGCCGTTCCACTCCGTAGCGAAAGCGCGACTTGATGGTCGGCAGGGAAACGCCGGCCGCTTCGGCAATGGTCTTGAAAGCCAGTCCGCCGAAAACGCGCAGGCGCACGGCATCCGCCTGGCGTTGCGGCAACTGCGAGAGCAGCCTTTCGATTTCGCACAGCCGGTCCGCCTGCGGTTCCGGTTCAGGCGCCGGCGGGTAGGGAAGGCGCCGCTCGGCACGCTGCCGTTGGCGCAGGATGTCCGTCGCGCGGTTGGCCACCATGCGGTAGAGGTAGGGGCGAACCCGCGTGATGGCGCAATGCCTGGCGCGGTCCAGGTAAGCGTGGACCAGCACGTCCTGCACGGCATCTTCGGCGTCCGGCAGGTTGCGGAGACGGCAGAACGCGAAGTGCACCAGCTCATCCTGCAGGGTCTCCACCAGCTCTTCGAATTGCGCTACGGTCTGCGGCCATTGCATGGCGCCATCGGCGACTTTCGCCGGCTGGCGCTGCGCGACTGCGAGTGTCCCGAGCATACTCTTGCTACCTCTATAACGATCCGCCGACGCCAAAAGATCTAAAACCGTCTTATGTGGGGCAGGATGGCATCCTGCGGCCGAGTGGCACTCGGCCTGCCGATCAGTGTGCAAATGCCGCCCAGGCGGGTTGACAACCCGCCGCAGGATGCCATCCTGCCCCACAAATCCAACTGCGCTCATTTCCAGCGGAAAAGTTTGAGCGCCAGGGCGAAACAGACCACCAGCCACACGGCCAGCACGCCGGCTTCGGGCGCCACCTGTCCAAAACCTCCGCCTTGCAGCATGTTGGCGCGCAGGCCGTCGATCACCGCAGTCAAGGGCAGCGCTTTGATCAGCGGCTGTACGGCGTCGGGAAAACGCTGCGAGGAAAAGAAGACGCCCGAGAGTACCCACATGGGCATCATCACCGCATTCATCAGGCCCGACGCGGCTTCAATGGTGCGCACACGGGAAGCCACCAGCAGGCCCAGCGCGCTGAAGCTCAGCGACCCCAGCACGCACAGCGCGGCCAGCACCCAAAGCGGCCCGCGCGCCGGAACGCCGAACACCAGCGCGCCGAACCCCAGCACGGCCGCGACCTCAACCACCAGCAGCACCAGCCGCGAGAAGATGAACGACATCAGGTAATCCCGCCGCGGCATGGGCGTGGAGATCAACCGCTTCATCAGCTTCTTGCGCCGCGCATCGACAATCGCGAACCCCAGGCCCCACATGGCGCTGCCCATCAGATTCATGCCGAGCAGGCCGGGCACCAGAAAATCGATGTAGCGCGAACCGGGCTCGCGCACCAGCGAATCGCCCGCGGGGACGGGATCGGCACGGCCCGCCGCGCGCTGAATGGCCGCGTCCGCCAGCATGCGCGCCGTGCGGCCTTCGGGATTGGTATCGTCATACCGGTAAGTCACGCCCGGCGATGCGTCGATGGCTTCGAGAGCGGCCTTGCCTGCGCGCAACTGCGCTTCGGCTTGTGCGGCGGGCAACTGGCGCACGTCCAGCCCCTTCTCGGAGCGCAGCGCCCGCGCCAGATCCGCCGAGGGCGTCACGATGCGGATGGCCTCGGCCGGGCGGTTGCGGAAAGCGATGCCCAGTCCGCCGGCCAGCAGGATGGGGAAGATGAATACCCAGAAGAGCGCTTCCGGCTCGCGCATGAATTCACGGAAGCGCACCAGCGTCAGCTCTGTCAGTGGGTGGTACGACGCGGGCCGCTCACTCATCGCGCAGGTGCCTCCCGGTGAGCGCCACGAAGACATCTTCGAGCGAAGCGGAATGCGTTCGCAACTCGGTCAGCGGGACGTCTTGCCGGCTCAACTCGTCGAGCACGGCGGGGACGGCGCGGTGCAATTCGGTGACCATCATGCGCACGCTGCCCTGCTCCAGGCGGACGTCGCGGATGCCGTCGATCCGCCCGAGCGCTTCGCGGTCCAAGCCGGCCGCCCCGTTGCCGGTGGAAAACTCCAGCAGGTGCTCGCCGCCGACGGAAGCGATCAGCTCGCGCGGCGTGCCCTGCGCAATGACTTTGCCGTGGTCCATGATGGCCACGCGGTCGCACAGGCGCTCGGCTTCATCCATGTAATGCGTGGTGAGGAGGATGGTGCGGCCGGAGGCGCGGAAGCGCTCGATGAGGTCCCAGAGTTGGCGCCGCGCCTGCGGGTCGAGGCCGGTGGTCGGTTCATCCAGGAACAGAAAGTCGGGATCGCCGACCAGCGCGCAGGCCAGGGCGAGGCGCTGTTTCTGGCCGCCGGAAAGGCCGCCCACGCGCGACGCAGCCTTCTCCTCCAACTGCACGCGGGCGATGACTTCGCGCACCTGGGGTCCACGGCGAAAGAAACTGCGGAAGAGGCGGACGGTTTCCTCGACGGTCAGTTTGTCGGAGAGTTGGGTTTCCTGAAGTTGGATTCCGAGCCGTTGGCGCAACTCGGCGGCCTGGGTGCGCCAGGAGAGGCCCAGCACTTCCACGTCGCCCGAATCGGCGTCGGTGAGCCCTTCGCAGATCTCGACGGTAGTGGTCTTCCCTGCCCCATTGGGCCCCAGCAAGCCGAAACATTCGCCGGCGGGCACTTCGAGGTGGAGCCCGTCCACCGCGACCACATCGCTGAACGTCTTTCGCAGATTGCGGACGAGCAACGCAGGATTTGCCGCCGGCTGGGACATAGGTTCAGTATCGCATTGAGGCTGGCGACGGCGAGATACCGCGGCTCGGTCGAGAGGGGTCTACGACCTCTTCGGCAGCGCACGAAGAGAACGGCAGCGGTTCAATGCGGCCGGATTGCTTGAGTTGTCGAAGGACTTATCGGGAGGGATCTCCCGCCGGAACCGGAGAACTGGAGACGCAGCACCTTGTCGGTAACGCCGGCACTTTCGTCCAAGGGGCACACTACCGAACGGACATCGGCGATCCGTAATCGGGCACTCTAACTTGGAGGCCTTCGATCATCTGGTAATGCTTTCGGTTGAGGGTGACCAGGGTAAGCACCTTCTCCATGGCCGTCGCTGCGACAAGCGAATCGAACACGTGAAGGCCGTGTGATTTTGCGTAAGTCTTCAGGAGCCGATAGGCTGCCGTTCCGATGCTGCCGCTGAGCGGTACGACTGGGTATAGCGACAAGAATCCGTCAATCTTCGCAAGGTCCCGTTTGTCCCGAGCGCCGACGATGAGCTCCATGGCGGTAACTTGTGATAGCATCCATGGCTCCGCAAGACGATCCACGTATTGGATTGCGCCCGCGTTGCCCCGCGAAACGTCGATCAGGACGTTGCTGTCGATCAAGAAGCGCATATCCCCACTTTGTGCAGGGCGGGAATCAGCCGTGGAGTTCGCGGCGAAGGCGATCTATGTATTCGTCGCTATCGGCCATGTCTGCACGATCTTTCCACATGCCGGCGAGGGGCGAATCGCCAATGGAGCGCGGCCTCCCGGAGGGCGTTTCCACGGGCACGTACACTTCAACAACCGTGCCCTCCTGGATCGGTACGTCCTCAAGAGGTCTAAAAACGCCATTCTCGTATTTAGCGGAGATGGTCATGCACTTGTTTCAAGTATACTCCGTGGAGCGCCGCTTCCCGTGGAGGCACTTCCGCACTTCCGCGTGGATCGAGCCCGCGCTGGTGCGAGCTTCGCTGAGACCGGTGGTGGTCGAGGGCCCTGGCCTCCAGCGGTGGGACCGGTTGAATCCGGCCGTGCTGCAACAGTCGGGGCTGCCGAGTGACTGATGCCGGGAGCCGAACGGTTTTAGGAGAGCGCGCGGTTTGGGGTGGGCGGCGGGTGCATGGTGGGACGGGGGACTGAGCGGGAGGGATGTTGCGCAGAGGCCGGGGCCAACGCTTCTCAGGAGGCTAGCGCGTTTATCGGGAGTAATCTTATTACTTAGGAGCCGGGCGCCGCGAGCGCGAATAAGGTGAACGGCGTGCTCGAATTCCCAATCTGGATCTCATACGAAATGCCCGCCCAAGCGGGCAGAACAAAGTTCACTTGAATGACGCCGCTAGGCAATCCCGGTGCATCGCCAGCGTAACGAATCTCGAGCGACGTCGGCTCCGCGAGGGGTATTCGAGGATCGGTAGCGAGAACCGAGACCGGATACGGATTTCCAGCCAGCGTGGCGTTGATCCGATTGTCTGGCGTATCGGTATGAGCGCCGCCACCGGTAAGCCAGATGGCCACGACGGAGCCTGCCGCGGCTGGATTCGAAAAGCCGTTTAGGGTTCCGTCCTGATTCGCCGCCATCGCGAACCCGGATGTGTAGCTGAAAACCTGCGGCAGCGTCGGAACCACCGGGAGCGTCGGGCCCGCGATTTTGCCCTCCGGCGCGATCACACTGATACTGGTTGTCGAGCGCCCGGCCGTTGCGGCTGGAACAATGGCATTGATCTGCGTGGGACCCGCATAGAGTAGCGCGGCCGGAACGCCGTCGAACAGCACTTGGACGCCGCCTAGCACATTGCCCAGCACTCCGGATATCGCCGTTGAACTCACGCCGGTCGCTGGACCGAGACCAACTCCATAAAGCGTGACCAGCTCACGCGGCGCGACAGCTTCGGCTGTGGTAAATGAAGGCGATCCGGCGACGCCCAGCAGCGATGGGCCGGCTGCGCCTGACGATATCAGCAGTGCTCCCGAAGGGCCGACGGTGTCCACTGTTTCTGTGGAAGTGGCTTGAATCGCGGCGCCGGACCCGCCGCTGGGGACAAGTGTCAAGGAGACCATCGATGCGCCGTCGGGCGTAAGTCCGGCGATGTAGCTGTTGCCGATGAGCGGCGTGCCCGGCGGCGCGGGAAGGCTATCGGCGGAAAAGGTGGTTCCCGTGAGCCAGATATTGCCGCCGCTATCGAGCGCTACAGAGGCAGGAGCATCTTGAGTAGCGAGTGCCCCGGCGCTGCCAAACCAGGTGGAAAACACCAGATTCGATCCGCTCGAATTGAGCTTCGCCACGTATCCCGCGTAGAGGATATCGGACCCGGACGGAAACGCGGTTTGCAAAGCACCGGGAGAAATCGGGAAGCCCGCCGCCGCAACTCCGGTAAAGACCACATTGCCCGAGGAATCGAGCGCGAGGCCATTTATGGTATCGACGGGAACGCCCAGAATCGACGTTGGCACAAGCGAGGGGGCTGGCGTGAGCGGCACGTAAGTTCCCCACACGAGCTTCGAGCCGCCCGGCGCTATTCGGGCGATGAATGCCACCGAATACAAATTGTTGCAGTTGCATTGCGGCGAATAAGACTGGCTGCTGACGGGGAGATTGTTCGAATTGGTGGTGCCGGCGATGGTGATCTGGCCGGCACTGTCTACGGCGATGGCGGACGGGGTCGTGTAGATCGCGGGTGGAGAAAAGTTGTCAATCGGCTGCATGATCAAGCAGGGGTTCGACTGATTGAAACAGGCAAAGCCCGAGCCCGAAAAATAGGTTGCAAAGACCACGCGGTCGCCGGCTGGGGTGAGCTCCATGAGGAATCCGTGCTCGATGGTGCCCTGTTGAGACAGCACCGGGGCCTGTGACTGGAGGGAGCCGGCGGTGGTGGGAAAGCCGCTGCCTGTCGAGCCGGTAATGTATATGTTGCCGGAAGTATCCACCGCGACTCCCGATGCCTGCGGCGCAACGAATCCACCGCCGGTAGTTCCCAGCCGCGTGGAGAAAAGGATCTTGCCGAGTTGGGAATCCATCTTGGTGGCAAACGCCTGGCCGGTTCTCAAGACAGGTGAAACCAAGGGGAAGTCGGGCGAACTCGTCGAGCCGACAACGATCAGGTTACCCTGCGGGTCCAAAGCAGCGGCGAGTGGAGTATCCACGGCGGAGCCGCCAAAATCCAGGGTCGCCAGCGGGTTACCAGCGGCGTCGGTTTTGACGATGTGAATATTGGTGGCGGATACTGCCGCAGGCGATGAATAGACGATGAACAGGTTGCCTGACGAGTCGGACGCGAGCAGGCGGGCCGTGTCGGCAGGATTTCCGCCCGGTATGGCAAGCGAAAAACCCTGAGGGACAGTCGCGTGGAGCCCCACTGCGAACATAGCGAGTACGGTGGTGCGCAAGATCATACAGATAGTATGCAACCCGGTTCCCCGCCGCATCGGTCGTTCGAGTTCCGTCCGTTCCGGGATCGGTACTGGGAAGTCGGCATCGCCACTGGAACCGAAAGCTTCGTCCCGGCCCTCGTCAATCGAGCCTGGGGCTTCCCTATACGCCTTTCTCGCCACTGCGCTGCGGCGCGCCTATCGGCGTGGCATAACGGAGCGGAGGATCGCGTTGATCCGCGTCGAATAGCCCGCCCCATACTGCTGCAGCCATTCGAGCACGTCCGGATCGAGGCGCACCGCCACGAGTTTCTTGGCGGGGCGGCGGCGGAACTGCGCCAACTGCTCATCGGTCAGCGGGGGGATATCCGAGTAGTCGATTCCGGAATCGTCTCCCGCCGCCTGCCGCTTGGCTATGCGATCCAGGACGGCTTTCTGCGCCTTACCGACCGGCTTGTTCAAGATAGATTCGGCGCTCACGCCGACCAGCTTCCCGCACTGAGATAATGCGGATGATCTCTTCGCCATTTTTGGAGTCCTCCCGATACACATGGACAACCGGCAATTGGGCCTATCGTGCGGCGCCTATCGCATGCCAGCGCTGTTCGCCATCGACAATCCGAACTTCTCGAAACACTATATTGGGATCGCCGAAGACGAGCGCTGCGCTACCGAATGCAACACAGTGTTTGGCCAGGTTCGCTCGATCCTTTTCGGCGTTCCATTCGAGTCGCATCGTTATACAGATTGTATTACGCTTCGAGCGCGCAGCCCGCATACATACCGGCGTGCGCCTAAAATGGCGGCGGAGGATGGGGAACGATAAGCCGCCTCGGTGACGCACTGCCGAGCCTCAGCCTCGCTGTCTGACGCGGCGTTCCGTAAAGGACAAGCCGGGTCTACAGACCAGATCGTCGGGGCTTGCGGAAAGCCCGATATTCAGGAGACCTTTCGCAGTTCCTCACGGATGACACGCCGCAAAGTGTCCTCCAGCACGGGCGCAGACATCTTGCCCTGGACATAGTCGCGCAGCACGTTGTTGATGACGGTCTGGTAATTGCCGCCACCCGCACGCTCCACCTGATCGCGGAAGTAGTCGAGGATGTCGCAATCCAGCCGGATGGTGATTCGCTCCTTGCCCGGAGGCACGGGGAGTACCGCTCCGCGTTTGCCTTTGCTGAAGTCGTAGGTTTTCATCGCTTTTCGTATTCCTCCCGCTCGTGGGGTTCG
>Ga0181529_10002966_pt1 | contig 19805 bp, 18 predicted proteins | sample PEATcosm2014_Bin_36_FD_119763 | JGI IMG/M metagenome (GOLD analysis project Ga0181529, IMG submission 119763) | Peatland microbial communities from MTU Mesocosm Facility, Houghton, MI, USA - PEATcosm2014_Bin10_30_metaG | ecosystem: Environmental > Terrestrial > Soil > Wetlands > Peat | place... | reverse complement strand
TTCCCCGCGCGCTTTGCCGATCATTTCCTGCCACCGGTGCAAAATAGTTGCAGTCAGGAAAAGGCGACCCGTCTAGCCGCCGATCACTGTCGTACCAGCTCGGGGCCCTACCCCCCTCTTTATATTTTCAAAACCTTGCATGTAATTGGTTAACCGGAGTGCATTTTCGGCTCGCCATTTCGGGGGACCGGCCATCTAACCGGAAACGACACCATTACGCAGTTGATCCGTTTTTCTTCGGGGTTTGGGTTAAGAGGTTCTTGACCGAGTCCGCGCCGAAGCCCAACGCCACGACCGCCAAGGTTGCCGGGAAGAAATCGAGCTTCCCAAGCTGATCCAATGCGCCGGCTTCCAACCCCGCCAGGGCCACGCCGAATGCGATCAGGAAGCGTACCCCTTCAGCAAATGCACGCGTCGCCTGGCGCGGCTTGGGCGGCTGAATCTCCAGAACACCCTCGATCGTATCCGCGGCCTCCAGGTCTCGATGGCTTTGCACGGAGACGACAATCTTGACCTTCCGCCCATTGCTCTGCCGGAACTTTTTCTTCCGGGATTTCTTGTGTTCCGGCCCGTTTGCCTCAGACTCGTTTTCCAGCGGCTCATCTCCCAGAAAGTAGTGGCAGACCCTGGCGCCTTCCTCAGTCAGATCGCCGGGGAAACTCCACCTGAACGCCAGCTTGCTGAGCGCCGCCGCTCCGCAGAATCGGGGATCGTCAAAGTCGATCGAAAAATAAACCGGGAGGTAAGGCCGCGCCTTCTGCGTGTCGAACTCCACGCGCACCCGCCTCTCGCCATCTGCCCTCTGCTTGCCGATCTCCGCCAGCACGTCGCTCTCGTAGATGTCCTCGCGCATCTCCTGCACCAGCGTGGTGGCCGCGCGCAGCGACTTCCACGAGAGGGTGCCAAGCAGTTTGATCAGTTCCGGCTCGTGCTCCAGCAGGCGGTCTCGAGAGTTCTTTCCGGGGTCTCCGCTGATCGATGGGGTTACAACCGGAATGGCAACCCTGACCATGGTATAGTCCAAAGCCGCATGAATGGCGGCGATGGCGTGATCGATGGCAAAGAACATGGGGCGGACAATGTTCGCCGGATCGTCGAACTGAAAATCAAGAAAGGCAAAGATCCCCGGCAGCGCCTGCTTTAGATCGTCGTAAAGCGCCTCAGGAAAGGGCGTAAGCCGGTCCTTCAACTGCTTGAAGTTGGCCGCGATCAATTTAGCCTGCGCCCCGCTGTCATCCAACAACGCCAGCGATGCCTCGGCCTTGCTCAGAAAGACATTAGCGGCATTCACGTCTTCGTCGGGCAGCGAAAACGAATGCAGCTGATTCGAGGCCGCCTGAAGTGTTCTGTCGATATCGTCCGTGATCGAGGGCGGGGCGGTGGCGGAGGCATCCTGAAACCTGCGCCGCAGCTCATCCAGCCGCTCGGCGACCGTGAGCCGTTTGGCCAACCGGTCGATCGACACGGCCACGTCCTCGAATCTCTCCGCCGAGGAGAGCGACAAGGGTCCCACTTCATCGAGCGCGACTCCGATCTTGGCCCGCTCCAGGCGCAGCAGAACGCGCAGATAGGAATCCACGCGAGCGCTCACGCTGCTGGTGCGGTCGGCCAGATCGCTGATCTGCCGGTGCAGGGCGATCTTCCTCAATACGCTTGGCAATACTGAACTGCCGAGAAGCGACAGCAGCCCGCCAATCAGCAGGAACACCATGACGTAAATGGCAAAGAGCACCTCCGTCTGGTCCGGGCCCATTCGCATCATGGTGAGATTCACGGGAATGGATTGAACCGGGAGCAGGTCGTTGGAGACGCCATGAGGGCCGTGTTGAGTCACAAGCAAGAGGCCGTTGCGCTCTGTGGGCCGAACAAAGTCCTTCCAGGAATAGACCTCCTTGGGCGGCGAGAGAAGAATACGCGTGAGGCCATTCGGCGTCAGAATGATTCCGGTGTTTTTCTCGATGCTTCCAGATGCGACAACGGTGCCGCCGAGCTGAAATCGCCAATCGAGACTGAAGAATTCTGTCCCGCCATTCTTGAGCGTGACGGCCACGGTCCGCCCGTAGGCGAACTTGAGCGGCTTCTCCGGGGTTCCATTGCCTTCGAGCGTGATATTCAGCGGAACATCCACTGCCACCGCGTTCAACTCACCGATCTCGTCCAATTGGTTAAAGAGCTTGGCAGAGGCGGCGGTGGAGCTGGCCATATTGCTGACGCTGGCCACAATCTGCAGCGATTGTCCCGGCCCGATCTGTGCCGGCAGATCCCCGCCGCCGGCTTCCAGCGCGAAGGTGACTCTGGGCGCGGGCAGTTTGGCCTGCGAAGTCTCGTCGAGAAACGTCCCGGCATTCAGGCTGAGAGGAAGAGCTGTTTTCCCGGCGTTCGACAGCACAAACCGCGCCGCTCCGGCGCCATTGCGCAAGATGGCCGGCTTGCTTTTGACAATACTGAGCTGTGCTTGACTGAGCTGTGCTTGCGCCGTTGCCGCAAGACATGCCAGCCACACGGGCGCCCATCTGACGATCTGCAACCTTCGCATCGCTTCCTCCGGCAGTAGTTGAGAAATATGGAAAAAGGCCGTGCAGAGGCTACCAAGATAACGTCATGAGCCCGCTTGGTCAACGGGTTTCATCAAACGGCAGCTTTGAAATAGTGCAGACGGGCACTCGTCCGTTACGGATTCGGGTCTCAAAAAAACAAACCTGCAAAAGACGGTAAGGACGAGAATCTCTAATTCTGCGCCTGTGCGGAGGGTTTCTTCGCGCCCCGCACCACCGGATAATAGCCGGTGCGGGTGCGAACGGTGAGCTTGCCGTGGCCTTTGTCTTCGGCAGTCACTGCGACTTGGCGGAAGCCCGGCTGCGTGGTGGGCTTGGTGGAGTGGTAGCCCAGCGTATATTGATTGCGAATATCGCGAGCCACCTCGGCGGCAATCTGGTCGATCTGCTCGATATTCTTCGGAAAAAAGGCCATGCCTCCGGTCTCGGTGGAGAGCATTTCCAGAGCGCGGTGAGCGTGGCGCACCTCGGCGCGGCTCATCTCGTCGCCAAATAACAACCCGATCGAATAAATGACCGGCCCGGAGAGCTGCTGCACGCGGCGGATGGTCTGTTCCAGATTCAGCGTCGACGCGTTGTCTTCGCCGTCGGTGATCAGAATCAGCACCTGCTTGGGGCGTTTTGCATCGGCCACCAGCTTGTCTGCCGAAGCCACCACGGCGTCGTAGAGAGCCGTTCCTCCTCGGGACTCGATGTGCCCCAGGCCGTCGCGCAGCTTGTTGACGTCGGAGGTAAACTCCTGGTCGATGAAGGCCTCGTCGGAGAAGTTGACCACGAAGGCCTCATCCTGCGGGTTCGAGGCCTGGATCAGGTCCAAAGCGCTCTTGTTCACCGAGGGCCGCTTGCGGCTCATGGAGCCGGAGTTGTCCACCACCATGGCGATGGAGACGGGAAGATCGGTGTGCTGGAAGCTGATGAGCTTCTGCTGAACGCCGTCCTCTGAGACCGAAAAATCTTCCTTTGTGAGGTCTGGAACCAGCCGGTTGCCTTCGAGCACTGTGCAGTTCAGCACCACCTCTTCAACGTCGGCATGGAGAACGAAACCTCCGCTCTCTTTGTGCATCGACGGCGGCGGCGCAGGCGCTTCGGCATCCGGCGAGCGCACCGGATCGCGGTCCACGGTGAGCGACGGCGCTTGAACCGACGGCGCCGGGGCAGGCGGCTGAGCCGGGGCCGGCAATTGTTGAGCAGGCAAGGCGATGGCCGCTCCGGCAAGTATAAGCGCGAGAGCCGCGTTAGTGCATGGGCGCATAGTAGCCGGTACGTGCATGGACGGTCAGCGGAGGCAACCCCGGTGGAGGAGTGACCTTCACCTTCACTTTACGCCATTTGCCGTCGTGAGTCAGATTCTTGGGCCGGTAGCCGATGACATATTGGTTGCGCAGCTCGGTAGAGATCTTCTCGGCGATGTCGCTCATCTCTGCAATGTCATCGACGCGGAAGAGGCGTCCGCCGGTCTCCTCGCTCACATCGTTGAGCAGTTGCGGGCCAGTTCGCTCTTCGGGAGTGGAAGCATAGGGATCGAAGAGGCCAATCGAATAGATCTCCACATCGGCCTCGCGCACCTGCGAGCGCACCTCGCCCTCGGTGTAGCGGGAACGGTTGTCGCCGCCGTCTGAGACAACCAGCAGCGCCCTGCGCTCGTGCCGCGCGTCCCGCATCTTGACCAGGCCATAGTAGATCGCGTCCAGCAGGGCTGTGCGGTGGCCGCTCTGCACCGTGGCCAGACGGGCCTGGATGTCCTCGACCGAGCTGGTGAAGTCCTCGATCAGCTCGGGCCGGTCGTTGAAGCCGATGACAAAGAACTCGTCCTGGGGATTGGCGGTCTTGATGAATTGCAAAATCGACTCCCGGGCGCGGATCAGCTTGGAGCTCATCGACCCCGAGAGGTCGAAGATGATGCCGATCGAAACCGGGGCATCCTCAGCGGCAAAGGAGACAATGCTCTGCTGGCCGTTTCCCTCGAAGACCTGGAAGTCGTCCTGTTCGAGGCCGGTGACCAGACGGTTCATGGGATCGGTGATGGTGATCGGCACCAGCACCATGTCCACGTTCATTCTGATCCGCGCGCCGGGATGGATCTTCAAGGCGTCGGGTCCGGTTGCTGCCGGCGCCTCGGCCCCCGCGGGCTCTGCCGTAGACGGCGCTGTGGTCGATGGAGGGGGCACGTGCGGCTTGTCGAGCGGGTTGTCCTGGCCCGGAATCGGCGCCAGCAGCATAGCCGCCGCCAACCCCAAGAGCGACAAACGGCAGAGGAGCCGAAACCGGCCTCGGACCCGATGCCGACTGCCGTGCCCGCTCGGGCTATTCCATACAAAGGGAAGCATCTTCATCCCGTATCACCAACGATTGAAGCCGATAGTAGCACGAATAATAGACTGCTGGCGTTGCTCGACTGTCATCATATTGTCGCAAAGTAATTACATCCTCGATTCGCGTAAAAGCCGCGGCCAAGATCGCTCCATCGCCACTGGGATACAATCAACGCTAAGCGAGCAACCGCCCCGGATTGAACAGGATTGGGCTCTTGCGCGCAAATTCCACCGATCAATCGGGGAGAAAGACCCTCAGTATGGCCCATATCTATCCTTTCCGCGCCTGGCGCTACAATCCCTCTGCCGTCCGTCTGGAGGACGTGGTCACCCAGCCCTATGACAAGATCACTCCGTCCATGCAGCAGGCTTATTACGATCGCAGCCCCTACAATCTGGTGCGCATCATTCTCGGCAAACCCGAACTGTTCGATGCCGAAGGCGGGGAGAGCGTCTACACCCGCGCGGCACGCGACTTCAAAGCCTGGCAGCAGCAGGGTGTGCTGGCGCAGGAAAAGTCGCCCGCGATCTTCGCCTACTCCCAGCAGTTCAAAGTTCCCGGCACCGAAATTGTCAAAGAACGGCGCGGCTTCATCGCCCTCGGCAAGGTGCACGATTACGCCGACCGGGTGGTCTTCCGCCATGAGCAGACACTCAGTAAACCCAAGGGCGACCGGCTCAACCTGCTGAAGGCCACGCACGCACACTTCGGACAGATCTTCATGCTCTACTCCGACGCGGCCGGCAGTGTGGAAAAAGTCCTCTATGACGGCGCTGGCCCGGCCGAGGCCGAGGTAACCGACGAATACGGCGTGCTGCACCGCCTATGGAAGGTCAGCGATCCGGCAGTCATCAACCTGCTGACCACCGCCATGGCCGACAAGAAACTGATCATCGCTGACGGCCACCACAGGTACGAGACGGCGCTGAACTATTCAAAGGAACACGGGCCGAGCGCGTCTGCGAAGACCGAGTTCAGCACCAGCCAGTTGCCCCAGCCTGCGTATCCCGAGGCCGCGGTGATGATGACCTTCGTCAACATGGACTCCGACGGCCTGGTGATCTTGCCCACCCATCGCGTGGTCCATAGCTTGAATAGCTTCGATCCCGTGGCCTTTACGAAAGCGGCAAAAGAGTTCTTCACAGTCGAGGCATTGCCAGCCGCAGAGGCGCTGAATTACATCGACACGCTGACTGCTCAACAGGGGACGGCCTTTGTCGCCGTGACGCGCGCCGGAGCCTTCCTGCTGCGCGCCAAGCCCGAAGCGGTGGCTGCCGCGCTGGCCAATCTGCCCGAACGCCAGCGCCAGCTCGACCTGAGCTGCCTGCACTCGATTGTGCTCGACCGGCTGCTCGGCCTGGATGCCGAGAAGGTGCGCGAACAGACCAATCTTCGCTACCTAAGGGATGCAAGCGAGGCGGTGGATCAGGTTCGTCGCAGCGAGGCCGATGTCACCTTCCTTACCAATCCCGTTTCAATGGAACAACTGAAGGAAGTGGCCTTTGCCGGCGACGTGATGCCGCAAAAATCCACCGACTTCTTCCCCAAGCTGCTGAGCGGTTTGGCCATCTATGCGCTGGAGTAACTGGAGTTTGGCGATTCTTGTCGCAGGCGGCGTGGCAGGACAACCGGCCCTCGCGCAGCAGGCCCCGCCGGCTCCGGCAGCCCCTCCGCCCCGGTTTGTGGTGGTGCTCGATGCCGCTCACGGCGGTAACGACACGGGCGGACACCTCAATGACAATCAGCTTGAAAAGACCTTGACCCTGGCGATGAGCGTGCGGCTGCGCTCGCTGCTTGCGGCGCGCGGCATTCAAGTGGTGACCACTCGCGAGTCCGATGTGACTCTAGACCCAAATAAGCGAGCCGAGATTGCCAACCGCTCCGAGGCCCAGGCCTGCATCAGTCTGCATGCGTCCGAGGCCGGTTCGGGCGTGCATCTGTATGCCTCTTCGCTCACCCCGGCTCAACCCGTCCGCTTCGCCCCCTGGAAGACCGCGCAGTCTGCCTGGGTCACTCGCTCGCTGGCCCTTGAGGGAGTCTTGAACTCCGCGCTGCTGCAGGCCGGCATGAGCGTGACCCTGGGCCGAACCTCTCTGCCGTCGTTGGATAGCATGGCCTGTCCGGCGGTGGCCGTCGAGATTGCGCCGGAACTGGGTTCGGACAAAAAGGTCGCCACTGAGCTCGACGATCCCGACTACCAGGCGCGAGTAGCCTCGGCGCTGGTCGCGGCGCTGCTTGAATGGCGAACAGATGCCGGGCGCGCGGAGGGCCATCAGCCGTGATTCCTCGCCATCAACAATTGCTCTTCGGCATTTTGCTGTTGACCTCGCTCCTGATGGGCGTGACGCTGTGGCACCTGCGCGAACGAGCCCACCAGAGGATGATCGCGGGCCAGGACTCGGCGCCCACCAGCGCACCTGAAGTAGCCCCCGCCGAAGAAGCGACTCTACTGGTGGCCAACGACAGCGACGGTTCCCTGTTGACCCAGGTTCGCTCTTTGCCGCTGTCCGCCGACCCAGGAGCGCGTGCGCGTGCCGTGCTTGGCAAACTACTGGATCTCTATGCCGCTCCCAATGCCACCCACCCCGTTCCCGGCGGCGGAGCCTCGGTGCTCCAGGTCTTCTTCCTGCCTGCTCCCGAGATCGGAGCTGCCAAGCCCCATGCGTCTCCATCGCAGGAGCAGCAGCAGACCGGCCCGCAACTGGCGGTCGTGAATCTGACGGGCAGCTTTGCGGCTAACCACCCTTCCGGCATCGAAACCGAGACACTGACCGTGCTCTCCATCTGCGGCACCCTGCACGCCAACCTGCCTCGCGTCACCCAGGTGCGATTTCTGGTGGATGGCCAGCCCCGCGCCACTCTCGCCGGCCACGCCGACCTCACCCGCACCTACTTGGCCGCCGATGCAGCGCCTCATCCGTAATTGCGGCATCTCTCAAAGCCTGTTTTCAATCCGCCAAATTCGCAGTAAGATAAAGAAGGAGCAGCCATGCCTCGCCCAGTCGCGCACATCACGGCCCCTTGGCCCACCCAGGAAGAAATGGTGAAGCATCTGCGCATCTCCAAGGCTCGCAAGAAAGAGTTACAGGTACTTGTGGATGAGTTTAAGGCTAGACTTTCAAATCTGGAAGAAGAACCCGTGACCTCGATCGCACCGGAAAAGAGGCGCAAGCGTGCCTCCGCAGCCTGACCCTAACGCTGTCTTGTTGAATATTCCCTACGACGACGAATTCCATAACCTCTACATCGCTTATATTGTTGGGCTTTTTCAACTCGGTCTGGTCCCTCATCTTGCCTCTGAAGTTCCTGGCGGAGACCGTAGGCTGAACAGAATCATCCAGCTCATTCAGAGCTGCCGCTATTCCATCCACGATCTTTCGAGAGTTGAACTGACCACTTCACCCTCGTCAACGCCACGCTTCAACATGCCCCTGGAACTTGGCATGACAATTACTTGGCAGATTCTCAACCCCGACCAACACACATTGTTTGTCTGCGAGTCCGAACCTTATCGACTCCAGAGATCGGCGAGCGATCTGAACGGAACCGACCCATACATCCACAACGGCACGCCAGAAGGCGTTCTTCGTGAGCTTTGCAATGCCCTCCGGCGCGACCGTACGCCATCCGTACCAAGGATGCTGGAGGTTTATCGTCTTGTCGATAGCGCCCTCAATTCAATTCTCTTGAGAAATGGGACGCGCAATCCATACGACAGAAGTGTTTTCATGGATCTGTGCTGGCTGTCCTCAAGTCTAACGACTTTTTTCTTCTCGCCTCCTAAACCCGCGGTTTGAGAACTATGACTCCCACCATTGGCGTCTTCGATTCCGGCTTTGGCGGCCTGACCGTGCTGCGGGCCCTGATCGCGCGAATGCCCCGCGCGCGCTTCGCTTTTATCGGCGATACGGCCCGGCTGCCCTATGGCTCCAAATCCCGCCGGACCATCGCCCGCTACGCCGCCCAGAGCGCGCAGTTTTTGGTGAACGAGCGAGGCGCCGAGTTCCTCGTGATCGCATGCAACACGGCCAGCGCCCTGGCCCTCGACGCCATCGAGCAGGCTGTGCCCGTTCCCGTACTCGGCGTCATCGAGCCGGGAGCTGAAGCGGCCCGCGCCGCCTCGCGCACCGGCGACGTGCTGGTCATCGCAACAACCGCTACTGTCGAGAGCCACGCCTACGCAGCCGCATGCCGGGCTCGTGGACTGCGGGCCCTGGAGATGGCCTGCCCGCTGCTGGTTCCCCTGGTCGAGGAGGGCTGGACCTCACATCAAGTGACCGCCGATGTAATCCGCATCTATCTCGACGAACTGAACGCCGAGGCAGCCGCTCAGGGCATGAATCCAGACACGCTGGTACTTGGCTGCACCCACTATCCGCTGCTGCGGCCTCTTATCGAGAAGGCCGTGCCCGCCGGGATGAGAGTCATCGACTCGGCCGAAGCCGCCGCCGAAGCTGCCGTCCGCCTCTTCAATGGCCGCGCCTCACAGCTACCCGGCGAGCAGGAATCGGAACCGCCCGCGCAGGCCCTCCGCTGTTTTGCCACCGATTCGGTGGAGAAATTCGAGCATCTCGGCTCCCGTTTTCTCGGCCGGCCAACCGGAAAGGTCGAGCTTGTAGACCTTGGCGGGTGAAATTCACTGATATTCTATGAATTAGCCGGTCCGCTTCCCCAAAAGTGCAGACCGTGGAGGACGAAAGCAAGCATGATCAACCTGGCGGGTAAGACAGCCGTAGTCTTCGGGCTGGCGAACAAGCGTTCCATAGCCTGGGGCATCGCCCAGAAACTGCACGAGGCCGGCGCAACCCTGGCCATCTGTTATCAAAATGAACGCATGAAGCTCGAGGCCGAGGGCCTCATCGCCGAACTATCGGGCGCCACCGGCTTCCAGTGCGACGTGTCGAATGATGGCGAAGTCGAAGCCCTCTTTGCCGCCCTCAAAGAGAAGTACGGCAAGCTCGACATCCTGGTCCACGCCGTGGCATTCGCGCCCGCCGCCGAGCTGCGCGGCGAATTCATCAACACCAGCCGCGAAGGCTTCCGCATCGCCCTCGATGTGAGCGTCTACTCGCTGATTGCCGTGACCCGCGGAGCCGCACCAATGATGACCGAGGGCGGCAGCATCATGACTCTTAGTTTCTATGCCGCCGAAAAAGTCGTCCCTAACTACAACGTGATGGCTGTGGCAAAAGCCGGCCTTGAGTCCACGGTGCGCTATCTGGCCCATAACCTTGGACCGAGAAACATTCGCGTGAACGCCATCTCCGCCGGGCCCATCAAAACTCTCGCGGCTCGCGGCGTCGGCGATCTCAGCGACATGATGAAATCGCACGCCGACCGCTCGCCCCTGCACCGCAACGTGGACCAGTTGGAAGTCGGCGGCGCGGCATTGTTCTTAGCCAGCAGCTTATCCAGCGCTATTACTGGCGAGATTCTCTATGTAGATTGCGGCTATAACATCATGGGGTTCTGAGTTAGCTGGAGTTTTCACCGGGCGGGCACCCTTTTCTGTTGGTTGTTACTCTTTGAGTGTCACAGTAATCCTGCGAACATCGCCGCCCGCCGAGGTGATTGCAATCTCGCCGGTAGCTTTTTTGCGGATACTCTTGAACTTCTCCCCCCACTCCACTAAAACCAGCGCATCGGGAGTTAGTAACTCGTCAAGGCCGAGAGTTTCCAACTGGCGCTCGCCTTCCAGGCGATACACATCCAGGTGAAAGAGCTTCACCGGCTGGCCGTCGCGCGCGCCACGGTACTCGTGCAGCAAGGTAAAAGTGGGACTGGTGACCTCGTCGGGATCGGCGGCGTCAAGAGCCTGGGCGATGCCTTTCACCAGCGTGGTCTTGCCGGTGCCCAGGTCGCCGCGCAAGATCAGCAATTGCGGCGGCACGAGCAGACGCGACAGTTTGCGCCCCACTTCGACGGTGTCGGCGCCGCTGTTGCTGGTGAACTCATGCATCCGGCTGGCGGCGGGAGGGGCGGCGTTGGTCATCGGGCTTCCTCGTCGGTGGTCGCGGCCGGTCACATCTCTGCCGGCAGCCCCTGCAACCAAAGATACCCGTTCAGACCTCCCGAGCGAAAGTGAAAAGCCTGAGAAAGCTGCCCGAGGTAATCGGTGGCCAGCAGCGTGTGCTCATCGGCCGCGCGCACGGCAAGATCGCCTGCCAATCCGTGCAGAAAGACAGCCGCTTCGACCGCCCGCGCGGGCTCGCCAGGATACTGCGCCAGCAGGCCCGCGATCATCCCTGTGAGCAGATCGCCGCTGCCTCCCTTGGCCATGCCGGGATTGCCGGTTGTGTTGACGGCCACGCGGCCATCAGGGTGTGCGATCAGCGTTCGCCAACCCTTGAGCACCAGGGTGACACCGTTCAACTGGGCAAAGTTGCGCGCCACGTCAAGCCGGTTGTCCTGCACCTCGTTCGCTGTGAGTCCAGCCAACCGTCCCATCTCGCCGGGATGCGGTGTGAGCACCAGTGTGCGTCCCTTGGCCAGCTTGGAAAGCAGAACCGGCTTGGCGGCCAGAATGTTCAGCGCGTCGGCGTCGATCACGGCTGGAATCTTGGTCGTGGAGAGCAGACCTGTGGTGAATTTGATCGTCTCCGGGCTTTGCCCCAGGCCGGGACCGATAGCCAGCACGCTCTTTCCCGAGGTCAGGGCCGCCACCACCGGAACCATGTTTTCCGCGGAGATCGAGCCAGTATCGGTCGCAGCCAGCGGCCAGGTCATCAGCTCGGGCGCGATAAACGCCACCAGCGGCAGCACCGGAGCAGGAACGGCTGCCGTCACCAGGCCAGCCCCGGCACGCAGAGCGCCCAGCGCGGTCATAGAGGGCGCACCAGACTTGCCCACCGAGCCGCCGACCACCAGCACGTGCCCGAAGTTGCCCTTGTTCGCTGTCGCTGCGCGAGGCACTTGCGTCAGCGAGAGCGCCGACCCTGCCCAGCTCAGGCCCAGTTCAGAGACAATCGCCTCGTCCGGAGAGCCGATCGGCGCAACGACAATGGGCTGCGACCAATGCCGCGTAAGCTGGCCAAAAACATGCGCCGGCTTGGGAGCTGTAAAAGTAATCACCGCATCGGCGGGAAAGACCGGGCCTGCAAAAGTCGAACTGGTATCATCCGCCGGCCATCCACTGGGCAAGTCAACGGCGAGAATGGGAGCCGCACTGGCCTTCATCCATTCGAGTGCGGCCAGCGCCAGCCCTTTGAGCGGCGGCTTGAAGCCGGTGCCCACGACGGCGTCGAGGATCAAATCGGTTTCGAGCGCAGTATTATGCTGAGCCAGGTCTTCCGGCGTTTCGACGATGTGGACAAGACCATGCGCCGGGCTTGTGAGTTCGCGCCAGGCCACGGCTGCGTCGCCAGCCAGGCCATCGCGCGAGCCCAGCAGCAGAGTGGTCACTTCGAGGCCGGCTGAGGCAAGCTGGCGCGCAGCCATCATCCCATCGCCGCCGTTGTTGCCGCGGCCGCAGACCACCGTCACCCGCCGCACTTGCTGAAAATGCCTTCGCGCGAAGCTGGCCACGGCTGCCGAGGCCGCCCGCATGAGATCGAGCGACGGGACTCCGAATCTTTCGCTAGTCAGGCGGTCGCAGGCTTGCATCTCGGCTGCCGAAAGAACGTGCATGGCAACCATGTTAGCGCACGAGCCTATGGAATGATGTCGACTCGTCCGCCAGCGCGCGAGAATCTGTTTGCAGCGGCTCGGTCATCGTCTTCGTCTCTACGGTTCTGCCAAGCGCGGCCGCCGTAGCGATGATGAAAATCGGAAAACACATGATCGTGTAGCGCGGCTCCGGATTCTCCATGGTGCCCAAAAGCAAACAGCGCAGCAACAAATAGCCACCCAATATCCACGCCCAGGGAACGCGTCCCCTGGCAAATGCCCACACCGCGCAGACAACGTAAAACAAATTGATAACTCCCAGCAGAGTTGCCCACATGGTCTGGGATGGATGGTTGCTCCACTGCCACCAGTAAACATCGAGATAAAACTCCTCTGTCCTGGGGCGGAAAATCATGTCCGTCACTCGGACCAACGGCAACTCGATATAGTAGCGTAAGGGATTGGCGCGGATACGCTCCTCAGCCAACGCCGCGAAGCGCTGATCGAGTTCGGCCGAGATTGATTTTTTGAGATTGTATTCTGAGATAAGCTGCAAGGTTTGCGCGCGCTCTTCGGGTGAGTCGATAGCCCGCGGCGGCAAATGGTCGAAATCGATGGGATCGGTTCCGACGGCCCAGAAAACATCCGCCGTGGTGACATACTCCTCAGACCACGTTCGCAGCCAGCGATAAAAGCCCAGGTTGGCGCGCTCCCCCGGATCTTCAAGATGGCGTGGCGCAAGGGGCTGAAAGACGTGAAAGGCCGTCCAGTTTCGGATCGTCCACGGACTCATCGGCAAGAGAGCCGCGGCCAAAAAAAACCCCGTAGCTACCACCGCACGTCGAACAGCGGATCGCGTGCCCGCTCTTGCGGCGTGCACCCGGAACGTGTAGCCGAAGAGCCCCGCCGCGAGCACAGCAAAAAGAACAACACCGTCCGGTCTCAGCAACATTCCCAAGGCTGCTGCCAGGCCGGCGAGCAAGAGAGCCCACGAGTCGCGCGCCCCGCGCAGCTCCGAGCCGAGGGCGCGGCTTGACGCATATAAAGCGAGAGCCACGGCAAAAACCGAAAGGCATTCGGTCATTGCGATGCCAGCATAGGCAGCTGTGAAGGGACAGAGCATGGCAAGCGCAAGAGTGATTTCAGCAGCGCGCGGCGAAAGATCGCGCCTCGCGAAAGCAGCTAAAAGCACACCCGCCGCTAAATCAGCGAAAGCTTGAATGACAAAGACGGCGTTGAACCAGGCGCCATGCAACAGATGCCCAAAGATCGCCTCGCACGTAGCCAGAAACAACGGATACCCAGGCAGCCGGAAAAGACTTTGGGAGATGTTGGGCGCCACACCCATGCCGTAGATGCCGTGTTGTAACAGATTCCGCCCGAGTTCGAGGTAATCCCATGTATCGTCGTCAACGGGACGGGGGAAGACGATGAAGAGCAAGCGCAGAAACAGGCCGAGGCTGATCCACATCAACCAGCGGCGGGGCACAGGGAGCCATCGAGCCACACCACGCCGGACTCCGGCCGAACATTCGGCACAATCCAGATTGTCAGGGATCATAGAATTCAGGCTTCAGGCGAACAACTCGGCACGAGTATAACAACATGTCCAATGCGATGGAAGTATAACCTGAGAAAACCGCAGACTCTCTGATCTCAGAACTGTGGCTTACCGCGCCATCAGCACCAGCAGCCAGCCGTTGAGGCCCGCGATGAGCACGGCGGTGAACCAGGCAAGGCCTTGCAGCCAGCGGCCATTCACAAACTCGCCCATCTTCTTCCGGCTGCCGGTAAACATCACCAGCGGCACCACGGCAAAGCTCAGTTGCAGCGAGAGAATGACCTGGCTGAGGATCAACAGCTTTTCGGTCCCCTGTTCGCCCGTGACCGCCACCACGATGATGGTCGGAATAATGGCCAGCGAGCGGGTGATAAGGCGGCGCAGCCAGGGCGAGAGCTTGAGGTGAATGAAGCCCTCCATCACCACCTGCCCGGCCAGCGTTCCGGTGATCGAGGAGTTCTGCCCGCTGGCGAGCAGCGCAATCGCAAACAGCGTGCTCGCGCCTGTCGCGCCCACCAGCGGGCTGAGCAGCTTGTAGGCATCCTGGATAGCGGCAACATCGAGCAGGCCGCGGCTGTGGAAGACCGCGGCGGCGACGATCAGAATGGCCGCGTTCACAAACAGTGCCACGGAAAGCGCCAGGAAGGAATCGATATTGGCCATGGTGATGGCCTCGCGCTTGCCCTTGGATGTGCGTTCGTATCTGCGGCTCTGCACGATCGAGGAGTGCAGGTAAAGATTGTGCGGCATCACCGTAGCGCCCAGGATTCCGATGGCGATATAGAGCATCTCGGGGTTGGTAACGATGGAGGCCGAGGGAATGAAGAAGCCGTGCAGCGCGGGCCAGAACTCCGGACGCGAAAGGAACATCTGCACGCCGAAGAGTCCAACGATGGTGCCGATCAGCGCGATGACCAGCGCCTCAATATAACGGAAGCCCCAGCGCTGCAAGAGCAGAATCAACAGCACGTCCACGCCGGTGATGAGCACGCCATAGAAGAGCGGAATGTGGAAGAGCAATTCCAATGCAATGGCTGACCCGATGACTTCGGCCATGTCGCAGGCGGCGATGGCAATCTCTGCGCCGATCCATAGCGCGTAACTCACCCTGGGGCCGTATGCCTGGTGGCAGAGCTGAGCCAGATCTCGCTCGGTGGCAATGCCCAGCTTAAGCGAGAGGCTTTGCAGCAGAACGGCCATCAGGTTCGAGGCCATGATGACGAACAAGAGCGTATAGCCGAAGCGCGAGCCGCCGGCGATGTCCGTGGCCCAGTTGCCGGGGTCCATGTAGCCGACTGAGATCAGAAACCCAGGGCCGAGAAAGCCGAGCAGACGCCGCCAATACTGCGGCGAGCGCGAGAGGCGCACCGTCGCATGAACCTCTGGCAGCGAGGGAACCTGGTGCTCGGGGCCCGGCGCGAGGCCTGGGATCACCGGCATCGGGATTTCGGCGGTAACGCTCATACAAACGAGTATGCCATAATCAGTTAACTGTGGTTAACTTTTTTGATTAAATTTAATTATGGTCAAGATTCCGGGCGGAGCCAAACAGCCTCCGCAGCCGGGCGGCCGAGAATCGTAACCCCTCCAGGCAACTCAATCGAAACCGTTTGGTCGTAGTTCTGGCTGGCCACGCGCAGGCTCTGGCCGGGGCCGATGCCATTGTCGTGCAAAAAAAGCAGCAGCTTGGGATCGCGCTCATGCAGGCTGACAACGGTATAGCGCCTTCCGGCCACGGCCTCTGAAAGCGGCGTCTCGCCGCGCAACTTGCGCTGTGCTGGAGATTCTGGCACGACGAAGTTGCCATGCGGGCAGGCTCCACTCTCACCGAGTTTCTCTCTGAGCTTGGCTTCAAAGGGCGCCGAGACGGCGTGCTCCAGCCGCTCGGCCTCCTCGTGGATCTCGTGCCACTCCATGCCGAAGATCTCGCTCAACATGCGTTCGATCAGATGGTGGCGCAGCGCGGTGCGATAAGCGGTCTCGCGGCCCGTTGCCGTCAGGCGTACGATTCCGTCGGCGCCCACTTCGACATAGTCGTCGCGCTTGAGCCGCTTGAGCGCCATGGTCACCGCAGGCGCTGAGACCTCAAGCCAATGCGCCAGCACGGCAGGAATGACCTCGCGCCCCTCGGCTTCGGCTTCGAGGATGGCCTTGAGGTAATTCTCCTTCGAGACGTGGATCGAATCCTTCATGGCGTGGCTGCAATCAGTCTATACGGTAGGAGAGACCGCACCCTCCTTGCTGCCGCGCACCGATCTCTGGCCAATCAAAGGCGCGCGTGCGCGGCTCCGCTTCCCGCCGTGCTCGGATAGAATGGTAAACGTCATGAAAACAGAGGCGATCGGCGGTGATTGGGTCGGACAGGTCATCGATGGCAAGTTCACTCTTCTGCAATGGCTGGGCGGCTCAGACACGAACGGCGTCTTCCTCACCCAAATCGAGGGAGATCGACCGCAGAGGGCGGCCATCCGGCTCATACCGGCTGGCGCGATAGGCGCCGATGCTCAGATCGCTCATTGGAGGGCGGCCGTCTCTCTCTCTCATCCGCACCTCATGCGCCTCTTCGACACCGGAAGTTGTCATGTCGGCGGCAATCGCTTCTTTTACTCCGTCACGGAATATGCCGAAGAGAACCTCTCAGAGATTCTTCCCGAGCGGCCTCTAACTGCTGCAGAAACCAGTGAGATGCTTGGCCCGGTTCTCGACGCGCTCGGCTATCTTCATGCGAAAGGCTTCGTGCATGGGCACTTGAAGCCGTCGAATATTCTTGTCGTCAACGATCAACTGAAGCTCTCTTCCGACAACATTCAGCCTGCAGGCAAGCCGGGCAAGAGGCATCAGACACTGGACATCCACGACGCGCCGGAGTACGCCGCGGGGACGATCTCCCCGGCTGCGGACATCTGGTCGCTCGGTGTCACGCTGGTTGAAGCCTTGACGCAGCGTCCGCCGGTCTGGGATCGGGCCAAGCAGAGCGACCCGGTTGTGCCTGAGTCCCTGCCGGAACCCTTCGCCGGCATTGCACGGGAGGCTTTGCGCACGGACCCTGCGCGGCGATGCGCTCTCGGCGAAATCGGCGATCGCCTCAAAGGCACTTATACTCCGCAAAACTCCCCGGCCATTCCAGCAAACACGGCCCCGCCGGCCAGGTCCCGCCTGCCTTTGGTCGTTGCCGCGGTTGTTGTTGCGATGGTGCTGATCGTCTTCTTCCTGATCAGATCGCACCAATCAGAGCCACCACAGGCTACCGTGGACCAGCAGAATGAACCTGCAATTGCCAAGCCTTCGGCTTCATCACCTGCACCCGAAAAGCAAAACTCAAAGCCAGCGCTTGTCGAATCTCAGCCGCTCGGCGAGCCGCCAATCGAATCTCCAACGCCATCGCAGGGCGGCTCGAAGCGCGAGGCGGCCAACGATGCAGCAATTGTCGAACAGGCTTTGCCCGATGTGCTTCCAAAAGCCGTTGCGTCGATTCACGGCCAATTCGTGGTCAAGGTGCGAGTTTCGGTTGACGCGGCAGGCTCTGTGACGGATGCGGCCTTCGATTCGCCTGGGCCGAGCAGGTACTTCGCCAACGCGGCTCTCAATGCGTCGCGGCGCTGGAGGTTCAAGCCGGCAGTGGTCAACGGTCAGCCTGTGACCAGCGCATGGCTTTTGCAGTTCCGCTTTACGCGAGAGGGAACCGAAGTTACGCCGGTCAAAGTAGCCCCCTAGGCGCGCCCGCAAACAGACGACTGGGTGCCCCATCCCTTCACTTTTTTCCTGGCGAAAGGGTGGAAGACATCGAACCAATCTTGACTCGGATCAAATAGCAGCGCGTGCCTGCTGCGTTTCTAAAACGTTCGCGGCCGTGAGTCATGTTATCAATCAGTTCACTTCCTGAAACCGTGGAGATTGTCATGAAGTTTTTCGTCGTAGCTCTCTCGGTTGCGTTAACATCCAGCCGTCTCTCTGCGCAGGCACCCGTCTGGCAACCAGCGCCGGGGCATACGCAGATCCAAATCTGGCCGGGCGCGGCGCCGGATGCGCGGCCTGCCAAGGGGCCGGAGTTCGCCAAGTCGTCGGGGAAAGACGATCTGGTTGCCGGTAAGCAGGTGATTGAGATAGACAACGTCTCGCGGCCTACGATGACGGTCTATTCGCCGACAGGAAAAAACACGGGTGTTGCCGTCGTCGTCTTTCCTGGCGGCGGCTACCAGATCCTGGCCATCGACCTTGAAGGCACAGAGGTCTGTGACTGGCTGACGGCCAAGGGGATTACGTGCGTACTGCTGAAGTACCGCGTGCCGGCTCCGCGCTCGGCACCCTATTGGGGTGCTTATCCGCAATCGCCGATCGCGTTGGAAGATGCGCAAAGGACGGTGGGGCTGGTGCGCTTTCACGCGGCCGAATATCACATCGATCCGAACAAGATCGGAGTCCTCGGCTTCTCGGCGGGCGGACATCTGGTAGCGGCGATGAGCACCCATTTTGACCGGCGTTTATATCCAAACGTCGATGCCGCCGACAAAGAAAGTTGCCGCCCCGATTTTGCCGTGGCTCTTTATCCAGGACATCTTGCGATGCGCGGAAATCTATCGGAGTTGAATCCGGATATTCGTACTCATATCACCCGCCAGACGCCGCCTACATTCCTGATTCAGGATGAGGATGACCACGTCGACAATGTGAACGACTCACTGTCTTACTACGTTGCACTGAAAAACGCCGGGATTCCCGTGGAGATGCACTTGTACGCGCAGGGTGGGCATGCCTTTGGGCTGCGGCGCACGAAGTTTCCTGTGACGGCATGGCCTCAGTTGGTGGAGACCTGGCTGGGCACGATCGGAATGATTGCGGAGTGACCCGTATTTGAGGAGCGGCGCGAAACTTTCAAACTATTCAATGTTTGGGTTCGCGGATTCCCACCCGAGCGGCAAAATCAGAGACGTCGCGAGGGTGGGCACCCGGACACCTGAGATGAACCCCCGCCTGCGTGAAACGCGTATAATCCTCCCCGGCGGTACAAAATGACGCGAGAGATTGATTTTGATCACGCCAGCGTGCGTAAGCTTTTGTCTGTGTATGCCGATGTCATGAACCAATTGCAAAAGCGCGAGGTCGTGCAGAGCTCGAATAACCCCGTCGCGGACTACTGCGAATCATTGATCGCGAGAGCTCTGAAGCTGAAGCGGTCAGGGCGCTCCAATAAAGGCTACGACGCTACAGATGAGTCGGACGGAAAGAAATACGAGATTAAGGGCCGAAGGATCACAAAACACAACCCATCAACACAACTTAGCGTGATTCGCGATCTGGATTCCTGCCACTTTGATTACCTTGTCGGTGTTCTCTTCGATGAAAACTTCGGCGTGACTCATGCCCACCGCATCCCTTATGACGTGGTGAAGGATGCCGCTGGTGATCGCCGGGAATATGTGAACGGTTGGATAATCCATCTGAGAACCTCACTGTGGGATCGTCCCGGAGTTCTTGACATCACCCCCGAAGTGAAGAAAGCTCAGATGGAGTGGACCTAGGTTATCGCTTTCTGGACAGTTTTCCATCTTATTGCGTTCGTTGCGAATAGGATGGGAAAGCACGAGCCCAAAATCAAAAGCAACCGCAGGTCCTTCGGCTCCGTTTGTCGCAAAGAACGCGCCAAACTCCGCTCAGGATGACAGCCCTGAGGCAGTTCGGTCATAAATGGCCGACTCAAAAGCCAGAAGCTGCTTTTTCACTTCACACGCACCTTCGGCTCGACCGACAACCCCGGCCTCAATTCGTGATTC
>Ga0181529_10002965_pt1 | contig 19805 bp, 19 predicted proteins | sample PEATcosm2014_Bin_36_FD_119763 | JGI IMG/M metagenome (GOLD analysis project Ga0181529, IMG submission 119763) | Peatland microbial communities from MTU Mesocosm Facility, Houghton, MI, USA - PEATcosm2014_Bin10_30_metaG | ecosystem: Environmental > Terrestrial > Soil > Wetlands > Peat | place... | reverse complement strand
GGCACAGGCGGCCGCCGGCGACAGCCGTGGCCGGCGGACCAACGGCGCGTGCCAGTCGATCTGGTCGGGGGCGCGGGCGATCAACGCGTCCAGCGTGGCCTCGCGGATGGCTGCCGAGTGGTTGGCCAGCAGGGCGCGAATGGCGACAGCGTCCGTGGTGGCGGCGACGGCATCGGAAACGGTCTCGTTCAGACCGGCGCGGCTGGCGATCGCGGTAGCGGTGGCGGGGTTCGGAGCGGCCGCGAGCAGGACCAGCAGGTCCTCGGTGGTCAGTAGCGGCGACAGCCGGGTGACCGGCTCGCTCACCGGTATCTCGCTGTCGTGGGCCAGGCGCAGGATGAGGTCGCGCGGCGCCTGCGGCATGTCCTTGACGACGTCGGCGATGGCGGCGCGCACGCGCATCGCTTCATCCCTGACCAGCTCGGCCAGCACGAGCACCGCGTGCTGCTGCAACCGGTCGCGCTCGGCGTTCTGCAGGTCGGGCACCAGGTTGGCCAGCTTGCGTGCCAGCAGCGTGCGTACCCGCTCGTCGTCGTCGCGGGCCAGGATACGATCGGCACCAACCGGTGTGGCGGTATTCAGTGCCACCGCGGCGCGCACCGTCACCGCCGGGTCGACGGCCAGCGCGGCCAGCAGATCGGGTGCGGAATCGATGCTCGCGCCCAGGCGTACGCGGGTCACTTCGTCGGCCGGGACGCCGCCATGTACGCGCGCCGGACCCGGTGGCATGGCAGGGCTTGGCGCCAGTTGCGTCATGTGCCCTCCGGATGGGCAACCCGCCAGTGACCACGGCCGCTGCGCTTGACCTCGTACATGGCCTGATCGGCGCGATGCAGCACGGTCTCGATGTCCTCTCCGCGGGAAGGCCAGCGGGTCGCGATGCCGATCGACACGGTCAGTGGCACGCCGATGCCCTCGGCCAACGATGCCAGTGCGGATGGCCCGGCAATGCGCAAATGTTCGGCGCGTTCGGCGGCGGCGAGGTCGTCGGCGCCGTCGAGCCAGATGGCGAATTCGTCGCCGCCCAGGCGGGCCACCAGATCGGCCGGCCGCACCGTATCGCGCAACAGCGTGGCGGTGACGCACAGCGCCGTGTCGCCCGCCTCATGGCCGCGCACGTCGTTGAGCTGCTTGAAATGATCGAGGTCCACGAACATCAGCGTTCCGGGCAGTCCCTCGCGGTCCAGCCGGTCAAGCCGGCGCGCCAATTCCTCCATGAAGGCGCGGCGATTGATCAGACCGGTCAGCGGATCGGTACGCGCCTGCCGCGCCATTTCGCGCTGGATGCTGTCGTGGTCGAGAATCATGCGGATGATGCCGGTGGCGGAGGAGGCCAGCACGCGTTCCTCGTTGTCCCAGTCGCGGGCGCCGGGAATGCGCCACAACGCGAGTCCGGTCTGCTCGGCGAACCGGGTCTGGCTTGAGCATGCCAGCACCCGGCGTCCATCGGGTGCCGTCGAGACCAAAGGGTCGGCGCTGTCGGTCTGCAGCAGGCTGAGTGCCGTGTGCAGCACCTCCGGCAGCGACCGGCCGGTCTGGTAGAGGACGCCGGGACGGGCCCCGTCCCCCAGGACGTCAAGCACCGCCGCGCCCTCGGCCCCGAGTGCGGTGATAAGCGAGGTCAGCGCCGCCTCCATCATCTTCGGGGCGAGCACTTCCTGGCGCATGCGCCATAAAATGTGGTCGAGCACCTCGCCGCGCCGCAGGCCCGCAGCCACAGCCGAATCGTAGCCGTCCTGCTCGGTGGTGTCCTGGCCGATGCCGCGGCTGCCGACGATCCGTCCTTCCGCGTCGGTCAGAGGCGCGGCGGCAAAGGCGAGGCAGATGCCGCTGCCGTCCGGACGCTTCAGCCAGGCGCGGCGGCGGCGCACCGCGCTGGTCGGACGGAACGGATTGAAGCCGATGGTGCCGTCGGCGGCCGCCAGCAAGAGCTCCGCCGGCTGACCGAGCAACGTCGCGGCCGGCCAGCCCAGGGCCGGGTCGGGCGAGACGAAGACGAACCGGCCCCACGCATCAGTCTCGAACGCGAGGTCGGCGGTCAGCGACACCAGTTCGCGCCAGCGGTTGCGGCTGTCCAGCAAGGCGCTGCGAAGGGTGTCTGAGAACAGCTCGCCACCTGGGCCTGCCAATTCGTGCGCCGGCGCCCCAGGGGCGACAAGCGGGGATCGGGAGAGTGGGGAACAGTCGTCGATCGTGGACGCTCGCTTCATGGTGAACCGAAACCCCCGATGCGGGCCAAACGGGGCACGACGCCACGTCCGGGCGACCGGCAGAGCGCTCCGATGCTTCGCCCACGGGCAATCTGGCCGCCGGGCAACGCGGAACGGAGCGCGACCACCGCTAACGCCCTGTTTAACGCGCCGCGCGTAAACGCCCGGTTATCGAAGACCTCCCACGATCCCATTGCCGGCACGATTGACTCCACTCGGGCTGCTGCGCATGGTCCGCGCCCATCCGCCGACCTGCGGGCGGGAGTGTGGGGCATCGCGCCGAGGAGTTGCCGCCGAAATGACCGATCACCCGCTTCGTCCCATCATCGAGGCCCTGTGGGAAAGCCGCGACCAGCTTGGTGCCGCGACCGAGGGCGAGCCGCGTGCGGCCGTCGAGCAGGCGTTGGCGCTGCTCGACTCGGGCGAAGCACGGGTGGCCGAGCCGACCAGTGCGGGCTGGCGGGTCAACCAGTGGCTGAAAATGGCCGTGTTGCTGTCGTTCCGGCTGCAGGATTCGTCGCTGATGCCGGGTGCCGGAGGCGCGCCGGTGTGGGACAAGGTGCCGGTAAAGTTCGCCGGGTGGGATGCCCAACGCTTCCAGCAGGCCGGCTTCCGTGCCGTGCCGGGGCAGTGGTGCGCCGCAGCGCCTATGTGGCGCCGGGCGTCGTCCTGATGCCCTGCTTCGTCAATGTCGGCGCCTACGTGGACCGCGCCACCATGGTCGACACCTGGGCCACGGTGGGAAGCTGCGCGCAGATCGGCAGGAACTGCCACCTCTCGGGCGGCGTGGGCATCGGTGGCGTGCTGGAGCCGTTGCAGGCCGAGCCGGTCATCATCGAGGACGACTGTTTCATCGGTGCCCGCTCCGAAGTGGTCGAAGGGGTGATCGTGGAGCGCGGATCGGTGCTGGCGATGGGCGTCTTCATCAGCGCCACCACCAAGGTGGTCGATCGCAGCACGGGCGAGACGTTCATCGGCCGCGTGCCGGCCTATTCGGTGGTGGTGCCGGGCAGCCTGCCCGGCAAGCCATTGCCGGACGGCTCGCCCGGCCCTTCGCTCTACTGCGCCGTCATCGTCAAGCGTGTCGACGCGCGGACGCGGGCAAAAACCTCCATCAACGAGCTGCTCCGGGATTGACCACCGATCCGCTCCCACTGGCGCAGGCGCTGATCCGCTGCGCCTCGGTCGCTCCCGTCGATGCTGGCGCGCAGGACGTCCTCGCGGCCGCGTTGGAAAGCCTGAGATTCGCGGTCACGCGGCTGCGGTTCGGCGCGATCGAGAACCTGTTCGCGCGGATCGGTACGAATCGGCCGCATCTTTGCTTCGCCGGCCACACCGACGTGGTGCCGGCGGGCGCCGGGGTGTGGTGTGCGGGACCGTTCGACGGCGCGGTGCGCGACGGCGTGCTGTATGGCCGCGGCGCCTGCGACATGAAGGGGGCGATCGCCGCCTTCGTCGCGGCCTGCGCCGAGCATCTTCTGGCGGGTCCGCCACGCGGCTCGATCAGCCTCCTGATCACCGGCGACGAGGAAGGTCCGGCGGTCGACGGCACCGTGCGCGTGCTGGACTGGATGGCGGCCCACGACCAGGTGCCGGATTTCTGCCTCGTCGGCGAGCCGACCAACCCGGGCCGGCTCGGCGAGATGATCAAGATCGGCCGGCGCGGCAGCCTGAACGCGCGTATCGGCGTGCACGGCATCCAGGGCCACGTGGCCTATCCGGCCCGCGCCGACAACCCGGTGCACCGGCTGGCGCGCGCGCTGGTGGCGCTGACCGCGGCACCGCTCGACGCCGGCAGCGACTGGTTCGAGCCCTCGACGCTGCAGGTCACCAGCATCGACGTCGGCAACCCGGCCACCAACGTCATCCCGGCGTCGGCCCAGGCGATGCTGAACATCCGCTTCAACGACCGCCACAGCGGCGCCTCGCTGACCGCCTGGCTGCGCGCCGCCCTGGCGCAGCACGCCGAACGCTTCGATCTCGATGTATCCGTCAGCGGTGAAAGTTTTCTGACGGCTCCGGGTCCGGCGGTCGATCGGCTGGTGGCGGCAGTGCAGGCGGCGACCGGACTGCGGCCCAAGCTGGACACCGGCGGCGGCACCTCGGATGCGCGTTTCATCACGCGGCTCTGTCCGGTGGCGGAGTTCGGCCTGGTCGGCCGGACCATGCATCAGGTCGACGAGTGCGTGCCGATCGAGGAGTTGCGCGCCCTGACGCGCACCTACCGGCACGTGATCGCGGCGTTCCTGCCTTGAGAGCACGTCGGTGAACGAGCGTGCCGGTCGCGTGCTGCTGGGCATCCTGCAGCTGGCGCTGCTGCGGACCGAGGGTCTGGCGCAGTTTGGCGATAGTCCGAAATCCTTTCTGAACAGCCTGGCGCCACTGATCGCCTTCCCGCTGGCCGGCGGCGTGCTGGGCGTGTTGTCGGGTGCCGGGCTGGATGCGGTGGAGGCGTTGCTCGGCACGTTGGTGGCGCTGCTCGCGCCGCCGGTGCTGTCGGAGATGCTGGCCCGGCTATGGGGGCGAGAGCGGGAATGGCTGCGCTACGCCACCGCCTTCAACTGGTCGCGCTGGGCCATGCTGCTGGCGCTCGGCGCGTCGCTGGCGCTGATGAGTGTGTTGGCGACCGCCGGGTTGGGGTCGCGGGCGGCGGTGACGCTGGGGTTGCTCGCGGTGGCGACGTATGGCGTCGTGCTGGAATGGTTCGTCGCCCGGGTGGGGCTGCGGCTGGTCTGGTGGCGGGCCGCGGTGCTGGTGCTGGTGGTCGAAGTCGGTGCGGCGCTGCTGTTCCTCGCGCCGCACCTGCTGGCCGGGCTACAGGAAGGCTCGCCGTCATGACCGCCCGCCTGGGTACCGCCCTGCACGGTGCGTTCCTCCTGGCCCGCGGGCGCCCGGACGGGCTGCTGCTGATCGTCGCTCCCCCCGAAGCCGAGATGGCGGTGGCGGTGCGCAGTTTCTGGGCGATCGCGTTGTGCCTGCCGGCCTTCCTGTGCCTGCACTTGTTGGACTGGACGACCAACGGTGTGCCACCGGCGCCGGGGCGGGTGCTGACGCTCGACCTGCTGGGCTATGTCATCGGCTGGGTCGGGTTCGCCCTGCTGTCGCACCAGTTGGCCGGCACCATGGGGCGCAGCCAGCTATGGCCGCGCTTCATCGCCGCCTGGAACTGGTGCAACGTGGTGCAATACCTGATGCTGGTCGCGGCCGGGTTGCCCACGCTGCTGGGCGTGCCCGAGTTGCTGGCGCAGACCGTCTGGCTGGTCGCGATGGGCTGGGCGTTGTGGCTGGAATGGTATGCGACCCGGCTGGCGCTGGCCGTTCCCGGGCGCTTGGCGATGGCGCTGGTGGCCCTGGATTTCGCCCTCGGGGTGTTCCTGCTGGCCGTCACCGGGGCGGCGGACTGAACGGATCCTCGGGATAGCGCACCCCGATCAGGGTCAGTCCCCCGGCCGGCGCGGTCGGGCCGGCGGCGGCGCGGTCGCGGGCGGCCAGGGCGGCCGCCACCCGTTCGACCGGCCAGTGCCCGTCGCCGACCAGCTTCAGCGTGCCGACCATGTTGCGCACCTGGTGGTGCAGGAAGCTGCGCGCCTCCGCCACGATCTCCACCATGTCGCCGCGCCGCGTCACGTCCAGCCGGTCGAGTGTGCGCAGCGGGCTGTTGGCCTGGCAGGCGCTGGCGCGGAACGAGGTGAAATCGTGCCGCCCGAGCAGGTCGGCCGCCGCCGCCGCCATCGCCGCCGCGTCCAGCGGGTGCTCGACGTGCCAGACCCGCCCCTCCAGCAACGCCGGCCGTGGCCGCCGGTTGAGGATGCGGTAGCGGTAGGCGCGGCCGGTAGCCGAAAAACGCGCGTTCCAACCCACTGGCGCCACCGCCGCCCGCAGCACGACCAACCGGTGCGGCTTCATGTGGAAATTCAACGCATCGCGGAGACGGTCGGGCGCGAAGACGGCGGCAAGGTCGATCTGCGCCACCTGGCCCTCGGCGTGCACACCGGCATCGGTGCGCCCGGCCACCACGCTGGCTACCGCCGCGCCGCCGGCAAGCCGTGCCGCGGCCGCCTCCAGCACGCCTTGCAGCGACAGGCCGGCGCCTTGCACCTGCCAGCCCACGAAGCCCGTGCCGTCATATTCCAGCAGCAACGCGTAGCGCGGCATCACCCCAGCTTCGCGCCGGCGGGAACCGGATGACCCCGCAGGAAGGCGTCGGTGTCCAGAGCCGCCCGGCCCGGCGACTGCACCCGGGTAAGGCGCAGCGCCCCGGCGCCGCAGGCGACCAGCAGCCCATCGTCCAACGTGGTTCCCGGCACGCCCGCGCCGGCCTCGGGACGCGCCGTCAGGATCTTCAGCACGTCGTCGCCCAGCCGCGCGGACGTGCCGGGCCAGGGATTCAGCGCCCGTACCCGCCGGTCCAGCACGGCGGCGTCCTGCGCCCAGTCGATCCGGCCATCCTCGCGCACGAGCTTGGGGGCGTACGTCGCGCCCTCCTCGGGCTGCGGCACCGGCACGGGCGCCGCCTCGAGGGCGTCTAGTATGAGCCGCGCACCGATCGCCGCCAGCGTATCGTGCAGCGCGGCGGCATCGGTGGTGGGCGTGATCGGCACCGCCTCGCGCAACAGCATGGCGCCGGTGTCCAGCCCCTCGTCCATCTGCATGACGGTGATCCCGGTCGCGGCGTCGCCGGCCAGAATGGCGGCCTGGATGGGCGCGGCGCCACGCCAGCGCGGCAGCAGGCTGGCATGGATGTTCAGGCAACCCCGCCGCGGCGCGGCCAGCATGGCCGCGGGCAGGATGAGCCCATAGGCGCACACCACGGCGACATCGAGCCCGAGGTCCGCGAAGGCGGTGTGCTCGGTGGTTTCCTTGCGCAGCCGGGCCGGCGTGCGCACCGGTAAGGAAAGCGCATCGGCTGCTTCGTGCACCGGGCAGCGCCGAACCGCGTGGCCGCGTCCGGCGGGCCGCGGCGGCTGGCAGTAGACGGCCGCGATATCGTGCCCGGCGGCGTGCAGCGCACGCAACGCCGGCACGGCGAAGTCCGGACTGCCCATGAAGGCGAGCCGCACGGTCACCGTCCCTTCTGCCGCTGCTCCTTGGCCAGGCGGCGCATGAGGATGTTGCGCTTGAGCACCGAGAGGTGATCGATGAACAGCACACCATCAAGGTGCTCGATCTCATGTTGCAGACAGGCGGAGAGCAGCCCATCCGCCTCCATGTCGCGGCGGGCGCCGGCGAGGTCGGTGAACCGCACCTTCACCCGCGCCGGGCGGATCACCTCGGCGTATTGCCCGGGCAACGACAGGCAGCCCTCCTCGCGGCTGGCCAGTTCGTCGCTCTCGGCGATCACCTCGGGGTTGATCAGCACGATCGGCGCCCTTTTCTCGTCGGGCATCAGGTCGACGATCGCCAGGCGCAGCGTCACGCCCACCTGCGGTGCGGCCAGGCCGATGCCGGGCGCCCTGTACATGGCGCCGAACATGCGCGCCACCAGTTCGCGCACCTGATCGGCGTCAGCGTGCGTGACCGGGCGGCAGCGCGCCCGCAACACCGGATGCGGCGCGACCAGGATCGGCAGCAGTCCGGCTTCGTCCGGGTCGGCCAGGGGAGGCGCGAGGGAGGCAGAGTTCATGTCACCCATGTAGCGGCGCCATGGCGGAGGTTCAACGTCCGAGCACCCTTGCAACGCGACCCTCCGGTGCCAAAATGAGGGAACGACGGGCCGCCGCTTGCCGGGGTCCGCCATCGCTTCGCTCTCAGGAGGAGGCCCGCCGTGACGACACGCATGTTCACGTCCCCATTGTTCCTGGGCTTCGACCATCTCGAGCAGATGCTCGAGCGGGCATCGAAGACCTCGTCCGACGGTTATCCGCCCTACAACATCGAACAGGTGAACCCGACCGGGTTGCGCATCACCCTGGCGGTTGCCGGTTTCACCATGGATGACCTGCAGATCACCCAAGAAGACAACCAGCTGGTGATCCGCGGCCGCCAGACCGATGACTCGCAGGGCCGCGTATTCCTACATCGCGGCATCGCGGCGCGGCAGTTCCAGCGGGCTTTCGTTCTCGCGGAGGGGATCGAAGTACGGGGGGCCTGGCTGGATAACGGCCTGCTCCACGTTGACCTGGCCCGGCCGCAGCCCGAGAGCCGGGTGAAGACCATCGAGATCCGCACGGCGGGCAACGGCACGTCCGCGGTGGTGGACGGACAGTCGGAAGGCTGAAGACGGGCCGTGCCCTGCGGCGGTCCGAACCAACAGCGGTATCGGCGTTGCAAACCAGAGGGGACGCCGACCCCGCCAGGAGAATGGAGATGAACACCAATTCGTCCGGTACTGTCGACGGTCCCGCCACTGAACCGTTTGATATCCGCCACCTGTCCAGCGATCAGCTTGCCCGCCTGGGCGTACAGCAGATCGCCTACGTCAAGGCGGTCATGATGAACGGCATGGTGGCCTACGCCATCCACGCGGCCGACGGCACGCCGATGGCCGTCGCCGGCGATCGCGACGTGGCCATCGCGGCCGTGCACCAGCACGAGATGCTGGCCTCGCTGGTGCATTGAGCCTCAGCGATTACGCTGCCGCCACCGGGACCGGCCCGGCCATGATGTTGCTGTGGGCCGAGCCGGCATAGAGCGGCGTCTGGTATTACCGTTCCGATCAGTTGATCTGCCAAGTCCCGTCGGGCTGCTGGCACCAGGCCGCGCGGGCGGTACGGGTTGTCTTGCTATCCTTCACCGTCACTTCGTACCGCAGGCGGCGGCAGGCATATTTCGTGGTGCCGACCTTGCGGGTGGTCGGGCCAACATAGGCGACTGTGCCGGCGGCGCCGGTCGCGTCGTTCTGCCAGGTCTCGCTGGCACCCTTGGCCGGCTTGGTATCGCCAAGCAGCTTCTGGCCGGTCTGATCCAGCAGTGTCACGTCCGAGTCGGCAAGGCGCGGGGCGCCCTTGTGCCCGTTGAACGGATTGATCTGTGCCTGGGCACTTCCGGCGAGCAGCAGAAAGGCGGCAAGCAAGGCAAGGCGGGAGGTCATTTGGCATCTTCTCCTGAGGATAGCCGGTCGGTCGGTTCGGGGTGGTCGCGCGCTCACATCAACCGGGTCCAGGTGAGCGACCAATTGTGTACCTGCAGCCGCGCACCCTCGTTGGTGTCGAGCAGGCGGGCATGCTGCGTGGCCAGCGTCTCGCCGAACGCGGCCATGGCGGCGATGGCCTTTGTCATCGGGTCGCCGGCCACGGTGTGGCGCAGCTCCCCACCCTGGTAGTCGATCGGGTCCTCGACCAGCCCCGTTTCCGGTGCGCCGGGCGAGAGCAAGCCGGCATCGCGCAGCAGCGAGGCCGGGTCGTTGCGGATCCTGTCAAAATCGGCGTTGTAGTGGTTGCTCACGTTGCCCGCGGCCATTTCCAGGCCGGCGGCGATCACCTTGAGGCGGCCGATCGCGCTCTTGGCTGCCTGCTGCCAGGGCGAACGGTGCGGGAAATGGGCCAGCTCGAGGTCGTCGGCGAGCGTCATCGGGATCAGCTGGCCGTCGCGCATGGCGGCGTGGTTGCCCGCCGCGACACTGACGTTCGGCGCGGCCAGCGCCCCGCGCAGGACGATCTTGGGCTCGGGCCGCCGTTCCCGCTCGCGCCAGCGGATGCGCCGCGGCACCAGCAGGTCCGCCGCATTGTCGCTGGGCAAGGGGTGGAAGGCGGAAACGGGCAGGCCCAGCACACTCTGCTCGGGCCGCAGCGCGGCCAACCTCGCCCGTAAGTCGCCCGCCATGCGCCGCTGATCGACGAACTCGTCGCAGTCCAGCATCAGCACCCAGTCCGCGCCCATCCCGGCCGCCATGCGAAACAGGCCGGTAAGCAGTGACGTCTCGCAGAAATGCGCCGTCCGGGCCTGCAGCACGGTGAGTGGCAGACCCTCGGCGTGCAGCGCCCGCAGGATAGCGAGCGAGCGGTCGCTGCTGCCGTTGTCGAGGAAGATGTGGTGGTCGACCAGCGCGGCGTGGTGGCGCACGAATGCCTCGAGGATATCGTCCTCATTCAGCACCCGCGAGGCCGCCACCAGCCGCATGGTCGCTCGCCGCTTACACGGTGCGGTCGCCACCTCCGTGCAGCGCCGCCTGTGCCGCAGCCAGGCGCGCCACCGGCACCCGGTACGGGCTGCAGGACACGTAATCGAGCCCGATCTCTTCACACAAGGCGATCGAGGCGGGATCGCCGCCATGCTCGCCGCAGATGCCGATCGTCAGGTTCGGCTTGGTCGCGCGGCCGCGCTCGACGCACAGACGCATCAACGCTCCGACGCCCTCGACATCGAGCGAGACGAACGGATCCTTGGGCAGGATGCCCTGCTCGACATAGCTGGGCAGGAACTTGCCGGCGTCGTCGCGCGACAGGCCGAACGTGGTCTGCGTGAGGTCGTTGGTGCCGAAGCTGAAGAAGTCGGAGACCTCGGCGATGCTGCCGGCCGTCAGCGCCGCCCGCGGCAACTCGATCATGGTGCCGACGGTGTACTCGATGGTGGTGCCGGTCTCGGCAAACACCGCACGAGCCATCCGCTCCACCTGGGCGCGGGTGATCTCAAGCTCCTTGCGAATGCCAACCAACGGGATCTCGATCTCCGGGATCGGCGCGAGGCCACTTTCGCGTGCCACCGCGATGGCGGCCTCGAAGATCGCCCGGGCCTGCATCTCGTAGATCTCGGGAAATGCAATGCCGAGGCGGCAGCCGCGCAGGCCGAGCATCGGATTGGCCTCCGCCAGTTCGGCGGCGCGCCGGCGCATCGCGGCGACGTCGGTGCCGAGTGCCGCCGCCACTTCCGCCATTTCGGCTTCGGCATGCGGCAGGAACTCGTGCAGCGGCGGATCGAGCAGGCGGATGGTGATCGGCAGCGGCGCCATGATCCGGAACAGCTCGATGAAGTCCTGCCGCTGGAACGGCAGCAGCTTGGCGATCGCGGTGCGGCGCCCCTGCTCGTCCGGGGCCATGATCATCTGACGCACCGCGCCGATGCGGTCGGGGTCGAAGAACATGTGCTCGGTGCGCGACAGGCCGATGCCCTCGGCGCCGAACTTGCGCGCCGTCTCGGCATCGAGCGGCGTCTCGGCATTGGCACGCACCTTCATGCGCCGGTTCTCGTCCGCCCACTTCATGAGCGTGTCGAAGTCGCCCGACAGCGTCGGATCGATCATCGGCACCAGGCCGAGGAACACCTCGCCGGCCGCGCCGTCCAGGGTGATGACGTCGCCGTCATGCACCACGTGGCCGCCGGACGACAGGGTCTGCGCGACGTAGTCCACCGTAATGCCGCCGGCGCCGGCCACGCAGGGCCGGCCCATGCCACGGGCCACCACCGCGGCGTGGCTGGTCATGCCACCGCGGGTAGTGAGGATGGCCTTGGCGGCATGCATGCCGTGGATATCCTCGGGGCTCGTCTCGATGCGCACCAGGATCACCGCTTCGCCCTTGTCGGCGCGGCTCTTGGCCTCATCGGCATTGAACACCACCGCGCCGGAAGCGGCGCCGGGGCTGGCCGGCAAGCCCTTGCCGATCAGAGTGCGCTTTGCCTTCGGGTCGAGGGTGGGGTGCAGCAACTGGTCGAGGGAAGCGGGGTTGACCCGCAGCACGGCCTCCTTGCGGTCGATCAGGCCCTCGTTCGCCATCTCGATGGCGATCCGCAGGCTGGCCGCGGCGGTACGTTTGCCGTTGCGGGTCTGCAGCATGTACAGCTTGCCGCGCTGTACGGTGAACTCCATGTCCTGCATGTCCTTGTAGTGACGCTCGAGCGTCTGGCGGACCTGCAGCAGTTCGGTATAGGCCAGCGGCATCACCACTTCCATCGGCTGCTCGCCGTGCTTGGCGCGCTCCTTGGCCATCGGCTGAGGCGTGCGGATGCCGGCCACCACGTCCTCGCCCTGGGCGTTCACCAGGTACTCGCCGTAGAACATGTTCTCGCCGGTCGCCGGGTCGCGGGTGAAACAGACGCCGGTGGCGCAGTCATCACCCATGTTGCCGAACACCATGACCTGCACGTTGACCGCCGTGCCCCAGTCGCCCGGGATATCGTTCAACCGGCGATAGGTGTTGGCCCGCGGGGTCTCCCAGCTGCCGAACACGGCGCCGATGGCGCCCCAGAGCTGTTCCTTGGGGTCCAGGGGGAAGGGCTTGCCGATCTCGGCAGCGACCATTTCCTTGTAGCTGGCCACCACGCGCTGCCAGTCCTCGGCGGTGAGCGCGGTATCCTCGACCACGCCGCGATCGAGCTTCGCGTGCTCGATGATCTCCTCGAAGCGGTGGTGATCCACGCCCAGCACCACGCCGCCATACATCTGGACGAAGCGGCGATAGGAGTCCCAGGCGAAGCGGGCATCGCCCGACATCGCCGCGAGGCCCTGCACGGTGTCGTCGTTAAGACCGAGGTTGAGCACGGTGTCCATCATGCCCGGCATGGAAACGCGGGCGCCGGAGCGGACCGAGACCAGCAGCGGCTTCTGGCGGTCGCCGAAGGTCAGACCGAGGGCCTGCTCGATATGGGCCAGGCTGGCCTGGACCTGCTCGGCGAGGTCGGCCGGATATTGGCGGTTGTTCTTGTAAAACGCGGTGCAAACCTCGGTGGTGAGGGTGAAGCCGGGCGGCACCGGCAAGCCGATGCGGGCCATCTCGGCAAGGTTGGCACCCTTTCCGCCGAGCAGATTCTTCATCTCTGCCCCGCCTTCTTTTCGGCCAGCGCCGAAGTTGTATACCCACTTTGTCATGGTTGGTTGGGACTCCCTGATTAACCTTCAATACGTGAAAAATCGGCCGCGAGGTTCATGGCCGCGCGGACACGGGCGAGCAGGCGCAGGCGATTGTGGCGTAGTTCCGACTGTGTATCATTTACCGTAACCCGATCAAAAAAGCCATCCAGGGGAGGGCGCAAAGCTGCCAGGCCAGCCATGGCGACAGCGAAGTCCTCGTTCCGGATCGTTCCGGCGATATCGGGTTCCACGCGGTCGAGCACCCCGGCGAGGTGCGCCTCTTCCGGCAGGCGCAGCAGCGCGGCATCGATGGGGGCGTCGTGCGGGCCGTCCTTTTTCTCCTCGATGCGCAGGATATTGGCGGCGCGGCGGTAGGCGGTGAGCAGGTTTGCCCCGTCATCGGTAGCCAGGAAGGCGGCGACGGCATCGGTGCGCGCGAGCACGCGGACAAAATCGTCGTCCAGCCCCGCGCCGAGCACGGCGGCCAGCACGTCGTGGCGGGCGCCTTCGACGCGCAGTTGGACGCGCAGGCGCTCGGCGAGGAACACGAGCACCTCGTCGGTGTCGCATGGCGCGTCGAGCGGTGCGGCGGCCGCCTCGATCAGCCGCCGCAGGTGCAACCGGAGGTCGTTTTCACGGATGATGCGGATGATGCCCAGCGCGGCACGGCGCAGCGCGTAGGGGTCACCCGAGCCGGTCGGTTTCTCGCCGATGCCGAAGAAGGCGGCGAGCAGGTCGAGCTTATCGGCCAGCGCGACGGCGATGCCGACCGGATCGGCCGGCACGGCGTCTGCCGGGCCGCGCGGCGCGTAGTGGTCGCGGATGGCGTCCGCCACCGCCGCGTCCTCGCCGTCGTGCAAGGCGTAATAGCGGCCCATCACCCCCTGCAACTCGGGAAACTCCCCAACCATGCCGGTGGTGAGGTCCGCCTTGCAAAGTTCCGCCGCACGCTGCGCCAACGTCGGGTCGGCTCCGACCAGGGGGGCGATCGCCTTGGCCAGATCGGCCACCCGCGACATCCGGACGAACTGGCTGCCCAGCTTGGCGTGGAACGTCACCTTGTCCAAGGCCGGCACCCGGCTGTCGAGCCGGACGGTGCGATCGAGGTCCCAGAAATGCCTGGCGTCCGCGAACCGGGCGCGCAGCACGCGTTCGTTGCCCGCGACAATGGTGCGCCCGCCATCGGTGGCCACCACGTTGGCGACGAAAGCGAAGAACGGCGCGGCGTTTCCCGCCGGGTCGCGGGTGGCGAAGTAGCGCTGGTTGACGCGCATGGAGACCTGCATCACCTCGGGCGGCAGGTCCATATAGGCGGCGTCGATGGCACCGAGCAGCGGCACCGGCCATTCCACCAGCCCCGCCACCTCATCGAGCAGCCCCGGATCGTCCACCACCGTCAGGCCACGCTCGCCAGCCAGGGCCGTCACCCCGTCCCGGATCATGCGCCGGCGCTCGGCGGCATCGACCACGACATGGCGATCGCGCAGCCTCTCCCGCCACTCGGCGCAGGAGGACACGGAAAAAGCGCCGGCGGACAGGAACCGGTGACCCTCGGTGAGGTTGGCACTGGCCAGGCCATGGCCGTCGTCCGCGCCCTCGCGCAGGTCGAAGCTCACGGTCTCGCCGTCGAGGATGCACAGGATGCGCCGCAGCGGGCGGACCCAGGTGAAGGCGCTGCTGCCGCCCCAGCGCATCGATTTGGGCCAGGGAAAGCGGCGCAGCACACCCGGCAACTCGCGCGCGATCAGGTCGGCGGCGGCGATGCCGGGCACCACGCGATCGAGCACCCAGAACTCGCCTTCCTCGCGTAGCTGTTCGCGGCTAGCGCCATGCTTGCGCAGGAAACCGGCCAGCGCCTGCTCAGGGGCGCCGCGGCGCGGTCCGCGCTCGCTGCTGCGGCTTTCGGCCACGCCGCGCGCGATGACGGCGGCCAGCGCGATTCGCCGCGGACCGTAAAACGTGCGGATTTCGGACGGGGCGAGCGATGACAGAACCTCGCCCACGAGCCGGGAAAGCTCATCGGCCGCCCGGGCCTGCATGCGGGCGGGGATCTCTTCGCTGAACAGTTCCAGAAACAGTTCCGGCATGGCTCAGTCCGGCTCGCCGGCGAGCCACGCCTCGCAACTGCCCTTGGCCAGGGCGCGGATGCGGGCGATGTAGGCGGCGCGTTCGGTGACGCTGATGACCCCGCGCGCGTCCAGAAGGTTGAACAGGTGGCTGGCCTTGATGCACTGGTCGTAGGCCGGCAGCGCCAGCCCACGCGCCAGCAGGGCGCCGCATTCGCGCTCGACATCCTCGAAATGGCGCATCGCCATCGCGGTGTCGGCACATTCGAAATTGTAGGCGCTGTATTCGCGCTCGGCACGCAGGAACACGTCGCCGTAGCGCACGCCGCGGCCGTTGAAATCGAGTTCGAAGACGTTATCGACGTCCTGCACGTACATCGCCAGCCGCTCGAGGCCGTAGGTCATCTCGAAGCTGGGCAGGTCCGTGGTGATGCCGCCGACCTGCTGGAAATAGGTGAACTGGCCCACCTCCATGCCGTCGCACCAGACCTCCCAGCCCAGGCCCCAGGCGCCAAGGGTGGGACTCTCCCAGTCGTCCTCGACGAAGCGGAAGTCATGCCGCAAGGGATCGAGGCCGAGGGCGCGGTAGCTGTCCAGCAGCAATGCCTGGGCATCGGCCGGGCTCGGCTTCATGATCACCTGGTACTGATAGTAGTGTTGCAGGCGGTTGGGGTTTTCGCCGTAGCGGCCGTCGCTCGGGCGGCGGCTGGGCTGCACGTAGGCGGCGGCCCAGGGACGGCGGCCAAGGGCGCGCAGCGTGGTGGCGGGGTGGAAGGTGCCGGCGCCCATCTCGACATCGTAGGGCTGCAGGATCAGGCAGCCCTGGGCCGACCAGTAAGCGTGCAGGCGCAGAATCACATCCTGGAAGCTCGGCGGTGCCGAGCCGGGCGAGTGGGGTAGAAAAGGGTCCATTGTTTCCCGATGTTTCCCGGCCGGCGGTCGTGAGGCGGCGCACCATAGGAGGCGGGCCGACCTGCAACAAGGGCGTGCAGGCGGGGCCGGCCATGCGCCGCGAGTGGATCAGGCGCAGCCGGCCGGGCCGCCGGACCGTGATGACAGGCGCCGCTCCCGCATCGCGCCGCGCCGGTGTTCTGTCGCGGGTTTCACTTGAAGCGATCCCGCGACCGGCCCACATGGCCCGGTACCGGCGAGCCCGCCGGCATCGTGAGGCAGCAGAGTCCGGCTAGAGGAGTCTCGGAGAGACCCAATGACCAACGAGGAACGCGACCTCATCATCGGTTTCATCCAGCGGGTCAGCGGCGCCCAGCCCGCCGGCGGGTTCGCCGCCGGGGTGGGCCAAGGCAGTCCGCCGCCGTTGCCGCCGATCGACCAGGAGGCGGATGCGCTGATCGCCGACCTGTTCGCCCACTATCCCGAGGCCCGCTACCGCATCACCCAGATGGCGTTCGTGCAGGAGCACGCGCTGGCTGAGGCGCAGAACCGCATGCAGCGGTTGGAGTGGGAGCTGCAGCAGGCCCACCAGCAGGCACAGGCCGCACCGCCGGCTGCTGCCTCGCCCTGGGGCCAGCCGCCCCAGCCGCAGCCCCAACAGCGCGGCCTTTTCGGCAGCCTGTTCGGCGGCGGACCGCGCCAGGCGCCACCGCCACAGGCCCAATATGCGCCGCCCCAGTACATGCCGCCGCCACCGCCGCAATACGCGCCCGGCTACAGCCCGGGCATGTTCCAGCCGCGTGGGTCGGGCTTCCTGGGCAGCGCCCTGACCACCGCGGCCGGCGTCGCCGGGGGGATGGTGGCCGGCAACGCGCTGATGAACCTGTTCTCCGGCAGCCACAGCGGCATGGGCGGCGGTGGTTTCATGCCCGTGCCGCCCGCCAACCCCTGGGCGGCGCCGGCCGGCGCCGACCCGTATGACGCCGGTGGGGCGGACAAGGGAGCGGCCGACAGCTCCGGCTGGACCAACGCCGACCCGGCCGGCGCGCAACAGCCGGCCCCCGATCCGAGCGACTGGGAAAACCAGCAGAGCAGCGACGCCGGCGGTTGGGCCGATCCCGGCGGCGACGTCCCGGATGCCGGTGGCGGCACCGACGACTGGAGTTGAGCGCGGGCTTGCGTGCCGGGTAAGGGGTGAGCGCCGTGCGTTGCCTGGCGGCGATGCTTTGCCTGTTGGCCTGGGCGTCGTCGGCGTCGGCGCAGCCGGCTTTGGGCGACCAGCGACTGGCGCTGCCGGGCGGTGCCGTGCCGCTGTTCGCGACCGCGGAGTGGAATGGCGGCGCGGTGCGTCGCGCCGTGGTGGTGGTGCACGGGCATGGGCGCAACGCCGCCGGCTATTTCGCTGCCCTGCAACGTGCCAGGGCCGCCGCCGGCGTGACGGCATTGCTGATCGCCCCCCATTTCCTGGCCGAGTCCGACCCTGGCGGGGATGGTCTGCTGCGTTGGGGTTCCGGTAGCTGGATGGGTGGCCTGCCGGCGCGCGGCCCCTCTCCCGTCAGCGCCTTCGACGTGCTCGACGCGTTGCTGGCCCGCCTGTCCGACCGGACCCGGTTTCCCCAATTGACCGATATCGTGCTGGTCGGGCATTCCGCCGGCGCGCAGCTCGTGCAGCGCTATGCGGCGGTCGGCCATGGCGCCGGGGCGCATCTGCATCTCCGCTACGTGGTCGCGAACCCGTCGAGCTACCTCTGGTTCGGCCCCGACCGCCCGGATGCCAACGGTCTGCCCGCGCCCTTCGCCGGCGCCGCCGCGTGTCCGGGCTTTAATCGCTGGAAATACGGCCTGGCCGGTGGGCTGCCCCCCTATGTGATGGACGACCCGGCCACGCTGGAGACGCGCTATGTCTCGCGCGAGGTGGTCTATCTGCTGGGGGCCGAGGATACCGACCCCAACCAGCGGGATCTTGACCGCAGTTGTGCCGGGCTGGCCGAGGGTCCCTACCGGCTCGCCCGCGGCCACGCTTTCCTGGCAATGCTGCGGGCGCGCCATGGCGCGCTGTCCACGCAGGTCGTGCACGAGATCCCCGGCGTCGCGCACCAAGGCGCCCGCATGCTCAATTCGGCATGCGGCTTGGCCGCGCTGTTCGACACCCCGGGTTGCGGCTGAGCGCGCGGCCTACGGCAGTTTCATCCAGGCCGGCACGCGCGGGGTCAGCCGGGCCTCCCCGCATGCCAGCGGGCCGCTATCCAGGGCGTCCAGGCGCAGCACCGCCAGCCCCGCCGCGCCGTGCCCGCTGCGCATGGTGCCGACCTCCTGGTCGTCGCGCCGTACCGGAGTGCCGGGGTCGGGCAACGGGCCATCGACCGAGACGGGCACCAGGCGGCGCTTGACCAAGCCGCGGTACTTGGTGCGGGCGGTCAGTTCCTGTCCCATGTAGCAGCCCTTGGACCAGGAGACGCCGTTCAGCTCGTCGAATCCGGCCTCCAGCAGCACCGTCTTGTCCGTCTCGAGATCGCCGGCGTCCGGTAATCCCAGGGCAATGCGGTGGACGTCCCAGTCCGCCGCGGTGGCGTTGGCGGGCAGCGGCACCGGAGAAAGAATACGCCAGCCCGCCTCGGGCAGGCGCGGGTCCGGAGCGGCGATCGTCCCGGACGGCAGGTCGGGCGCGCCGCCCCAGGCCACGTAAACGGCAAGCTGGCCGGAGGCATCGCTCACCACCGCCCTGGAGCGGAGACGAAACCGCGACAAGCTGGCGACCAGCATCGGCACGTCGGTGCCAAGGCAATCGAGCAGCAGCCGGTCGCCATCGGCGTGAATGAAGAAATCAGACAGCCACTTGCCCTGCGGGGAGAGCAGGGCGGTCCACACCGCGATACCCGGGACGGCCCGGGTCACGTCGTTCGACACCAGGCCCTGCAGGAAGGGCACGCGATCCTCACCCGCCACCGCGATCACGCCGCGGTCGGGCAGTTGGGTCAATCGGGTCATCGCACCGAGTTGGGAGCGTCCGGCAGCCCTGGCAAGACATCCTCGCCCGCCGGTGCTATCCAGCGGCCTGATGGACCGATTCCCCACCGAGTCCCCCCCCTGATGTGCGGCATCGCCGGCATCCTGGCCGCCCCGGGCGCCGCCCCGCCCGGGACCGGGCTGTTGGACGCCCTGGTCCGGGCGCTCGCCCATCGTGGCCCGGACGGCTCCGGCCACGCCATGGTCGGTCGCATCGCCCTGGTCCACACGCGGCTCGCCATCATCGACCTGGCCGGCGGCGACCAGCCGCTGTTCGCCGGCTCGGCGGCGCTGGTGGGCAACGGCGAAATCTACAACTACCGCGAACTGCGCCAGGAAATGCCCGGCGTGCGCTTCGCCACCGACAGCGACAACGAGCCGCCGCTGCACCTGTATCTGCGCGAGGGCGCGGGGTTTGCCCACCACCTGCGCGGCATGTACGCGCTCGCCACCCATGATCGCGCCGCCCGCACGGTGACGCTGGCGCGCGATCCGTTCGGCATCAAGCCGCTCTACACCGCCCAGACCGCCACCGGCCTGGCCTTCGCCTCGGAGCCGCGGGCGCTGCTGGAGGCCGGCATCGTGCCACGGGCGCTGCGGGATGCCGCCCGCGACGAGTTGCTGCAGATCCAGTTCACCACGGGCGCCGAAACCATTTTCCCGGGCATCCGCCGCGTGCTGCCCGGCGAGACGCTGGTGTGCGCCGATGGGCGGGTGCTGGAGCGCCACCGCATCGCCGCCCTGCCCGACGGCCCGCCTGAGGAGATCGACGAGGACGCGGCGATTGCCCGCCTCGACCGCGCGCTGGAGGAAAGCGTCGACCTGCACCAGCGCAGCGACGTGCCGTACGGCATGTTCCTGTCCGGCGGCATCGACAGCACCGCGGTGCTGACCATGATGGCGCGGCTG
>Ga0181529_10002962_pt1 | contig 19812 bp, 17 predicted proteins | sample PEATcosm2014_Bin_36_FD_119763 | JGI IMG/M metagenome (GOLD analysis project Ga0181529, IMG submission 119763) | Peatland microbial communities from MTU Mesocosm Facility, Houghton, MI, USA - PEATcosm2014_Bin10_30_metaG | ecosystem: Environmental > Terrestrial > Soil > Wetlands > Peat | place... | reverse complement strand
TACTTCTTGGTGGGGGCGATCACGTCCTTGGCGGCCTTGGCCACGCGGAACTTGACCACGGTCTTGGCCTTGATCTTGATGGCCGCGCCGGTCTGAGGGTTGCGGCCGATGCGGGCCTTGCGCTCCGCCTTTACCAGGCGGCCAATGCCGGGGATCACGAAGACGCCGTTCTTCTTGGTCTCCTTGATGGCCGTTTCAGCCAGCAGGTCCAGGAAGGCCGCCGATTGCTTGTTGGTCAGTTGCATCTTCTCGGCCAGGTGCCGCGTAAGGGCAGTCTTGGTCAGTCCTGTTGCCATGTGATGTTCTCCTTCTGGGCGAGCCCTTGGGCTTGCCGGTGGTGCCGGGTTTCCTTCGCGAGGCGCGTACCGCATGGAGGGAGTGCGACTGAGCAACGCTTGCACGAAACCCCTGTATTCATGCGGGTTCGGAGACCCCGTCGTTCGTTACAATGCGACTTTTGGGGGTTCAAAGTCAATGGGAAATCCTTGATTTCCACAATTTTCTTGGGATTTTGTGCCGAATTTGCCGATTTTCGTCCGATTTTGCCCAGATTTGCAGGTTTTCAGGCCATCCAACTGACCCGCGAACAGTGCAACCGGCCCTTTGCACCGTTCGCTCAATCAAGACCGAACAGCACCTTTTTCCTCGTTGACAGGGTCGCCGCAATCGGGGTATTGAGCGCGTCCACCACCGGCGCAGCCAGCTTGAAGTGCCGGATCAGCGTGGCGGCAAAGTCCGTCTCCAGAGCCTCTGCGGCCGCGAGCGTCGTGCTCAGCCCCCATTGCCGGCAGCGGATCAGGTCCAGCGCAGGATGCTCGCAGGGAAAACCCTTCGGCGGGCGGATCAGCGAGTTTCCTTCAAACTCCGTGAAAGTCTTCCGAATGGCTGCCGTCTGCAAGACCTTGCGGAATGCGGCGTGATTCTCCAGCAGCCAATGGCGAATGGCGGCCAACTGGTCCTTCTCCGGCATGTAGGCGCCGGCGGCGATCACCACCTCTTTGGCGCTGATGTGGAAGTAGTATCCGGCGCCCGAGGTCTTCTCCATCCCCTGGTGCGACCACCATGCCGCCACGTGCGTCTTGTAGGGCAGTTTGTTGTTGCTGAAGCGCGTGTCGCGATAAATGCGGAACAAACATTTCTCGGCGGGCCGCACAAAGTTGGGCGCAAAGGTGGTCATGGCGTCCGTTACCTTGCGGATAATGGCCAGCATCGGTTCTTTGAGTTCAGCCTCGAACGCAGCCTTGCGCGGCGTGAACCATTCGCGGTCGTTGTTGCGGGCCAGGCCGCGCAGGAACTTGAGACCTTCGGGACGAAGATAGGCGGGAGTAATCGGGTCTTTCACTTTGAGAACCATGACAAGAGGAGTTTATCGCATGACAATGTTGTCGCCATGATCCCCAAATGCTTCTTGCATCTCACGCCGAAGGCCGCTGGCCCCACCGCAGGTGGTTACCGGATCACCTTCAGCGCTCCGCGGAACAGCCCGTCGAAATCGGCTGCGACGGCCTTGTCTTTGGCGATGGCCTGTTCGATGGCCTTCTCCGCGGCGGGCCGCTGGTAGCCCAGGTTCACCAGAGCAGACAGCACATCGTCCACCGCCGCCCCTTGCACAGACGCACGCACGGGTGCAACGGCAAAGTCGTCGAGCTTGTCTTTGAGCTCCACCACCAGCCGCTCGGCCAGCTTTTTGCCCACCCCGGGAATCCGCGTCAATTGCGCGTGATCCTGTCCGCGAATCGCCTGCACAGTGCGCTCCGGGTTCAGTCCGCTGAGCATCTTGATGGCCAGCTTGGGCCCCACGCCGCTCACCGTGATCAGCCGCTCGAACAGGCGCTTCTCCTCGCGCTCCAGAAAGCCGAACAGCGCAATCTGGTCTTCGCTGACCTGCGTATGGATGTGCATCGCCGCCTCAGCGCCCACGGAAGGCAGCGCCGTGAAGGTCGGCACCGAGATCGTGACGTCATATCCCACGCCGGCCGCCTCGACAATGGCCTGGCCGGGCTCTTTATGGATAAGCTTTCCGCGCAGATGAGCGATCATGATGCCCCTATCTTAGTATCCCCAGCCTATTCATCACCGGCTTGAATGTCTCCAGCTCCCGATCGAGCTGCCCCTTTCGGATGCTCCCTGGTCAGAATCGTCTGGATTCGCGCTTTCCCCCGCCGCGCCGGAAACCCAATCCCCGGCACTGTGGCGTCCTTCTCCCCGCCCGTGCGTCCAAAGAACAGGCCAGGAATGGCTACGGTCCGGCCGCGCCGGATACAATAAGGTTCTACGCTGCGGCATGGGGCCGATTCGCATTCTTGGCGCGTCGGAGAGCCCGGGCGGCATCCGTTGCCCCCGCGCGGGGCGTGGGTCGAAACTTGAATTTTGGAGCAGGTGCACGTGAGAGGCATTGTCTGCCGCGGTCTGCGGCTTGAGTTAGTTGCAGGACTGGGTATCGCACTGGCGATGCCCGCGCTGGCAGTGGCCGCGGAGAGCTCGCAGGCCCTGGCCACGCAGACCACGCTGACCGCGGAAACTCGCGACCAGGGCGGACACACGAAGGCCAACCTGGTGGTGAACGTCACCGGCCAGGACGGCTCGCCCGCCACCGGCGCCGTCGCCATCAGCGATCACGGAAAGCCATTGGCCGGGGTCGCGCTCGACGCCGACGGCCAAGCAAAGGTTGCGCTCGACCTGGTTGGCGGCGATCACCTTCTGCGCGCGGTCTATGCCGGCGACAGCAGCCACCAGACATCGACTTCCCAGCCCGCCGCGGTGCACGCGCTCGACACCACCACACCGGACTTCCAGGTCTCGGTCGCACCGGTTGCGCCGTCTACGTTACCGCTCACCCTGACCCCCGGCAGTGCGGGAACCATCACCATTACAGTTACACCGTCAAACAACGGCAGCCTGAGCGCCCCGATGTTTGTGACGCTCTCCTGCTCCGGCCTTCCCGATCAGGCTTCGTGCGCCGCAACCCCTGAGAACGTTGAAATCCTCACCACTACCACCACCGCGCCCACCAGCACGATGGTGATTCAGACGCAGGCAGCCTCCTCGGCTTCGGTCTCGCCGGCCAACCGGCCCGGCAAAGGTTCCAACCCCATCGCCTGGGCGTTTCTGCTGCCCGGCGCTCTGGGCCTGGGCGGACTGGCCTGGGGTTCTCGCGGCCGTCCGTGGCTGAACCGGCTTTCCCTCGTAGCCCTGGTCGGGCTGGTCACTTTGTTGGGCACAACCGCCTGCAACCCGCGCTACAACTACGAGCACCACGGCCCGCCCACCAACCCCGCGACTCCGGCTGGAACCTACACGGTCACCGTCACCGGGCAGTCGAGCAACGGCATTTCCGCCCTGACGAACTCCACCACCTTCGTCCTGACAGTGAAGTAGAGGGCCACCGGCCTGGCCCGGTTGAAATCGCGAACAGAAGCAAAAAAAGGGCCTGCGATAAGCAGGTCCTTTTTGCTGCCCGATTACCGCTCGGCAAGCCATCCGGTCTGACGCAAAATTGATCCGGCCCCTAAATGCTGTCATGCCTTCCCACCCATTTCGCGATGAAGCCTGCGAAATGGATGGGGCACAGTACTTCTATTTCAGGGCCGGATCAATAGAACGGTGTGCAGCTCGAAAGCGAGCCGGAAGGCAGCAAAGAGGGCCGGAATGGCAAAGTCCATGTCCCAAAGATGAGGATTGAACTCAACTCCGCAAAAGCGCTGGGTACCCCATGTCTCAAAGCACTCGCTTCTGAGACATGGGAGATAGTTTCCACTGGATCACAGCCCCTAATCCCTAGTCCCTAACCCCTACCTTCACCGCACCACCGGCAGCCCGGCGAGCGCCATCGCAATCTCCTCAGCCGGATATTCGTAGTTCTCCAGCTTTCCAGCCTGGTAGTCGATGTAGGACTGCATGTCGAAGTGCCCATGCCCGCTCAGGACAAACAGAATTGTCCGCTCCTTGCCTTCTTCCTTGGCAACCAACGCCTCGCGAATGGCCGCGGCCACGGCGTGGTTGGCTTCCGGCGCGGGAATGATCCCTTCGGCGCGGGCAAACTGGATTCCCGCCGCAAAGGCGTCCAACTGCTGCACGGTGGTGGCTTCCGCCAGTCCCAGGTCGATCACGTGCGACACCAGCGGTCCCATGCCGTGATAGCGCAGCCCGCCCGCATGAATCCCGGGCGGAATGAACGAACTGCCCAGCGTGTGCATCTTCACCAGCGGAGTCAGGTGCCCGGTATCGCCAAAGTCGTAGGTGAAGCGGCCCTTGGTGAGGCTGGGGCAGGCAGCCGGCTCCACGGCGATCACGCGCGCCTGGCTCTGGCCCTTGATCTTGCGTCCCAGGTAGGGCATCGCCAGGCCGGCAAAGTTCGATCCGCCGCCGGCACAGCCGATGATCACGTCAGGATCGTCGCCGGCCAGCGCCATCTGCTCAATCGCTTCCAGGCCAATCACCGTCTGGTGCAGCAGCACGTGGTTCAACACGCTGCCCAGCGCGTATTTGGTGTTCGGGTCCTTGGCGGCTACTTCCACGGCCTCTGAAATGGCGATGCCAAGCGAGCCGTTGGTGTTCGGGTGCTCGGCCAGAATGGCGCGGCCCGACTCGGTCTCGTTGCTCGGGCTGGCGGTCACCGAGGCGCCAAACGCCTCCATCAGCGCGCGCCGATAGGGCTTCTGGTTATAACTGACCCGCACCATGTAGACCTTGCACTCCAAGCCGAAGAACGCGCAGGCCATGGAAAGTGCCGAGCCCCATTGGCCCGCGCCGGTCTCGGTCGACAGGCGCTTGGTGCCTTCAATCTTGTTGTAGTAGGCCTGCGGCACGGCCGTGTTCGGCTTGTGCGAGCCGGCCGGGCTTACGCCCTCATATTTGTAGTAGATCTTCGCCGGCGTATCCAGCGCCTTCTCAAGCCGTCGCGCTCGATAGAGCGGCGCAGGCCGCCACTGCGCGTACACCTGCCGCACCGGGTCGGGAATCTCGATCTCCCGCTCCTGGCTCACTTCCTGCATGATCAGCGCCGCTGGGAACAGCGGAGCCAGGTCGTCCGGACCGATGGGTTTCAGCGTTCCCGGGTGCAGCGCGGGCGCCAGGGGTTTGGGCAGGTCGGCCTGGATGTTGTACCACGCCTCGGGAATGCGGTCTTGCGGCAGGTTGTACTGGATGGTTTCCATGCCCAAAATTCTACCAGCGACGCCGCGGAAGCCTTGCGCGACTGCACTACCGCTGGCTGGCCTCGCCGGCTTGCACACGCCGGTTGAACTCTTCCGACTGTCCGCGCGGCACCGTCAGCGGCTTCCACCCGCTGTGATTCAAATGCTTGGCCAGCAGCACAATCTGCCCGCAATGGTAGGAATAATGCGCCACCTGGCGATTGATGGCCTGCATCACGGAATGCGCTTCGCCGCGAATGAATACCGTCCGCTTGAGGTCTTCGTCCGAGAGCGGCTCCAGGGCGCCGAACACCGCGTCCCATCCCGCCTCCCACGCCGCCATCAACTCCGCGCGGGTTGCCGGCGGGTCCACAAACTCAAGGTCGCGCCGCCGGTCCGGCTTCTCTCCGTCGCTGACCAGGAAATCCGTCCAGCGCGAACGCATGTTGCCGGTCAGGTGCTTCACCAGCACGGCGATGGAATTTGCCTCCTCGTCCAGCACCGCAAACAGTTGCTCATCGGTCAATTGCTCCATCGCTCGTTCCGCCAGCTTCTTGTAGTGGCGGAAGATGGCCAGCGAATCCTTGAGGTACGAATGGGTAAATTCCAGCGCCATGCGGCTACCCTCCTGCTGCGGCTCAAAAAACCGCATTCCTCAATCCACCAGTCTCAAACCGCGGTCGAGCGTGGCGTCTCTTCCTTCGCCACTTCCACCAGCACGGAATAGAACGTGGCCGCCGCGCCCAGGTCGGTAAGCCGCTCGCTGGTCAGTGCGTTCACGTTGGCCCCGTCGCGGTGCATCTTGGCCCAATCCATGCGCGCCGCCACCACGCCGGCGGGCACGCTGCCATTCACCAGCGCCGTCAGCGTGAGGGAGCCGCGATCGTTCCACACGCGGACCGGGTCGCCATCGGCAATGCAGCGAGCCTGGGCGTCGGTGGGATGCATCTCCAGTCGCTGGCTGGTCCGCGCCTCCATCTTGCGGTGGCCGTCCAGGTTGGCAAAGGTCGAGTTCATATAGTTGTCGGCCTTGCGGCTCAAAAACTCGAGCGGAAAGCGCTCCGCGGCCTCACCCCAGCGCGACTCCGTAGGAGGGATGAATGCGGGCAGCGGATCGAGCCCTTCGGCAGCCAGCGCTTCGGAATAAAACTCGACCTTCCCCGAGGGCGTCGGCAGTGTCCCCGTCGTGTAAGGCTGAAATGGCTCCGTCTCCGGGTTCCTGTGGAAGCTGAGCGGGATGTGTCCCTGCTCCTCCAAATCCTCGAAGGTGATGTGCTCCATGCCCACATTGGTCGAGTGCCCGTCCGCACCAATGCTCAGCGCCTGCCGGATCATCTGCTCCGGCGTATCGCGAAAGCAGTCTTCCTTGAAGCCCATCCGCTGCGCCAGTTGGCCGAAGAGCCAGACGTTCGACCGCGCCTCGCCCGGCGGCTCGATCGCTTGGTTCGAAAGCTGCACAAAGTAGTGCCCGTAAGCGCCTTGGATGTCGGTGTGCTCAAGGAAGGTGGTCGCAGGAAGAATGTAGTCGGCATAGTCGGTCGTGTCGGTGAAAAACAGCTCGTGAACCACGGTGAACAGGTCCGCCCTCTCCAGTCCGCGCCGCACGGCGTTCTGGTTCGGCGCAACGGCTCCAGGGTTCGAGTTATAAACAAACAGCGCATGAACTGCCGGGCCATTCTCTGGCCCAGTCTCCGCGTTTTCTGTTCCCTGTTCCCTGATCCCTGTTCCCTGCTTTTCGGTCCCTGATCCCTGTTCCAATCCCATTCCCAATTGCGACATATTCACTACCCGCGCCAGCCGCCCCAGGGGCGAGGCCAGCGCCAAGTCGGGCCGTTCCACAGCCTTCTTGTTCCACGGGAACGCGCCTGAGGTGGAAAGCTGCCCGCCTCCGCCGCGATGCTTCCACGCCCCGGTCAGCGCCGGCAGCATGGCGATGGCCCGCGCCGCCGTTCCGCCGTTCTCGCTCCGCTGCACGCCGTAGTTCATGCGGATCGCCGCCGGCCGCGTGGTTGCGTACTCGCGCGCCAACTGCTCAATCTCCGCCGCGGTCAGTCCCGTCCAGGCGGCCACGCGTTCCGGCGTGTACTCCCGCGCACGTTCGGCCAGCCGCACAATCCCGTGCGTCATTTCCGCAATGTAGGCGCGGTCTTCGAGGCCCTCGTCGAGAATCACGTGCATCATGCCCAGCGCCAGCGCCGCGTCCGTTCCCGGCCTGATCGCGATGTGCCAGTCGGCCAGTGCGGCCGTCCTCGTCCGGTAGGGATCGATCACGATGAGCCGTGCCCCGTTGCGCCGCGCCTGCTCGATCATCGGCCACAGGTGGATGTTGTTGCCATGGATGTTCGCGCCCCAAGCCAGCACCAGTTTGGCTAGCCGGAAATCCTCGGTGGGCGTGCCCAGCTTTTTGCCGTAGACCAGGTTCCAGGCCACCCCGCCCGCCTCGGAGCAAATGGTCCGGTCCAGTTGGCTTGCGCCCAGCCGATGAAAGAACCGCCGGTCCATTGACCCGTAGCCCAGCACGCCAATGGTTCCCGCATAGCTGTACGGCAAAATCGACTCTGGCCCGTACCGCTTCGCCGTCTCTTTCAGCCGCGCGGCAATGGCGTCCAGCGCCTCGTCCCAGCTCACCCGTTCAAAGGACTCGTGTTCGCGTCCCCGCACCAGCGGTCCCTTGGCGATTCCCGCCTTGCGCTTCAGCGGATAGAGAATCCGCTCGGGCGCGTACACGCGATCCAGGTATTTCGCTACCTTGCCGCACAGAAACCCCTGCGTCACCGGCTGCGTGGGGTCGCCCTGCACTTTCACGGCGCGGCCTTCCTCGTTCACCGTCACCAGCACGGCGCAGGAGTCCGGGCAGTCGTGCGAGCAGACCGTGTGGACAATGCGAAAAGGAGCGGTGGGGGAGCCCGCGGACATGGTGTCATTGTAAGCTGAACCCGGAGGAACGTGAATGAGAAGCTACTTGCTGGTTTTTGCCCTGATTTTTGCGGGATTGGTCGCCGCTCAGCCCGCGCCCGCGCAGGCTCCCGCAACCGACGAAGCAGCCATCCGCGCGGCCATCGCCACCCAGGCCGCCGCTTGGAACCGCGCCGACATCCCCGCCTTCATGCAGTTCTATGAAGACTCACCCGACACCACGTTCATCGGCGCCACTTTGCGAAAGGGATACGGCACCATCCTCGAGCGCTACACCAAGTCCTACAGCACCCCGGAACAGATGGGCGCGCTCACCTTCAACGATCTCGATATCCGCCTTCTCCGCGGCTCCTGCGGCACGGCCGAGTTTGCCGTAGTGACCGGCAAGTTTCACCTGGAACGCGCGGCCAAAGGAGAAGCCAAAAAGGACGACGGCATCTTTTCCCTCGTCTGGCGCAAGGGCCCGCAAGGCTGGAGAATTCTGCTCGACCATACAAGCTGAGAAGATCGGGACGAGCGGGCCTTGCTGAAGGCCGAAGATCCGCAAGCCCGCGGCCAAGGTTGCAACCAGCAAACCCCGCCGCCGCGTGCGGCTATCCTGCACCGCACCCAGAAAAAATTCGCCCATCTTTTTTGCCGCCGCATGAGGGAATCGCCGGCCTTCCGTCGCTATAGAGAGTGGCGGCCCTTCTAAACGAAGCCGCTTCAGTCCACTCCCAAAGGAAAATCACCATGCTTTTCGCAACTCCCCATGCGACCGCCGCCCGCGTTTCTGCGCGGTGCACCCGCTTCATCGCCCCAGCCCTGACCCTGTTGACGATTGCGCTTCCCCTGGCGAGCCGCGCCGCCGACAAGCCGTTTTTGCCCCCACCCGCGCCCACGGTTTCCACCGCACCCGGAAATGGCGACGTGAATCCCTACGGCACCGCCTTTGTTCCCTACCTGTCTTCGGACCGCGATGACCGTTCAGACCAGGACGACCGCCTGCCCAATTCAATCCTGCACCGGGGCGATCTGCTGGTGTCCAACTTCAACAACGTCCAGAACCTGCAAGGGACGGGCACGACCATCGTCCGCATCGACAAAAGCGGCCAGCAGTCTCTCTTCTACCAGAGCGCCACAAACTACGCAGGGCTCTCAGCCGCGCTCGGCGTTCTGAACAATGGCATCGTCCTGGTTGGCAATTTGCAAACTGCCGATGGCACACCGGCCACCGCTCAACCCGGCGCGCTGCAGATCATCAGCCCCTCGGGCACCCTGCTGGGTGTCATTGCCGACCCGGCCCTCATTAACGGACCCTGGGGCCTGGCGGTCAGCGAGCACGAGAACCATGTCGACGTGTTCGTCTCCAACGTGCTCAATGGCACCATTACGCGCCTCACCTTCCGCCGCATAGGTGAATGGGGCATTCAGCTGGATCACTCCACCGTGATTGCTACCGGCCTGAACCACCGCTCCGATCCGGCCGCTCTCGAACTCGGGCCCTCGGGACTGCTCTACGATCCCGCGAACGACATTCTGCTCTTCGCGTCCTCCTTCGACAACGCGATCTACGCGATTCAGAATGCCTCGACCGTGGGCGCGGACCAGGCGACGCCCATCCTCTTCGTTCAGGACAACGTTCATCTGCATGGCCCGCTCGACCTGGCGTTTGCCCACAACGGACATCTGCTGGTGGCCAACAGCGACGGAAGCAATGTGGATCCCAATCAGCCCAGCGAGATCGTGGAATATGCACCCGACAGCACGTTCGTAACCCAGTTCTCCGTTGACCCCAACAACGGCGGGGCCTTCGGCATCGCGACGCAGCAGATCGGGGCCTTCACGCGCTTCTCCGCGGTCGACGACAACACTGTAACCGTGACCACTTACACCAAGCTCGACCGGTAGGTGACTTCAGTTACAAAACCCGCCGGCGAGCTCCCATGCCTCTGACCGCGGGTTGTTGAACCAATCCGGGCGCCCACCCTTGCGGCGTATCTGTTGTGCCGCAAGGGTGGGATGCCAGACATGACTCCTGTACACTGGTTCCGTTATGAGTTGCCTCTTTTGCAAGATCATTGAAGGAAGCATTCCCTCCGCCGCCGTCTACCAGGACGAGCTTTGCTACGCCTTCGCGGACATCCATCCGCAGGCGCCGGTGCATGTGCTTTTGGCGCCGCGCCGGCACATCGTCTCGCTGGCCGACGCCAACCAGGACGACCGCGCCTTGCTCGGCCACCTGATCTGGGCCTCCAGTGAGATCGCACGCGCCAAAGGGCTGCCCAAAGGCTACCGCCTGGTGATCAATACCGGCGAGGACGGCGGCCAAACGGTAGATCATCTGCACGTTCATCTGCTCGGCGGCCGCCCGCTCACATGGCCTCCGGGATAGTTCGTTTTCGATTCAGTTGCCTGCAACCAGAACCGTGCCCCGCCCTTTGTGCGTCTTTTGCACAAAGGGTGGGAAACAACAAAGGTCCGCGTCGACAATGAAAAATTAAGACTGCCGGGTTCTCTCCTCAACAAAGAAAGGGCGCTTCCCTCCGCGGGAAGCGCCCTTTTGTCATGAAGTCCAAGTCGCCCTAAACAGGCTGCTGGGCGTACTCTTCTTCCTCTTCCACGCCGTAGCGGCGCAGCAGGTTGGGCAAGCTTTGTGAAAAAGCCGACCGCGGCATCACCGTGTCGCACCCCGCATCGATCGCCTTGGTCCTCAGCTCGCCCTGCAGGTGGTTGAGGAAGCCGATGATCGACGTGGCTTTTTTGAGCTTCGTCTTGAGCTTGGGGATCAACGAGATGGGTTTGGCGCTTACGTTGTTCAGGTCAAAGACCACCAGCTTGGGCCGCTCGGCCTCCGGCAGGTCAGTCAGCTTGGCCACCGACTCCTTGTCGCCCTTCACAAACTCCACCTTCACGCCCAGTTTGCGCGCCGTCTCCTGGATCTTGGCCAGGAAGAACAGATCCTCGATGAAGCAGAAGATGCGGGTGGGCGCGTCTTCGCGGATGGCAACCGTGGGCTCTGGCTGGAAAGTGTCAGGGTAGTAACCGTTGTGCCCGTTGTTGCTGGTCAGCTGGATGGTCGAAGGCGGACCGTCGGCTACGTTGCCGTTCACCGTGCGGTAGCTGTGGTCCATGGGACCCACAAACTCCCTGGGACCCTTCTGCCGGGCTTTGCGTTTGTTCTGCGGCGGGCCGGAGATGCTGTTGCCGGGTTGCGGCGCCGAGGCCGACCCCTTTTGGAAGAATTTCTTCTTCCGGGGCTGGTTCTGGTGCCCGCCCTGGTGCCCGTTCGGGTGAGAGGGAACCTGCCTTTGCTGCATAGGTGGGGGTGGGGGCTGGGGCTGGGGCTGAGGCTGCGCTTGAGCTTGAGCCTGCGGCTGTTGCGCCGGGACCGCGCCTGTCTGGCTGGTTTTGTTCTTGCGGCGGCGCCGGCGGCGCCGATGCCCCTGCGACTGCCCCGGACCATTGGCCGGGACTGACCCCAATTCGGACTGGGGCTGCGTTATTTCTGTCGTCATGCTTGAGCTTCCTGATGCGTTGCTTTTTGTTGCATTGGGTTTCTTGATTCAGCCATTCCTGCGGAGTGCCGAGCTTCCCTTGCCCGCCGCCCCATATCCGATCGCAAAACGCGACGGAAAGCGGCGAAAATCATCGCAGGATATCTTGCAAACTACCGCGGAGACGGACTCCACACACACAATTTGCCATGATTCCCAGGGGCCCTGAGCATTTTCACAGTTCGCGGCTCGATCCGGCATTCTCTCAAAAACCGTCGCTCCAATTGGCCGCGCGCCGGCTCAGCCTCTGTGGCCTTGCATAGTGACCTCTGTGAAATGCTGTTGCCGCCCCGCGCGCAGGAGTCCCAAAAATACACTCCATCCGGTTGTCAGGATCGTAACGGTGCGGCCAGTGCCTTTCTCAGGTGATGCGCTTCCTATGGGAGCTTTCGCCGTTTGCAGGCTGCTATGAAAAGAACTGCCCGACGAAGATTCCTTGCTCGGCGGCGAGCTTGCTCTTCCCGTTTCGGGTGGCTCGCGTCAGCCGCTTGATAGGCAAGTCTGATAGTACAGTGAAGTCCTGCGTCTGGCAAGCGGGATCTGTGACGCGCTGCACTCGGCGCCGGGCAGCGCAGTTCCGTTCCGGGAAATCAGGATCAGACCAGATCCGGCCCGAGCCAAGTCCAACGCACGCCCAAACGCAAGAAACGCCACTCCCATCGGAGTGGCGTTTCGCTGTCCTGCGCTGGTCACTGGCCTCCCAAGCGTTGTGTGGACGGTGGTTTTTCCACCGTACCTACTGCAGACTCCCCCGGCCGGTTTGTCCCTTTTGAGGGCCGCTTCGTTGGCGGTTGCTCTTGCCGGGCGTCTGCTGTTCTTTGGGCTGTCAGGATCTTTCCAGCAGCCGGTACATCACTGGCACCCTCCTAATAGCAATCGGAGGGCCGTTTGTCGATTCCTGTCATTTCAACAGCTTACGCATCTTGCAGTGCGGTAAATGTCTGGAATCTGGAAGGGAAATTGCCGAAAAACTTCTAAAAACCATAGAAGCCCTTTATGCCTGGCATTGCGGGCAGTAGTGTGTGCCTCGTCCTGCCACGACAATCCGCCGAATCGGCGTCTGGCAGCGCAGGCAGGGAAGACCCGTCCGCATATAGACGCAGTGCTCCAGTTGGAAGAATCCTGGCATTCCGTTCGCATCCACATAGTCTGAAACCGAGGAACCGCCCAGGCGGATGGCGTGTTCGAGAACTTCGCGCAGGGCCAGCCGCAGCCGTTCGAGCTCCGCCCTGGTCAGCCGGCACGATCTTTTGCGCGGCCGGATGCCGGCCCGGAACAGGCTCTCGTCTGCATAGATGTTGCCCACCCCGGCCAGCAGGCTCTGGTTGAGCAGAGCCGCCTTGATGGCCAGCCGCCGCCCGTGGAACAGCGCGGCAAATGCCTCCGGCTCGATAGTCAGCGGCTCGGCGCCAGGCGCGCTGAAGCCGGCGCCGCGGCCCAGGTCGCGGAACTCCAGCCGCCCGAACCGTCGCGGGTCCACAAAGCGCAGCTCCCGGCCGCTCAAGAGACTCAGCCGCGCGTGCGTGTGCGCCGCAACCGGAGCGTCCGGCGTCGTGACCAGCAATCGCCCGGTCATTCCAAGATGCACAATCCATTGGGCTTCTGGAGAGCTATCCCGGCCGGAAGCGGGCTTGGCACGCCCGGCTGCCGTGTCCTCCGCCGCGCTCAATTCGCACACGATGTGCTTTCCGGTGCGATGAACCGCCAGAATCCTGCGTCCCTCAAGGCCCTTGGCCTGGCGAGCCGGCGTGGTTTTGAAGGGCTGCGGGTGAGAGCTGAACCAGGCCTGGACGATGCGGTCGCCACCTACCCGCTCGTTCACCCCGTGGGCGATGGTTTCCACCTCAGGCAGTTCCGGCATGAGCCAATTGTAGAGGATTCCTTGTCCCACACCGGCCCCGGCTTCTGCCCGCGGGAACTAGCGGTAATCTTCCGACAGCATGTCGTCTTCCCCGCCTTCGCGCACCCGTCGGCCGCCCCACTTCTCCAAATAGACCAGGCCCAGACCGAGGCCGATCACGAAGACACCCACGGAACCGTACTCAAGCAGCGAAAGTCTCCGGTCCTCTTCGATGGTCTGGTACACGACCGTGCCGTGGATATTGCGCGGAGTCATGCGCAATTCCGCCGGAGTGGGCAATTTGGGCAACGTGTCCAGATAGTGTGTGGAAATGGTGGCAGAGATGAGCAGGCCCGCCAAACCGGGCAGCAGAAACAGGAGAGCGACAAATCGGAGCATTGCCAACTGCGCGACCTTCATGCGGTCAACCTCCGTGTGAACGGCTGAAAGACAGTTCCCCGGCATCCCGAAGGGACACCCCCACACGCTGCTGCGCGAGGCACTTCCCTGAAGAAAACGTTCCAACGGGGAATCAGCGGTGCGGGACAAGGCGAACTCTGGAAGCGGTCCAGGGACCGTCCTTCCGCTTCAGCGGGCGACGGGGCTCTTTTGGGCAGAGCGAGGAACGAAAAGCCTACAGGTATCTACACGAAGTATAACGACGCGACCACGGCTAAAACCCACATTGGACGCAAGTTTGCAGCCGTCGAGGTAACTTCTAGACCGCGCGCAGGTCATGAACTCCGGGGTTACCCGGCGCGTCCCACCCTCATTGCTTGTGCTCGTCCGAGTCGCGAATCCGGCTGGCCTCAAAACTCACGATCTTCCATGCGCCTCGCTCATCCCGCACGTAGACACGGGTATAGCGGTAGCTGCCGGAAAAGTCTCCCTCGGCAGTGGTGCCGCTGACTTCGGCCCGCGAGGTGACCAGCGCCGTCGTTCCGTAGAAGCGCACCTTGCGGTCAGAGATTTCGAGGGTCGTGAAGTGGACCTTTCCGGCGCGCAGGCTGGCCAACGTCTGCTCTTTGGATTGCAAGGTACCGGTGGGGGTAATGGCCATGTAGTCGTCGGCCAGGAGTGAATCCATGGCGGCCGTGTTCGACTTCAGCACGGCGTTCCGCCACACCTCTTCCAGTTGGTCGATTTCGTGGCGGTTCTCGTGCCTCTGCGCTCGGGGCGTCCCGCCATAGAGCGGTGCGGCACATGCCACCCACACCAGTGTGGCGAACACTGGCGCGAGCAACAAAGCGATCGCTGCCTGGCGATGGATGCGCATGGAGATGTCTTTCGTGGCTCCCGGCATAAACGTAACGGATGGTAGCCCCACGAAGGCTGGCCGGTCAATGCAGAACAGCACACTGAGCGTTACGTGTCGAACAATTCTTTTCTGCGTCTATTCGCCCAGTTTCCCGCAGAAAACCATGCGCATTGGACGACCCTGAAAATTAAACGAGAGCGACCAGGTTTTCCACGCTGCGCTCCCGCATTCTCTGGTATAGCCCGCCCACTGCATGGCGCTTGAAGTGATCCGACTCGCGGTGTTCCGCCAGCGCCTTGGAGTCGCGATATTGCTCATAAATAAGCACAGTATCCGGGTCGCCCTCCATCTGATGTGGAATATAGCTGGTGCATCCCGGCTCCTGACGCGAGGCGGTGGCCAGCAGGCGCAGGGACTCTGCGATATCGGCGCGATCTTCCGAGGCAAACCTAAGCCGTACCAAAAAACTGATCATGAAGCGACATCCTTTTTCGCCTGCAGAACAAGCGCAGGACGTTCCTCAAGTTTACCTGTGAAGTCCCTCAAGCGCCGCGGCAAACTCCGGCAGCAGCATGGTCTGGTCCCGATCCGGGCCAGTCGAGACCATCCCGATTTTGGCGCCGCTTTCCCGCTCCTGGAAGCGCAGGTACTCCTGCGCCGCTTCGGGCAGCTTGTCGAACTCCGTAATGCCCTCGGTCGAACTCTGCCAGCCCTTCAGCTTGGTATAGACCGGCTTGATCCGCTCCAGGCCCTGCACGTCGGCGGGAATCTCGTCGGTGACTTTGCCGCCGATCTCGTAGCCCACGCAGATAGGTATATCGGCCAACTCGTCCAGCACGTCCAGCTTGGTCACTACCAGCCACTCGGCTCCATTTACCTGGTTGGAGTAGCGCAGCAGGGGAATGTCGAGCCAGCCACAGCGGCGTGGCCTGCCGGTCACAGCTCCATATTCGTTGCCGCGCGCCCGCAGGTGATCGCCCACCGCCTCGTGAATTTCAGTCGGGAACGGTCCCTCGCCCACGCGCGTCACGTAAGCCTTGGTTACGGAGATCACCGTGCCGATAGCCGTCGGGCCCACGCCGGTTCCCGTGGCCGCGCCGCCCGCCGTCGCCGACGAGGAGGTCACAAACGGGTAGGTCCCATGGTCGATGTCCAGCATGGTTCCCTGCGCGCCCTCGAACATCACGCTGCCGCCTTCGGCCAGGATCTTGTTCAACATGCGTCCAGTGTCGGTTACAAACGGGCGCACCTGCTCGGCCGCCGCGGCATATTCGTCGTACATCTTCGCCGGGTCCAGCGGATCGGTCCCAAACAGCGCATGAGCGATGGCGTTCTTCTCGCCACAAGCCGCCTCAATGTGCGTCTTCAATAGGTCCGGCCTCAGCAGGTCCACCACGCGCAGGCCGCTGCGCGCCATCTTGTCCTCATAGGCTGGTCCGATGCCCCGGCTGGTGGTGCCGATCTTCTTGCGTCCCGGCGCGCTTTCGGCGGCCAGTTCGATCATGCGGTGGTAGGGCAGAATCACCTGCGCGCGATTGGAGACGAAAAGCTGGTCGTCTACAGCCACTCCGAGGTCGCGCAGTTTGGCCACTTCTTTCAGGAAGGCGATCGGATCGAGCACCACGCCGTTGCCGATGATGCCGCGGCAACCCGGCCGCAGCACTCCACAGGGAATCAGTTGCAGCACGAACTTGTGCTTGCCGATGACGACCGTGTGCCCGGCATTGTGCCCGCCGGCGTAGCGCGCCACGGCGGTAAACCGCTCGCTCAGCACGTCCACGATCTTGCCCTTGCCCTCGTCGCCCCACTGGGCGCCCAGCACTACCGCCGTCTTTGCTCGCATGTCAGTCCGCTTCCCTGATGATTGATTTTCCAGAAGAGAGAGCCCGGCCTCGGCGGTTCCTTTTTTGCAGGGGTACGCCCAACTTCCCGAGCCGCAAAACGAAGGCGCAGACTCACCGGCCTGCACCAATTTCGATGATAAACCCTACCTCCATTTGCAGCGCGGGGCGCACGGAGAGCAATTGCAAGAACACGATTCCTGGTCGCATAAAGGCTCCACTGCGGCGGCGCGCGAAAACGAGGTTGGAACGGTTTCGCTAGGTTCCGCTGCGCTTCACCCGTGGGCTGTTTTCGTGCCGTCCCTACGGAACGATTGCTGTCGATCCTCGGTTTCGCTGGCGGGGGAAATCAATTGGAGCAACAGGAGGATTTCCTGGAATTGCCCTGGGCGCCGAGGTCTGGTATGTACACGCAGTTGAGCGAAACGATAAACTGGGCGGTTCGCCCGAAGTAGAGCAAAACCAGGGATACTGTGTCCTGTTCAGTTCCGTTCGAGGTCGCTGCTCCCTTCACCCCACGGACGAAGAGCTGTCCGTGAGGGCCCCGACCCTGCTGGTCGGACCGACTTGAGTGATGTCGCCCGGGATACATCGTCCCTGGTTTTGCCGTAGCCGCCCGCGCATGTTGCGATGCGGCGAGAACTCCTAATCCATTTCAAATCGCCGAGGCTATGGAATGAAGCGTCTGCCTATTTGCTTGTCTGCTTGCGTCAATGTAGGGTTTGCCCGCAGGATTGTTTTTGCGGCCGGCGCAGCCGCGCTTCTGGCCGTTTCTGCGGCCTGGGCTGCGCCTGCGTCTGCGCCCATCGTGCTCACCGGCGCCGATCGCCGTCCGGCCACGTCACTCGATGGCGATTGGGCCTCGATCGTCGATCCTTACTTCTCCGGCCTGTTCAGCTTTCATCACCAGGAGAAGACGAACGGCTGGTTCCTCAACCAGAAGGCGAAACCGGGCGATACGTTCCCAATAGAGTATGACTTCTCAAAGGCACCCGCGTTGAAGGTGCCCGCCGACTGGAACACGCAGCGCGAGTCGCTCTTCTACTATGAGGGACCTATCTGGTACGAGCGCGATTTCACTTACCAACCCAAAGAGCATACGCGCACGTTTCTGCATGTGGGCGCGGCGAACTACCGGTCGTGGTTCTGGGTGAACGGGCAAAAGGTCTGCGAGCACGAGGGCGGTTACACCAGCTTCAATTGCGATGTGACGGCGGCGATTCATGCGGGCAATAACTTCGTGGTGGCGGCTGTGGATAACACGCGCCACGAAGACAACGTTCCCACGCTCGAAACCGACTGGTGGAACTATGGCGGACTTACGCGCTCCGTCTCGCTTATTGACGTTCCAGAGGAATTCATCGATCAGTACGACGTGCATCTGAGCCGCGGAGAGGGCTCCGTCATTGAGGGTTGGGTGCAGGTGGAAGGAAGCCAGCCGGGCGCAAAGGTCGAGATCGAGATTCCCGAGTTAGGTGCGAAAGCCACGGCGGCGGTGGGCGGGGACGGACGCGCGGTGATTTATCTGAAAGCGACCGGCCTGGAGCGCTGGTCGCCAGAGGCGCCGAAGCTCTACAACGTGATCTTGCGCGCGGGACAGGACGCAGTCAAAGAAGAAATCGGCTTCCGTACCGTGGAGACGCGCGGGACCGAGATCCTTCTCAACGGCAAGCCGATCTTCCTGCGCGGCATTTCCATTCATGCCGAGGCGCCCTATCGCACCGGCCGCGCCAACACCGACAAGGACGCGGAGACGCTGCTGGGCTGGGCCAAAGAACTCGGCTGCAATTTTGTCCGCCTGGCGCACCATCCTCACGATGAAACAATGCTGCGCGCCGCGGACCGCATGGGGCTGCTGGTGTGGTCGGAGAATCCAGTCTATTGGGCACTCGAATTCGACAACCCGAAGGTGCTGGCCAAGGCCGAGCAGCAGTTGGACGAGGAGATCGGGACCTCGCGCAATCACGCATCCATCATTCTCTGGTCGATGGCCAACGAAACGCCCAACAACGAAGCGCGCACGCAGTTTATTGAAACCCTCGCCGCCCGCGCGCGCTCTCTCGATTCCACGCGCCTGATCACCGCGGCGCTTCTGGTGAGAGCCGATGGGCACACCAAGATTGTGGACGACGCGCTGGGCAAGGCGCTCGATGTGATCGGCGTGAACGAGTATATCGGTTGGTACGAGCAGCACCCGGAAACAGCAGACAGTACAGAGTGGCGCATCGACTACCAGAAGCCGCTGATCGTGAGCGAGTTTGGCGGCGGCGCCAAGGCCGGCTTGCATGGGGGAGAGAACGACCGCTGGACTGAAGAGTACCAGGCGAATATCTACCGCCATCAATTCGGCATGCTCAACCGGATTCCGCAACTTAGAGGCATGAGTCCGTGGGTCCTGATGGATTTTCGCTCGCCAAACAGGCCTTTGGTGGGCATTCAGGATGAGTTCAACCGCAAGGGACTTATCTCTGACCAGGGCCAGAGGAAGCAGGCATTCTTTATTCTGCAGAAAGCCTACAAGGAGCAAACCGTCGGTAAGCCGGAGTGAGATACTTTCGACCGCACGAAGGTAAGATGGCAGTTTTCCGGGCGAACTGTGCAAAAGTGGATGAGTGAGCTAAGATTGGCTTATGGCTACTGACTCTATTCTTGCCCAAATCGATGCGGAGATTGCAAAACTTACGCAGGTTCGCTCCCTGCTTGCCAACACCGGCAAAGTTTCCGCCAAGCTAACTGAGCGCATAACCAAGAAGGCAGCGGTGCCGGCAGGAGTGAAGGCAAAGGCGAAGAAGCGTCATGTGCTGAGCCCCGAGGCGCGCAAGCGGATTGCCGATGCACAGAAGAAGCGTTGGGCCGCGCAGAAAGCCAGCAAAGCCTAAGGCAAGTCTGGGGTACATGCTTTCCTGTTTCATCCCGCGTGCACGTCGGCGTGCCTGGCCGCCTTTTGTACCCGGTAACTAGAAAGCTCTGCTGCTTTGTGGCGGAAGCCGTCACTCTTATCGGGACGGCGACGAAGTGTCGTCGTCCCCTTTGAGCTTTGTTCCGCCTCGGCCAGCCGACGCGGAAGCGGCGAGTTACTCACAAAAATGTGAGTTATCGAGGCGAAAGGCAAGCGAGCTACGCGGCCTTTGCTCAGGAACCCCGTCTGCAATAAAGCTCATGCCCAGTAGTGTCCGGCTAAAATCGGGTTGATCGTTGTAACCGACACATATTGCACGCGATAGGCTGTGACTCTCATTTTTCGATTTGAAATTGACGGCAGCAGAACAGGGACCAGCGCTGGGTG
>Ga0181529_10002959_pt1 | contig 19820 bp, 15 predicted proteins | sample PEATcosm2014_Bin_36_FD_119763 | JGI IMG/M metagenome (GOLD analysis project Ga0181529, IMG submission 119763) | Peatland microbial communities from MTU Mesocosm Facility, Houghton, MI, USA - PEATcosm2014_Bin10_30_metaG | ecosystem: Environmental > Terrestrial > Soil > Wetlands > Peat | place... | reverse complement strand
TTTAAGGAGCTGTCGCACGGCGACGCCTTTGTGTGGGCCTGGTCCGCGGTCCCCATCCGGATTGTCCATGGCCATCACTGGATCACGCTGTTGACGTCGATGTTTATGCACGGAAGCTGGATGCACATCATCGGCAACATGATTTATTTGTGGGCCTTTGGGCGGGCGATCGAAGACGCGATGGGTTCGGTCCGGTTCCTCGTCTTCTATCTGGCGGGCGGCATCGTCGCCATGATGGCGCAGATCCTCGGCGACCCGTTTTCTCGCATTCCGAGCCTCGGCGCCAGCGGTGCGATTGCCGCGGTGATGGGCGCGTTCATTATTACGTTTCCACATGACCGGATTCGAACGCTCTTGTTCTTTTTTATCTTTTATATACGGATTGCGTTTATTCCGGCGGCGTTGCTGATCGGCTTCTGGTTTCTGATGCAGGTGTTGAATGTGGGCGCGGTGGCCTCTGTGAGGACAGGCGGCGTTGCCTACCTCGCGCACGTCGGCGGCTTTCTTTTCGGGGTAGTCACGGCGCGGCTTTTCGTGAATCCAAATCGGATTGTCTTTCGGCCCAGCCCGAGCCTTTAGAGCCCAAGCCTTTAGAATTGCTGCGTCTTTTTCTGCTGAGGGAATCCATGTCCAGAAAGTTTCTTTGCCTGCTCGTTCTTGTTGCGTCTCTGCCTGTTCTATCGCTCGCCCAGTCCGTCGGCGATATGGTGTTCGAGCGCAATGTCACGATGAAGACGCGTGACGGCGTCACGCTTAAAGCCGACATCTATCGGCCTGCCGGTGAGGGAACGTTCCCGGTGCTGCTGCAGCGCACGCCTTACAACAAGGACAACGCTGCCGACTTCGGGCGCAAGGCTGTGGCGCGTGGGTTCATGGTGGTGGTGCAGGATGTGCGCGGCCGCTACAACTCCGAAGGCGAGTGGTACACCTTCAAACACGAGATGGACGACGGCTACGACACGGTGGAGTGGGCCGCGGCGCTGCCGCACTCGAATGGCAAGGTCGGCATGTTCGGCGGATCGTATGTGGGCGCAACGCAGATGCTCGCTGCCATCAGCCATCCGCCGCATCTGGCGGGAATTTGTCCTGTAGTGACGGCGTCGAATTATCACGAGAACTGGACCTACCAGGGCGGCGCTTTCGAGCAGTGGTTCGACGAATCGTGGACTTCGGGCCTGGCGCAGGACACTTTCAACCGCTTGATCCGCGACGACTCAAACGCGGTGTTGGGGGATCGAGTTTTACCTTTGACGGGTTTTCCGGTCTTCAATCTCAAGCCGGTTGCCAGCGGCTCGCAGATGACAAACGAACTCGCGCCTTATTTCCTCGATTGGCTCGCGCACCCCACTTACGATAGCTACTGGAAGCAATGGTCGATTGAAGAAAACTACGAGAAGATTCAGGTCCCTGCGCTGACGATTGCCGCGTGGTACGACATTTTTCAGGGTGGTTCGCTGCGGAATTATGTGGGACTGCGCGACCACGCGGGGAGCGATGCCGCGCGCAGCACGCAAAGGCTGCTTGTCATCATCGGTGGTCATGCCGGCAGTGGCCGCAAGATTGGCGATGTCGATTTCGGTGAAGCTGCGCCGTTCGACGAGAACGCCGTCACGCTCGACTGGTATGACTATCTGTTCCTGGGCAAGCAGAACCAGTTCGCTTCCTCCAAACCTGTGCGCATTTTTGTGATGGGCAAGAACGAGTGGCGCGATGAGCCGGCTTGGCCGTTGGCGCGCGCGAGGCAGACCAGCTATTTTCTGCATTCCGCCGGAAAAGCAAACGGTGCCTCGGGCGATGGGACGCTTTCGACTGTAACTCCGCAAAAAGACGATGCCGATAATTTCACTTACGATCCGGCCAATCCTGTGCCGACTGTCGGCGGGCCGCTGTGCTGCGATTCGGCTCATCTGGCTCCCGGTCCGCGCGACCAGAAGGACGTTGAATCGAGGGCCGATGTGCTTGTCTATTCCACGCCGCCGCTCGATCAGGATCTCGAAGTCACTGGCCCAGTCATGCTCGATCTCTTCGCGAAATCCTCAGCCATCGATACGGACTTCACTGCCAAGCTGGTCGATGTGGGTCCGAATGGATTCGCGCAAAACCTGACGGAGGGGATTCTGCGCGCACGCTTCCGCGAATCCACGTTGGGAGAACCGAAACCGATTACGCCGGGCCAAGTCTATGAGTACAGGATCGATGTCTGGTCCACGAGCAACGTGTTTCTGAAGGGACACCGCATTCGGCTTGAAGTCTCCAGCAGCAACTTTCCGCGTTTCGATCGGAATTTGAACACGGGGAAAAACGCCGGCGATAGTTCTAACTTCGTGAAGGCTACGAATACCGTGCTGCATGACAGCGAGCATCCCAGTGCGCTGGTTTTGCCCGTGGTGCCACAGTAAAAGCCGAATGTCGAAGACTTTCAGAGTCGGCGGCCAGATCTCTGAATGCGTAAATTTTGTCTTTCGAGAGTCGCGGTATCCCAGGTCTCAAAAGCGAGACCCTTCGACTGCGCTCAGGGCAGGCTCTGGGGCACCCATTTTCGTCGGTAAAGCGATCAATGGCCCTGCCGATCGACTAACTGGCCAACTCGCCCACCGGCGAACTGGCTGATTCGCTGACTTCCGCTCGGCTTGCGAGCAATTCCTTCGCGGCCTGCCTTCCCAGCCGTATGCAATCGGGAATACCGATGCCGTCATAGGCGTTTCCTGCCAGCCACAAATCCTCGAGCTCTGCGACGCGCGCCTGAATTCTCTCAATCCGCTCCTGGTGCCCGACGGCATATTGCGCCATGGCCCGCCGCCAGCGCGAAACCCGCGTGTGTTCGGGCATTGCGTCGCGATCAATGATTCTTTCTCCAAGAATTGAAGTCAACTCGCGCCGCACCGCCGCCACCAGCGTAGCGTCGCTTTCGGCCATCAGCGCTTCGTTTTTCATGCCGCCGAGAAACGCACGCAGGACCACCTTTCCTGTCGGGGTGCGGCCCAGGAATTTGCGGTGCACAAAGGTGCAGGCCAGCATGGCTCGGCCTTCGCTTGCAGGGACCAGGAATCCAAATCCATCCGGCAAGTCTCCAAGCTGCGACTCGTCATAAAGCAGGTTCACCGTGATCGACGACGAGTAGGGGATTCCTGCAAGTTCCTCGCCAAGCGCAGGGTCGACGCCGCTCAACAGTGCGCTCGCGGCCCACGCCGGCGACGCCAGAATCACAGCATCATACGATTCTTGCGATCCGCGCGAGGTCACCCTCCACCCGCTCTGCGTCTTTTCGAGGGCCGTGACGGGTGTGGATCGCCGCACCCAACCTGGCTCCAGGCGCGCTTCCACGGCATCCACCAACTGCTGCATCCCACCACGCAGCGTGGTGAAGACGCCGCGCGGCCTGCGCCTGCCGTTGTCTGGAACGGGAGTGGAACCGGGTGCGCCAGAAGCTGCCTTCTTCTGCGCCTCGGCGCGGGCGCGCATCTGCCGGTGCGCTGCGAGCATGCCTCGCGTGAGGGAACCGTACTCCGTCTCCATCTCGACCAGGCGCGGCAGCACGGTTCGAGCGCTCAACTGCGTCGCATCGCCGCCAAAAATTCCTGACAAGAGCGGGTCGGCGAGCCGCTCCACTGCTTCGGCGCCAAAATGCCTCTCCACCAGCGCGGCTACCGATTCGTCCTGGCCGCGTGGCCGCGGAGGATGCAGCAACTCCAGCCCCATCCGGATCTTTGTGGAGAGGCTGAAGAGCCGCGTCATTGCCGTCGGAATCAGCTTGGTTGGCACCAGAAACATCAGCCCGTCGGGCAGCGGTACCAGCCGGTTCCGCACCACCACATACGTCTTCCGTTCCGCGTCATTCGAAGGCGTCAGCTGATCCGCCAGACCCAGCTCGCGGCATAACTCTGCAGCGGCAATCTTCTCGCTCAAAAATGAGTCTGGACCGTACTCCAGCACCGCGCCATTCACAATCTCCGACGACAGCGTTCCGCCCAGGCGCGCCTGCGCTTCGTACAGCGTGTACTCGGTGTCCACGCCGGCTGCGCGCGCCTTCTCGAGTTCATAGGCAGCTGCCAGACCTGCAACGCCGCCGCCAATGATCGCTGTCCGCATCGTCACCGCACCTATCGAGATCGAACTTGCACTACTCTCTGCCGAAAACATACCCAGCCGTCCCGTGGAATTGCAGGTGCGGCTCTTTTTAGATTCAACCCGCGTTGGCCGGTTGCGAGTGATTTGAGTCACTCACGATGCTTATACCATCTTCTCGCGCATCGCACCCAGCCGACGAGAAACCGTGGTTCCGTCTCTGGCTGGCTAAACTACTCCGTATCGCGCATCAGTGCAAAAGAAAAAAGCAGACGAGCCGCACTTCTGCGCGTGTGCTCGCCTGCTCATGGGACGCGAAATTTTCGATGCACCAACACTTCGCAGTGTATTTCTACAACGTCACCAACGTCCCGGCAAACGCCTTCGGGTGCGAGATGTTGTGTTCCTCATCCACTAGAGGCGACCAGTTCTTCGGCTGATAAATGCAGCAGGGTTCCTGTGCCAGCGGATCGCCGGTCAGCGCGTAGGCACGCGCCCGCGAACCGCCGCAGATTTCCTTGTATTCACATGCTCCGCATTTGCCCTGCAGGCGGCTGGTGTTGCGCAGAGCTTTGAAAATCGGTGCATTGCGATAGATATCTGCCAACGGTGTCTCGCGGATATTGCCCGCATGAATGGGGAGAAACCCACTGGGGTAAACGTTCCCCATGTGCGAGACAAAGAGGAATCCTTTGCCGTCGTTGACGCGCCGTGTCGCCCAACCTGCGGTGCGCGTCTGCGCGTCGGCCTGCGGCGCGCCAGGTTCGTACTCGTGTTGTGCGGCATGCGGATGACCGTGCCCCACGCGCTTCTCTTCGAGATTATGCTGCAACAGATAGCGGCGATAGTGCATGGCTTCCGTCGTTTTGATCTGGAAGTTGACACGATGCGAAAGCTCGTAAATCTTGCCGAAGACCTGTTCGAATTCTTCGCCGCTCAGCAGATCGCCCAACTGTCCGCGGCCGACGGGCACGAGGAAGAAAACGTTCCACATGACGATGGCCAGCTTCTCAAACAACGCGCATAGGCCGTCGAGATCGTGCGCATTGTGCCGGCTGATGGTGGTGTGCACCTGGATCGGAATGCCCGCCTCGTTGGCCCACTCGATGGCCTGGATGGTGCGTGCCCAGGCACCTGGCAGACCTCGAAAGGCGTCGTGGATCTCGGGCGTCGAACCGTCCAGTGAGATTCCCAGGCGGACCAGCCCCGCTTCTTTCATTTTGAAAATCGATTCGCGCGTCAGCAGCGGGGTGGCGCTGGGCGTTACGGCCACCTTTACACCTTTGTCGGAGGCATAACGAATCAATTCGAAAACGTCGTTGCGTTTCAGCGGATCGCCGCCCGTAAAGACAAAGATTGGCACGTGCAGATCGGCGATCTGGTCGATAAGCGCCTTGCCTTCTGCTGTTGTCAGTTGATCTGGGTGGGCCAACGGCTGTGCGGCGGCGCGGCAGTGTTTGCAGGCCAGGTCGCAGGATTGCGTGACCTCCCAAATCGCCAGAAATGGCGCTTCGTCATAGTTGAGCCCGCCGCGTGCGGGAATCTGATGCATCGGCTGCATAGGACCTCCATGGAAATCGCGGGGGCAGAACGGCACGTCCGTACCGGGTAAGGAGCGGCTCTCTGTTCAGTGAGCCCAATTCAAAGAAGCAGGTATCTTTTTAATCAAGAAGCTACCTGTCTCCTGTATCTCGAACCTCATACATCGGAAAGCCGCACACAACGCCACGATTCCTATGAACTAGGAAAGCAGCCTCGTCGATCAAAATCTGTGATTCAGGTCACCTTATCGCCCAGGTCGCCACCTGTGGTGATTGTCACTGGACAAACTTTAGAAACAGGGGCACAATTGCGTTACATCAGCGTGGCCAAGGACTAAAGCCCGCGTCGATCCGGAAAGAGCGCCCCCACTCCGACGGTCTGCAATGCCGGTCAGTCCACCCTCCTTAAGGTGAGCTAGATCACCTGACCTTGTGCCGCCGGGCACCGACAACAGCTGTTGAATTCGCCACAGTACAACCACAAAACAAGGAGGTTCCTATGGCAGCTGCAATCAAGCCAGGATGGAACAAACCCTCCACCATCCTCTTTGCCTCCGAGATCCCCGCAAATGAAAAGGCCCTCAGCTTTGCCACTGCGCAGGCCAAAGAGTTTGGCGCGAATCTCATTCTGTTTCATGCCTATGACACGATGGTTGTGGCGGCGTCCGAGACCTCGGGTATCCGTTATTACGACTACGCCGCAGCCGCCCGTGTCGAAATCGATCATCTCCAACCTCTCGCCGAGCAGATCAGGGAACAGGGCATCTCCTGCGAAATCGCTGTCCGCCCCGGCCTGGCTGCCGATCAGATCCTAGCTTTCCTTCGCGAGCGCCGCGTGGACCGCATCGTCATGGGGACACACGCGCCTGGGCCCGTCGGGAAACTCCTGGTGGGTTCGGTTGCCGAGGCCGTGCTGCGCACTGCCAAGGTTCCGGTCTGCATCATTGGCCCCGACGTCGTCGATGGCAGATACCGCAACTACGCAACCAAAACCATTCTGTGTGCAGTCAGCCTGAATGATTCAAGCGAAACGGTCGCTGAGTTCGCGGCCGAGCTGGCGGCGCGCCATCGCGCGCGTCTCGTGTTGCAGCACGTCATCAAACCCCAGGAGCGTGCCGAGGTTCTGGCAGGCCGCACCATCGAGGACCTTGAAGAAGAGTTGCATTCCCTCGTTCCGGAAAAGCTGCAAAGAAAGCTTTCGGTCCAGGTCATCGCGGTCCCGGGCGACCCGACCGAAGAACTGCTCTATCAGGCCAGGGCTCAACAGGCCGACCTCATCGTGCTCGGAGCGCATGGTGCTTCGGCGTTCGCGGCCATCGCTCGATCGGGCGTAGTCTACAAAGTGCTGGCCCATGCGCATTGCCCGGTCATCACGCTGTCGCCGGCTCTTCTGTCCACCTGCGGTGTAATGCCAGCACGTGAGCGCAGGGCGGAAGTCTTTCTCGCCGGCGTCTTTTAAGCCGGCGGTTCTTGACATCGCTGGAATTCGGCCGGGTGGGTCTTCGTTCACACGATGACTCACCCGGATCGTGTTTTGAGGCGGATTTCCGCACCAAACTTCGGCTTACTTGGCTGCCGCCGGCAACAACCTTACAGTCGCCGATTTCCCATCGCATCGTCTTCCACCGCACAACGCTCCTGTGATTCCTTTGCTTTCCGTGATCGTGTAGATGCGATCGACAGCTGGCAGCTTGATTGACTCCTTCGCACCCGAGGGCCAATGAATCTCAGCCGTCCCAGCATCGGTCGCGTCTCCAAATCCAAAATGTGCACGTTGATCATTCGATGAAATGTAGCTGCCCCCGCTCATCACGTCTTCGCGCTGACGAATTCCGTCGGCTGTCAGATATACGGTGGCTCCGATGGCGTCGCGTGGGCTTGGCTTGCCATTCGCGGGATTGACGCCACCCACCAGCTTCAATTCCACCCAGTGATGATGGTCAGGATTCACATTGCGCAGCAGAACCGGAGGGCCGTCAATTGGACTGATGACCACATCGATCTTTCCATCGTTGAAGAGGTCGCCAAACGCTGCACCGCGCCCCGAAGTGAGCGTCGCGAGTCCCGAACCTTTCACCGGCGCCACATACTCGAATTTCCCATTGTGGTTGTTGTGAAAGAGCAGCGGCCGCTCCGCAAACGTTGTGCCCCAGTCGTGTTCGTCCACCTGCGGATAGACGTGACCGTTGATCATCATCACGTCCTTCCAGCCGTCGTTGTCGTAATCAAGAAAGCCATCGCCCCAGCCCACAAAAGGAACCGGGATCTGCGCCAGTCCCGCTTCGCCGGCGATCTCGGTGAAGCTGGCATCGCCGTCGTTGCGGTAGAGCGCCTTGAAATCGTCGGAAAAGTCCGTGACCAGCAAGTCGACGAGTCCGTTGTTCCTGTAATCGCCCACAGCGAGGCCCATCGACGCGATCTCGCGACCCTCGTTATTGAGCGCAAAGCCTGAGATGTAACTCTGGTCCTGAAAAGTCCCGTCCCCATTATTGATGTAAAGGAAATTGGGATCCGAGTCGTTGGCCACCAACAGATCCGGTTTGCCATCGTTGTTCACATCCACGAAGATTGCGGTAAAGCCATAGTAGGCACCGGGATCGGAAACACCGGCCTGCTTGCTCACATCGTTAAAGGTTCCGTCGCCGTTGTTGTGGAAGAGATGATCCGGTTCGCCCGGCAACCCGCGCGGACCACACATCACCTTGAAGCCGTGCAGCTGACAGAAGGCGAGTGGGATGCCCCCCTTATCTGGGTCCGGCTCGTGCTTCAAGTCGTAGTGGACGTATCCGGAGATGAAAAGATCGAGGTTTCCGTCGCCGTCGTAGTCGCCCCACGTGGCGCCGTCCGACCAGTTGCCTAGTGTCACGCCAGCCTTTTCGGCCACATCGGTGAAGGTGCCGTTGTGGTTGTTACGATAGAGCCGGTTTTTGCCGAAGTTGCAGACAAGAATGTCGGGCCATCCGTCATTGTCGAAGTCGCCGATGGCCACGCCAAACCCCCAGCGGTCATTGGTCACACCGGCCTTGGCGGCTACGTCGGTAAACGTGCCATCGTGATTGTTGTGGAAGAGAGCGGCGTGAGGCGGAGTCTTTCGCCCCGAGATCGCATCGTAGGTCGATCCGTTCACCAGATAGATATCCAGCCAGCCGTCATTGTCGTAGTCGATGAGCCCCACGCCTGAGCCGTCGGTTTCAAGGATGTATTTCTTCTGTGCGGTGCCCATCACGTGACGCCAACCGGCGAGGCCGGCCGCCTTTGTCACATCCTTGAAGACCACGGTTCCTTTGTCTACGAATCCGCCCGCGGTGATGGGCCGTTTTTCCTGGTCGTAGACGGGGGCGAAGGTTCCCGCGGAAGAGATGCCGCCCATGCCGGTCTGCGGAGGCGCCGTTGTTTTCACTGGCTGTTGCGCGAAAAGTCGCAGATTTGAACTGCCGTTGGCAAGAACGAATGCGCAGAGCGCGATGGCCAGACAGCAGCTCTGTGACTTTCCCCCATGCAGACAAGTGGCACTGGGATGCTCTAACAACACTGGAGATCCTCGCAAGAGCCAAGTCTAGCGTGAGTGCCCAACGAACCGATCGGTTGCGCGTTTCACTTCGCCGCTGGCTTCCTGGCGGCTGCAGTGTTTGCAGTCTTCGAGTACGGACATGGCTTTCCGGCGCACATTGCTCCGGTGATTCCTTTGCCTTCGGTGATCGCGTAGATGCGATCGACAGCAGGCAGCTTCACGGTCTCTTTCGCGCCCGAGGGCCAATGAATCTCGGCTGTCCCGGCATCGGTCGCATTCCCCAACCCAAAATGCGGGCGGCGATCATTGGCGCCGATGTAGCTACCGCTGGCCAGTACGTCCTGTCGCTGGCGCATGCCATTCGCTCTTAGAAATACGGTGGCACACGTCGCATCGCGAGGGCTCTTCTTGCCGTTGGCAGGATTGACGTCGCCGACCAGCTGCATCTCCACCCAATGATGATGGTCGGGATTCACATTCCGCAGTAGTACGGGCGGCCCATCCACGGGATTGATAATGACGTCAATTTTGCCGTCATTGAAGAGGTCCCCGAAGGCCGCGCCGCGTCCTGGAATTACTACCGCCAACCCCGAACCCTTCACCGGCGGGACATATTCGAACTTCCGTTCCTTCGGGCCGGCCGGCACGTTGTGAAACAGAAGCGGGCGTTCGGCAAATGTGGTGCCCCAGTCATGCTGGTCCACCTGGGGGTACACGTGGCCATTCACCTCGAACAGGTCGAGCCATCCGTCGTTGTCGTAATCGATGAATCCATCGCCCCAGCCCACGAACGGTATTGAAGTCTGCGCAATGCCTGCTCTGTAACTTACATCGGTGAAGCTCGTGTCGCCGTCGTTGTGGTAGAGGACCTTGTAGTCATCGCCGAAATCGGTGACAAAGAAATCGACGAGGCCGTTGTTCTCATAGTCTCCGGCAGCGATTCCCATCGAGGCAATCTCGCGTCCATCCTTGTTCAAGGCGAATCCAGAAATGTAGCTCTGGTCGTCGAAGGTCCCGTCCCCTTTGTTTACGTAGAGAAAGTTGGGTTCCGAGTCGTTGCCAACCACGAGATCCGGCTTGCCGTCCCCTTTGAGCGAGATAAAGATCGAAGTGAATCCGTAGTATTTTTCTTTGTCCTCGATCCCGGCCTTCGCGGTCACGTCCGTAAATGTTCCATCGCCGTTATTGTGAAAGAGGTGGTCCGCCTCGCCAGTCAATCCGCGCGGGCCGCAGTTTACGGTAGCTCCGCGATAGAGACACGATGCGTAGCCGACGGCCTTCGAGCCAGCAATCGGCAGATTGTCCCGGTCGAAGTGTACGTAGCCCGAAACGTAGAGGTCCAGCAGTCCGTCGCCGTCGAAATCGCCCCACGCCGAGCCCGGCGACCAGTTTCCCAGCGCAACACGTGCTGTTTCGGCCTTGTCTGTGAAGGTTCCGTCGTGATTGTTGTGGTAGAGCCGATTCTTCCCATAGTTACCGACATAGATGTCGGGCCATCCGTCGTTGTCGTAATCGGCTACCGAGCACCCATAGCCCCAGCGGTCATTGGCCACGCCTGCTTTCTGGGTAACATCGGTGAAGGTGCCGTCCTGATTGTTGTGGAACAGCGCGGCGTGCGGAGATTCTTCTTTTCCGTCAAGCGAATCGAAGGTGGCTCCATTGACGAGGTAGATGTCGAGCCATCCGTCGTTGTCGTAATCGATGAGGCACACACCCGAGCCATTGGTCTCGACGATGAAGTTTTTTTCCGGTACGCCCATTTTGTGCGTCCAGCCGGACAGTCCTGCCTTCTTCGTGATGTCCTCGAAAACGACGGGGCCCGAGTCCACGAATCCGCCGGCGGTAATTGGCCGCCGCTGGGCATCGTAGACGGGCGCCGCGGATACACCCGACGAAATGCCGCTCATTCCACCCTGCTGCGAGCCTTGTTGCGGTGCCGGGGCCTGTTGCGTCTGCCCTCTGGACGGGCAGAAAAACAGACACACCAAGACTCCGCAAGCTACACCGTGACCGCGCAAACACTACACCTCTTTTGGGTGAAGTGTATCGTAACGGCGCTGGGGCTCGATGTGACACTTGCCGCATCAGGATAGCCGCCGAAATAAGATTGAGAAACCCACAGGCAGTGGAGGGAACCCCTGAAACAGCAAACGCTGAGTCGATCGAGTCAGCAATCCTGCCCCTGACCGAATCTGCTCAGCGTTCGCCCGTTCCCCATAAATGGGTACCTGATCAAATCTGCTTCAGAAGACCTTCAGCAGAAGAAGGACCAGAACGATAGTGAGGATCAGGCTCAATCCGCCACCACCGTAGTAGCCCCAACCTGGGCCCGCACGATAGCCGCCGTAACCGGTCCCAAAGATGAGCAGCACAAGAATGATGAGCAACAGCATGTCGTTCCTCCTTCGCAGCGCGAGAATTCACACTTACTCGCAACTGCTCTTTCACATCTAGCGATTGGCCCTGCCAACGACGGGTGTTCAACCCGGCCCCTTCATGCCAAATCGCTTCGACTCTTGATTGGATGCGGTGCCGAACGTGCGCGGCTGTATCGCTGTTCGCAGCAATCGTTGAGGCTTTATTGGCAAGCTCTGATTCCGAGATGCCAAACCGCGGCAATCTAAGGTCGTTAGGGAATCTTGAGTTATTCGACACAATCGCAAACAACCTTACACACCCAGGGTGGCGTCCAAGCTGTGGTTGTCGAAGTTGAAAGAGAGTGAGAAAGAGGGAGGGAAGGCCAATGCTTTGGACAATCTTTGTAATCCTCCTTGTACTGTGGCTGCTGGGCGTAGTGAGCAGCTATACGCTGGGTGGGTTCATTCATATCTTGCTGGTGATTGCACTGGTTGTGCTTCTGATCCAATTGATCTCCGGGCGAAGGCCCGTGATCTAAGTGCATCATGCGCGCGACGGTAAAGAGACCGTCTGCGACTATGTTCTAAAACCCAAATTCCAGTTTCAAAAAATCAACCACCAGGAGGTGGAGCGATGGACAAGGATAGAGTGAAGGGCACGATCGACGACACAGTGGGCCGCGCGAAGCGCCAGGTCGGTGAGTGGACCGGCGATACAAAGACACAGGTAGAAGGCGCCACCCAGCAAGTGAAGGGCAAAGCCGAAAAGGCCTGGGGCAACGTCAAGGACGCCGCCCGCGAGGTGAAAACCGATGCCGAGCGCGAACACCAGCGGAAGATCGAGGCCGAACGGGATCGCGAGTCCGAGCACGTGGGCAGCGCTCCGGCGAAGAGTCACAACCGCTAAGTCGCAAAGCTAAATGTGCGGTCGGCCTCCCCACCATAACTCGATAGGCACGCTCATTCCGGCGGTCGCGGATTCCCCCCCCGCCGCCGGATTTTTTCGGGTCCACAGCGCGTTGTTCCAGCGCTCAGAGCACCGCGGGTCGGTGGGAGAGGGGCGGGATGGAACACCCCAGCTGCCCGTACGTAATTCCGACCTGCTACCGGCTCACACCGTCTGGACTAATTTGACGGGGACGGTATACTGAAGCGGTGAGGCTGTGATTGCTTCCGCCTTGCGCGTGAGGTGCGTCTTCCGCAGGGACTCCGGTTCACTGACGTTCGACGTTCCGCCATCAGAGATTTCCAGATGGCGCGCGGTAGCCCGCGTGCTCCGAAGTACCATCGATCCTGTAGTTTGCACCATCTTCCCCGCGTGTTGCACCCTCTGTGGATCTTCCCTGCCGCAATTCTCCTCCGCGCCAATTTGTAATGCCTGCTGGACGGAAATCCCCGTTCAGAGCGACCCCCTGTGTCAGCGGTGCGGCGACTCGCTCGACGTTCTTTCTGGGCAAATCCTCGCAAATTCCGATTTGCAAGCCGCCAACTTCTGCCGCGCCTGCCGCCTCGCTCCGCCGCCATTTGTGAAGGCGGTTGCGTGGGCCCCCTACCAAGGACGCATGCGCGATCTGATCCATGCACTCAAGTACGACCGCCTGTGCCCGGTTGCAGCGAAACTCGGTGAGGTGCTGGCCCGTGCGATCATGCAGCTCGCGCCCGAAGCTCCGGGCGAAATGCTCGTTGTTCCGGTCCCGCTCCATCGGTCTAAACACGCCGATCGCGGCTTCAACCAGGCACGCCTGCTGGCTTCCGAAGCGATCGCATATCTGCGCAAGAACCATACTTCCTGGCGTCTCACCCTTGCCCCGAGCGCGTTGATGCGCCTGCGTGGGACCGAGAGCCAAGCCGGGCTTACGCCGCGGCAGCGCCGACTCAATGTGCGCGGGGCTTTTGGCATTTCGAATCCCGCAGCCGTCGCAGGCAAGCATGTTCTTCTGGTCGACGACATCCTCACCACCGGCGCGACTGCACGCGCGGCGGCACGCGCCTTACTCGATGCCGGAGCAGAATCCGTTTGGGTGGCGACCGTGGCTCGCGCACGTCTGACGGGCCCGGCTTCTGGCCGCTCTTCAGCTTCTACCAAAGAGTCCGCAAGTGTTCGATCAACCAACAACGCGCCAGGTCTTTCGTTTCAGCACGCAACCATGAACTCACTGAACCAACCATCTTTTTGACGGGGAGAAAAGGATGTCGCTGGGAAAAGCTATGATTCATGCACGCAAGCAAAAATCGATCGCCAGGGCCACGGCGCTCGCCGCTGCCGAACATCCCGCGGTGCAGCCGACTCAGATCCTGCAGATGCCGGTGCTCGTGCTCAACGCCTCCTACGAGCCCATTAACATTTGCGGCGCGCGGCGCGCCCTTGTTCTGGTGCTCAAGGGCATCGCCCGCACGGAAGAAGAGCACGGCCTTACCTTGCACGCGCAGCGCAGCATCATTGCCATGCCGTCCGTGATCCGCTTGCTCGAGTACCGCCGCATTCCCCACCAGACCCGTGCCCTGTCGCGCAAAAACATTTTGCTGCGCGATCGCAATGCCTGCCAGTATTGCGGTGTCGTGCTCCCCTCGGCCGAACTGACACTGGACCACGTGGTGCCGCGTTCGCGCGGAGGCAACTCCACCTGGGAGAACCTCGTGGCTTGCTGTCACGCTTGCAATCGCCGCAAGGGCAATCGCCTGCTCAACGAAATCGACGATATGGTTTTGCTCCGCGAACCGCGCCCGTTTTCGCTTCACACCAGCCGGCAGATCATGCGTATGCTGGGCCGCGGCGATGACCGGTGGCGGAAGTATTTGTTTTATTAAGTCGTGGTGACAGTTTTCAAAGAGAAAGCGCCGTCTGATCTTTCGTCGACGGCGCTCCGTTGTTTCGATTCTCCCTCCAATTTGTTTATGGAATATCTATCATTACGATCTGGCCTGCTCCCGGCGGAGCTGCTCCGGCGTTGGAGACATACAGCTTTCCATCCGGCCCGAAAGTCATCCCCGTCGGCACGACAAGGCCTGTCGCGATCTGTTGAATCTCGCCGTCGCGGTTGATCCGAACAACATCGCCTGCTCCCGGAGTGGGAAAGCCTGCTGCCGGCGAAAGTTCGAGCGCATAGAGAAGCCCGTCGGGTCCGAAGTCGACGGCAACTACCGTAGCAAATCCGGCCCGCGATCCGACGATGCCGAGGCTGTTGAAGTTATCGCAGTCATCGAGTCCGGGAGTAAATTCGCCGATGCATCCCGGTGCCAGCGTCAAAATCTTTGATGCGTGCGGCGTGATCGGGAACAAACCCAGATTGCCCACGAAGAACTCGCCATTGTGCGTTGCGATGGAGGTGGGAACAATGTGACCCTGGGCTTTCGATACGTCCATCACTTCCGTGATGTCACCCCAGGTGGTGACTCTGAAAATCTGCCCATGATTTGGTTCGATGGTGTAGAGCTGACCGCCATAAGCGATGAGGCTATAGAAGACGCCATCCGGTTCGAAATCTGCGGCGTCGGGGTACATTGCCGGGTTCGCCTGCAGGAATTCGCTCAGGTTGGCGATCATTGTGTAGGAGCCGGAGTGGATATTCACGCGGTAGATCGCATTCGGCGTTGCCGGGTTCCCATGCGAGCAACCTCCTGCGGCGGTGACGGCGTAAAGCTGGCCGCCAAGGAATGCCACGTCGGCGACTCCCATCAGGTCTGGGGTTGGATTGCTGTCCACGGTTGACGGAAATCCAGTCGCAACTGTGGTCACATTTCCCGACTTGTCGATCCGGGAGATTCTGCCGGTACTGCCGCCGCTATACGGACCGATCGGACCGGGTACCTGAGTGCATTCTTCCGGGGTTGTCGCGTTGGCGCCCCCGGTGCCGGCTTCGGCCACGTACAGATATCCGTCCGGTCCGAACTTTAGGCCGCGGGGGCCATTCAGTCCCGACGCAACCACGTGAACATTGGATGAGGGTGATTGCGCCGGGCCTGCCTGGGGGAAGACGGTTGCCCCGAGCACGGCGGTGCACAGCAAAACGGGCTTTGAAATCTTTCTCATGGAAGAGCCTCCATTCGATTCAGCAGCTCGTTTGGGCTGCTCACCTGCGAAGGCTATGCATATCTGGCCAGGCAAGAAAGTTGCAGATCGTAAGTTACGTACCCTTTCGGAGTAACATGCCCTTGTCAGGGAGTTTGGCCGGCGATGGAATCGCGTTACATGCCGTTAAACGAGACTGCGCGCGCTCAACTGGAGCGCATTCTCGCTTCGGCGCCGTTTGCGAACTCGGTCCGCAGCCAGCGATTCCTTCGGTATGTGGTAGAGAACTCGCTGCGCGAAGAAGATGAGGCGCTGAAGGAATACACCATTGCGGTGGAGGCGTTCGATCGCGATCCATCCTACGATCCCGCCGTCGACGCCACCGTGCGAGTAGAAGCCGGTAGGCTGCGATCGCGGCTGCGGGACTACTACGCCGATGAGGGCCGCAACGATCCGGTGGTCATCGACGTACCCAAGGGAGGGTATCGCGCGACGTTTACCGAACGAAGTATCGGCGCGGGAGGTGCTGTCGCAGAGGCGGAGTCGGCGCCACGCGCGGAGCACGCGCATGAACACATGGAAAGCCCGGGATGGCGCAGGATGGCACCGCTGGCACTGGGGGTAATCATCCTCATCTCTGCGGTCGGCGGCATCGCGTTATGGAAGAAGCGAACATCCCCCACCATCACAGCCGGAAACGGTCAGAAAGTTCTGGCGGTGCTTCCTTTCTCCAATCAGACCGGAACCACCGCCAACAGCTACCTCGCCGAAGGCATTACGGAAACCCTGATTCGCCAGTTTTCGCTAATCCCTAAGCTTAGGGTGATATCGCGCGCTGCGGCAGACCGCGTGAACAAGCAGAATGCAGCCAGCGAACTTGGCGTCGGCTTCTTGCTGACTGGAGCGCTGGAGCGCAATGCCGATGGGCGGCTGGTGTTGAACGCAGAGTTGAGCGACGCGAAGAACGGCACCGTGCTGCGCAGCAACCAGTACATTCCGGATGAAGCGGATCTGCGCCCGATCCAGGCCGAAATCGTTCAAGATGCCGTGAAAGGCCTGGGAATTTCAGTCGATACGGTTCAAGCAGCGGGGGCGCAGAGACCGCTCACCTCGAGTCCCGCCGCATTTCAGAGTTTTCTGCGCGGCGAGGCTGCGGCGCGATTCCGCGACGACCCAACGAACCTGCACCAAGCCATTCATAATTTTGAAGAAGCCGTTTCGCACGACCCCTCCTTTGCGTTTGCGTATTCGTCGATGGCGGAAGGCCACCTGGCGTTGGGAATCTACTACGAAGCGCCACGCGACCACCTGCCACTTGCGCGCCAATATGCTCAGCGCGCTCTCGCGCTTGATCCATCAATGCACCAGGCCCACGCAATCCTGGGCCTTATCGATCTGCTCTATGATTGGAATCTTCCTTTGGCACAAAGCGAATTGGAGCAAGCCGACACCAGAGACCACGCGATTTGGCAACTCGGCTGCACCGTTCATCTGCTTTCGATCAACGGACGCTATCGTCACGCCGAAGAAGACGTGGAAAGCATGTTGGAGTTCGATCCGCATTCCGGGATGCTGATCTCCGAACTAGGCTGTGTGAAATATTATTCCGGCCATTATGACGATTCCATCCGCTACTACAAGCAGGCTCTCAGCCTGGATCCACATTCCGTGCAAGGCTATTGGGGGATGGGAAGATCGCTTGCAAGCGAAGGGCGCTATAAAGAGGCGCTCGAAGATCTGAAACAGTTCAAAAAGTTGAATGGATTTGAGCCCCCCATCATCACGGCGGAAATCGGATTCACGGAAGCGGCCTCGGGGGATCGCCACGGAGCGCTGGAGACGCTGAAGCAGCTTCAAGAAGAATCAAAGCGCGCATATGTGGACCCATATCTGATGGGAGTGGTCTATCTCGGCCTGAAGGATCGAGAAAATACCTACGCATTGCTCGATAGAGCCTACCAGGCCCACTCGACATTTCTTATCTCGATCGCAACGGACCCTAAGTGGTCAGGATCCCAGGGCGACCCGCGTTTTCAGGCTCTCTGGAATCGCATGATGCGCGTCAGCTCCGCAGGAACGGGGTGACGTCGAACTAACGCAGTACGTCCAACTTAACTCTTTGAAGAGCGTCAACCTGCAACGGTCTCAGATCCTGACCTCTCGAATGTGAGGTTCACTGATCGCTCTCCGATCGGGCGGGTCCGGTGGCGGACTCCGCGGGGAATCGTCAGCAACTGGCCGGGATGAAGCTCCAGCGATCCGCTCTCAAAGTCGATGGCGAGCCGTCCCTCAATGACCAGAAATGTTTCGTCGGAGTTCGGATGAAAATGCCAGTGAAAGGGCTCTGTCATCGTGGCAATCCGAACCACATGGTCGTTGGTTTCAGCGATGGGATGATTGTCGTAACTGATGTGAGTCGAAGACTGAGCCTCTAGCGTGATGATTTCTGGAAGACGGCTGCTCATTCTTAGTCCTCGTGTTCAAGGTCCGCCGAATTACCCTTTGCCAGACCGCTCGGTCTTGGAAGGATTTGATTCAGAAAGGGTACCGTATGCGCGTTCGTTGCGAGTCGCATGCTTTCGTCCTGCTGCGCAACTGATCACTGACAACTATCACTTCTGCGGCTTCGGTTGCTGTCCAGGCTGCTGCGCCTGCGGATTTTGTTGCGGCGTGATGTCCTGTCCCTCATAGATAATCTTTGAGCTCGAGCCGAACCGCTTGTAATCCGTGTACTTGATAATGTCGCGAATATGCACGTCCTCTGCCATGTAGCCATTGCCACCGGAAAAGTGCAGCTCACCCTCGCCCTTCGTATAGACCGGGAACCAGTAGTGGCCGTCCACCTGCGCTCGCCACGTCATGAACGGCGGGTGTAAATCTTCTTTCCCCTTGCGCGTATCGTCCGGGACCATCCGGCCATTGGTCACCACAATCTGCAAATCCGTCGCGTCCACCCAGATGCGCCCGTCAAGGTACCGCTTGCCTTTTTCAAGCTGCTTCGGGCTCACCTCGAAGACATAGCAGTCCACGTCGTCCACCTTTTGCCGGCCCACATACTTCACGTTGTAGGCGCCGATGTCCTGCGAGGTCAGCACAAAAGGATACCCATGCTGAATGTCCTGAAAGTCCGACGGCGACATCATCACCCGCTGCAGCGTACTTCCCGGCGCAAAGACCACTTTTTCGGTCCGCTTGCCTTGAGAGTCGAAAATCACGTCATCCACTTCGTAGTATTCCCCGTCCACCTTGTTGTCATCGTCCACCGTCTGCACCTTCGCCACGCGCCGATAGGTGTAGTGGTTCAGCGCCTCCTGAAATTCCGTTTCCTTGGCGGCAAACTTGCTGATAATTTCTTCCGGCGGCGTCGCCGGCGCTGACACGTCCATGCGCCCGAAACCTGAATCCAGCGCCATTGGCGTAAATGTGTCCTGCGCGGCCGCGGCCAGCGCAAAAGCGCCGCTCACCAGTAGAATCAACCGACGTAAAATTAGCACTCTTAATGCACCCCCAACGGATTCCCAGCGGCCATTGGAATTCAACCCGACTTTACCGCCTGCAATACCATCCCATGTCTTCGTTCTACAACATTAGACGCATGTACAGGAGCCGAGTATGGTTGGACAATAAATCGTGGCTGCGCTCGGGGCGAGGTGCGCCAGCCCGCCTTTCGATCTATCTCCAGTCTTGCATTCGGAGGAAACTCAACGCCAGGCGTGATTTACCCCGCTCATTGCCCAGTATGGTTGTTTTGATTAATTGGTTCCAGAGCTCTCAAACACCCACTGCGATCAAGCATTTGATCTCATACTGTTACAGAAGGTGATCCAAGGAGACTCCCGGCTGAAATGGCCTATAGCTACCAGCTTCCCGCGTTCGTTTTGACGGCGCTGCTGCTACCGGCGTTTGCGCAACTTTACTTGCGTTCGCGCGACACGCGCACCCTGCTCTGGCTCCTGGGCTTTCTCTTCGCCTGCCTGCGCATGGTGCAGGTCTACCAGATGGGATTTTGGGACTTTTCAAGCCCCCTCGTCCACCCCTGGCTCGCGGCCTCCGGTCAAACCGCGGCACTCATTGGTTCCACACTGTTCCTCGCTTCCTTGTCGCCGCTTTCCTTTCGCTTCAAAGGCCGGCGCATCCTCTACGCGGTCCCATTCATTATTCCGCTCGCCCTTTATGCCATCCTCATCGATGGCGTGTACCACGGCGAGATGCCGATCAGCATTGCGTTTTTCATCTTCCCGGCTCTCGGTGCACTCGCGCTTTTCGTAGGCTGTTTCTGGGCCTTTTCCCGCGGCAGCATGCCCACCTCTCTGGGGCTCACCCTCTGCATCGCCCTG
>Ga0181529_10002958_pt1 | contig 19827 bp, 13 predicted proteins | sample PEATcosm2014_Bin_36_FD_119763 | JGI IMG/M metagenome (GOLD analysis project Ga0181529, IMG submission 119763) | Peatland microbial communities from MTU Mesocosm Facility, Houghton, MI, USA - PEATcosm2014_Bin10_30_metaG | ecosystem: Environmental > Terrestrial > Soil > Wetlands > Peat | place... | reverse complement strand
GAGCTCAAGCAGGGCATCGGCAACCGCGACTACGGGCAGAAGGATCCGCTAGTCGAGTACAAGAAGGAATCCTACGAGCTGTTCACCGCCATGATGGACCGCATCGAGGATGAAACCGTCCGCTACCTGTTTTTCCTGCAGGTCTCGAGCGGCGCCGCTCCGGTGGGTCCGTATCCCGACGAAGACGAGGATGGCAATTCGGGCTCGTCCGAGCCCAACGGGCAAGGTCCGGAGCGTCCCGATGCCGCCGAGCAGCAGCGCCTGGCCGCCAAGTCGCAGATGGAGGATTTCACCCGGGCGACGCTCCGCAAGAAGGACAAGGAGCTGCAGGATTTGCAATTCGTGGGCGGTGACGGGTCCACCAGCGCGCAGCCGGTGAGCGTGGGCCAGAAGGTGGGCCGCAACGATCCGTGTCCCTGCGGCAGCGGCAAGAAGTACAAGAAGTGCCACGGGGCGGCGTCATAAGGCAAAGCCGGGTTTGGCTGCCGTTTGGTGTTTGCGGGTGTGCGGGAAACCCCTGTCGCCCGGTCGGAGTCCAATGGTGAACATGCGATTTTTCTTTGCTCTCGCGCTTTTTCCGGCGCTGGCGGGCGCCGCCGTTTTGCCAGCCGCGATCGGCCTTCATAAGCAGATTTCCGTGCTCCAGCCAGCCCATCCGGCGGCCGTCCAGCCCATCTGGAACGAACTCGGGCTGAAGGACACGGAAGCCGCCCAGTACGCCAACCAACCGGGTCCCTTCACGTTCACGGTGACCCAGTTGGGCGATTCCACCGCTGCCCTGGCGGCGTTTTACTGGCAGCGGCCGGCGTCCTCAAAGCCCTCCACAGCGGCTCCGCTGGCCGCAGAAGCGCTCGACAGCCTGCTTCTGGTTCATGGGAACTACCTCCTGTTCTTCCAGGGCTACAAGCCCTCCAAACCGGAATTGGAGGCGATCGAGGGAGCGCTTCCCAATGTCGACCATACCCCGCTCCCCAACGTCTACCTGCCGGAAAGCGGACTAATGCCGAATACTGAGAGGTATATCACCGGACCGGCCAGTCTGGCGGCATTTCTGCCGGGAATTCCAGCCTCGGCGGCGGGCTTCCAACTGGGCGCAGAGGCGCAGTCGGCTGTTTTCCACAGCCCCAAAGGCGACCTCATCCTGGCTGTTTTCAACTATCCGACCCCTCAGATTGCCATGAAGCAGCTCGGGGAATTCCAGAAAGCCGGGCTCCCGCTGAAGCGCTCGGGACCTCTGGTTTCGGTAACTTTGCCCGCCGCAGCCGACCCGGAACTGGCAGCCGCGCTGCTCGCCAAGGTCCAGTACCACGCCCAGGTGACCGTCCCCGAGCACATTCCGACACTCCGCGACAATATCGGCAATCTGGTGATCAACGCCTTCATTCTCATCGGGATACTGCTCGCGATCACGCTGGGCGCCGGCCTGTTCGTAGGGGGAATTCGGGCCTATCAGCGCCGCGGAGGACGCGATCCCGACGCCAATACTATCGTCAGTTTGCATCTGCAATAGCTGTGTGTCCACTCATAAACTTCCGTTTTTGTGTGCCTTAGACCGAAATCCTCAGGCTGGGGAGCGGGCTTTTGGGGCTTCGTGCATAACCTGTGGAAAAACTCTGGATCGCGCAAGTGACCCGCCACGAGCAGCTTACGACCCTAAAATTTTGCGCCGGATTTTCACTTGACTTGAGAGCCGTAGGGAAATAAGATCCAACTACAAAGTTTTGGCGGTTGCGATTCCGTCGAAACTGATTCTCCCATCGAACATCACCCTGATAGAACAGGGGATCGAATGCTCACCCTTCGGGGTGAGCATTTCTGTTTGTTACACCCATTAGGGTTAGTCCCTGAGTCGGCCCCCTGTCCTTGGGATCCGGCAGATTCCGTACCCCGTCTGGTCCTTCGCGGTACACTGGTAGATCCTCTAATGACCGATCACAAGTTGCAGGTGATTCCCCTCGGCGGCCTGGGCGAATTCGGCATGAACATGACTGCCATTCGTTTCGGCAATGACATCATCGTCGTCGATTCCGGCATGATGTTCCCCGAAGCCGAGTTGCTCGGCGTCGACCTGGTCATGCCCGATCTGACGTTCCTCAAGGAGAACCAGTACCAGGTCCGCGCCCTGCTACTCACCCACGGACACGAGGACCATATCGGCGCCGTCCCCTACTTCCTCACCGAAATCGACGTCCCGGTCTACGGGACCGCGTTCACCCTGGCACTGGTGGAGCGCCGGCTGGAGGAATACGACCTGGAACAGGAGCCCCGGCTCATCCCCATCAAGCCCAAACAGATCCTCGAAATCGGACCGTTCAAAGTCGAGTTCCTGCACGTCACGCATTCCATCGTCAGCGCCGTGGCGATGGCCATCACTACCCCGCTCGGCGTGATCATTCACACCGGCGATTTCAAGGTGGACCCCACCCCCACCGACAACGAGCTCTTCGACCTGCACACCCTCGCCGAATACGGCAAGCGCGGCGTCCTGTTGCTGCTCTCCGATTCCACCAATGCCGACCGGCCCGGCTATACGGAAAGTGAGCGCGCCGTCCGCCCGCGCATGGAAGAAGTCTTCAACCGCTCCGAGCGCCGCGTGGTGGTGGCCTGCTTCAGCTCCTCCATCCACCGTGTGCAACTGGTGCTCGATCTCGCCCAGGAATATGGCCGCCGCGTCGCGGTAGTGGGCCGCAGCATGGTCTCGGTCACGGAGATCGCCCATTCGCTCGGCCTGCTCGACATCCCCGACGGCATTCTGCTGCGCCCGCAGGACGCCATGGACCTGCCGCCCGACAAAGTGGCCGTGCTCATCTCGGGCACGCAGGGCGAGCCCATGTCGGCGCTGTCGCGCGTGGCCGTCGACAACCACAAGCACATCTCGGTCGACCGCGGCGATACGGTGGTGCTGAGCTCGCGCATCATTCCCGGCAACGAGAAGGCTATTTTCCGCATGATCGACCACATGGCGCGCCGCGGCGCGGACGTCATGTACGGCAGCATGAATCCGCCGCTGCATGTCTCCGGACACGGCAGTGTGGAGGAAATGAAGCTGGTCCTCAACCTGGTGCGGCCGCGTTATTTTATGCCCATTCACGGCGAGTTCCGGCAGCTTTCCAAGCATGCGCGCCTGGCCGAACACCTGCGCTTCGCGGGCCTGGAAGAGTCCTTCGTGATGGAGTCGGGCGACGTCCTGGAAATCGACCACCACGGCGCCCGCAAGGCCGGCAAAGTGCAGGTGGGCCGCGTCTGCATCGACTCCGGCACCATCGACGACGTGGTGCAGGAAGTGGTCATTCGCGACCGGCGCCATCTCTCCGAAGACGGCATCGTGCTGCCCATCATCGCCATCAACCGGCATACCGGCCGCATGGAGAATCCGCCGGAGATTGTCAGCCGCGGTTTCGCCGCCGCCATGGACGATGGCTCCGAATTCCTGGCCAATGCCCGCCTGGTGGTCGCCAAAACGCTGGAGGGCTCCAATCAGGAAGAGAAGACCGACTGGGGCGTGATGAAAGAAAAGATCCGCGCCGACCTGAAGCGCTACATCGTGAAAGAGACCTCGCGCCGGCCGCTCATCATGCCGGTGATTTTGGAAGTGTGAAGAAGGGTTGATGGTTGAAGGCTGACGGCTGATGGCTCCCCTCAACTGGCTGGTACTCGGAGTCGGCGACATCTCCGCCAAGCGCGTGATCCCCGGCATTCTGGCGTCGCCGCGCAGTCGCCTGGTGGGCATCGTCACGCGCGATGCGGCCAAGGCCGCGCCATATGGCGTCCCCGCGTGGAGCGATCTGCAATCCGCGCTGGAACAGAGCGGCGCGGGCGCTCTCTACGTGGCGACGCCGGTCTTCCTGCACGCTCCGCAGACCATCGCCGCCCTGCGCGCCGGCATGCACGTGCTGTGCGAGAAGCCCATGGCGCTGAATTACGCCGACGCCTGCGCCATGCAGGACACCGCGCTCGCCGCCGGCCGCACCCTGGGCATCGCCTATTACCGGAGGCTGTACCCCAAAGTGCTACGCGCCCGCGAACTGTTGGCGGCGGGCGCCATCGGACGTCCGGTCTTCGCCGAAGCGACTTCGCATGACTGGTTCCATCCCACCGACGGCTTCCGGGCCTGGCTCATCGACCCTGCTATGGCTGGACACGGTCCGCTGCGCGACATCGCCTCGCATCGCATCGACCTGATGAATTATCTCTTCGGCGACCCCCGCCGCGTGAGCGGCCATCTCTCCACACTGGTGCATCCCACGCGCGTGGAAGACAACGCCACGGTGATGACGGAACACCACGGCGGCGTGCGCAGCGTGGTCGACGTGCGCTGGCATTCGCGCGTCCCGCGCGACGAATTCCGCATCCGCGGCACCGAAGGCGAGCTCGATCTCACACCGCTGAACGGCGACGCACTGGTCTATCCCGGAGGCGTCGAGCGGATCCCCGCGCCCGCCAATCTGCACTTTCCGTGCATCGACGATTTCACCAACGCGGTGCTCGATGGCCGCGATCCGGTGTCGACCGGCGCCACCGCCCTGCTTGCCGAATGGGTCATGGATCAGGCTGCCGCGTGACGGAGACGCCGAACCATGCCGCCCGCCACCTATCGCGATCCCCTGGAACCGCGAGCGTGAAGCGAGCGGCCCGAGCGAGGCGAGGCGTTTCCCCTTTACTCCCGATCCGCCCACGCTGGACAACGCCCGCGGTTCCAGCGCGCCACAGGCGTTCCGGTTTCTGACTCCCCTGGAACGCGGCTCGACGCGATGCCCCGGCTGCTGGGGCGCAGCGGCGTGGTCCGCGACCCCTCTACGTTCCTTCTCCCCGGGGCGACGCGGCTGATCGCGGAGTCCGGAACGTTCGGCCACAATCCGGGTGTCCTGCCGCCGGAGTTCGCGGGGGGCGGCTGGGTGGTAGGCCGCGGAATGGGCCGGCAGCCGCGGATTGAGCGCTCGCCGCGGTGGAACTGTCTCTCGATCTCGCCATCTTCGAAGACGGCCTCTCGGTGGGACTCGACAAGTCGGGGTTGGTCGAGCTGCTCATCGCCGATGGCGCGCGCCAGGCCGAGACCGTCCGCGAAGTGGCGGAGGCGCGGTGCCGCGGCGCACCCACCTCGTCTCGCTGTTTGCGCAGATGGCCATCCATCGCCCGGTGCAAACCCCCGACGCGGAGTTCGCCGCCTGGTGGGAGCAAATTGCCGCCGCGACTCCCCTCCGGCTCCATCGCCCGGAGAGCGGGTGATTTGCGCCGGCCGCGCGGCGAGTCCAAAATAAAGGTACCTTTATGCGCTGTCTTCTATTCTTCCTGGCGGCCTCCTGCAGCTTCGGCCAGAGCCAACCGGCCGTATCCATCGACTCCGGATCCATCTCCGGAATCGACACCGCCGATGTCCGCGCCTGGCTCGGAATTCCGTACGCCGCGCCTCCCGTGGGCGACCTGCGCTGGCGCGCGCCGCAGCCGGCCGCGCACTGGCAAGGCGTCCGCGCCGCCGACAAGGTTGGCCCCGCCTGCATCCAGGCGATGCTCGGCGGACGGGCAGCGGGCAACGCTCCGCAAAGCGAAGACTGCCTCACGGTGAACGTGTGGGCGCCCAAGGAAGCGCGGCAATTGGCCGTGATGGTCTGGATTCACGGCGGCGCTTTCGTGCAAGGCACCGGTGGATCGCCGTACTATAGCGGAGCCTCGCTGGCGCACAAGGGCGTGGTGGTGGTCACCCTCAACTACCGCCTCGGAGATCTCGGATTCTTCGCCCATCCCGAGCTGTCAAGCGAATCGCCCGGCCAGCCCGCCGGCAATTTCGGACTGCTCGACCAGATCGCCGCGCTGCGCTGGGTGCGGAAGAACATCGCGGCGTTCGGCGGCGACCCGCGGAAGGTGACGCTATTCGGCGAATCGGCCGGCGCCATGTCGATCTACCTGCTGATGACGTCGCCCGAGGCGCGCCCGCTGTTCGCCCGCGCCATCGCCGAAAGCGGTCCCATTCTCGGACCCACGCGCAGCCTGGCGCAGTTGCAACGCAGCAGCGAAGATCGTGCCCGCGCGTGGGGCGCGGCCGATCTGCCGGCCCTGCGCGCGCTGCCGGCTCAGACCTTCGCACATTCCGCGCTCCCCGCCGGCCCCGTCGTCGATGGCAAACTGGTGCCGGAGGAGCCGCGCACTGCATTCGCCGAAGGACGCCAGGCCGCGGTCCCATTGCTGATCGGCGCCAACAGCTTCGAGGCCAGCCTAATGGTGTTGCTGGGAATTTCCGAGAATGCGGTGCTGTCTGCCGCCAGCGGCGTAGGCGCCGAAACGCTCCACCAATTCTATGGCGACGATCGCCGGCGTCAGGCCCAGCAACTGTTCACCGATACCGGGTTTCTGGAGCCGACGCGTTACCTCGCCGCGCGCATGGAGAAACTGTCCCAGCCGGCGTATCTGTACTACTTCTCCTACGTGGCCGAGCGGAATCGCGCGCGCGCGCCGGGCGTCGCTCACGGGGGCGAGATCCTGTACGTGTTCGATAACCCGCCGGCCGCCGCGCTGGCGTCGTTGGTAACCGAGGCCGACAGCAAAATGGCGGACACCGTCAGCACCTACTGGGTGAACTTCGCCAAGACCGGAAATCCCAATGGCGCGGGCCTGCCGGAATGGCCCGCGTATCGCGCTACGACCGACCGGCTGCTGGAATTGGGCCCCGAAATCGCCGTGCGCGAGCATTTCCGCAAGCCGCAACTCGACCGCATTGAGCAGGTGCGCGCGTCGAACGAGGCGGGGAAGGCCAAGTAGTCTTTGTGCTATGGTCAGGCCATCAATCTTATGAAGATCATGGATCGTCGAAATTTTCTGTCCCGGTCCGCCGCACTGGCGGCCGCCGCGGCCGTGCCCGCCGCCGCTTCGATAGCGCGGGAATCGGGAGTGAAGCTCAAGCTGGGAGTGAACGCCTACTCCTTCGACGCCGCGCTGCGTGACGGCAGCATGACGCTGGCCGACGCCGTCCATTTCTGCGCCCAGCACGGCGTGGATGCGCTCGACGCCACCGGCTATTACTTCCCGGGCTATCCTAATGTTCCTCCCGACGACTACATCTACAACCTGAAACGCGCCGCGTTCGTCAATGGCGTCGCCATCAGCGGCACCGGCGTGCGCAACAACTTTGCCGTCGCCGACCGGTCCGCGCGCCAGAAGGACGTGCAGATGGTGAAGGATTGGATCGTGGTGGCCAGCAAGTTGGGCGCGCCCGTAATCCGCGTGTTCTCCGGCCCGACGCGTCCCGAAGGCCATAGCTTCGACGAAGCCCTGCAATGGATGACCGCCGATTTTCAGGAATGCGCGGCGTTCGGCCAGCAGCACGGGGTGGTGGTCGCCCTGCAGCAGCACAACGACTTCCTCAAGACGGCGGCCGAGACCATCCACGCCATCGACGCCGTGAAGTCCGACTGGTTCGCCTGCATGCTGGACATCGGCAGCCTACGCTCTGGCGACCCGTACACCGAAATCGAAAAGCTGGTGCCCTACGCCGTGTCCTGGCAGATCAAGGAGAACGTGGGCCGCGGCGACAAAGAGGAACCCACCGACCTGGCTCGGATCAAGGCCATCATCGACCGCGCCGGCTATCGCGGCTATGTCCCGTTTGAAGCCTTGGGCGGCGGCGATTCGCGGTTGAAAGTCACGTCTTTCCTGGAGAAGATCCGCAAAGCATTCGGGCTATAAGGCCCAGCCGCCGGACGAACCTGCGCCGTGAGGAAGTGCATGAGCGGCGCAGGGCACTGGACGGAAGAGGCCCAGTTGCCCTATAGGGACGCCCTGATTCCGGCCGCCGCGCAAGGTGCCGGTGCGAGGGTTCTAAGTTCTCCAGTGATCCGTGTATCCTCTATAAGACGCTTCATTTCCCACTTAGGTAACAGGCGGCGCAGCCACACATACAGTGTGTCCGGCAAGGCGACACGCCGAGTAACTCCAACCTATACACTGCACGCCTTTTGAAGTGGACACGAAGTTGCTATAGAACACAGGACGGTCAGCGCTGACTCGTTGGAAACCAACGTGCTGGCTTTTTAGCACGCACCAAACCAAAGGAGTCGCAAAGTGCCCAATTCACAGTACGCGGGCGGCGGAGCTATGCCTCCCGACGATCCCGACGTTCACTTGCAGCGGCTGGGGCCACAGCAGAATCTCGATCTGCCGTGGTACCGCTCGCTTTACCAAAACCTGCGGGAGCTGATCCATCCTCCCCGGCTTCCTCCACTGGAAGTCACATCCCAGCCGGTCGTGGTAAAGGACATCTGGGGCCTCTACGGCCGCCAGAAGAAGTCCTTCTTACTCTCCACCGGATTCCAGGCGGCGTTAGTCGCCGTCATCGCGCTTGTTGGCCTATCCCACAGCCGGGTGCCGGCGCGCGTGCTCGATGTCATCCAGCACGTGTATTTCGATCCGACGCCCGCAGATCCGCCCAAGATCGCTCCTTCCCAGCAGCCCGGAGGCGGCGGCGGGGGCGATGGCTCCCTGCTGCCGGCCAGCCCCGGCAAACTGGCCAAGGCCGCGCCGCGGCAGTTCACCGCGCCTCAGGCCGTACCGGCCAATCTCAACCCGATCCTCACGGTCGAACCGTCGATCGTGACGAACGCGGTCTACACCTACGATCCCAGCGCCAAGCCGTTCGGCGATCCTTGGGCGGCGGACGGTCCGCTGTCCAACGGCCGGGGACATGGAAATGGCATCGGCGATGGATGCTGCGGCGGGCAAGGTAACGGCGACGGCAACGGGGCTGGCCCGGGTCAAGGCGGTCCGGGCTTTACCAACCCGGTCTACACCGCAGGCAAGAGCGGGCTCATCAATCCGGTGGCGCTCTTCAAACCCGAGCCGGACTACTCCGAGGACGCCCGCAAAGCCAAGTTGCAGGGAACCGTGCTGCTGGAAGTGGTGGTCGACCAGAACGGCCGGCCGCAAATCCGCAAGGTCCTGCAGTCTCTCGGACTCGGTCTGGACGAACAGGCCATCAAAACCGTTTCCACCTGGCGATTCAAACCCGGCAGGATGGACGGCAAAGCGGTGCCTGTAGTCATCAACGTCTACGTCAGCTTCCGGCTGCTGTAGAGAACCGGGGATGAAACCGGCGGCGGGATAGGGCGCCGCCGCTATTGCGCGGGAAGCGAAGCGATGGCGGACAGCAGCGCGCCGGTCACGCGCAGCACCGCCCAGTGGGCCTTTTCGACGGTGGTTTGGGCGTCGTAAAAGGCGATCCACTTGTCGTTTTCCAGAATGCGCGCCTCTTCCATCTGCCGCAGCGGGACGCGGCCTTCCTGCATCTGCGCCAGCGTGACATCCAGTTGCGCGCGCGCCACTTCCAGATCGAGTCGCGCCACGGTCGCCGCGGTCTCCGCTTTTCGCGAGTCGCGGTAAGCCTGCTGGATATCGGCGGTGATGCGGTTGCGCGCGCTCGACATCTCCACGCGCAGATGATTGAGGTCGGCGTCCGTCTGTGAAACCTGCCCGCCCACGGGGCTGAAGATGGGGAACTGAAAGGAGACGCCGAGTTGCCCGTTGTTGCGTTGAAACTTCTGGAAGAATTCGGCGTAGTTGTTGAAGCGCGCCAGCATGCCGTATTGCGCCACCAGGTCCATGCGCGGCAGACGCGCGGCCTTCTCGCCGCGCCGCTCCAGTTCCTTGGCAATCAACTGCGACTGCAATTGCCGCAGCGACGTGTTGCTGTCGAGCGCGCTCTGCACCGCCTCCTCTTCCGACGCGGGCAGCGCCGGCGCGGCGCGCTCCTGCTCCACCGGATGGACGCGGTCCTGCGCGGGGTAGCCCAAGGCGATCGCCAGCGAGGTTTCGGCGGCGGTTTGATCGTCGTCCAGATTCTCGGCGGCCTGCGCGGCGCGCGCCACCGCCAGCGCGGCCTGCTTTTCGGCCAGCGGCAGAGCGCGTCCTTCGGCTACCTGCGCGTGGACGGTATCGAGCACTGTCTGCCGGCTCTCCACGGCCTTGCGCGCCAACGCGCCTAAGTGCGCGGCCCGTTCCGCGTCGAGGAAGAGAGCGGTGGTGCGATAGGCCACTTCGTCGCGCTTGGCCGTGACCGACAGCGCCGCGCCGCGCGCGTCCTCGCGGGCCTGCGCCACCTGGAAATGCTGGGCCCAGTTGAACAGCGTGGCCGCGGCGTTGGCCTGGATCACGCTGGGCGCGGAACCTGCAATGCTCATGGGGAAGCCGTCGCTATACGCCAGTCCGCTGCCCACCACCACGCGCGGAAGGAACGGCTCGCGCGCCACGCGGACCGCCGCGCGCGCCCGGTCTTCGTCCATATGCGCTAGAAAAATGTCCGGATTCTGCTTCAACGCGGCGTCCACCGCCTGGCGCAGCGTCATGGGATGGGTTTCGGCGCGTACGAAGACAGATGCGGCGAGCAAGAGGAGTACAGGTCTCGACATAGCTCCATTGTACGAGTGCGGTTCCGTATTGCAGGATTGGTGGGCAGGGCCTTTGGAACCGTGAGCGTGAGCGAGCGGCCTGAGCGACGGATGAGTGAGCCGCTGTTCTCGATGTTTCCGCCGCGTGAGACTCGGACTCTTCGTCGGCCCCCTCCTGCTCTACCGGTTCCAAACCACCCGCGCGAATCGCCGTGGGACAGGGGCTTCCGCCCGTCGACCGGCGCCGACTACTCTCCGTCCAGCAGTTCCAGAAACGCCCGCGTGGCCCGCGTCAGCGTCTTCCGCTTGCGATGCACCACGCCCACCGGCCGCACCAGTCCCGGCGCGTCCAGGCGCACCGCAACCAGCCGCGATTGCGCGATCTCTGTCTGCATGGTCCGCGCCGGCAGAATCGCGATGCCCTTGCCCAGCGCCACCGCTTCCTTGATGGTCTGAATGTTATCGAAATGCATCACCACGCGAACCTCCACCGATTGCGCGCGGAAGAACCGGTCCATTTCGCGCCGGATCGACAGGTCCTCGTCGAAGGCGATGAAATCCTGCCCCGCCAGTTCGCTGGGCCTCACCTCGCGTCGCGCGGCAAACTCGTGCGACGGCGCCACCGCCAATTGCATTTCCTCCTGACGCCACGGAATGGCGGCAATCTCGCGGCTCGATTCCGGGTAACTAACCAGTCCCAGATCAGCGGAATCGTCGCGCACCGATTTATAAATGCGGTCGGGACGCATGTACTCCACCTGCAGATGAGCTTGCGGAAGGCACGCTGTGAAGCGCTCTTGCAGACGGCTCATCTCGGTGAGGCCGATCGAGTAGATGGACGCCACGCGCACCGTGCCGCCGCCTTCCAGCGATTCGATGGCCCGCTCCATCTGCTCCTCCAGGCGCAGTACTTCACGGGCGAACTCATGGTAGATGCGGCCGGCTTCGGTCAATTCCAGGGGCCGTTTGCTGCGATCGAACAGGGTGGTGCGCAGACGACGTTCCACCTCCTTCACGTGCTGCGTAGCAGCCGATTGGCTGATGCCGCAACTATCGGCCCCTTTGCTCATGCTGCTGGAGGAGGCTATCTCTTTGAAAAGGCGTGGATCCCAGAACCACATCGCCTCAGCATAGCATAAGCTGTTCTAATAATTGGCTAGTTACACATTTTCATTTGATAATACTGGGAAGCGCTGATACACTGGAAGTGTCCAGACGAACCCGTCCTCGACCACGTCCGCTATCGGATTACCTTCCTCGTAGCGGTACAGTTCCCCGAAGAACACCTATGCGCCAACCAACTGTGAGCACCGGTCTACCTCCCGCGCAGGGTCTCTACGACCCACGCAACGAACACGACGCTTGCGGCATCGGGTTCGTGGCCAGCGTCAAGGGGCAAAAATCGCACGACATCATCGTCAAGGGGATTCAGGTACTGATCAACCTGACGCATCGCGGCGCTTGCGGCTGCGACCCGGAAACCGGCGACGGCGCCGGCGTGCTGATTCAGATTCCCCACAAATTCTTCGCGCGCGAGTGCGCCAAATTGGGGTTCACGCTGCCGCCGGCCGGCGAGTACGGCGTCGGCATGGTGTTTCTTCCCGTGGAGCGCCACGCGCGGTTGCGATGCGAGGGCATTGTGGAACGTATTGCGCGCGACGAAGGACTCACCCTGCTCGGCTGGCGCGATACGCCCATCGACGGCGCGGCCATCGGCCGCGTGGCGCGTGTCTCGCAGCCCTACATTCAGCAAATTTTCGTGAGCCGCGGTAAGGGCATGACCGAGGACCTGCTGGAGCGCAAACTCTATGTGGTGCGCAAGCGGGCGGAATCCGAAATTGCCGCGTCCGACGTGCCCGACAAAGACTTCTTCTACATGCCGTCGCTGTCGGCGCGGACCATCGTCTACAAGGGTCTGCTGCTGGCGCCGCAGATCGCCAATTTTTATCCCGAACTGCGCGATCCCGACGTCGTCAGCGCGCTCTGCCTGGTACACCAGCGCTTCTCCACCAACACCTTTCCCACCTGGCAACTGGCGCATCCCTACCGCTATATCGCCCACAACGGCGAAATCAACACCCTGCGCGGCAACGTCAACTGGATGCAGGCGCGGCAATCCGTGCTGCGCTCCCCGGCCTTCGGCGACGACCTCAAGAAGCTGTTCCCCATCATCCAGCCGGGCGGCAGCGATTCGGCGGCGTTCGACAACGCGCTGGAGCTGCTGGTCATGTCGGGGCGGGGAATCGCCCACGCCATGGCGATGCTCATTCCCGAAGCCTGGTCGGCCAATGAGCACATGAATCCGCAAAAGCGCGCGTTCTACGAATACCATGCATCGCTCATGGAACCCTGGGACGGCCCCGCTGCCATCGCCTTTACCGACGGCCGCTCCATCGGCGCCACGCTCGACCGCAACGGTCTGCGTCCCGCGCGCTACCTGGTGACCAATGACGACCTCATCCTGATGGCGTCGGAGACCGGCGTGCTCCCGGTCAAGCCCGAGAACGTGAAACTGAAGGGCCGCCTGCAGCCCGGCAAGATGCTGCTGGTGGACACCGTGGAAGGCCGCATCGTCGCCGACCGCGAACTGAAACGTAGCCTCTACGGCCGCAATCCATACCAGCTCTGGCTCAAGGAGAACCAGATCACCCTCGACAAGCTGGCCGATCCCCCGCGCGAGCACGGCGCCGATCACGCCACGCTGCTGCGCCGCCAGCGCGCCTTCGGCTATACCGACGAAGATATCCGCATGATCCTCGGTCCCATGTCCGAAAAGGGCGAGGAGCCCATCGGCTCCATGGGCACCGATACGCCGCTGGCCTGCCTTTCGGACAAGCCGCAGCCGCTGTTCCACTACTTCAAACAGCTCTTCGCGCAGGTGACCAATCCGCCCATCGATCCCATTCGCGAAGAGATGGTGATGTCGCTCACTAGCTATATCGGCACCGAGCGCAACATCCTGGACGAAACCGCCCTGCACTGCCACACTCTCAAACTGCCGCAGCCCATTCTGCGCAATCGCGATCTGGAAAAGCTGCGGCGCGTCTCGCAGGGAGATTTCCTGGCCACCACCCTGCCCATGCTGTTCGCCGTCGAGGAGGGCGCCAAGGGCCTGGAGCGCGCCCTCAATCAGCTCTCGCGCCGCGCGTCGCTGGCCATTCAATCGGGATACACGCTGCTGATTCTCTCCGACCGCGGCATGGACGAGGACTACGCGCCCATCCCCAGCCTGCTGGCGCTGGCCGCCGTGCACAACCACCTGGTCCGCGAAGAGTCGCGCACCCAGGTAGCGCTCATCATCGAAACCGGCGAAGCGCGCGAGGTCATGCACTTCGCCCTGCTCATCGGCTACGGCGCCAGCGCCATCAATCCCTACCTGGCTATCGAAACCATCGAAACCCTGGCCGGATCGGCCGCGGCGGCGCGGGAGAAAGCGCTCGCCAATTACATCAAGTCGGTCGACAAGGGGCTGCTCAAGACCTTTTCGAAGATGGGGATTTCCACCCTGCAGAGCTATCGCGGCGCCCAGGTCTTCGAAGCCATCGGCCTGGAAAAAGCCCTGGTGGACAAATACTTCACCGGCACCGTGTCGCGCATCGGCGGCGTCGGCCTGGACGTTCTGGCCGAGGAAGCCGTGCTCAAACATCGCCATGCCTTCGAGCCCTTGACCGATTCCGAAACCGAACTGGCCGTGGGCGGCAACTACCAGTGGCGCGCCACCGGCGAGTATCATCTGTACAATCCACAGACCATCGCCAAGCTACAGCACGCCGTGCGCCAGGAGAGCTTCTCCACTTTTCAGGAATATACCGACCTGCTGGACGCCCAGAGCCGCCAGCTCTCCACCCTGCGCGGCCTGCTGAAAGTGAAAACCGCCGACGAGCCCATTCCGCTGGAAGAAGTGGAGCCGGCTGTGGACATCGTCAAGCGCTTCGCCACCGGAGCCATGTCCTTCGGCTCCATCTCCAAGGAAGCCCACGAGACGCTGGCCATCGCCATGAACCGCATCGGCGGCAAATCCAATACCGGCGAGGGCGGGGAAGACGAAGAGCGTTTCGGCACCGACCGGCGTAGCGCCATCAAGCAGGTGGCCTCCGGCCGCTTCGGCGTGACCGCCAACTACCTGGTGAATGCCGACGAGCTGCAGATCAAGATGGCGCAGGGCGCCAAACCCGGCGAAGGCGGCCAGTTGCCCGGCCACAAAGTGGACGCCACCATCGCGCGCGTGCGCCACTCCATTCCCGGCGTAGGACTGATTTCGCCGCCGCCGCATCACGATATCTATTCCATCGAAGATCTGGCGCAGCTCATCTACGATTTGAAGAACGTCAATCCGCGGGCGCGCATCTCCGTCAAACTGGTGGCCGAGGTGGGCGTGGGAACCGTGGCCGCGGGCGTCGCCAAAGCGCATGCCGACGTCGTCCTCATCTCCGGCGACTCCGGCGGCACCGGCGCCTCCCCGCTCAGTTCCATCAAGCATGCCGGCGTGCCGTGGGAATTGGGCCTGGCCGAAACTCACCAGGTGCTGGTGATGAACGATCTGCGCGGCCGCATCCGCGTGCAGACCGATGGCAAGCTGCAGACCGGCCGCGACGTCACCATCGCCGCTCTGCTGGGCGCCGAGGAATTCGGCTTCTCCACCGCGCCCCTGGTGGCCATGGGCTGCATCATGATGCGCAAATGCCATCTCAACACCTGTCCCGTGGGCATCGCCACGCAGGATCCGGTGCTGCGCGCCAAGTTCCAGGGCACGCCCGAGAACGTCATCAATTTCTTCTTCTTCATCGCCGAGCAGGTTCGCCGCTACATGGCGCAGATGGGATTCCGCACTTTCGACGAAATGGTGGGCCGCAGCGACATGCTGGACGTCCGCCAGGCGGTGGACCACTGGAAGGCTAAAGGCATCGACCTGTCGACCATTCTCTACCGCCCCGAAGCGCCCAGCCGCGTCGCCCGCCGCTGCGTCGAGCCGCAGGATCACGGCCTCGACCAGGCGCTCGATTACAAGCTCATCGACCTGGCCCGCGAGGCCATCGAGAACAAAACTCCCGTGGAAGTGCTGCTGCCCATCCGCAATGTGCATCGCACCGTGGGTGCCATGCTCTCGGGCGAGATCGTGCGCCGCTACGGGTCGGCCGGACTGCCGGATGACACCATCCGCTTCAAGTTCACCGGCTCGGCGGGACAGAGCTTCGGCGCGTTTCTCGCCAAAGGCGCAACGCTCGAGCTGGAAGGCGATGCCAACGATTACGTCGGTAAGGGCCTGTCGGGTGGCATGATTGCGGTCTATCCGCCGCGCGGCTCCATGTTCCAGCCGGAAGAGAACATCCTCATCGGCAACGTGGTGCTGTATGGCGCCACCAGCGGCGAGGCGTACTTCAACGGCATGGCCGGCGAGCGCTTCGCGGTGCGCAACTCCGGCGCCACCGCGGTAGTGGAAGGCCTGGGCGACCATGGCTGCGAATACATGACCAATGGCCTGGTGGTAGTGCTCGGCAAGTGCGGACGCAATTTCGCCGCCGGCATGAGCGGCGGCATCGCCTACGTCCTCGACGAGAAGGGCGATTTCGCCGAGCGCCGCTGCAATCGCGCGTCGGTCGACCTGGAGCCCGTCGAGGGCGAAGACGCCGCGCGCCTGCAGTCGCTGATCGCCCGCCACGTGGACCTGACCGCCAGTCCGCGCGGCAAGTGGATCCTGGAAAACTGGGAGCAGATGCTCGAGAAGTTCATCAAAGTCTTCCCCCACGAATTCAAACGGGTATTGCGGCAGCAGCAGGATCAGCCTCAGGCAGTGGGAGCGCGGTAATGGGAAAAATCACCGGGTTTCTGGAATACAAGCGGGAGTTGGCCGAGCGGCGTCCCGCCGCCGAGCGCATCAAGGACTGGTTCGAGATCTACCAGCCGTTCCCCGGCGACAGCCTGCGCCACCAGGGCGCGCGTTGCATGGATTGCGGCGTGCCGTTCTGCCATACCGGTTGTCCGCTCACCAACCTCATCCCCGATTGGAACGATCTGGTGTACCGCGACAAGTGGCGCGACGCCGCCCGCCAGTTGCACGCCACCAATAATTTCCCCGAGTTCACCGGCCGCCTGTGTCCGGCGCCCTGCGAAGCCTCCTGCGTGCTGGGCATCAACGAACCGCCCGTCACCATCAAGCAGATCGAGAAGGCCATTGCCGACCGCGCCTTCGCCGATGGCGCCGATGGCATGGTCAAGCCCGAAAAGCCGGCCGCCGCCAGCGGCATGCGCGTCGCCGTGGTCGGTTCCGGTCCCGCCGGCCTGGCCGCCGCGCAGCAACTGGCGCGCGCCGGGCACGACGTCACCGTATTCGAAAAGAACGATCGCATCGGCGGCCTGCTGCGCTACGGCATCCCCAATTTCAAAATGGAGAAGCACCTCATCGACCGGCGCCTGGAGCAGATGCGCGCCGAAGGGGTGAAGTTCCGCGTCAACGCCCACGTGGGCGGCAATATTCCGGCCGACGACCTGCGCCAGGAATTCGACGCCGTTCTACTGGCCGGCGGCGCCGAGCAGCCCCGCGACCTGCCCGTCGAAGGTCGCCACCTGAAGGGCATTCACTTCGCCATGGAGTTTCTGCCGCAGCAGAATCGCCGCAACGAAGGCGACACAGTCCCCGATGCCGAGGCCATCCTGGCAACCGGCAAGCGCGTGGCCATCATCGGCGGCGGCGACACCGGCGCCGATTGTCTCGGCACCAGCCATCGCCAGGGCGCGCTCCACGTGACCCAGTTCGAGTTGCTGCCTAAGCCGCCCGGCGAGCGTTCGCCCTTGACGCCGTGGCCGTTGTGGCCCATGCAACTGCGCGTGGAGAGTTCGCACGAAGAAGGCGGCACGCGCGACTGGAGCGTCCTGACCGAGCGATTCACCGGCGACGCCTCGGGCTGCGTCAGGCAATTGCACGCCGTGCGCGTCGGCCCCGCGCCGAAGTTCGAGCGCATTCCCGACACCGAATTCACCCTGAATGTCGACCTGGTGCTCTTGGCGATGGGCTTCACCGGCCCCGTCAAGAGCGGCCTTCTGGAGCAATTCGGCGTCGCGCTGGACCCCCGCGGAACCGTCGCGTCGGACGAGAATCAGATGACATCGGTAGACGGCGTGTTCGCCGCCGGCGACATGCGCCGCGGCCAATCGCTGGTAGTCTGGGCAATCGCCGAAGGCCGCCGCGCCGCCGCCGGCATCGATCGCTACCTGCGACGGGCAAGGTAGGTAGGGCTCCAGCTCCCTTCCTGAACCGCGGCCTCATGACTTCAGAATGCACGTCATGATAGAGATGGCATGCAGAACATCCGGCGGCACCGTCGAGCTGGAGGCGTGGTGCCAGGGTGGCAGTTGCCGGCCACAAGGTGGACGTGCCGAAGATCCGGGCCATCAAGGTGGGCGGCGAGTTCTTCTGGCAGGCGGTTGATGAGACCGGCCGGCTCCCGGTTGAACCAGATGCGGTCTTCACGCTGCGCTTCATCGGCCGTCCCGTGGGCGACCGACTCGCGCACTTCTGCTATGGGATAAGGCAGACCGAGCAAGTATGGTGGGAACGGATATGCTCAAGAAGTTCCGTGGCTACTACCACTTCATCAAGAAGCAGCAGAGACACCGGGAAGCCTTCGGCGTCCATCCAATTCGGGCGGTGCTAGTTGAAACCACGGCCCAGGCGCGCGGCAGGAAGCTCATGGAATTGGTCGGCCATCCGCTGGTGGCCGGACCCGGCAAGCGTGCCGGGCTGTTTTGGTTCAGCATCTCCCCCCTATTCAGCGATCCGGCCGAGGGGTCCACTATTCCCCGCTGCCTGGCCGCGCCAGAAGTGGCTTTGCAGCCGATCTGGGCTCTCCCCGACCACTCGCTGCACGCCCTTGGGCGATGCGGAGAATGTTCTTCCCGAACCGCCTCCGGCACCGGCAAAGTTGCCGGTTCCTCCACTCGGTTATAATAAGTTTAACTAAGATTGACTCACTGACTGGTTGATGAGCATGAGCAGAACAACGAAAATCATGGGCTTCTCGGTTCCGCCGACCGTCGTCAAGGAAGTCGAAACGCTCGCTCGACAGGAGCGCCGCACCAAGAGTGAGCTGTTCCGCGAGATGGTGCGCGTCTATCGCCGTTACTGCGCCCAGCGGGAATGCGATGAAACCCGATGGATCGCTGGCGTCATAGAAGAGGCCAAAGCCGATCAGGCGAAGAGCCCCATGAGCACCGAAGAGATGCTCAAGGAAAGCGCCCGGCTCTCCCGCTCCGGCGCTCGCCAGGCGAAGAGGCTCGGCATTCTTCCCAAGGACACTGACCAGATCGTCCATGACCACCGTGCCCGCAAACAAGCTTAGGGTGGTCTTCGATACCAACGTCTATTTCTCGGCCTTCACCCATCCGCTAGGCCCGCCTTTTCGGATTTTGGGAACAGGCCGTCAAAGGCAGCTTCATCTTGCTCGTCTCCCCCGCCATCCTTCGCGAACTCGCCACCGTGCTGCGGGACATCCTGCATTTCGAGGAAGCCGACATCGTGGCGCGTCTGAAACTCGCGGCGAAAGTCGCCGAGATTGTCAGCCCAACGATCACCTTGCGGACGATTGCGGAAGACCCCACTGACGACCGGATTCTGGAATGCGCCGTCGCGGGCGGAGCCGATCTGATTGTTTCCGGAGACCGCCACTTGCGAAAGCTGAAGTCCTTCCGGAATATTGGCATCGTTCAACCCAGCGATTTTCTTCGCACTTTGGGATGACAATTCTGCCACGCACCCTGCAAGCCTTCCGAAGCGAAGACTGTGACGTAATCGACCCCAGGCTAGTTGAGAGGATTAACAGTGAGCGATGCTCCGCGCTGGCCGCTTGACCGCGAACCAGCACTTCCACTGGGTGACCTGCGGGCCGCCGCAGCCCCCCGTCCCTGCCTGATTGACGACCCCACGCTGGACGCCACCTTCTACTACGACACCAATCCCCTGGACACCAGCGGCCAGCCGCTCACCTACATGTACAGCTACAACACCGCCGGCCGCGTCACCGGGAAACGCCTGCAGGTAGGCGGATCGCAGTCGGGCCAGACGCCGGCCAACCTGGACACCGATTACTGGTGGGACAATCAAGGCAAGCTGACGCAGATGACGTACCCGTCCTCCGGTCCGCTGCTCGGGTATCAGTACGATTCCATGAACCGCCTGGGCACGGTCCTCCAGAACTATGTGACGCTGGCATCCGCCACCTACACCCCCGCCAACCAGCTCGCGACCCTGACCGCCGGCTCGCTGACCGAGACCCGCACCTACGACCCGGCAATGCTGCAGTTGACGCGCATCACCACGCAATCGTCGGGCGTCACCGTGATGGACATGCAGTACACCTACACCGCCGGCCAGAACAACGGCCGCATCGCGCAGTCGCACGACTGGGTGCTCGGGCAGACGTCGAACTACACCTACGACGCGTTGAACCGCCTGAGCACGGTG
>Ga0181529_10002957_pt1 | contig 19830 bp, 17 predicted proteins | sample PEATcosm2014_Bin_36_FD_119763 | JGI IMG/M metagenome (GOLD analysis project Ga0181529, IMG submission 119763) | Peatland microbial communities from MTU Mesocosm Facility, Houghton, MI, USA - PEATcosm2014_Bin10_30_metaG | ecosystem: Environmental > Terrestrial > Soil > Wetlands > Peat | place... | reverse complement strand
GCCATCGAGGTCAGTTTCAACCGCATCTCGGTGGACGGCGACACCTCGACCAACGACACCGTCCTGTTGTTGGCCTCAGGCGCCAGCGGCGCGGCGATTGCTGCGGAAAACAAGGAGTTCGCAGCGGCTTTGACGCAGGTTTGCACGTCGTTGGCGAGGCAGATTGTGGGTGACGGAGAAGGCGTCGGCCATGTAGTGGAGCTTCATATCGATGGAGCTGCCAGCGACGCCGATGCGCTGCGGATCGCCAAGGCTATCGCGCATTCCCCGCTGGTCAAGACCGCCTGGGCGGGCAGCGATCCGAACTGGGGGCGCCTGATGGCGGCCATCGGCTACTCCGGCGCGGAGATCGATCCCGACCGGATCGACATCTGGTTCGGCGAACTGCGCATCTGCCGGGACGGAGGCCGCGCCGAGGAGTACGATGAAGCCGCGGCTCACGCTTATATCGCGCAGCCGGAGTTTTCCATCGCCATCCAGCTCCATCAGGGGCTGGGCACGTGCATCTTCTGGACGACCGATCTCACGGCCGAGTACATTCACATCAACGCGGATTACTCGACATAAGCGTGCTCGATAGCGCGCGGCGCGGCCATGGACGATAAGGAATGTCGGTGCGTACGGGGCTGGTTTTTCGGCTTGTGACGCCAACGCACCCATCTGGCTCTACAATGGGTGCGTTCCTAGTTTTCGAGCTATTGGCCCTCCGGGAATCCTGGGTGCCTCATCGTTGGAGTGTCTTGGCGCCAAGGGTGGGAATCTTCAACTTCCAGCAGGCCCGCAGCTCGCGATCTCAATCCTTTGACCTGGTATCTACCAGAGAGAAAGAGAAGACGGGCATATGAAGACCTGTCCACTGTGCGACTCAGCCTATCCAAATCACCAGACCAACTGCTCCACCGACGGCGCTTTGCTGATCGAGTCCAGGGAGTTGGAGCCGGGGACCCTCATTCGCGGCAAGTACCGCATTGTGCGTCTTCTTGGTCGAGGCGGGATGGGCACGGTGTATCTGGCCGACCACATTCTGCTGGGCCGTCAGCGGGCGCTCAAGTTCATCTCCAGCGAATTGAGCCAGGACCCGCGTTTTCTGAAGCGCTTTCGCCACGAGGCGCAGGCGGCTAGCGAGCTGCGCCAGGCCAACGTGGTGGAGGTTGTCGATCTGGACCAGGCGGAGGACGGTTCGCCCTACATCGCCATGGAATTCGTGGACGGCACCGACTTGCGCCACGCGCTCGCCGCGGGAGCTTTTCCCGTGGAGCGGGCGCTGGCCATTGCCCGGGGAATCGCGCAGGGCTTGAGCGCAGCCCACGCCAAGGGGATTATCCACCGCGACGTGAAACCGGAGAACATTTTGCTGGCTCGCGGAAACGGCGGCGCGGAGACTCCCAAACTGCTGGACTTTGGCATTGCCGCCATGAAGGAGAGCGCTACCGCCGTCAGCCGCACCCGCGGCCTGATGTTGACTCCGGAATACGCCTCGCCGGAGCAATGGAAGGGGATGGCCAGCGAAGAGCTGGATTGCCGCGCGGACCTGTACGCGCTGGGCGGCGTTCTCTACGAGATGCTTACCGGCCAGACCGCCTTTCATGCCCACAATACCGAAGGGTGGATGTACCAGCACCTGCAAGAGGAGCCGCAACCGCCCAGCCGGCTGCGCCCGGAACTAAAGAGTTTTCCAGGTCTGGATGAATTGGTGCTGCGTCTGCTGGCCAAGGACCGGGAGCTGCGCTTCTCCTCGGCGGCGGCCGTGATTGAGGCGCTTTCCCTGAAGCCGCCCGTGGTTCGTCCCCCCACTCTTTTCGAAGATTACAACAAACCTGATTCGACGACCGTCCTCCAAGAAAAGCGATCCGGGAGCAGGAAGTGGGCAGTTGCGGCGGCGGTGATTGCCGCCGGCTTGGGAATCTGGCTGATCTCGCGGTTCTTGCTTCCCTCCGACGCGACGGCGGTCCCGGTGCTTTCGCCGGGTCCTGGCACTTACGCCTCGCCGCAGCCGGTGGCCATCTCCGATGCAACCCCGAATGCCGTCATTCACTACACCGTGGACGGCAGTTCGCCCACGGAGGCCTCGACTGTCTACACCCAGCCGGTTACGTCGCTGCCCAGCGGGGCCGTGGTGCGCGCCATGGCCAAGGCCGAGGGCCACGCGCCCAGCCCGGATGTCACCGCAGTCTATATCTGGTCGGGAACAGGCTCCGATGGCGCGACAAAGCTCCAGGGGGGCACTGCCTACGACCAGGGCAAATTCGCCTACGACCACAAGCAATATGCCCAGGCGCGGACGCTCTTCGGCCCGGCCTGCGACGGCGGCGACACGAAGGCCTGCAACTATCTTGGCTTTCTCTACGCACGAGGCTTGGGTGGGGCGCCCGATCAGGCCAAAGCGCGCGAGGTGTACGCGGGCGCCTGCGAGCGGGCGAACATGAACAGTTGCGCCAGCCTCGGCTCGCTCTACCAGGACGCCAAAGACAATGCCAATGCGCGCGTGTACTTCCAAAAGGCCTGTGACGGCAAGCTGGCCGAAGGCTGTGAGTTGCTGCGCGGCTTGGAGTAGGCCGGGGCCAGTGAAAGCGGTTGACGGGCCTGCGAAAAGGATGAGCTGAAGGAAGGTCCACGGGGGCACGAAATGCGCAGAGGCGGATCGGCAGGATGTTTTTTGGCGGCTTTGATGGTGGTTGCGGCTGCTCTGGGGTTGGCGCAGCAGGACGATGGCCCGATTCTGCGGCCGAAAGCGAAGCCAGCCGCCAAGCCGGCAGCAGCGACTTTGCTGGTGATCTGCGACCAGGCTTGCAACTGGAAGCTGGATGGCAAGGCGCAAGGGCGCGTGGCGGCGGACGATCCTGTGACGGTTCCGGTTTCGCTAGGCCAGCACCTGGTGGCCGCGGTCAGCGAAGACGGTTCGGACAAGGTGGAAAAAGAAGTCGAGGTCAAGGGCGCCGGACAGACTCTGGTGCGCTTTGAATTCGCGCCGGCACGCGCTGCCCGGCTGAAATCCGAGCAGGAAGCGCGAAACAAGGCTCAACCCGAGGGCGCTGCGTTGCTGGTGATGTGCGACCTGGCTTGCAACTGGAAGCTGGACGGCAAGCCGCAAGGGCACATTGCGGCGGGCGACTCGGCCACGGCAAAAGTGGATATGGGCGAACACTTGCTGGTTGCCGCCACCGAGGACGGCTTGGACAAGGCGCAGCAGGTTGCCGAGATCAAGGCGGCGGGGCAAAAAATCGTGAGCATCGAGCTTCAGCCGGTGCGCGCCGCGCGGCTCAAGGCAGAGCAGCAAGAGGCCCAGGAAAAGGCGGACCGGGAGACCGCGGAGAAGATTGCTCTGGAGGCCAAGAACAGGTTATTGCAAGAGGCAGCCCAGATGCAGGAACTGCGCGATCATGCCGCCGAGCGGTCCAGGGAGGGGTGGAATCTTTTCTCCCAGCAGCGCTACACCGAGGCCAAGCCGCTGCTCGAGAAGGCCTGCGAGGGGGGTGACCAAAAGGCCTGCCACAATCTTGGCGTTCTGTACGAGAATGGCGAGGGCGTAACCCAGGACTACGCCCAGGCTCGCGCGTTCTATCAAAAGGCGTGCGACCTCGGGGAGATGCTGGGCTGCAAAGGGCTCGGCTACCTCTACCAGTTCGGCCGCGGCGGGCCCTTGGACTATGGCCAGTCACGGGTGCTCTATCAAAAGGCCTGCGAAGGCGGGGAAATGCTGAGCTGCGACAGTCTCGGCGTCCTTTACGATAACGGCCAGGGCGTGACTCAGGATTATGCCCAGGCACGCACGCTGTTCCAAAAGGCCTGCGATGGAGGCGACATGTACGGCTGCAAGAATTTGGGCACCCTCTATCAGGATGGCCGGGGCGTGCCCCAGGACTACGGCCAGGCCCGCGCGCTTTACAAAAAGGCCTGCGACGGAGGGTACGCGGGGGCCTGCGACAACTTGCGCAACCTGCCCTGAACCGACTTGAAAGCGGATGCATGAGAATGGCACAGGAAAGCCGTGTGAGGAAGAGAGATCGGTGGACGGGGTGGTGGGGGCTTGCAGGGGCTTGCGTGCTGGCCCTCGCGGTCGGCACTCTCCTGGCGCAGCAGGACGAAGGGCCGGTTCTGCGGCCGAGAACGAGCCCGAAGCCGGTTGCCAAGCCGGTGGCAGCGGCCACGCTGCTGGTGCTGTGCGACCTGGATTGCAACTGGAAGCTGGATGGCAAGACGCAAGGGCGGATAGCGGCAGCAAGCTCAGTCACAGTGACGGTTTCCCCTGGCCAACATTTGGTGGTGGCCACGACTAACGATGGTCTTGACCGAGTGCAGAAGATTCCTGAAACCAGGGCTGGTGCGCAGGCTGTGGCAAGCATCGAACTCCAGCCGGTGCGCGATGCGCGTCTCAAGGCCGAGCAGGAGGCACGAGAGAAGGCAGAGCGGGCGGCAACTGAGAAGGCTGCGCAAGAGGCGCGAGACAGGGCTGCGCGCGAGCAGCAGGAGAAGGAACGAGCAGAGCAGGAGATAGACGCGCGGGATGAGGCGGCAGGATTCTGGACAGACCCGGCCACGGGGCTGATTTGGACGAAGAGGGATAACGCGAGAGATACGACCAGGCAGGAGGCGGTAGATTATTGCCGGAATCTCCGCCTGGCCGGTCACTCAGATTGGCGCCTGCCGACGATCAAAGAGCTGACAGAAATCCTCGACCAGAGCGTAGATGTGCTGGGTCAGTGCTGTAGTGGATTGCAGGTGATTGTGCATGTGAAGGGCCGCTTGCATATCTCTGGGGAGGAGTGGAGCGAGTCCCTGGAAGGGGAGGATTCCGGGAGGGCGAGATTCTTTTCCTTCCACGATGGTTCCCCGAATGTGGACCCTGTCAGTTTCAGTGGAAGCAAACGCGCACTCTGTGTGCGCCGGTCGAACGAATGATTCTGGCTCCGCAATCGCCGATTTTTTCCCAGGCGCCTGCGAGTCCTTTGGTCCAGTTCCGGGTTAGAGCAATTTTGGCTGGCGGCGCGGGGCGCAATGCTCCGAGAATGGCCACAGGGATGACGGCATAGGCAGTCCTGCCGATAAGGGAACAAGCGGGAGGACAGGATGAGAGTTGGAAAAATGGCGGCCTGGGCGCTGGCTGCGGCTCTTGCTGTCTGGGTTGTGGCAGCTTTTGCGCAGGAGGACAACGGGCCGATTTTGCTTCCGCAGCCCAAGCCCAAACCGCCGACCAGCGCGATGCTGCTGGTGACCTGCGACCTGGCCTGCAACTGGAATCTGGATGACGGGTCCGATGGCCACCTCGAAGCCGGGGGCTCGGTCAAGGTGAATGCCGCTTTCGGCCACCACAAGGTGGTCGCCACCACCGAAGACTCTATCGACAAGGTGGAAATCCAGATCGACGTCCGCCCCGTCGGGCATACCGCCGCGCATATCGCCCTCCAGGCGGTTCGCGATGCTCGCCTCAAGGCCGAGCGGGAAGCGCGCGACAAAGCAGAGCAGGCAGCCCGCGACAAGGCTGCCCAGGAGGCGCGCGACAAAGCCGCGCAAGAGGCCAGAGAGAAGGCCGCGCGCGAGCAGGTGCAGCAACGGCAGGCGCGCCAGCTAAAACCCGCATCCGGGCCGGGCGCGCCGCCTCAGGGCTTCAGGCCGGGGGCTCCCCGCGCCGAGCAAAAGGCTCTCGAACTTTACAATGAAGGGCGCTATACCCAGGCGAGCCAGTTCTTCGAGCAGGCTTGCAATGCCGGCAACGCGGAGGGCTGCGGCCGCCTCGGGCAAATGTACGGCTACGGAACCGGCGTTGCAAAGAACACCGGCAGATCGTTCACGTACTACTCCAGGGGGTGCGAACTAGGGGATGTGGATGCTTGCATCAGCGTGGGCGCGTTCTATGAAAACGGAGTGGCCGTCGGCCAGGACCTGCCTCGGGCGGTTGCGATCTACTCGAAATTCTGTAATGCAGGCAGCCCGGTGGCTTGCATGGACCTCGGGTTGATGGCCAAGGACGGGCGCGGCGTTTCCCAGGACTATGCACGCGCGGCAGGACTTTTCTCCAAGGCTTGCGATGCAGGGGACGCCCTTGGTTGCGCCAATCTCGCGGTCAGTTACCGGGAGGGCCTGGGTGTGGATCGGGATAAGAAAATGGCACGGCAGCTTTTCTACAAGGCCTGTTCCATGCGCAACCAGTGGGGCTGCAATCAATTGGACAAGATGCGATGAATCCTCCTGCTTGCGGGCGACAGTTCCGCGCGCCCGTTTACAATCGCTGCAAGCAGTGAGGACACGGCAAGCATGAGGACAAAGATGAAAGAAGCAGGCGCCGCGGTGGATGCGCCTCCGGGCAAGAACGGCTTCTCGCTGATCTCCGGCGACAAGCTGGTCCAGCTCTACTCCACCATGTTGAAGTGCCGGATGTTGGAGGAGCGAATTGGACTGCTCTGCAAGCAGGGCAAGTTGCAGGCATGCGGTGCCGCCTGGGCAGGCCAGGAGGCGGCGGTGGCGGGCATCGTTCTCGATCTGTCGCCCGAGGATACCCTCTGCCTTTTCCGCAGCAGCCTGGCGGCAAGCTTCATAAAAGGCATCCCTCTGGACAAGATATTCCGACAGTTGTTTGCCGGCGCCGCCAGCCCGGATGGCGATTCTCCTGCTCCAGGCCCGACTCTCCGAGCCGCTCTCGATTTGTCCATCCAGGTTGCCAAAGCCAACAAGAAAGCGAAGAGCAGCCGGATTGCGGTTATATTCTGCGGCGCGGCGCCCGCGGTGCAGGAGTCATGGCAAGCGGCGCTGGAGTTAGCCGGCAGCCAGGATCTGCCGATGATCTTCGTTTGCGAGAGCAGCGAGCAGGCCGAATCGGCAAATCCGAAGGCGCGCACCAAAGCAAAGGGCGCCGCGGCGAAAGCTCGGGAGAATGGAATCCCACATATTCCCGTGGACGGCAGCGACGTGGTTGCCGTCTATCGCGTGGCCAGCGAGGCCATTGCCCGCGCCCGCAAAGGATTTGGCCCCACCATGATCGACTGCAGAGCCTACGCGTTGAACGGCGACCGCGCCATCGGCCCCGCCCAGGAACACCTTCCCGAAGATGAGGAATGGCAGACGGCCAGCGACCCCATTTTGAAGATGGAGAGGTATCTGACCGGCAAGGGGTTGTTCGGCGAGGACCTGAGAACGGAAGCCGGCATCCAATTCAACAAGGATCTGGATGCGGCAATCGCCCTCGCGGAAAAGCCGCAAGGTCCCCAAGGCAAGTAGGTGCGGCACGGCCGTGAGCGGTTAGGCATCCGCGCACCGGACAAGACCGCGAAACCTGGACTCAGCGTCCCTTCGTGCTTCCTTCAAGGGATTGAATTCAAAGGAAATTTGCACTTATGGGCTTGATTTTATCCGGTCGATTTGGAGCGGATGAGTGATAAAGTGGGGGTATGAACGTGAGCATGCGTGTGGCCAAAGCTCCTCTGTTCCAACGCTTGATAGTGTTGGTGGGACTTCTCCTCTTGACTGCCTCTCCTCTCGCGGCCGAACAACCTGGAACGCCGAAGGACGCGGACCAGCAGGGAAACGATCAGCGTCCTGCGTCTGTCTGCGAACCGGCGACGCTTGGATCGCCGTACATTCCGGTCGATAGCTGGATTTACCCGGCGGTGCTGCGTCTTTATTCTCTGGGTTTTATCAACCATGTCTATCTGGGCATGCGTCCGTGGACGCGGAACAGCTTGAACCATATGCTGGAGGACGCTGCCGCTCAGCTAGAGGATGTAGATATCGATAAGGATCCAGCGGCGGGCGAGGCGCAGGATATCTACCAGGCGCTCACCCGCTTCTTGCAATTCGACACGCAGGGCCCCTGCCTGAAGCTGAAGGGGAATGCGCGCGTCGAATCCGTTTACTCGGTGGCACGCGGTATCAGCGGCACGCCCTTGCGCGACAGCTTCCACCTCGGCTCGACCATCGTCAACGATTACGGCCGCCCCTACCAGAACGGCTTCAATAGCTACTCCGGCGCCAGTGGTTATGCGGCTGCAGGCCGTTTCGTGTTTTATGCGCGCGGCGAGTTCGAGGCGGCGCCCTCCGCGACCGGCTACTCCCAGGCGTTGGCCAGCGCGCTCAGCGCGATCGATGGGACGAGCTTTTACATCCCGGCGACCACACCGCCCTACGGCAGCACCACCGCGATCTACAACCAGGCCACCATCCCCATGGGACCGATCGCCACCACGACCAACGGCAGGGTGATCGAGGCATTTGTTTCCGGCAATTTACTGAAGCACGAGATATCCTTCGGCAAGCAGGACGATTGGCTTGGGCCCGGCCTGGGCGGCGGCATGGCCTACTCCAACAACGCGGAAAACATCTATTCCTTCCGCATCAACCGTGTTGAGCCATTGTACGTTCCATTGCTTTCGCGGCTAACGGGGCCGTTCCGCTATGAGTTTCTGATTGGTTCGCTGCGCGGTCACACCTATATGCCGAATCCGTCGTATTTGGCCAACCCCTCGCCGAAGGAAATCAATGTGATTAACCCCGGCGACCCCTGGGTGCACCTTGAGAAGGTCAGCTTCCGGCCGACGGAAAACCTCGAATTTGGTTTTGAGCGTACTGCGATCTGGGGCGGCCAGGGCCACGCGCCGATCACCATCGATACCTTCCTCAAGAGCTTTTTCAGCTTCGCCTCGCCCAGCACCGCGGACAAGAATGGCCGCAACGATCCAGGCGCGCGCTTTGGCGCCTTCGACTTCTCCTACCGGCTGCCTTTCGTCCGCAATTGGCTCACGCTCTACACCGACTCGGAAGTGCACGACGATGTTTCTCCCGCCGATGCTCCTCGCCGCGCCGCCTACCGGCCGGGGCTCTATCTTTCTCATGTGCCGGGATTGGCCAAGCTGGATCTGCGTGTGGAAGCTGCTTCCACCGATCCTTCCAGTTCGAACACCTCAAGCCATTACGGCCGCTTCATGTACTGGGAAAATATCCAGAAACAGGGCTATACCAACCAGGGGCAGATGTTCGGCGACTGGATCGGACGCGAGGCCAAGGGCGGCCAGGCGTGGATCACCTATCACCTGAAGGGCAACGAATGGATCCAGGCGGGCTATCGCAATCAGAAAGCCACCACCTACTTCATCCCCGGCGGAACTACGCTGAACGACATCAACTTTCAGGCAGTCAAGCGCATTGGCAAAGATTTCGAGATCGACGGGAACTTTGCCTACGAGCGGTGGAAGGCTCCGATGTACCCCACGGGCACTCCCGTCTATCCGGCGCCGCAGCAGACCGTGACCACCACCACCATTCAACTCACCTGGTTCCCAGAGCGGAAGGTGAGCTTCTAGAGATTCACGGGAATCCAGGCTCTTTCGGCGGGGAGGGCTGCCTTTGGACTACTCTTCGCTTTTCCCTGCGGAGCGGGAATAGCGGATGACTTCCACCGTCGAGGTTGCCACCAGTCCCTCCTCGACCATGGCATCCAGACAAGGGATCAAGCGGGCGATCTGCTCCTCCGTGTCTACGATGCTCAACTGGATGGGAGCGTCCTTGGTAAGCGGCCAATGGCTGGAGTGGCGGATGCGGCTACCCGAGCCGTAGCCTTCAATGCCGCGGAAGACGATGGCCTCGGTGATGCCCAACTCCATGCATTTGGCCAGGATGGCTTCATGCAAGGGCTTGCCGTGCCAGCGGTCGTCCTCGCCGAAATGGATGCGCACCATGCGCGCCGGGAACTGTTCCTTCATGACGTTGCCTCCACTTCCAGAGCGCGATAGGCGTACTTGACGATGTCCACGTCGGAGAAGACGACCAAACCCTCAGCCACCATCTGATCGACGAGGGGCAAAAACGCGCGCAATTTCTCCTCCGTGTCGATGGCCGAAAGCATCACCGAGCCGTGGTGATTGGCGTGCAGCGGCTTGTCTTTGTGAACGCGGCGGTGCGCGCCATAACCCAGAATGCCGCGATAGACCGTGACCCCGGCAATGTCGTTGGCGCGCATGGCCGCCACCAGGGCTTCGTGCAGCGGCTTGTCCTTCCAGCGGTCCTCCTCGCTGACGTAGATGCGCATCATCTGCGCCTTGCCTTCGATTTTGAGGTGGGTGGGCGGGATGAACTGCTTGGGCTTGGAAACTTGTGCGGGCTTGATGACGGTGGTTTCCTGCATCTCGATCAAGCCAGTTCCGGCAAGTTCTTCCAATTTGCCCAGAATGGCGTCGATCTTCTCGCGGGTTTCGATGAACTCGATCTTGATGGGCAGCCGGTCGGAGATTTCCACCATGTTTGCCGAATGCATGTGGTGGTCGGCGCCAAAGCCGGCGACGCCCTTGGTCACAGTGGCCCCGGCAACACCACGATAGAAAAGGAAGTCGAGGATGCTGGAGTAGACCGGAACTCCGTGACGGGTAGCTCCATCGCTGAGATAAATTGTGACTTTCATTGCCTTTCCCGCATTCAGCATGGTTCCTCCGCTATGAGTTCAATCGGCGCCAGGAAGCACCGCAGGGGTACGGGAGGATTGAAGCACTGTTCGGGGAGAAGTGGCAAGGGGTGAAGAAAGGCTGCGCAAAAACTGAGACGATTGAGGGTTGTGCTTTCCCACCCTTGGCGCAAAGACAAAGACGCGCCAAGGATGGGGCCCGGAGCTCTTTTGGGACGCGGCTGGCTTACGAGAGCGCTTCGGCCAGCACCGATCCGGCCCAGACAGAGGCCAGGCCCAGAATGAAGCTGCCGCCGGCGTAGAGGGCCGCCATCGGAAACGCTCCCGAGCGCAGCGTGGAAAGCGTCTCCCACTCGTATGTGGAGAAGGTGCTGTAAGCGCCGATGAAACCGATGGGGATAAGGTATCGCCAGGCGGGGTTCATGCCCGCGCGCCGGCCCAGGTAGGTCAGCGAGAAGCCGATAATGATGCAAGCGGTGATGTTGACCACCAGGGTGCCATAGGGAAAGCGGATGCCCATGCGGCCGGAAATGGTCGAGCCGACCCAGTAGCGGGTAATCGAGCCGAGCGCGCCGCCAATGGCGATGAGCAGGTATTTCTGCAAAGACAGCCTCTCTTCCTTTAGATTACAGCGTGAAAGGGCTGGTGAATTGTGGAACTGCTTTAATATCCCATGCGATAGTCCACATACAGAATATGAGCCTTGATCTGCTCGCCGGCTCTGTACTGCGGGAGTTGCGCCATCTTCAGCATGTGCAGGATGGCGCCGGGATTGCCGCCGCTCCACTCGACAAGCTGAGCCAGGATTGCGTCCAGATTCGAGGCCCGCAACTGCATGCTCGCCGCTTGGCGTTGCGCGAATTCCAGCGCGATCGGTTGCGGCCAGTTTGCGACCTCGACGCGCTCCGACTTGAGCGCGCACAGCGGGCGGAGATCGCCAATGTCTTCCATGTGGTGCGAGCGGGAAGCAAAAACGACAGGCGTGCGTCCGAAAAAATACAAGTCCTTGATCGTGCCGGTCACAACCCTGGACGGCCCGTCGAGATGGTCAAGCACCATGAGAAATGGCCGTGTATCGAGAGCGCGATGCGCAATTCCCTTGAGGGAAGTGGATGAAAGGGCGCCGATTTGTTCGGGAACCTCGATTTGCTTGTCAGTCGAATGCATCGCCTGGAGCAAGGCAAGAAGAAACTCGCGGGGCGATCGAATCTGCGCCACATAGAGCGCAAATGGCTGGCCCTCGACGAACCTCCGCAACAAGCGCGATTTGCCCGCGCCCTCCGCGCCGTACACCAGCATGGACTTGCGCAGCGTCGCCTGCTTCCGAATCCGGTCCAGCTCCTCCTCGCGCTCGACACAGCGCAGATATTCACGGCTCGGCTCGGCTTGAACGGACGATGAAAGCATCGCGACGGGCTCTGTTTCTTCAGGCAAAGCCGGACCGATCATGGCTTGGTCTTTGATCCCGAACTCAGTTCCCCTTGAGGACGCGTCCTCTATCAAGACTCGATCCCCCTTTCATGTTCAGATCGGAGCGTGCCTTGGGATAGTTGGGCATTCAGGATTGCATCGATCTGCTTCTCCACGGCGTTGAGGCGAAGCAGCGCACGCTCGACCGCCGGAGCTCCTTCTTCCTGGGTCTTGCGGGCGCGCGCCAAGGCGAGTTCCGCAATGCGGCTCACTTCGTGTAGGAGTTTGCGTACCTCGGCTTCCAGGCGATTGCGGCTCTCCTGGATCCGGTTGAGAACATCGTTTTGCACCCGTGAGCTATTGACTTCCAGCAGCCATTCCAGAAACTCTCTCGCCTCCCGATCGATCCACCTCCGCAAGCCAACCAGGCCGAGGAAGAGATCCGCCAGCCAGCGCAGCGGCGAGGCCGGCTGGGCAAGTTCGATGAAGTCCTTGAAATGAAACTGGGAGCGAACCCGGAAGCCCTGTTCCGTGTCGAGGGCATGAAGCAGGCGGCCAAGCTCGGGAATTCCAGCCTGCGCCAGCTGCGTCAGGAAGTCGTTGCCCATCGAGGCAAAACGTCCGGCCACTAGGCGATACTGCTTCTCTCCCTCGTCCTCTTCGGGCCGCAGCCAGGGGAGGATGAGATTGCGCGCGATCTGCTGCGCTTGGCGCATGATATGGCGGCGATACGAAGGGCCGAGGGAATGCGGCGCCGATTGCAGAGCCGCTTCCAGTTGCCGCGCGGCATCCGGCATGGCGACGGCCATATAGGCTTTGCGGCGGTCGAGAAAGAAATCCGAGAGCCGTTGCTGCTCGCCCATCAGAAGATAGCCGAGTTCCCGCATGGATCGTTCCGCTTCCGCGATGGTCTGCTTCATCGTCGCTATGCGCCGCTCGGATTCGTCAACGGGGCGCAGAAGCGCGTCGCGTTCCTCGCATACGATGGCCAGCAGTTCTTGGCTCAGGCGCTGGATGCCGCGCTCGCCCGCGGATTGGACGAGTGCGTGGCCGGAGTCTTGAACCAGGCGTTCCAGCGAATCGACCAGCTTTTCCCAATCGCGCGCGGGACCTCGCTTCTCCAGCCGCTCCGTCGCGCTGATTTCGAAGACAGAAATCGAAGGCCGGTGCAGGCGCTTTGCCAGCAGGCGTTGCGTGAATGCGACAGTCGCGGCTCTCTCAGCGTCGCTTGCCTTATCCGCCTTGTTGAGGACGACGATGAGGTCCTTGACATGCTGGGCCACGGATTCGACCAGGGCCAATTCTTCTCCGGCCAGCGGCGGGTCGGAGCCGGTGACCACCAGCGCTGCATCGATATGCGGAATGAAGGCCTGCGTGGTTGCCGTGTTGCCGGAAAACACCGACCCCAGGCCGGGGGTATCCACCAGGCACATGCCGGTGGCCAGAAGCGGGCTGGGGAGATACACCTCGGCGCCCGCGATTTGTTTTACATTCTCCGGGTTGTGCTCTTCGCAGACGTACTCTTCCAACTCCGCCAGGGCAATCTCCCGCCAGGTGCCGTCGGCGGCACGAATCCTGGCGCTGCGCGTGCCGCCATAGCGAATCACCGTGGCAACGGCAGTGACCGGAACAAACCCGGTGGGCAGAATCGACTCGCCCAGCAACGCGCCGATCAAGGTCGACTTGCCGCGTTTGAATTGACCGACACAGGCAACGAAAAAGCGCCCCTCGGCAAGGCGTTCAGCCAGCTCGTTCGCCGCGCGGACAACCTCTTCGTTCTCAAGTTGCTCAGCCAGCGCGGCCAGCGCCAGCAGTCGCGTGGCGCCATCGCCACCGACTGCCGGTCTCGTCTCCTCTTCCACCCGGATGTCCATTTCCTGTCCCCGCCATCGCCAGACCCACGCAGAGAACAGACAGAGCCCTGCTCTTTGCCATGAGTACAAGCTATCAATTTGTCATGCAGGGATCGCGCTGGGACATGACTCCGCGACAGGCGCCCCTGTCAGGAGTCATCATCTGTCCGGCCTATGCGGAGGGACAGCGGTTAAGGGTGAACTCCTTCACCACAACCAACAAGTTAATTACACGCCGGGCGGCGCTTGGATGTCAAACCGGGGTTCCAGGGCCGATCGCAAGGAGATTCCGAGCGCCGGGAAATGAGTTTTGAAAGGGCACGACTTCAGTCGTGCCGTAAACGGCTTTTGAATCAACCTGGGCTTTAGCCCCTGAGGCATGGTTTCAAATCGTCAAAAACATCCCCCAGGGGCTAAAGCCCAGCTCATTTTGGAGGATGTACGGCACGGCTGAAGCCGTGCCCTTTCAAAGCCACGAATCCTGCGCGGAATCTCCATGCGATGATCCACCCTGGAACTGGCGCCGATATCAGGTGCCAGGGTGCATTTGGATCACGATTTTTCTGGATGAGTGCCAGCCGCGTTTGACGGTCAGGAACACCAACGTGACATTCATGCCCTTGCCCATGCTTGCGCGCAGTTCATATTCTCCCTGTGGAAGAGTGAAGGAGAAGGTCCCGTCCGCGCCGGTGACACATGCGGCAACCGGTGGATGTGTAGCTTGATCCTGCTTGCTGTAGGGCGGATCGGAGGGACTTCGCTTGAATACTTGCAGCAAAACGCCGTCGGCAGGGTGCTCTGGCCAGCCTATTGCCACGCCGCCGTGCGGGGCGCGAACCGGGTGCTCGCGCATATCGATCTCAACCAGTTCGTTGCCGCCCCACCGGGTGAGCGTTGTGATTGGCTCGGGAGTGCAGGAGTTATGCGACGGCACGGTCTGGCCCATGCAGGGGAGGGGAAAGAGAAAGAAGGCCATGAGTCTTGCGCGCTTCATCTCGACCATCCTAATGCAAACCCGGAGAATCGCGCTGGGTGGCGCGACTCTCCGGGCGGTTATATCCGTGCTTTAGCTTCTACCGGTCCGTGCAGGAGTAGCAAGGGTCGATAGAGGCCTGGATCAGCGGCGTGTCGGCCAGCCGCGCTTCTTGCACCATGAAGCGGATGGCCGGCATGTTGACGAAGGTGGGCGTGCGCACATGCACGCGCGCCGGCTTCTGGCTGCCTTCCTTCCAACTGACGCTGTACATGACCTCTCCGCGCGGAGCTTCCACGCGGGCGGTGGCCGTTCCGGTGATGAAGGAGATTTTGCTTTCGCCGGCGTTCAACTCACCGGGAGGCAGCTTGGTGAGCGCCTGGCGCAGGATCTTGCAGCTCTCCATGATTTCGAGGGCGCGCACCAGCAAGCGGGCAGTCACGTCGCCGGCCGGCTGCACAGGCACGTCGAACTCCATCTCCTCGTAAGCGGCATAGGGCGCGGCCTTGCGCAGATCCTGTGCGACGCCGGATGCGCGCGCCACCGGGCCTACAACGCCCAGGGAGACAGCCTTCTCGTGGGTCAGCACGCCCACACCCGCGCAGCGCGAGATCGCCGTGGTGCTGGTGGTGAAGATGGGGATGACGGTCTTGAGCATCTCCTTCTCCAGGGCCTCGACCATGCGGAGCAGGGCCTGGGGATCTTCGATGTCGCGATTGACGCCGCCGATGCGGTTCATCGAGTAGTTGACGCGGTTGCCGCTGATGGCCTGGAGCAGGTCCATCACCTGTTCGCGCAGGGCAAAGCAGGTCATGAACATGGTCTTGAAGCCCATCAGCTTGGCGGCAATGCCCGCCCAGAGTACGTGCGAGTGCAGGCGCTCCAACTCCGCCATGATCACGCGAATGTACTTGGCGCGCGGCGGCGGGGTCAGGCCGGTGAGCTTCTCCATCGCCGAGCAGAGCGTCAGGGTATGGATGAAGGAGCAGATGCCGCAGACGCGCTCCATGAGCGCAATGACCTGCACGTGATTGCGGGTTTCGGCCAGGTGCTCGATGCCGCGGAAGTTGAAGCCGATATGCAGCTTGGCGTCGCGCACCGTCTCGCCTTCGCAGATCATATCGAGCTTGTAGGGCTCTTCGAGACCTGGGTGGTACGGTCCCATGGGAATGGTGTAGCTCATTCGGCCTCCTTACGCAGGTTCACGCCCATTCTTTGTCCCTCGCGCAGCAGCAGCGGATCGTACTCGCGCCCGATGAAGTCGATGGCGTAGCCTTCGTGAATCTCGCGTTCAATCCAATCCACGGCCTCGCAGAGGTCATAGATGCTGTCGATGGACTTGCCGGGAAGGGTGAAGGGAAAGCCCAGCAGGTTGCCATCGAGATCCCAGTGGTATTCCAGGCGAAAACCCTCTTCGCCGGGCAGCTCGATTGCGGTGATGGTGATAAAGCGGGCCTGGACGGCATTCATCGCCTTGGCCAGGTCGCGAATACCCATGGGGCCCAGCGTCAGCCAATGCACGCCGCCGGTCTCGGTCCAGGAATCGGCGACTCCCAGTTTTTCAGGAAGGGTCTCAAGCAAGCTCATTGTGCGCCTCCAGCGGCAGGGGGTTCCGCATTTCCGCCGGCAACCGGCGAAGCCGCGGGCGCGGGCCGGGGAGCGGGCGCCTTGCGGGCAACGGTGTAGACGTTCTTCAACTCGTGGATGGTCAGATACAAGGGCGGGCATTCCGGATCCTGGCTGAGGGCGTGGGTCTTGCAGCCCTCGACGCAGCGTCCGCAGAAGGTACACTGGCCGGGATCGTAGCTCCAGGTGAACTCGCCCTTGCCGGCCTTGTATTCGATGGCGCGGGAGGTGCAGCGGAACTTGCAAATGGCGCATCCGGTACACAGTTCGGGATTGAAGTGCACCTGTCCCCGGAAGCCCTTGCCCTCTGCCGGGCGGGCAGGGAAGAGCAGGGTTTGCGAACCACCCCAGAGGTTCTTCCACAGCATGGTCAGGATATTCACGATACGAACCTCATAAAGAGCGCGGACGCAACGGCCAGTCCCGCGAAGATTAAAGTGCACTGCCAGAAGAAGCGCACCGAAGTATCGATCTGCAAGCGCGCCGTGGCGGCCGCGGTGATCGACAGCAGCAAAACGACACCGAAGGAGAGGGCAACAAAGGTGATTGCGGCCAGCCACCAGATGGTCAGATGAGGAGCAACCAGCGTGGCCACCAAACCGGTGGAAGCCACCCATTCCAGCCCATGCGAAAGGTCCCACATGGCCAGTTCGGGACCGGCGTACTCGGTCATCGGGCCGGCGTAGATCTCCTGCTCGGCGTTCGGCAGCGAGAAGGGATTGATGTGCAGCTTGGCGGGCAGGCACACCAGGATCGCCGCGATTCCCAGCCAGTGGAGCGGAGAAGCGGGGAGCTGGGCCAGCGTTTCAAGCCGGAAGGTATGCTGCGAGGCGGCGATGGAGATGATAGCCAGCAGAAAGACGATGTTGTAACTGACGCTCAACACGGCTTCGCGGGCCGAACCGATCTCGCCAAAGATGGAGCGCGAGGAGAAGCCCGCGGCGATGATGCAGATCGAGGGCAGTTCCAGCAGCGCCAGCAAGAGGATCAAGTCGCCTTCGAAGCCGCCGGAACCCGGCAACACGGGCAGCAGACCGACCGCTCCGGCTGCCGCCGACATGGCAATCAGAGGCCAGGCCTTCATCAGGAAGCCGGCGACGCCGCTGCGCGGAGGAGTGGTCTTGCCCAGCAGCTTGATGAAATCGAAAAACGGCTGCATGAACGGAGGCCCGATGCGGCTCTGCATCATGGCGACCGCCTTGCGTTCCACCCAAAGGAAGAACCAGGCGGCGGGCACGGCGAACAGCAGGCCGGGAAAGATCAGCAAACGGGCCAGGGCCGTGACGATGGGCAGTTGTACGAAGTAGGCGATCGCGCTCATTGCTCCACCTCGCTCGCCGCGGAATTGTTAGCGCATTCGCCGCCGCCGGAACAGGCGCAGCCGCCGCCCGCTTCAGCCAAGGGGATCATCACCGACTCGTTAGGCCAACGCTTAGCCTCTCTCTCGGCCAGGATCTCGGCGGCCTTGGCCACGCCGCGCACAATGGCGTCGGGACGGGGCGGGCAGCCGGGGACAAAGACGTCTACGGGAAGATGCTTTTCCAGCGGTCCGTCCAGCGTGCGGCTATCGATAAACACATTGGTAGTCGCCGGGCAGGAGCCGATGGCCACCACCGCCTTGGGTCCGCAGACCTGGCTGTAGACGGTGCGGATGGCGCCGGCGGCGTTGCGGGTGACTGGGCCGGTGACGACAAGAATGTCGGCATGGCGCGGGCTGCCCTCAAGCCGCACGCCCAACTGCTCGGCGTCGTAGCGCGGCGACAGGGCGGCCACGATCTCGATATCGCATCCGTTGCAACTGCCCGAGTTCATGTGGAAGAGCCATGGGCTGCGCTTGCGGCTGTAGCACATCAATTTGTTCCAGAGGTTCATGGTCTCCCCCAATGCAGCGTTTGCAGTACGTCTGGCCAAATCCCGGCAGCCAGCAGCAATACCACTAGCACCACGATGACGGATTGTAGACTGAGTGACTCCTTAATTGGATGCGGGAGCTTCGGCAAGGGATGCGATTCGCGCGGCGGTCCCCACCATACGCGGGTCAGTGCCAGAGCATACGCGATGAGCGCGAAGATGGAAGAACAGATGAAGACGGCCAGCAGATAGGGCGAAATCTGGAAGGCTGTTTCATACAGTCTCCAGCGCCCGGCAAACCCGAGTGTCGGCGGTACGCCCAGCATGGCCAGCATGCCGAAGAGGAAGCCGAAAGCAGCAAACGGGTAGCGAGTGGCCAAGCCGGTGTGCTCGCCGTCCAGGACCCCATCGGCCTCCGGGCCGCTGAGGCAGGTAAAGAGCAGAGCCTTGGCCAGCGAGTGGGTTGCCGCCGCAACCAGTACGGCGTCGTATCCCAGAGCCTTGGCCGAGGCGAGTCCCAGCAGCAGGAAGCCCACGTCTTCGACGGTGGAGAGAACCAGCAGGCGCTTGAGGCTCTTCTGCGTCAGCATAAGCAGCGCAGCGCAGAACGATGTTGCCGCCGCGATGCTCAGCCATAGTAGCTGAGGCGTGAGCGACATCGGCGAAGCCTGGGCAACCACATACAGTTCACCGAAGGCGGCCATATCGACCACCGCGATGATGATGCCCAGAACCAGGGCCGGGAGTTCGTCCGCCAGGCGAAGCAGCCAGAAGAACAGTGGAACCGCGGCCAGCTTGACGCAGACGCTGGTGATGAGCAGCGCACGAGCCCAATTGGCCTGCCCGCGCTCCATGAGCAGATCGCTGGCAACGAGGGACAGAGCCGAGATGACGACGACCGTGAGATAGGTGATCTTTGCGGATTGGGTCCGCGCGCTTTGCCAGACCAGCGGAATGGTCAACAGAGCACCCAACTCCAGGAGTCCAAGCCGGAACCAGGGATCGGAGATCACCAGGCCCGCAACGGCGGCCACACTGGCGAGAGCCATCAGCGGAACCAGTCGACGCCAGGCAGCATTGCTCAGCGCGGCCAAGATCAAGCCAACCGCAGCCACTGCGCAGCCTGCAACCAGCAGCGCGGGAATGCGAGGTGAAACGCCAGGAGCTACACTCGCCGCTTCCGGGGCAAACCAGCGAGCGCCAGCCAGCAGCGCTGCCGCCAGCACAACGACCAGGGCGGTGGCGTTCTGCTCCATCCAGGAGACGAAGACGCCCAGCCCGCGCGAAGCAGTTTGCAAACCGCTCCAGACGCCCAGGTAGACGCGGTCCACGTTGGTCCACTTGAAGAACGACTTCCAGTTGGTTTCAAAGATGCTGGAGAAGTCGCCCGCGGTCATTCTGCCGGTGTCGGAGAGGGGCTCGCCGCCGGTGAAAATACCGCCGCCTGCTCCGGCAAGTGCCGCTCCGCCGGTTGCCGGGGCCTGACGCGCGACGTAGGCGATGGCGTAGATCACGCCGCCCAGGATCAGCGATACCAGGGCCAGGATGAGGCCGCCCATTGTCGAGAAGCTGCCCGCACTGGACGAAAGTCCGAACCAGGTGACCTGCACCGAGGTCAATTGCAGTGCGCCCAGAATCGGGTTGAGGAGGTAGTTGACCGCCAATTGCGGCGCGATGCCCAGGACGATGCTGCCCACGGCGATGAAGCCCATGCCCCAGACCATGGTGGCGGG
>Ga0181529_10002954_pt1 | contig 19839 bp, 19 predicted proteins | sample PEATcosm2014_Bin_36_FD_119763 | JGI IMG/M metagenome (GOLD analysis project Ga0181529, IMG submission 119763) | Peatland microbial communities from MTU Mesocosm Facility, Houghton, MI, USA - PEATcosm2014_Bin10_30_metaG | ecosystem: Environmental > Terrestrial > Soil > Wetlands > Peat | place... | reverse complement strand
TCTTCATCTTGCGCGCCACCAGGAACGCCAGCTCGAGGGCCTGCTCGCCGTTGAGGCGGGGGTCGACTTCGGACTCGTAGGCGCGCGACAGATCGTCTTCGGTGGGCCCGCGCGCGCCGCCGATGCATTCGGTGACATCCTCGCCGGTGAGTTCCACATGCAGGCCGCCCAGGCGCTGGCCCATGCGGCTGTGGATGTCGAAAGCCTGCTCCACTTCGGAATAGATGTCCTCGAAATGGCGCGTCTTGACGCCGCCGGGGGTGGTGCGCGTGTTGCCGTGCATGGGGTCGCAGATCCAGAGCGGGACGCCGCCTTCTGCCTGGACCGCTTCGATGAGACGCGGCAGCGAATCGCCGATCTGCTTGACGCCCAGGCGATGGATCAGCGTGAGGCGGCCTGGCTGGCGATGCGGATCGAGGGTGTCCATCCAGCGCGCCAGGAGCTCGCGCGTGGTGTTGGCGCCGACTTTGATGCCGACGGGATTTTCGATGCCGCGCAGGTATTCGAGGTGCGCGCCATCGGGATGGTTGGTGCGCAGCCCCACCCACGGAAAATGCGTGGCCAAGTTGAAGAAGCCCTGACGGCGGGGCACGGTCCGCGTCTGCGCCGATTCGTAACCCAGGTGCAGGGCTTCGTGACAAGTGTAAAAATCGATGCGGTCAGTTTCGCCGGCGCGCACGCCGAGGACGCTCTCCATGAACTGCAGGGACTCGCCGATGGTGTCGACCATTCGGTGGTATTCGGCGGCGAAGGGCGAATGGCCCATCCATTCCAGGTCGAAATATTCGGGGTGGTGCAGATCGGCGAAGCCGCCCTTGATGAGCGCGCGGATGTAGTTGAGGGTGAGCGCAGCGCGCTCGTAACCGCGCAGCAGGAGCTGCGGATCGGGTATGCGGGCTTCGGGCAAGAATTCCGTGCGGTTGATGAGATCGCCGCGGTAGGAGGGCAGCGTGACGCCGTCGCGGGTTTCCAGGTTGGCGGAGCGCGGTTTGGCATATTGCCCGGCGAAGCGGCCGATGCGGATTACGGGGCGTCGCGCACCCACCACCAGCACCAGGCTCATCTGCAGCAGGACCTTGAGCATGTTGGCGATGCGCGACGAAGTGCAGTCGACGAAGCGCTCGGCGCAATCTCCACCCTGCAACACGAAGCGCATGCCGGCAGCGGCTTCGGCGAGCTGCTGGCGAAGCTGCACGATTTCCCAGCTCACGGCGAGGGGCGGAAGCTGGCTCAATTCGGCGAGCACGCGGGCGAGCGCGGCGGGGTCGGGGTACTCCGGCTGCTGGGCCGCCGGAAAGTTGCGCCAGGAGCCCGGCGACCAGTGCCGCCGGTCGACTGTGCTGTCGGTTGCCATGAATTCTCACGGTACCACAGGGTAACGGATTGGCCCGCGAAAGCGCCGTTTAGTCACACTAGCGATCCTGTCGCCGGTGCTACTGGAGGTCATTGTGTCTTCAGGCTATCTTCGGTTTCTCTCTGGTATGTTTCTGATCGCATTCTCCGCATCGGCGCAGGATGCCAGCAAGCTCCCCATCAAACGCGTGGTTCTGTATAAGAACGGTGTGGGATATTTCGAGCATGTGGGGAAGGTGCGCGACAAGCAGGACGTCACCATCCCCTTTACCTCGGGCCAACTCAACGACGTGCTGAAGTCGCTGACGGTTCTCGATCTGGACGGCGGGCGCATCACGGGCGTGGAATACGGCTCGTCGGCGCCGATGGATCGCCAGTTGGGCGATCTGCGACTGCCGATCGGCGAGAAATCGTCGCTGCTGGATGTGCTGGGCGCGATGCGCGGCGCGCGCGTGGAAATCCGCGGCGCGGCGGCGACGATCACCGGCCGGCTGCTGGGAGTGGAGCATAAGACGCGCGTGGCGGCGGGCGTGTCGCAGGACGTCGACATGGTTTCACTGATGACGGACAACGGCGAATTGCACACCACGGAAGTGACGCCGGCGGTGTCCGTCCGCCTGCTGGACCGCGGTTTGACCACGCAGGTGGGGCGTTTCCTCGACATCGTGGCCGGCGGGCGGGAAGCGGATGTCCGCCGCATGACGATCTCGACGGAAGGCACGGGCGAGCGGTCGCTGTTCGTCAGCTACATCAGCGAAGTGCCGGTGTGGAAGTCGACGTATCGCATTGTGCTCGACGCGAAGGCGGGAAAATCGCCGCTGCTGCAGGGATGGGCCATCGTCGACAACGTGGTAGGGCAGGATTGGGAGAACGTGCAGTTGTCGCTGGTGGCGGGCGCGCCGCAATCGTTCGTGCAGAATCTTTCGCAGCCATACTATGCGCGGCGTCCGGTGATCGGGTTGCCGGAGAGCGCCAACTTTTCCCCGCAGACGCACGAGGCTACCCTGATTCCCGGCGGCACGCGGTTGACGGGCCGCGTGACGGATCCGGCGGGAGTGGCGGTGGCCGGCGCCATCGTGAAGGTGTACGATTCCGACGGCGCGCTGATCGGCGAGACGCAGGCCGATGGCAGCGGCACCTATGCGCTGGACAGTCTGCCGGAGGGATCGCATCGGATGGAGGTGGAAGCGCCGGGATTCAGCAGCAGCACGGTCAACGGCGTCGCGGTGACTGCGGCGCGAGTGAGCCAGCGGGATGTGCGGCTGCAGGTGGGTACGGTGACCGGTGCGCTCTCGATGAACGGCTCGGTGAGCGGCGGGGCGACGTTTGGAAACTCTCGTACGACGGGCTCTGGGCGCGCACTGGGCAGCGGAGCGGGGCTGGGCGGAGTGGGAGTGGGGCGGGGCGGAGGCGTGGGATCGGGATCGGGCGGCGGCATCGGCGCCGGCAATTATCGGCCGACGGTGGCGCAGGAGTTGGGAGACCTGTTCGAATACAAGGTGAAAGATCCCATCACCATCGGCAAGAACCGGTCGGCGATGGTGCCGATTGTGCAATCGGCCATCGCGGCGGAGAAGGTATCCATCTGGAACGAGCAGGCGGGCGTGCCGCGTCCGCAGCGCGCGCTGTGGCTCACCAATTCCACCGGCCTCACGCTCGACGGCGGCAGCTTCAGCGTGATGGAGGAAGAGACATTCGCGGGCGAAGGCGTGTTCGAGCCGATCCGCCCGGCGGAGAAACGGCTGGTGTCGTATGCCACGGACCTGGCGCTAGTTGCTTCGTCGAAGCTGGGCAGCGACGCCGAGCGGTTCACGCGGGTGCGCATCGCGCGCGGCACCATGACGCAGGATACCGAAGTCCGCGAGCGGAAGACCTACACGATTCGCAATGAGGACACCTCGCCGAGAGTGGTGATTGTGGAGCATCCGGTGCGACGCGGCTACCTGCTGCGCGGCGACGCCAAGCCCGCGGAAACCACCGCCGACTGGATGCGCTTCCGGCTGCCGGTGCCGTCCAAACAGACGGCGTCGCTGGTGGTGGAGGAAGCGCGGTCGCAGACGCACAGCTTCGTGTTGAGCAATCTCAGCCCGCAGAACGTGGAGTTGTTCGTCCGCCAGAAGTCCATCGATCAGGGGCTGGAGGAGGCGCTGCGCAAGGTGCTGGCGCAGAAGGCGGTGATCCAGGATCTGAATGCGAAGAAGAACGACCGCGAGGCCGACATGAGCAAGATCTTCGACGACCAGCAGCGTTTGCGGGAGAACATGAAGGCGCTGCGCGGTAGCGCCGAAGAGAAAGCGCTGCTGCAGCGATACACGCAGCAACTGGGCGAACAGGAGACGCAGTTGGCGACGCTGCGCAAAGAGAGCGACGATCTGGCGTCGCAGGCGGCTAGCGCGCAAGGCGCGTTGGACCGGATGATCCAGGATCTCTCGTTCGATGTCACGTTGGCGCAGTAGTCCGGTCTAGCGGTAGCGCAACACGATGGTCTGCGACAGGGGCGGCGGCGGCGAGCTCTTGGCTGCGACGCCCCCGGTGGCGGCACGCGCGCTGGTAAATGCGCGGGGCGCGACGGCGGGCGACGCCGGCGTGAACTGGAGCAGCAATTCCTGCATGCCGGGATGGTCCATGGTGAGCACCGGCGTATCCAGAGGCTTGGCGCGCTCCACCGCGATCCTGGCCATCACGGTCAGCGGCGCGGACGGGGCCGGCGGGCGCTGCGTGAGAGAGAGAAAACCATCTGCGTAGGGCTCCAGGCGCAGAACGATGGCGTCGCCGGCTTGAATTTGGTCCGGTTCGATGGGCGACAGATGGCCGTCGGCGGCACGGCGCAGGACGCTCCAATTCACCAGAGGAGCGGTCTTCTGCTCGAGGCTGCCGGCTGTGTCGGCGCGGAATTCCGACTTCATGGGAGCCGGCGGCAGAATGGGAGCTTCGGCGGTCACGGTCACGGCCTGTTGTTGTTGCTGGCGCGGTTCGCTCTGCTGGGAGAGTTCGGTCTGCGTCTGCGCCGGCCGCGGCGCCCGATTTGGCAGCAACGCCTGGCCTACCTTGTCGGCAGTGTCCCTGCTGGAGTCGTCCGGCGGCCGTCCCGGAGCGGCGGCGGTCGCGGGACTCGCGGCGGTCTTGCGATTCTCGCGGGCAGGCGGTTTGGGCTCTTCCGATTTCACCGCTTCCGGAGCCTGCGGGGATGGTGTCGGCGCCGGCGTCATGCGAGCCAGATCGCCCGCGGCGGTGAGGACGGGGGACGCGGTGCGCGCCTGGCGTCCTTGCCAGACCTCGTATCCGCCGAAGATTGCCAGACACGCGAGCATGGCGCCCACGAAGGCGGGGCGGAACATCCAGGCGGTGGTGCGGCGCCACGCGGACGGGCGGTCGTCGAGCGAGGCCAGCACGTGAGCGCGGGCGGCGGGATCGCGCAGGAGGTCGCGCAGCGCCTGGTCGTTAGCCAGGGCGTTGAACAGTTCCTGATCGTCGAGCGCGGCGGCGAAGAGCGACTGCTGCTCCTGGGGCGTGAGCGTGCCGGTGGCGTATCCGCCCAGCAATTTCCGGATATCGTCGCGGGTCATCGTTTGCGGCGCTCCCAATCGCCGCCCATCAGGTCCAGCAGGTTCTTGCGGCACCGATGGTCCCAGGTGTACACGGTATTGACCGCGCTGACGCCCATGATCTTCTGAATTTCCGGGAAGCTCTTGCCCTGCAATTTGAGGCGGATGAGCTGGCGGCAGCGATCGCCCAGTTGCGACACCGCCTGGGTGAGGCGCTGGAGCATCTCCTGGCGCTCCGCCTGGTCGGCCGGATTGGCATTGAGGTCGGGGAGGGCGATATCGGTGACGGACACCTGATTGTACTCGCCCCGGCGCGCGGCTTTGCGGCGGTAGCTCATGATCTTGAAGCGGACAATCTGCAGGGACAACGGCAGCAGGTCTTCGGGACGATCGAGGTGGGCGTACTTTTCATGCAGCAGCATGAGCACCTCCTGCGCCAGATCCTCGGCGACCTCCCTCGCTATATGAGATGCCGCGAAGGCGACAATCCTTTCACGAAGCTTGGCGAGTACCTCGTCGCGCTCCACAGGGGAATGATAGCAAAGAGCCATCAGCCTTCAGCCGTCAGCCTGCAGCTTACGAACTGCGTCGTGCCGCCCCGCGGTGCTCGCGGCGAAGCTCCGCGGAGATATCCAGGGCGATAGAAAGAGCTGAAGGCTGATGGCTTTTTGGACTTCCTGCTATCATTCCAATGTGGCACGCGTCCTGATGGTCTCGTCGGAGGCCGCGCCGTTCGCTAAGACGGGCGGGCTGGCTGATGTTGTCGGGGCGCTGCCGGAAGCCTTGCGCGCGGTGGGCGACGAAGCGGCGGTAGTGATTCCCCGCTATGGCTCCATCGATCTCAAAGGCGCGCGCCGCGTGTTCGACAATCTGCCCATTTATCTTGGCGCGGAACGGTACGACACGTCGATTTACCAGGCTGCTGCGAACTATCCGCTGTACCTGGTGGAGTGCCCGCTGCTGTACGACCGCAAAGGGTTCTACGGCGAATCGGGCGTCGACTATCCCGATAATCACATCCGCTTCGCGGTGCTGGCGCGCGCGGCATTGGGCGTGGCGCGCTACCTGTTTCGCACCGATCTCTTCCATTGCCACGATTGGCAGGCCGGCCTGGTGCCGGCTTATTTGCATACTCTGTTTGCCGGCGATCCGACCTTTCTGGGCGTGAAGACGCTGTTCACCATACACAACCTGGGATACCAGGGGCTGTTCCCACCGGCGGCGCTGGCGGAGATCGGCCTGGACGATGCGGCGTTCCGGCCCGACGGCATGGAGTTTTTCGGGCGGATCAGCTATATCAAGGGCGGCATTGCCTTCGCCGACGCGCTCAATACCGTGAGCCCGACGTATGCCCGCGAGATCCAGACGCCGGAATTCGGTTTCGGTCTGGACGGCGCTCTGCGGGCGCGGGCCGATGTGTTGAGCGGCATCCTCAACGGCGTGGATTATGGCGAATGGAGTCCCGAGCTCGACCCGTTGATTCCGGCGCGGTATTCGGTGGACGACCTGTCGGGAAAGCGCAGTTGCAAGGCTCGTCTGTTGGAAGAATTCGGCCTTCCGGCGGCGGCCTTGGACAGGCCGCTGCTGGGTGTGGTGTCGCGGTTTACGCGGCAGAAAGGGATGGACATCCTGGCGGAAGCGGCCGACCGGATGATCGCCGAGGATCTGTACCTGGTGGGACTGGGGACGGGCGAGCCGGAATTCGAAGAGTTCTTCAGCGCGATGGCCGCCGCGCATCCGGGCCGGATCGCCGTCCGCATGGGGTTCGACAACGCGCAGGCGCACCGCATTGAAGCCGGGGCCGACATGTTTCTCATGCCCAGCCGGTACGAGCCGTGCGGGCTGAACCAGATCTACAGCCTGCGCTATGGTACGGTGCCGGTGGTTCGCGCGACCGGCGGGCTGGATGATACCATCGATGAGGACACCGGGTTCAAGTTCGCGGAGTATTCCGGGCAGGCCCTGACGGGCGCGGTTCAGCGTGCCGTGCAGGCGTTTGCAGACCCCGATGGCTGGCAGGCCAGGATGCGGCGCGGCATGCGAAAGGACTTCTCCTGGAGCAGTTCGGCGGCCGCGTATTCCCAGTTGTACCAACGGCTTCTGGGCCTGTGAATCTTTTCCCAGGGCCGTGATTCTAATAGCTTAGGAGATCAAATGGCAGGCGATAACACGTTAACCTTTACCGATTCCGGATTTGACCAGGAGGTCCTCCGGAGCGAGGTGCCGGTACTGGTCGACTTTTGGGCCGAATGGTGCGGCCCCTGCCGGCAGATGGCACCCACGATCGATGTAGTAGCCAGTGAATATGCCGGTAAACTTAAAGTTGGGAAGCTGGATGTGGACTCCAACGGCGCCACCGCCATGCGCTACAACGTGCGCGGCATTCCCACGCTGTTGCTGTTCAAGGGCGGCAGTGTGGTGGAACAGCGGGTGGGCGCTATCGGCAAGTCCGAAGTGCAGAAGATGATCGACGCCCACGTCTAATCCAAGCAGATTCAGTAATTTAGGGCCGGGACTCGCGCTTTGCGGGCCCCGGCTTTACTTTGTCGGAATCGCAAGCGGCCTGGACGGGATCCAAACTGGCATGGCCGATCCCAATTCCGAGCATTCCGGGCGTGCCAAAGTCGGCAAGATGGACGTGGGAGCCAATCTGGAGACCGCGATGCGGTACCATGTCCGCGGCGTCCCCACGGTACTGCTTTTCAAAAATGGCCGGGTGGTGGAGCAGCGAACGGGTGCCGTGGGCAAGGCTGACCTGCAGAAGATGATCGAGCCGCACATCGGCCAGTCAGCCTCGCGCCTACGCCGTTACTGCGACGCGGGGGCGCGCGGAGCGCCATTCCTGGTCCAGATCTTCGGCCACGGTATTCTGGCAGTCGATGCAATACCGCGCCCAGGGCAGCGCGCGGAGACGCTTGGCGGCGATAGGGTCGCTGCAGGACTGGCAGATTCCGAAATCGCCGGCATCGAGGCGGCTGAGCGCTTCGTCCACCAGGCGGAGTTGCAGATAGTCCAGGCTGTTCCTCTGTAGCGAGATGAATTCCTCGTGCGAGATCTGCGCCTGGTCGTCCTCGGCGACGCGGCCCATGGCGGCTCGGATGTCGAACTTGGCGCCCAGGGTCCGGAGGATTCCGGTGCGCTTCTCTTCGAGCTCCGCCCGATACGACTGATTGCCATTGGCCGGCGATTGGCCTGCTTTCATGAGTCCTCCATCCCGACAGGTCACAGAAAAATATCACCCTTCGCTGGAAAATACAATACCTACCTTGAATGTTTTGGGAGGCGGAGCGGGACGAAACAGCCGTTACATCTGAGGATTGGGGCAATACTTGACCAGATCGACGATGATCTGCTGTTCGGCGGGAGTGAAGCGATCTTTGAAGGCCTGGCTGTCGATCATGACGCGGCGTTCCTCTTCGGTTTTGGCGCTCAACAACTGGTAGGCCACGCGGATTCCCAGTCGCCGGTCCGGGGGAAGCTGCCAAACCTCGCGAAGGCGCTGATTCACCAGGTCCTGCTTGTCTTTGGGCAGCTTGGTGACCCCGTCCCAAAGCTTCAACTGGCGTTCCCGCTCCTCGGCCGGCAGCGCATCGAATTCGGCCATCTTCTTGCGAATCGGCTCCTGGTTGGCGATGGGCATCTTGTCGATGGCGATCTGCCGTTCTTCGGGTGTCAGACGCAGGAAGCGGATGACTTGGGCGTTGGGGATGGCACGGAAGACCGGAGGCGCCTTCGCCACGCCCTTGGGATTGCCTTTGCCCTTGGCGTTGGGGTTGACGGTGGAATTCTTGGGCGGTACCTTAACGGCGCTTTTGGCGGGCGGAGGCTTGGGCGGATCCTTGACCTGATCGCACCAGGCCGGAGCGAGTCCCACCAGCAGCGCCGTTGCGAACTTGAGAAAACAGCACATTGCAAACGGCGTCCTACATCTTCGAGTCGATGGTCTCGGCGTGAACCGGGCGGCTCAACTGGCTGAGAGCCTCCATCTCATCCAAAGCGCTCTCCAACTGTTCCGGCTGCAAGGCTTCCATTTGCGCGGTATCGTGCGGCGCGGCGGGCACGGCGGCGGTGTGCTGGAACAGCAGGCCGGCCATGAAGACTACACCGGCGCTGGCTGCAAGAGGAACCAGCCGGCGCAAGCCGAACCATTGCAGCGGCCCGCTTACGCGGTCGAACCAGGAAACCGGTCGATCGAGCCGCTGGTACAAACGGCGATTGAAATCGGCCGACACGGGTGCAGCTTCCCAGACGTCCAGGGCATCCCAGACGGCGCCCTGCGCCTGCACAAACTGGCGGCAGGCGAGGCAGTCCTCGAGGTGGCTATCGAGAGCCGACATGCTTGCGGCGTCCAGCTTACGAGAGCTGAATGCCAGCAGGACCTGCTGGTCCCGCGATTCCATTGGGCACTTCATAAACGATCCTTCTTCCCTCACGCCCGCCGATTAGAATACCAGAAACGGAAGCTTCCGACACTCTAAGCCATGTGGGCCAAACGGGCGCGTAACGTCTCGTACGCCCGAAACAGTAAAGACTTTACCGCAGATTCGGAGCATTCCAGTACTTTCGCGATCTGCGTGTATTCCATTTCCTGATACTTGTGCATCAACACCGCGGCGCGCTGCTTTTCCGGCAATGCCGCCACCGCCCTGCGAACTTCGTCCAGCTTGGACTGGTACACCATCGATTGCTCGACCGACGGCCGGACATCGGGAACCTGCCGCGCCGGCATATCGGACGACGTATCGTCGAGCCGTTCCTGTGCGCGATCGTGCTTTCCGTCGCGCAGCGAATTCAACGCCAAGTGGGTCGCGATGCGAAACAGCCAGGTCGTAAACTTGGCGGTCGGTTCGTAGGTCGCCCGCGAACGGTAGACGCGTAAAAAAACCTCCTGCGCCAACTCCTCGGCCACCGCATGATTTTGTACCATGCGGTATAGGAAATGCACTACCGAAAGCCGATGCTTTTCCAGTAGCACACCGAAGCTGGGAGCGTCCCCGTCCTTGACGCGAAGCATCAACTCAGCGTCCAGATCGAGAGCCGTCACACCAGCCCCTACATCCCTGTTAACCCGTTCGTTCATCCTAGGTTTCGGTCCTGGACGGTAAATTCAACACTTATTCCCCTTTCAGGGAACGTACCATCAACCGCTGAATCGCCTCCCGGGGAGATACCCCGAAGTTTAGCATTTGAAACATTTGCTCGGCGATAGGCATCTCTACCGAACAGCGTCGCGCGAGATCCACTGCGGCATTTGTAGTTTTAATTCCTTCGGCTACCATTTTCATGGATCCCACTATCTCGTCGAGCTTCCGGCCGTGCGCCAGTTGCACGCCGACGGTGCGGTTGCGGCTCAAGTCTCCGGTGCAGGTGAGCACCAGATCGCCCAATCCCGCCAATCCCGCCAGGGTTTGCGGCCGGCCACCCATGGCCGCCGCCAAACGGGTCATTTCCGCCAGCCCGCGAGTGATCAGGGCTGCCGTGGCATTGTGTCCCAGGCCCAATCCGTGGAGCACGCCGGATCCAATGGCCACGACATTCTTGATCGAGCCACCAATTTCTACACCTATAGGATCTGTGCTGGTATACAGGCGAAAGGTCGGACCCGAAAACGCCGCCTGCACCTCTCCGGCAAGCCTGTCATCAGTGGAGGCGACCACTAAGGCGGTGGGATCGCCGCGCGCCACTTCTCGCGCGAAGGTCGGTCCCGAAATCACGGCAACCCGTGGATCGAATTGATTCCGCACCACTTGCCGAATCACTTCCGATATCTGTAGTAATGTGCCGTTCTCCAAGCCCTTGGTGGCGCTGACAAAGACCATGGAATCGTTCAGGTACGGCAGCATTTGCTGATACATACCGCGCGCCAGATGGGACGGCATGACACTGAGCACCATGGAACTGCCTTCGATCACCGCCGGCAGATCGCTCGATACCTCGACAGACTCGGGCAGCAGGAATCCCGGCAGGTAGATGTCGTTCTGCCGGGTGGTGCGCATGCGGCCGGCCAGGTCCGATTCATACACCCACAGGCGGACGCGCGGAAAACGGGCGCTCAGTACCAGGGCCAAAGCAGTTCCCCAGCTTCCGCCGCCGATGATCGAGAGATGCCTCACGATTTCGGAGCTCCGAAACGAAAGGGGTTCTCCCTGCCGGCATGCAGCCGGCGGATATTGCTACTATGCCTGTAGATAATAAAGACACCAGCCACGACGGCAGCTACCACGACCGGCCGCGGCGGCTGCGAGATCAGCCATACTCCCAGGGGAAAGGTAGCCGCGCCCACGATGGAGCCGAGCGATATATAGCGGGTCCAAACCACTATAACAAGAAATACTACAAGAGTCGCAATCAACGGTAACGGCGTCAGGCAAAGGAAGGCCCCGACGAAACTGGCCATCGCCTTGCCGCCGTGGAATCCGAGGAACACCGGATAGGCATGGCCTGCCATCACGGCCAGCGCGGCCACGCTCATCCACAACGGACTCTCCTGGGTAAAGGATCCGGCCAGCCAGACGGCCAGGTATCCTTTGCCGATGTCGAGCAGCAGGGTGGCGATGCCCGCAGTCCGGCCGGTGGTCCGCAACACGTTGGTGGCCCCGATGTTGCCGCTTCCCGCCGCGCGCACGTCCGTGCCGGTGGTCCACTTGACCAGTAGGAAGCCAAACGGAATCGCGCCGATGAGATAAGCCGCCAGCAATAGGAGTAGGGGAGTCATTTATCGTGACAACGGAAATTCCGCAAGTTTAGTGTACACGGAACCGGAAGGCCGCAACTGGCTCAAGTACAAAAAGAAACTGCCGGCCCGGAATCTGCCGAATTCGAGGGAGGGCAGATCGGCGACGGCCTGGTTGAGCGCGTCGAGAGGTACCCGGTCTTTGATGCGCGCCAGCGTCAAATGCGGGGAGAACGGACGGGTTTCGCGGGCGATACCCAAAGCCGCCGCGGCCTGATTGGTATCGGCGGCCAGCGAGGGCAGGCGCGGCGCGTCGATGCCGCACCAGAACGTCCGTGGGGCGCGGGTGTTGGGAAAAAAGCCAAGCAGGCGAACGGCCACCGGGATGGCGTCGCGGGACGGAATTCCGGCGAGCGCCAATTTCAGTTCTTCGAGGCGCGCCTCCGGCCACTCTCCGATGAATTTGGTGGTGATGTGCAGATTTCCGGTCGGGCTCCAGTGGATCCGCGCCGCCGGGCGGAGGCGCCGTAGCAGGTCCTCCAGGTTGCCGGCGACATCGGCCGGCAAATCCAGCGCGGTAAACAATCGCATCGCTGCCGTTATCCCAACCCCGCCAGTCTGAGCATCTCGAGGAACTGCCGGCTGGTCCGCCGGTCGATGGCTTCGGCCACCAGTTTGCCGTCGCGGCCGTACAGAAAGCTCTTGGGAATCCCTTCCACTCTGAAGATCTGGTTCACTGTGCGTCCCGGGTCGAGGAGAATCGGGTAGGTGTACTTCTGCGCCGCCACGAAAGGCTCCACTTTGCTGGAGTCCTCGTCGGAGATGGCCAGAATTTCCAGGCCGCGGGGGGCGAAGCGCTCGTAAAGCGCCTGCATATCGGGCATCTCCTTGCGGCGCGGCGGACACCAGGTAGCCCAGAAATTCACCAGCACCACTTTTCCGCGCAGATCCTGCAGCGACCATTGCCGGCCCTGCAGATCGCTCAGCGTGAAAGCAGGGCTGAGGCGGCGCTGGTCTTCGTCTTCCAGTTCGGCGAGGGCTTTGAAGTAGCGCTCGTCGTCCAAAGCGCTCAAGACATGTTCGTAGCGGACCAGGACCGCAAGCTCATTGCACAGGGGCGCGCGTTGCTTGACGGGCAGGCTGGTGATCACGTCGGTGAGGGTGTCGGCGATGGTCTGCAGCACATGATGGCCGGCGTCGCCCTCGGTAGCCAGGTTGGCCAGTTTGCCGACCAGGCGCTGCTTTTCCGCTCCCGACGGCATGCGATAGATCAGGTCGGCGAGCTGGCCCACTTCCACGGCCCACTTGTCGTCCGGAAGGCCGCGCAGTTGATGCATGCGATCGTCGACGGCCTTTTCCTGGTCGCTCGTGACCGGTTGGGTCTTCGCGATGATCGCGACCGCGACCGCCAGGACGCCCGCGGCGATCGGCAGGTATCGGGGCTTCATACCCTTCACGATACCGCAGCGCCCGCGTCGCCGGTGGTACGCTGTTCGAGGAATCATGCGATTCGGGCCCATCCTGAAACGAAGCTTCTACGCGCGCGATACCGTCGCCGTGGCGCGCGACCTGTTGGGTAAGGTGGTGGTACACGGCGAGACGGCGGGCATCATCGTGGAGACCGAAGCCTACCCGGGCGGCGACGACCTGGCGTCGCATTCGGCACGCGGCATCACCCCGCGCACACGCGTGATCTTCGGACCTCCGGGCCACGCCTACGTCTATTTCATCTACGGAATGTACGAATGCCTCAACCTGGTGGCCGAACCCGATGGCGAGCCGGGCTGCGTGCTGCTGCGCGCGCTGGAACCGCTGGCCGGCCTGGAGCGGATGCGGGAACGCCGTCCACGCGCGCGACGCCTGGAGGATCTCGCGTCGGGTCCGGGAAAACTGACGCTGGCGCTGGGCATCACGCGGGCGCAGAACGGCGCCGATGTGACGCGCGGCAGCCTAGTAGTCAGGGAACCGGCGGCCGCGCGGCCCATCGAAATCGCGGCGACTCCGCGCATCGGCATCCGCCATTGCGCCGACCGGCCGCTGCGATTTCTGATCCGTGGCAACGCGTTCGTCAGCGGCCCGCGGGAAGATTGATGACTACCGCCGCCTGAAGTGCGCCACAGCTTGCGTTTTAGCGGGGCTGACCGCCTGGTCCGCGGCCGACGCCCCCCGTCGGCCTGTTCGGTAACGGAGAATTTGCCGGCTTCGCGCAGGAGCGGGTCCTGGGGGGCCCGCGCGGACGAGGGCGTCCGCCCCTCAGAAGCTATTCGCTTCTCCAGAAACTGCTGGCCGGCGATTCCCTGGAACCGCGAGAAAGGAGGCCCGGCGATGGAAACGAAACAAGGGACCAGACGCGCGTTTCTGTGCTACTTTCAAGCCGTGACTGTCCTCCTGATCGACGATGACGCGGAGCTCTGCTCTCTGCTGGGAGAGTTCCTTAAGCGCGAAGGCTTCACCGTGGAGTGCGAGCACGAAGGCAATCGCGGACTCGAACACGCGCTCCGCCCGGAAGTCGGGCTGATCGTCCTCGACGTCATGCTGCCCGGCATCGACGGTTTCGAGATCCTTCGCCGTCTTCGCCGGAGCAGCCAGGTTCCCGTGCTCATGCTCACGGCGCGCGGCGAGGATGTGGACCGCATTGTCGGCCTGGAATTGGGCGCCGACGATTACCTGCCCAAGCCGTTCAACCCGCGCGAACTGGCGGCTCGCCTGCGCGCCATTCTGCGGCGCTATGAACCGCGCGACCAGTCGCCGGCCAGCCGTCTGGAAGTCAACGGCGTCACGCTCGATCCCGGAACGCGCGAAGTTCTGTCGGACGGGAAACGCGTGGAGCTCACCACCTTCGAATTCGACATCCTGGAAATGCTGATGCGCTCGGCCGGGCGGGTTCTCTCGCGCGACGCGCTTATGGAGAATTTTTACAACCGCAAGGCGACGCCGTTCGACCGCTCGATCGATATGCACATCAGCCACCTGCGGAAGAAACTGGATCGCGGCGAGTCCCTCATCAAGACCATCCGCGGCATCGGCTACCAGTTCAGCCGCACGCCGGAGGACGCTGAGAGCGAATGAACTCGCTGTTCGCCAAAATCCTGTTGTGGTTCTGGTGCACGCTGGCGATTACGCTGGTCGGGTCGGCTTTCATCGCCGCGCAGAGCGCCCGGCGCAATGCCTCGGACCTGGAGTCGCCGGCCGCCCACCTGTTGACGTTTGAGCTGGAAGAAGCCCGCTCGGCGTACGAGACAGGCGGCCGTCCGGGCTTGCAGTCGTTCCTCGACACGCTCGAGCGGGTGTATCATGCCAAGGGCATCCTGGCGGACGAAACCGGCCACGATCTGCTCACCCATGAGGACCAGAACGCGCTCATCCGCGGATCCAGCCGGCGCCGGGCGTTCGCTTTCCTTGCCGCGGCCGGCACGACCGTGGCGCGGCTCTCCGAAGACGGCCGCTATTGGTTTATTTTTCAGGTGCCCGCGGGCAATGTGGGTACCTGGTTCCTGACACCCGAACACCTGTTTTTCCTGGTGGCCGCGGTGCTGCTGTGCTATTGGCTCACTTATCATCTCACCAGCCCCGTGCGCGCCCTGCAGAAGGCCGTGGAACGTTTTGGCCGCGGCGACCTGGCGGCGCGCACCGGATCCACCCGCCGCGACGAACTGGGCCAACTTGCCCGCGCGTTCGACCGCATGGCCGGCCGGATTGCCACGCTTCTTGACGCCGAACGCCGACTGCTGCTCGACATTTCGCACGAACTGCGATCGCCGCTGGCGCGCCTAGGCGTGGCCGTGGAACTGGCGCGCTCCGGCGAGGACCTGGACGCGGCGCTCAACCGCATTCAAAAGGAGTCCGACCGTCTGAATTCGCTGGTGGGCCAACTGCTCGAAGTGACGCGCGCCGAAGGCGATCCGAATTCGCTGCGGCGCAACGTGATGCGGCTGGACGACCTGGTGCGTCACGTGGTGGACGATTCGCAGATTGAAGCCGCGGCCAACGGCTGCTCGCTGCAGTTCGAGGGACGCGATGCCGTCACGCTCGAAGGCGATTCCGAACTCCTGCGGCGCGCCGTGGAGAACGTAGTTCGCAACGCCATCCGCTACGCCCCGCGCGATACCAGAGTGACTGTGGTTCTGACGGCCGATGGCTCGCGCGCCGCGGTGAAGGTGCGCGATCGCGGTCCGGGCGTGCCCGAGGATTCGCTGCCGCGCCTCTTCGATGCCTTCTATCGCGTGGACAGCGACCGCGACCGCGCTTCCGGCGGCGTGGGCCTGGGCCTGTCGATTGCGCGGCGGGCGATCGAACTCCACCAGGGCAGCATTCGGGCGAGAAATGCCGAGCCCGGCCTGGAAGTGACCATCGAGTTGCCCATCGCGGTTCGCTGAGCCGCCGGCTAACGTGCAAGCCTCCGTCCCAGCTTATAATGTCTTCCTGATGAAGACCCTCTCCGCATTGCTCCTTCTTGCCGCGTCCGCCCTTGCCCAGGGACGCTTCCAGCCCGGCGTCAATTCATTTGTCACCGTCGACGCCGCGGTCGTCGCGCTGCAGCACGTTCGCGTCATCGACGGCACCGGCGCCGCACCCGCGGAGGACCAGACCGTGATCATCGATCATGGCAAGATCGCGGCTGTGGGACCGGCGGCGTCCACTGCGGCTCCGGCCGGCGCGCGGACGCTCGACCTGGCGGGCCGTACTGTCATCCCGGGCCTGGTGGGAATGCACGAGCACCTTTTTTATCCCTCGGGCGGCGGCATCCCTATCTACAACGAGCAGGCCTTCAGTTTCCCGCGTCTGTACCTGGCCACCGGCGTCACCACGGCGCGCACCGCCGGCAGCCTGGAGCCGTACACCGACCTCAACATCAAACGGCTAATCGACAACGGCCGCATGCCCGGACCCAAGATGTACATCACCGGTCCATATCTCGAGGGACCGGGCAGCATCGCCGGCCCGCAGATGCATGAACTGACGGGCCCCGAGGACGCCACGCGCACCGTGGAGTACTGGATCGCGGAAGGCGTCACCTCCTTCAAGGCCTACATGAACATCACCCACGCCGAACTGGCCGCGGCCGTGGAGGCTGCCCACAAGCACGGCATCAAGGTGACCGGCCATCTCTGTTCCATCGGCTTCCGCGAAGCCGCGGCTATCGGCATCGACAACCTGGAGCACGGCCTGCTGGTGGATACCGAATTCCATCCCGGCAAACAGCCCGATGTTTGCCCGCCGCAGGGCCAGACGCGCGGCGAAATCGCGCGGCTCGATCTAACCTCGGCGCCCGTGAAAGACATGATCGCCGACCTGGTGGCTCGTCACGTCGCCATCACCTCCACCCTGGCGGTGTTCGAAGCCTTCGACGGCGCCCGGCCGCCCATCGAGCAGCGCTTCCTCGACGCCGTTTCGCCGGAGGCCGCGTTGGGCTATCTGACTTCGCGGTCGCGCGCCGCCGCTGGTCCGGAGACGGTCTCGGCGCGGGCTCTCAAGAAGGAACTGGCTTTCGAGTACGCCTTCGTCAAGGCCGGCGGCCTGTTGATGTCGGGCGCCGACCCCACCGGCAACGGCGGCGCGCTCGCCGGTTTTGCCGATCAGCGCAACATCGAACTGCTGGTGGAAGGCGGGTTCACGCCGGTGGAAGCCATCCACATCGCGACGGCGAACGGCGCAAAATTCCTCGGCGAGCTCGACCATTTCGGCACCGTCCAACCGGGCAAGCAGGCCGATCTGCTGGTCATCGAGGGCAACCCCGCCGCCCGCATCGCCGATATTCGCAGAATCAGCCTGGTGTTCAAGAACGGCGCCGGATACGACTCCGCAAAACTTCTCGACTCCATCAAAGGCGCCGCTGGCAGCCATTAATCCGGCAGGTGGGGAAGGCTGTCAGCCTGCCCCACGCTATATTCGAAAGTATGTCCCGATTCTCCGTCCTTCTTCTCACCGCGCTCGCGGCGGCTGCCCAGAACCAGCGCCCCGACAATCAGCCGTTTCCGCCCTACCACATCATGGGTAACGTCTACTACGTCGGCGCCAGCGACATCGCCGCGTTCCTTATCACCACGCCGGCGGGGCACATCCTGATCAACAGCGGGTATGAGGACACGCCGCCCATCATCCGCGACGGTATCGTCAAGCTGGGTTTCAAGCCGCAGGATGTCAGGATTCTGCTGAACAGCCAGGCCCACTTCGATCACGTCGCGGGACAAGCGGAAATGCAGCGCCTGACCGGCGCCCGGATCTACTCCAGCGAACGCGAGGTCACGGTCCTCGAAAGCGGCGGTAAGGCCGATCCGCGATGGGGCCGCCAACAAACTTACCCGGCCGTGAAGGTGGATCACGTGGTCCGCGACCTGGAACCGGTCACTCTCGGCGGCGTCACCGTGGTGGCCCACCTCACGCCCGGCCACAGCGTCGGATGCACAACCTGGACCCTGCGGGTTGCCGATGGCGGCAAGACCTACGACGTGGTGATTGTCGGCGGCACCGGCATCAACCCCGGCGTCGAGTTTCTCCCGCGTCCCACCTGGCCGAGCATCGTGGAGGATTATGCGCGGACGTTCCGCATCCTGCGCGCTTTGCCGTGCGATGTCTTTCTGGGGGCTCACGGCGGTTACTACAGCATGGTCGAGAAGTATAAGAAGATGACTGCCGGAGCGGCGGCGAATCCATTCATCGATCCGCAAGGATATCGGGCATTTATCGACGACGCGGAGAAGGACTATCTGGACAAGCTGGCGCGCGAGAAGGCGGGGAAGTAAGTCCCTGTCGCAGTTATGCTCCCACTAAAACGGCTTCCGCCGCAGATGGCTTGCGGGCGCTCTGTGGCATGGCGGCGATCCACTCCAGCGGATGCTCGCGAATGGTCTCGTTCGGCTCGATAATCGTGGCCCATTTAGGATCGTCTCTCACAGTAAGGAAAGTGCCGATGGTTCCCTGGTAGGAGCCCTTGGCGAGGTACACCGGATCGCCCTTATGGAATGGGCATGGAGGGGCCACAGGCCGCGCATCTAAGTTATTTGACATATCGTCGTTCTTTTCCGGCAAAAGCCATCTGGGACGGACAATGAGTTGGCCGGAAACGCTAGGCCGCTCGGCTCATGGTGGGGAATGCCAACTATTAGTGTAGCATCCGCCCTGAATTGGTTTCTGATATATTACGCCCACGTGAGCCCTCCGCTATCTCCCCTGGCTGTGCCGACGAGGCGACCGCCTGTGCCGGCCAGGATCCGACCGACGCCATGATCCAACCGCCGGCCGCAGACCGATCCCGAGACACACATCAGACCTGGGACCGGGTACGCGCGGTATCGGCTGGGTGAGTTGGCCGAACCCAGGATTGCAACCAGCCTGCAACCGGTGGAGACCGCCGCGCCTGTGGTCCCCGTTAGGCGGACAGACTTCTGTATTCAGAGGCTCCAAAGTTTCATCCGCCCTCCACAAATCTTGAGCGGACGGCCCCCATCCGCGCGAGACCGCCTGATCCGGCTTGGCGAGGGTGCCTAGCGGGCCACCCACACTTGGCTAGCGGGTAGCTCCGGCCAGGCGGCGGCGATATCCGTCCTGGAGGCGCTTGCGATAGACTGCGGGGCTGCAATGTTCCGCCTGGGCGCCAGCACGTAGGGCTTCTTCGGCGCGCTCGACGCCGTCCGCCATGCGTTCGCCGGTCGCGGCGCGGAAATCGGCGGAGGCCAGGAATCCGAAAGCCCAGATGGCAGGCAGGGGTTGGGCGTAGTTGTCGGGCAGGCCCAGTTGCTCAAACGGGAATCCGGACGCCCAATCGGTGTGGTAGCCCACCTGCATGTTGGCGGGGTTCACCGATACCTGCGCATGGGTCACGCAGTTGGCGGCGGCGATGTGGTAACGCGAGCGCAGCATCTCCGTCAGCATGGCGGCCGAACGGACTTGCGCCGGGCTGGCCGTGGACTCGGCCTGTCCAGGCTCGGTATGGCCTTCGAAGGCGACGCCCAGAAAACTCCGGTTCAGATTGAGGTAGAGCCAATGTCGGTCGGCCCAGAGGGACGGCCCGGCATGGTCGGCGGCATCGGCCTCTGCGACCACGCGGTAGACGCGCCCGAAGCGGTCAATCACAAAATGGTAGGCGAACTCTCGGCGCACGTACTCCAGCATGGACTCGCCAGCACGACGCAACTCGTCGTTGCGGCCGGCTTCGAACGGCGCCACATGGCTCTCGGTGGTGTGGAAAACGATTCCGGCGGGATCATACGCGCGCAGCGGAGGACCGGAGTGGTCGGCGGGAAACAGCAGGTAGGACCGCGGATAGTG
>Ga0181529_10002953_pt1 | contig 19840 bp, 10 predicted proteins | sample PEATcosm2014_Bin_36_FD_119763 | JGI IMG/M metagenome (GOLD analysis project Ga0181529, IMG submission 119763) | Peatland microbial communities from MTU Mesocosm Facility, Houghton, MI, USA - PEATcosm2014_Bin10_30_metaG | ecosystem: Environmental > Terrestrial > Soil > Wetlands > Peat | place... | reverse complement strand
TGAGGCGCGACCAACTGAACTGACTCGTGTCGAGCCACACCGTTTTGGAAGGGTCGTGCGACTCCTGGGGCATCGCATCGACGATGGCCCCAGCGGGCGCTTCGACGGTGAATTGCGGGAACCCCACCATCTGGATGGGGAACTCGAAGGTGGCGTAGGAGCTGTCGGGCAACTCCCAGCTTCGTTCGCCGGTCTGTCGCGCGACCGGAGTGGGGTCGATCGCAAACGAGCCGGGGATGCGGAACTGAAACCAGTCGTCGGGATTGCGCCGCCAGTGGACCCGTCCCGATTCGGCGAGGCGGAGCGCAGGGTGTTCGGTCTCGCGAACCGGTGGAATCTCGCGCGGGCGCAAATAGGAGATGGCAGGGTCGGCGCGATCGATCGTGTCCCCGCTGTAAGGGCCATTGGCGGATGCGGGAGGCTTGCCGGCCGGGCAGTTCAACACGGCTGCGGGCAACCAGCGATCGTCTGGCGTGAAGCCCGGAAGATCCCAGCCGTCCGGGTGCAGTCGCGCATCGAACTGCTCCTGCAAAGCACGCAGGAACCACCGCTTGTGCTGGCCGGGAGGATGCGCCCGGTCCAGGAAGGCGAGCCAGGACGCGTCGGTGCCGACGGCGACGCGGCAGGCTTCGCACTCGATTTCGCCTTCGACCAGCAGGCCGGGCTTGCCGGCGGGCCAGGTGCCGTCGCCGACGCCATAGAAGAGCACCTCGACTCCGATGACATTCGGGCCCGTGCGTAAGTACGGCAACAGGTCTGCCGTGTCGATGTCGAGCCAGCGCGGATCGCAGGGCGCCGGTCCCCATTGCACGCGTTGGCCATTCACCGTGAGCTTGTAGCGGCTGTCGGCGGCGATGCGCAGCGACGCACGGGCGGGCGGCGACGGAAGATCGATCGTGCGGCGGAACAGCACGAACGTGCAAGGCAGTGTGCGCTGCCCCGGCAGCCAGATCCACTTGGCGTCTCCAAGATCGAGAGGCCGCACAGCGGGGCCGGATTGCAGCAGTGGCAGCGCGGGCGCAGCGGCGGCTCCGGCCAGCACCTCCCGCCGCGAAAGATCTCCTGGTTTACGCATCCGATACGCCGGCGATTTCGCGGTAATGCCGGCGCTAACCCGGTCGGGGCCGCGCCAATCACTCATGCTTCGACCTCGCGCAAGTCCCCGCCTCGATCAGGTCCATCAAGGCGTGCATCAGGAACTGGTGCCCTTCCTGTGCGCGCGCCGTATCCCCATGCCGCACCACGAGCGCGCAATCGGCGAGATCGCGGGCTTTTCCGCCATCGCCGCCGAGAAAGGCCAGCGACTTCATACCGGCTTCCCTGGCCGCCGCCAGCGCTTTCAACACGTTTGGCGAATTGCCGCTGGTTGTGAATACCACCAAGATGTCCCCGGCGCATCCGAGCGCCCTCACCTGGCGCGCGAAGATCTCGTCGAATGCGTAATCGTTTCCGATGCACGTCAGGACGGCGGAATCGGCGGTGAGGGCCACGGCGGCCAAAGGCATGCGGTCTACCCGATAATGGCCCACCAGTTCTCCGGCCAGGTGCTGGGCTTCGGCCGCGCTTCCGCCGTTGCCGCAAATCAGCAACTTACCTCCCGCCGCCAACCGGTCCACACACCAGTGCGCGGCGGTTTCGACGCTTGCCTCCAGATCGCTTAAAGACTCAAGCGCCCCGATCGCCTCGCGCAATCGATCCCGATACGCGCTCATAGGTCGGTTGCTCTTCCTTTGGACTCGCGGTCGTGAAACCCCATCGCGACACACAGTGCGGCCACGTCGCCAATACTCTCGTCGAGCGCCGCTGGAACCACCTGGCAGACGGCGGCGGATTGGGGCAGCGCTTCCCGCCGCATCACTTTCCGGGCGGGTTCCAGCAAAGCATCGCCGAGGCGTAATGCCAAGCCCCCAATCACGATTCGCTCGGGATTGAGAACATCGGCCAGAATCGCCAGCGTCTCGCCGAGTCTCATGCCCGCGATGCGCAAGATCCTCTTGGCCAGGGCATCGCCCGCCTGCGCGGCCGCGGCGACATCTCGTGCGGTAAGTGGAGTGCCCCCGGCGCGCTTCTCCGCTAACATCGTCTTCCGGCCTTTCGCGGACGCCTCGGCCGCCAATTGTTCGGCCAATTGCGCAATCCCTCCGCCGCTCGACCAACCTTCGACCGACCCTGCCTTGTGGTAGCCAACCGGTCCTGTCCGGCTGAGACGGACGTGCCCGATTTCGCCCGCGGAATCCGAAGCGCCGTGGTACAACCGCCCATCGCAGATAATTCCCGCGCCGAGCCCCGTGCCCAGGGTCAGAAACACCATATTCTCCACGCCCCGTCCCGCGCCGAACCGATGCTCCGCCACGGCGCCCGCGTTGGCGTCGTTCTCCAGGCTGCACCGGCAACCGAATTCCCGGCTGAGAATCGCCGTAATCGGCACGTCCACCCACGTTGGGAGATTCGGCGGCGCTTGAATCACTCCGGCGAACCGGTCGAGTGGACTGCCGCAGCTTACGCCAATTCCGGCCAGCGCCTCGGGGCTGGAGCCATGTTCCGTCAGCATTTCGAAAAGATCTTTCTTGATGGATGCCAGCACACGTTCCGGTCCTTGGGCGGGCAAGGTCGCAACCACCCGGCGCGAGATCGCCTGGGGAGGTTGGGCCGACAGCACGACAGCCGTCTTGGTTCCGCCAATGTCTACGCCGGCCCACAGTCTGCCAATCATGTCACTCCTCTCTAGCACATTCACTTCCCGCGGCTGAGACGCGACGCTGCAATCACCGCTCAAGGGCGTTCACCTCGCGGAATTCGCCGGTACGAGTATTGAAGCGCAAGGTCTTGATCTCCGAAGCGCGAAATTCGCCGGTCCAACGGCGCTTGGCGAAGTGCAGGTCGAGGGTCGCGGTAACCGGACGTCCCGCCGTCTCGTAGCAGCGAAGGATGAGATCGCCGCCGTCTTCGGCCTGTTTGACGTCGGCAAGAACGACGTTGGGAACATCCACCGACAGGAACGAATCGGATTGCGGTCGTGAGCCGCCGTGAATTCCCTGGAAGACGATGGGGATGGGTGCGGTGAATTCCTCGGCGATGCGCGGCACTCCCGCGGCGTCCCATGTACCGCGGTGCGGCACCAGCAGCATGCGGAAGGTCTGCATCCCCTGGTCCTGCCAGAGCACGTCGCCCGAAGGATCGACCACGTGCGGGATATGATGGGCATAGGGAGCGCCACGCACGACGGAGATGCGTATGTCGTTGCCCTGGACGCTATAGCCGTATTTAGCGTCGTTGACCACGGCTAAACCGTAGTCCGCGCCCCCAAGGTCGATCCAGCGCTGGCCGGGATCTTCGGCGCCGTCCGCTTCGCGGACCAGATGGCCGTAGGCGACCTCATACGTGGGGCGAGCGGCCGGCGTGGCGATAGGAACGATCGGGAACGAGAATTTCAGGATCTTGTTGTGCTCGTGCCATTCGAGCGCTACGCGCGCTTCGAGTTGGCGCGAACCGGCGTAGAGCAGCCAGTCGATCGCCAGCGCGGAACTGCCGTAGGTGGAGCGTACGCGCACGCGGGCGCGTAGGGAACCGCTCTCCAGCACGGTGGCGACTGCGTTGCCGAAAGCACCGGCCTGGTTCGAATACGATACTACGTTGTGGCTCCAGGTGTCGCTGGGGTCGTCCATGACCAATGCGCGGGCGCCGGCCGCGCCGGTAAAAACATCGCGGCCGGCATCCTTGTCGAACAGCGAGATAGCGCCATCCGGCCCGATGGTCACCCGCAGGTGCTCGTTTTCCAGACCGTGCGGATCCGCGCGAACGGCCGTCGCGAGGGCGGGCGCCTGGGCCGGCCGGATACGGATCTGCCGGTAGCCGAACGGCGGCAGCGCCACTCGTGCGCTCAGCCGCTGGCGGCCGTTCACTTGCGCTGTCGGCGGCCCGAACTGGAATGGGACTGGTTGCCCTTTTTCGTCTTCGACCGTCGCACTCACTTGTGGACGCCAAGCGAGATCATATTCAATGTTGGATGTAACAGCCCACGCGTGCGGGTTGAAAATTACCGCATACGTGGACTCGGGATCGGTCGCCGGGACCTGCCAGGCCAGCTTTTGGGCCGCCAGGTACATGGCCTGTTCGGCCACATCCAAAGCGCGGCCGTAGCCTTCGGGAACGGTGGTTTGGTAGTGCTCGGGGAGAGCCGTGCCGGCCAGGCTGTCGTGGAACTGGAGGAACAGAATGCGCTTCCACGCGGCGGTGAAATCGGCCTTGGGATACGCCGCGCCCCAGGCCGCGGAGCCGACGGCGGCAATTTTCTCGGCGGTGACAAGCGCTATCTCAGCGGTCCGGTTCAGCTTCTTGATTTGCGATTCCGCGGTGTAGCAGCCGACGGAATGGTGCTGCAAGTCGCCGCGCACCGTGGGCAGGTTCGACGCGCCCGATTCCCGGATCTCCGTGAAGTAACGGTCCGGCGTGCTGTAGACCACCTTCGGCGCTCCGGGCTCGGAACGGAGTTCGTCGATCGAACGAATATTCTGCTTGGTGGCGCCGCCGCCGTGGTCTCCGGCGCCGTAGTACGCCATCAGGTCCTTGGGCGCGTCTTTCCAGTCGGTGACGATTTGGCCGATGCGGCCGCGCACGGAACCCCCATCGTTATAACTGAAGGGAATGCGATAGCCGAGGACGCGGGAGCCGTCCGGCGCTTCCCACCAGAAGACGTTTCCGGGCAGAGTTTTCTCTTTGGGTTCGGGCCGCATGAATACGTAATTCTGCATGCCCTGGAGCTTGAGGATCTGCGGCAGTGTACCGGGATGGCCGAACGAATCGGGATTGTACGCCACCGTGGCCGTGCGGCCGAGAAGGCGCTGCAGTGTCAACTGGCCGTAGAGTCCCTGGCGGATGAGCGACTCGCCGGAGGGAATGTTGACATCCGGTTCGACCCACCATCCGCCGACGACGGACCATCGGCCTTCCGCCACGCGCCGGCGGATTTCGGCGAGCATCGCGGGGTCGTTTTCGGCCACCCAATCGTAGAATTGCGCCGAGCTGGCCGTGAAAGCGAAATCCGGCGTTTCGTTCATGCGGTCGAGAGCCGAACGGAAGGTGCTGTGGACGACGGAGAGCCCTTCCTGCCACGGCCAGAGCCAGACGGGATCGATGTGAGCCTGGCCGATCATATGGATGCGATAGGCGGAGGCGTCGCCTGGCCACGGCGTAGCGGTCTGCGCTGCAAGGACCGGCGGCAGTAGAGCTACGATGAAAGAGAATAGACGTAATCTCAAAAACGAACCTCCTGTAACAATTCGTATCAAGCCCGGGAAACGATGAGGGACTGAAGCCGCGAGCGCAGACGGCCCCCATCGACGACTCGCGCATTCGGCTGCACTTCGACGGACCACTGGACTCCGTCGAAATGCAGCGGCACGCGTCGCTGGGCGAACTCCGGTGGCATAGCAACTTCGTGGTGGCTAAAGCGCTCACCCGCTGCAAACAGGAACTGCCACAGACTATTCGACAACAGCTTAGTTTCGGGTTGTGCGGCGAGCATCGGTAGTGGCGCCTCTTGTAAATCGCTAATCTCACTTACAGGCACGATTCGATGTGTGCCGGCCCGAGGGCGGACAAATTGTTCTGAGGTCTCCAGGCCAACGCCTCACACACTATATTGATTCCCGCTACGGCACAGCGTCAAGAACATGGCGCCGTGCCTCGACTTAAAATCGGACCCTTATATTTCAGGGTGAAAGTAAGTTCGCCCAACAATCTTGAAGTCGGGGCGGCGGCACTGGTCTAATGAGGCGGTACGGATTTCCCCAGAATGCTCAGATCGCAGGTACTCTCCTATTTCCGCGTAGCGCCTCGTAGCCTGGCGGGCGCCGTCGCGCTGCTTGCCATTCCCTGCTGCCTTGCGCAAACCGGTTCAACGGCAAAACCGGCGGGCCCCTGGTTGGATAAGAGTCTCTCGCCGGACCGGCGAGCCGATCTTATCGTCCAGGAATTGACCCTCGACGAGAAAATCCAACTCGTGCACGGCGTCGATCTGGGCAGCCTCGGCGCCAACTCTCCCGTGCTGGCGCGTTCCAACGGCGGCGGCGGCTTCGTGCCCGGCATCGAGCGCTTCGGATTGCCCGATCTCACGATGGTCGATGGGGCGCTGGGCGTCGCTCGCGGCTCGCACAGGGGCCGCTACTCCACGGCGTTCCCCTCCTCGCTGGCGCTGGCCTCAGGCTGGAGCCTGCCTCTCGCCAGGGAGGTCGGCACGGCCATCGGCCGCGAGTTCGCCGACCAGGGCTACAACGTCTCGTGCGGCGGCGGCGTGAATGTCGCGCGCGAAGCGCGCAACGGCCGCAATTTCGAATACCTCGGCGAAGACCCGATTCTGGCCGGCAGCATGATCGCCGAGTGGCTTCAGGGCGTCCAGGCGCAGGGAGTGATCGGCGATATCAAGCACTACGCCGTCAACGATCAGGAAACCGGCCGCCACTTCGTCAACGCCGTCATCGACCGGCGCGCCCTGCGCGAAACCGATCTGCTGGCGTTCGAAATCGGCGTCAAGCGCGGCCAGCCCGGCATGGTGATGTGCTCCTACAACCTCATCAATGGCGATTGGGGTTGCGAAAACGATTACCTCCTGAATCAGGTGCTCAAGCGGGAATGGGGCTTCCAGGGCTGGGTCATTTCCGACTGGGGCGCCACTCACTCCACGGCCAAAGCCGCCAATGCCGGCCTCGATCAAGAACAGTCCGACGGCCAGTACTTCTCCGCGGCCCTGAAGAAGGCCGTCGAGAGCGGCGAAGTATCGATGGCGCGTCTCGACGATATGGTGCACCGCATCCTGCGCACCGAGATCGCCCGCGGCATCGTCGATAACCCGCAACCCACGCGGGCGCCGGACGCGCTCGCCGGCTTGCGCCTGGCGCAACGCGCGGCCGAGGAATCCATGGTGCTGCTGAAGAATGGCCGCGGTCTGTTGCCGCTCAACGCCGCGGCGGTGAAATCCATCGCCGTCATCGGCGGCTTTGCCGACGCGGGCGTGCTCTCGGGCGGCGGTTCGGCGCAGGTCGATCCAGCCGGCGGCAACCCTTTGCAAGACCCAAGCCGTAGAAACGCGCCGGGCGCGATGCACCGGCGGGTGGTCTTCCACCGCTCCCCGCCGCTCGACGCGATTCGCCAAGCCGCGCCCGCCGCGAAGGTCACTTTCGATTCGGGCATGGATGCCGATCGGGCCGCGGCCGCGGCCAAGGCGGCCGATATTGCCATCGTCTTCGTGCTGCAGCACACTCATGAAGGCGAGGACGTGAATTCGCTCGCGCTGCCCAATGGCCAGGACGCCCTGGTGGCCAAGGTGGCGGCCGCCAACCCGCGCACCATCGTGGTGATCGAAAGCGGCGCCGCCGTGCTCACGCCCTGGGCGGGGCAGGTGGGCGCGATCCTGGAGGCCTGGTATCCCGGCATCCGCGGCGGTGAGGCCATCGCCAATGTGCTCTTCGGCAATGTCAACCCCTCCGGCAAGCTGGCTGTGACTTTCCCCGCCTCCGACGCCGATCTGCCGCATCCCACGCTGCCGGTTCTGCCGGCAGGCACGCCCGAAGCCAAGGCCGCCGCGCTCGTCGGGAATCTCCCGTTCGCGGCGCCCTACGACGAGGGCTTGAAGCTGGGCTATAAGTGGTTCGACGCCGAGAAGAAGAAACCGGCGTTTCCATTTGGCTTCGGCCTCTCCTACACGGCGTTCGCTTACTCGGGCCTGAAAGCGACCGGTGGGACGTCGCTCGCGGTGAGCTTCGTCGTCCGCAATAGCGGCCTCCGCGCCGGCCAGGAAGTCGCCCAGGTCTATCTGAGCTTCCCGGCCGCCGCCGGCGAGCCGCCCAAGCGCCTGATCGGCTGGCAAAAGGTCTCGCTCGCCGCGGGCGAGTCGAAGACCGTCTCGCTGACCATCGACCCGCTCTACGTCTCGGTCTTCGACACGGACGCCAACCGCTGGCGAATCGTGCCCGGCGACTACCAGGTGATGGCCGGCCCCTCCTCCGCCGCGCTGCCACTGTCGTCGGCCGTCAAGCTCGATGGCGACAAGTAACGGCGCAAGCCGGCTCGCCGCCCTGCATGCAGCCGGTTTGCCGTCGATGCCGCCGGCGACGGGCGCATAGAGTGTGTACTGGAAACCGCGCCACCGGAAGGCGCCGACGAATTCGGGATGCGAAGAGCGACTCCCGGGCATTTTCAACGTGAGGAATGGATTTCCGGATACGGCAGGGCCGATAGTCCGGGGTCTTGAAGTCGGGAGAGGGCATGAATCGAAGAGAACTATTACGAACCACTTTTGTCATGGGTGCGGCGACGGCGCTGGAATCGTCGCGGATATGGGGCGCCAACGACCGGGTCGCCATGGGTGTAATCGGCTGCGGCGGCCGCGGGACGGAACTTGTGAAGACGTTCCTGAAGTGTGCGGACGCGGATGTGGTGGCGGTGTGCGATGTGTTCGATCCGTTCCGCGAACGGGCCTTAACGGCGACGGAAGGGCGCGCCAAGGGATTGAAGGACTTCCGCCGGCTTCTGGATATGAAGGATGTCGGGGCGGTCGTCGTAGGGACTCCCGACCACTGGCACGCGTACATGTCGATTGCGGCTTGCGAAGCCGGCAAGGACGTCTACTGCGAGAAGCCCTTGTCATTGACGGTGGCGGAAGGACGGAAGATGGTGGCGGCGGCAAGGAAGCACAATCGGGTCTTCCAGACCGGCAGCCATCAGCGCAGTGGCGCACACTATGCGCAGGCGGTGAAGCTGATTCAGGAAGGCGGCATCGGTGAGGTGCATCGGATACAAGCCGGGATGCAGCGGAATATCTTTCCGGGGTTGAAGCCGACGCAACTGGCGGAAGGCCTGACTCCGGCACTCGATTGGGATATGTGGTTGGGGTCGGCGCCGAAGCGTCCGTTCGACCCGTTCCGCTGCATCTACAATTTCCGCTGGTTCTGGGACTATTCGGGCGGGCAGATGACCAACTGGGGTGCACATCACCTGGATATCGCACGCTGGATTGTGGGAGAGGAGGCGGCGTCCGTAGTCTCGGGGACCGGCGGGCGGTATGCGTTGACGGACGGCGGCGAAACTCCCGACGTGCAGCAGGTGACCTACCAGTTCGGCAAAGTGGTTGTTTCCTGGATGACGAGCGAAGTTGGCCAGGGGAAGAGCAACACGCTGGACATTTACGGCACGAAGGGCATGATGACGCTGTTGCGCAGCGGCTTTACGGTGACGCCGGAGACCAGGCGAACCGGCACGGGCAATGTGCGCCTGATGGACCCAGTGGAAGTCAAGGGCAGCGACATGGATGCGCCGCACGCCCGCAACTTCCTCGATTGCGTGAAAAGCCGCAAACTGCCGAATGCGGATGTGGAGGAAGGCCACCGGACAGCGGTGATGTGCCACCTCGGCAATATTTCCACCCGGCTGGGCCGCAGCCTCAAGTGGGACGCGGCCAAGGAACAGGTAGTGGGAGACGCGGAAGCCAACAAGATGCTTTCCCGTCCGTACCGGGCCCCCTGGCGGTTGGGGTAAGACGCCTGGAAGGAGCGGCGGCTCTGCACTGTCGCGCCGGGCTGGTGAGTGGAGGAGACGCTCGCCTGTTCGCTCTCCGAGGATATGGGGCGCGGTAAAGCGCAACGGCATGCCGGCATTCCGGGTTTCATCCGGCGCCCCCGGCGCGGGTCATTTGTCCGGCGGCTGCCATTCGAAATATTCGCTGTACCCTCCGCCGAAATTCCGTTGCAGCCACAGCGAGTACTCGTGGCTTGCCGAATGGGTCACCTCGCGCTTCGCGATCGGCTCCGTGTTGGTGTAAACGAACAGGGCCTGGGCGCCATCGGTATCTCGGCCCTTGCAGACGATCTCGTCGCGATAATCGCCCAGGATGTCGCCAGCCATTACGCAAGCACTGCCTGGACGCGGGCTCGGACCCGGCGCTGCGAGCGTCTCGACCTCGTGTCCCGTAAAGCGGCCGATCCTGGTGCCGTCGCCTGAGATCAGATCGCGAACCGCGCCACCGGTCCAGTTCGCCGGGCCCCAATCTTGAGGAAACGGCTCCATCAAGATCTTGCCGTCGGCGGAGAGCAGAACCAGGTCCTTCGCGATGTGGCCGTCGCGGTTGTTGAGCAGTTCCATGCCCGGCGATCCCTCCCAGATATCCGCGGCCCATCCGACGTGGGAGTGCGTCCAGGTGGGGTCTTCGTCGTGGTTGTGCTTCCACAGTATCTTGCCGGTTTTGGCGTCCACCAGGTAGGCTCCGGCGTTCTCGGTGGTCTCGACGCCGAAATACACCTGGCGCCCCGGCAGACTCGGCAGAATGTGCTTGATCTGAACGATGTCCGGGTGCTGGCGGTAGATGGACCAGCGCATTTTGCCGTCGGGACCGAGCAGCGTCGTGCCATCGAAGATCTCGTCGCGCCCGTCGCCATCCACGTCGGCCACTTCGATGCGGTGCGACCCGCTGCCCGAGGTTTCCATGAAGCTGCGGAAGGTCCAGAGGTTGTTCAAGCGGGCATCGTAGGCGTCGAGAATTTCGTTCTCATACAGACCGGTCTGGGTGATGATGGAGGGACTTTTGCCGTCGAGGTAAGCGATGGCTATGTGGATACGCGAAGAACTCTTGGCGAAATCGGTAGCCATCTCCCGCCATGGCGTCTTGCGCAGCACGTGGCCGGTCATTCCGTCGAGCACGGCTAGCCACGCCTGGCGATTTTCCTCCAGGCGGCAGATGACTTCGGCTTTGCCGTCGCCATCCAGATCCCAAACCACCATCGGCACATTGTTCGGGTTCCCGTAGGCTAGCTCATGGCTCATGATCTGCTTGCGCCAGAGACTCTTGCCGTAACTGGTCATGGCTTCGATTTCAACCCAGCGGCCGGTATCGGGAAGGCGTTCGCCCATGCCATTGTCAAGCTTGAACGCTACATCCAGAATGCCATCGCCATCCAGATCGCCAAAGACCGGCACGAAGCCTCCGGCCACAACAGTGGGCTTCCACTTTGCAGCCAGTTGCGTGCGCGGCTTAGTGGGATCGACAATCGCCCACTCCGAAGGCGCGCCCTCCCGGCCGTCGGCGAGCACCGCGCGCACCCGATAGAAGACCTGCGAGATCTTGAGGGGGTGGCGATCGACGAAGTTCGTGGCGTTAGTTACCGGCGCGACGGCGATCGGTTCGCCGGAAGCGTCGGGGCGATGGCTGCGATAGACTCGGAAGCCGGCGTTGGGGCCATCGCCCGGGAGCAGTTGCCAGCTCAGAAATACGCTGCCATCTCCGTTCGGGAGTGCGACTACGCGGCGCGTCCCCAGGTGATCGTTAGTTGTGCCAGGCGCCTCGCGAGCCACGCGAAACCCGATGTCGGGATGACGGATGCCGGGTTCGATGTCGCCGGTGTAACCGCACTGCAAGGCGCGAGCCGGCCGGAACCAGGAACCGCCGAGGAGTTGGCGTTCGCGGGTGGCCGGATCCGTCACCCGGTAGACGTAATCGTCGAAACTGAATACCGGCCGGGCTTCCACCATCTGCCAGACATTCCCGGCCATGTCGTAGAGACCCCAGTCATTTGCATCATGCCGGGCCACCGGCTCCAAATACCGCCGCCACGCGGCGTAGTCGCGGGTTCCGGCCGGGTCGTAATTAGCGCGGCCTGCGGGTTCTTCGCGGCCCCAGGGATAGAGGGCATCGGCGCGTCCGGCGCGAGCCGCATAAATAAACTCCGCGGCGGTGGGCAGACGGTAAATGCGGCCTTCGTGTTTCGACCTCCATTTGACGTAAGCTGCGGCATCATAGCGATTGACGAATATGACGGGGTAATTGTCCCAGCCTTGCGGAACGCGGCCGCTCGCCCAGTACGGAGGCGCGGCGTGCCCGGTCGCCTGTACGAACACGCGATATTCGGAGTTAGTTACCGGATGAACGGCCAGTTCGAAAGCGTCGATATAAACGGTACCGGAACCGTCAGGGTAACTACCAGCGGGAATTTTCACGAAGCCATCGGTTGCAGTCGCGGCGAACAGGACAGGGATCGCCATGATCGCGGCAGCGCAGATTCTCGTTCGCATATGAATACCTCACTTATCCAAAGCACCTTCGGTTGTCTGACAGAACATCCGCGGCAAACTCACTTATGACAAGTCGGACCTTCGACAAAGCCGGATAGCCGCTCCCTCCGAAATTCGCGGAGCGCCCCCGACGGACCGGCTTCGTGCAAAATAGACACAGCTCCTCTGCAGCCGGAACGATCTTTATAGCTCCGAGGCAGCCGTCACACAAGCGCAAACCGCTATTTTGCTTTCAGTTTGAAATCTACTCGTGGAGGCGCCAGCACGTCGCACGACATGCAACCACTCCCTCACCCAACTCCTGGAATACGCTAAATCGCCAATCAAGCGTCGGCGGAAGCGCGAGGCGTTTTCGTTCCATTGTGGAAGAGATGTTGAGCGCTATCGATATGATGTGTAACACATGCCAGTCGAAAACTGCAGCAGGAAACCACGAATTGCGCTCACGATGAAACTAATGCCTCGTCCTGGGACAAGAATATGAGCGAGGGATGTAGCGCGTGTCCATGCGGCCACCATAGAATGGTCGGCTGTTCGGACCTTATCGGGTCAGAGTATGGCAAGAGAAAAGTCTTCGTGTACATGTGCCGTCATAGTGTTGCTACTCACTGCACGGCAAATGCCCGCCCAGGGCGATGCGGCCTTGCCTAATGTCATTGGCTTGCACCTGGCCCACTACGATGGTCAAGGTGTTCTGCAATCGTGGGCGCCCTGGATCGAGGTGCTGGACCGTGAGATGAACTGGTACCTGCAATGCCCTCTTGCGAATGGGTATCCGAGGTTCGTGACGATGACCTTCATGGATCCCCATTACCAGGCGATCGAGAAGCGCCGCGACTTCATCCCCGCCATGCAGAATGGGATGGGTATCATCTCGTATCTCCGGTACTACCAATACAAAAAGAGGACAAATCCGAGGGTGCTCCAATTCGCTCGCCTTATGGGGAATTATCTCATTGACGAGGCGCTTACGCCGGATTCCGGATCTTACCCCCGGTTTCCACGTTCTACCGGAATGCGCGACCGCTTTCCACAACCTCCCGAAAGCGGCTCTCAAGCCGATCGCCCGTTCGAAATCCAACCGGACAAGGGAGGCATTGTGGCCTATGCGCTTGGCCTGCTTTACGACGAAACGCAAGACTCACGGTATCGAGATGCGGCGCTTCGGATTGCACGGGTGCTTGTCCGGAATATGCAAAAGGGCGATGCCAAGAAGTCTCCATGGCCATTTCGCGCCGATTATCGCACCGGCGAGGCGCGCGGGCCTGTCTCAGGCAACATGACCTATATCTTGCGCTGCTTCGATTGGACGATCTCGCACGACTATCCGGAGTTTGCCGCTGCAAGAGAGGAATTGTGGCACTGGATTAGAACATATCAGATTCCGTCTGCGCGGCGGTCGGAAACGGGCCTACTCTGGGCGCAGTTTTTCGAAGATCACGACGAACTGGACAATCGCACAGCTTGGGCTCCACTCAACCTGGCCCGTTACCTCATTGAGCGAAAAGACGCCCTCGATAAGGACTGGCGCGCCGACTCGGCGACACTAATTGAATTCGTGAATCGGAATTTCACTAGTGTTTATCGCGGAATTGCGGTTTGTGGAGAGCAGGACCACGATCGCGCTCCATGGAGCGGGATTCTCTCTACATGGGGCGCGGTTCTGGCCATGTATGTTTCGGCTACTGGATCGGCGGAGTACAGGCTGCCCGCGCGTCAAGCCGTCAACCTGTTGCTCTACGAAGTTTCTGAAGACGGGTGTCCGGCCGACTCGCCGTCCAAAGCGGTCTGCGGAGGATGGCAGGAGGACGCCCACACGGACAAGGTGCACAATCTGCTTGATGCGATAACCGCGTTTCCAGACTGGGCAAAGTGAAATCGGCTGTGCGCAGGAATTCGATGAAGACCATGGTGGCGCCGGCCAAGCATCTAAGTACCTTAGGCGTTTCGGCGGCAGAGCGGTTCCGGTGCTCCACGACCGCACCGCGCGCGATATTCTAAAACTCCGGTTGCAGGACGGCGAAGAGATCTCGCGGCCCCGGGGACAGGCTACCGCGATGCCGGGTGCAGCAGCAGCCGCACAGTGACGATCGAGTGGGGCGGCATGGCGATTTCGAGCGCATCTGAGTGCGCGGCGATCTCCTGCCGGTTTCGCTCGGCGGCATCGCACAGCCAGGCGCGATCGATCCGGAGCAGGCGCGAGGAGAGAATCGCCGTGGCGGCGCGGCCGCCGGTTTCGACCAGCCTGGCGATGTACCCGTTGCCGTCTTCGGCGGGTTTGAGCGTCTCCAGCTCGACTCCGTCGCCGCTCAGGCCGAGAAACGACGCCGCGTCGTCCGGCAGCGAGCCGCGCATCCCCACCTTGTCGTTGGTCGTCAACTCGCCCAATTCGAGCGGCGTCAGCGCCTCGCGTCCCAGACGGCCGAGCGCCGCCGGATCGAGCTCGCTGGCGCTGGTGAGGACGTAGCGGAACGTGAAATCGCCGCTTTGCACGCGCGGGAAGTTGGTGTGCCAGTAATTGTTGAGAGCATAGGAGAAAATAGCGGCCGAGTGCGGCTCGAACTTCTCCGGCCAAAGGCCGAGGTCGATGTCGCCGAAGGTCACCAGCGGCGCATCCAGCGGAACCACCGCCATGCTCGCGCCGCCGCCGCTCACCCGCGCCCACCGGCCCGCCGTATACCATTCGCGGCAGCCGCCGGCCAACTCATCGCGGGCTGGATTCACCGTTCCGGTCTGGCCCTCGTACTCGAACTGCGGATTGGCCGCCGCGAAGGGGAAGGCAAAGTAGACGGCTTCCTTGTCGCTTACCGGCTCCTTCTTCACGCGGTTGACGATTTCGATTTTCTTGGCGCCATCGAACAGGCGGATCTCCACGTCGATTTCGGGTGCATGCGGCCCGCTCACGCGATAGGTCAGCGAACGTCCCCAAGGCGCAACCGCGACCTGCAGCGCCGTGGCGCCGCTCGAAGGGCTCACCATCAGCCTGGCCGCCGGCAGATGCTCGGCGATGTGGATCAGGCGGCTGCCCTCGCCGCCCGATACGTAAACGTATTGGTCGGGCAGATAGGGGCTGCTCGGGTCCACCAGCTCGCGGCCGATCTGCTTGTCGAAAATGCTGGAAATCCCGCCGCGGCCCGCATCGACGGTCACGCGGTAGAACGCGTTATCGATGACGCCTCCCGCCGTCGTGGCCGGGGCCGGAGCCGCCGTCTCGCGGTGCGCCAGCCGGTAGACGCGATAGCCCATGGCCGGCACGCGCTCGGCGAGGAAGCGCACGCGCCGGTATCCTGCCAGTACGCGCAGCGTTTCGAGCGCCACCGGCTGCCTGGCGGCATCCTCCAGGGCTATCCCGTTTGAGAGGTCCATCTCCACCAATCCGCTGCGCTCGTGCGCCAGCGTGTTGAAGACCACGATCGCCGGCGGCGAGATGCGGATGCAATCGAGCAGCCGGCTGATGGATTCCTGCGCGATCCAGTGCGCGGTCTCGCGCGCGTCGGTCACCTGAAAATGCTTGGTGTCGATCTGGCGCACGCTCTCGTCGCTCTCCGGCCGCGAGTAGCCGCCCCAGGAAGTGTAGGTGTGCTCGGCGTAGAGAATCAGGTCCTGCCATAGGCGGCGGAGCCGGTCGATGGGCGGCGCCCACTCGGGCCTCTGGAGGGCGGCGAGCGCGGACAGCGTTTCGACGGCCGTCGCGCGGCTCTCCGTCCGGCGGTAGATGGCGGCATAGGCGGCGTCGGCGCCGATACCGTCTTCCCAGTAGGGGCCGAAATCGCCGCGCACGGTTTCGAGCTGGGCGCCGTAGTTCTTTTCGATCCGCTCGAAATAGTCGTGAAAAGTGACCAGCTCAAGGCGCGGCCAGGCGTAGCGGGCGTTCCAGCGGCGCACAAACTCGCCCTCGCCGGGGATCAGATCGGTGTTTTCCAACTGGCTTCCGAACATCAGCACGGTATCCGGCCGAGAGCCCGGGGATTCGAAGGTCTGAAAGAAAACCGGCAGGCTGTCGCGGCAGGCGGCTTCGCGCGGCGGCAGACCGCAGATGAACCACAGGTTCGAATACTGGCGGGTGTAGGCCATCAGCACTTTGGCGCCGTCGGGGCCCTGCCACCAGAAGGGCGAGCGGGTCTGCCAGCGGCCCAACAGCGGCTGCGGCCCGCGGTCGTCGTTGGCGCCGGCCGCGAAATACTTCACCCCCGCGGCCGCCAGTACGGAGGCGTAGGCCCACGGATAGGCGGGCACATCGGTAATGTTGGCGTAGTCGGTCTCGCGGCCGGCCTCGCGGTTGAGCGCGTGCCCGGCGTACAACGAGCGGATCAGCGTTTCCAGGCCCGCACCGCCGGCCATCAGGTTGGCATACTGCGCCGGAATCGAGATGCGGCCCGCGCGCACCGCTTCGAGAAAGCCCTGCCGCGCCGCCGGCGAGCGCGTGCGCAGGTATTGCTCGGCCAGCCAGGCGCCGTCGAGCGAAAAACGCATGTCGGCGTCGGCGCGCATCTCCTCGATCAGCCGGTCGAGATTGCGGTTTTGCAGCTCTTCGATTTTCGGTTGGTAGTCGGTGAAGCCGATGTCGAGGTGAGTGTGCGGAACGAGGGATACGGTCAGCTTGCGTTTCGGCGCCAGCCGCTCGACGCGCTGGAAGGTGCTGCCGTTGAGCTCGATGGCGATGCGCGCTTCGGCGCCGGCGGCAAACTCCGCAACCCGGAATTCGAAGCGCTGCTGGCCGAAGCGTCCGGGCGCCAGAGCGGCGCGATAGGCGGCGCCGGCCACGGTCAAAGTCAACGTTCCGGCCGAGACGGTCTCCGGCGCCGTGACGGTCGCCGCCAGCAGTTCGCGAAGGGCGCCGTTCCGATTTTCGAAGAAGTAGGTCGGATCGAGGGCCACCGACGGCTCGGCGGCGGGGCCGTCGGAGCGAATCAAGGCCAGTGCGTCCCAGGCGATTTCGGAATCGCCGTTCTCGTCCGGCGCGTCGTCCACGGCCGTGATGCGCAGGACGTTGTCACCCTGGCGCAGCGCGCTGACGGGCACCGCAAGGCGGGCGCGCGCCTCGGCGCAAATCGGCGAATCCGCGCGCCCCTCGGCGTGGTAGCTCAAACGGCGGTCGAGATAGACCGAGGCCGGCGCGCCGTTCAGATCGAGCTCCAGGCGCGGTACGCGGGGATTTCCGGCCAGGACCGCAAGGTCCAGCGCGTAGGCTCCGCGCGGCGCTTGGTCAAGCCGGAACCGGATCGTGCGCGCATGGGACTGCGCGCCCGCAGTCCGGTTGAGCGTTCCGGCCTGCGACGCCGGCCAGTGGCGGGCCGCATCGGGGGCGTCGGCATCGACCGTCACGGGCTGGCTGTCCACACGGCCGCCAAACTCGGCGGAGGCATGGTCGAAATCGCCGATCCGCCAGACAGTCCGCTCCTGGGCGCACAGCAACAGGGCGCCCGCGGCCAAGTGGCACAGCGCGAGCCTGGCCGGAAAAGACGATCGGAAGCGCGTTTTCATCGGCAGAATTTTAGCATGGTACTGGTTTAAGCCAGTCCGTTTCTACTGACGCCGGAGCTTCTTCGGGCGCTACTCAAGAAGAAAGCCGGGCAGGGGCTCCGCCGGCAGACGCGCCGTCGCCGAAGGTTATCTGCAGAGCAATATCGGCGAGAGACTCAAGGCGCCGATGAAACTGGCCAGACTATCCGAAGGGATGCTGACCGTCGGCCTGGACCAGTATGCCGCGGCGTGGAACGTGTCCGGTGAACGCGAGCGGCTGTGTTTCGATTTGGTGATGTTCGCCGGAATGCGCGAGTCGGAGGTTTTCGCGCTGTGGTGCGGCAACATCGGAGAGGAGGGAATTGAGATCGAGCGATCCTGGTACAAGGGCCGCTACGAACCGCCGAGAACCGAATGGATCATTTTCGCCATCCTCCGGCGGTCGCATTCGACCCTGCACAGGCAGCGAAACTCGGACCTGAAATTCATTGCGGACCAGCAGGGGCACGGAGCAACGTCGCGGATCGCCGAAGGACGCGCAGGCACAGTTGCGGCACTCGAAATTCCGGATAGCGTGCGCGCCGCGGTGGAGGGAATGGACGCGGAAATCTGCAATGCTGTCTACTCAGTGCCCAAGCCCAGCGAGGCAGGAAGAGTCCAGTGAAACATCAAAAACTGTTTCGTTTTGGTGGGGTATTTGGTGGGGTGGTCCGGCGGTCCGCCAGCATCGATATTGATTTTAAAGGAGTTTTGGTACGCCCGAGTGGATTCGAACCACCGACCTTTTGCTCCGGAGGCAATGCGGCCAAGCGTAAGCTATTGATTCCTCGGTCCAAATACGATCATCTCAGAACCTCTACAGACTGCCATTCCGAGAAATTGCGGGGGAAATTGCTGGGGAAGTTTTCCCGCGCCCAGTTCTCGTCGGCGAACCCGAAATTCCGTCAACCCCTCGAAGACGCATGATCGCTGAACGCCGTTGATATGGCAAGGTTGTATTGAACGAATTTGACGACCACTCTCGGTGCGCAGGCGCAAGAGAACGCCGGGCAAACATTCTCGGATTAACCGGCCGCATGAATGGTGCGCTGCTGAGTGGAGGCCTTTTGCGCCGATTTTTCGGGGCGCAAGGCGAACGGCGATCCGCATCATTCGGCTTCCAGCTCGGAACGCGTTACTCCAGATCGCGGGAGGTAAACAATCTCGGTAATTCCCCGATTTTCCGAGTAACCCAATCGCAAGCCCCTCCACGTTTCTTAGCCCGTCGGCAGTCACGCACGGCGGTCCCAACTCCCCTGGTAACCTGTCCCTGATTTCCGTGTCTCAGCCGAGGGGTCGCTCCAGACCGTTCGGGGTAAAGGATTCTCGGAATTTGGTAAGCCCAGAAAAGGGGGAGATCGCCCCTGATGATCGGCATAGAGATCCGATGGCCAACGCTATGAAGAATCCCGTCAGATCCACTATGGGGAATACCGACGCGATCTGCATCTCAGCGAGCGACCGGCCTATTGAGCATTGCGAACGAATTTCCGAGAATCGTTGCCCCTGGCGTTACCTGCGCTAAGAGATAAGGGATAGACCGCCCACATCCTCTGTCGAAGTCGGAGCCTCTTGAGGAACCCCTCGTCGGACCCGGGGCTGACGTGGGCGCTATGGTGATTCGGGGTATCCTCACTCTGTTCTGTCCTGAGCTCCCTCGGACACAACTCTAGGGGGGGCCCAGCCGGCCCCAACAGTAGGCGAGGCCACAATTCTCGGAATTTCCGCTTGTTCGAGACCGCGCCAGCCAAAACAGGACTGCGGATGCCCTCCGACGTCTTTCTGCAAAGGCGTGAAAAGCAACCCCGCGGGGCAAAATTCTCGGAATATTTTCTTGCGAGACGCCCGCCAGGAGGGCCTGAACACTTGAGCTCCGGGTGAATTCCAGGTGCGATGGCGACCTGGTACGAGGTCGAAGCTCGCGATTGGATAGGTGCATTCACCACTGGTCGAAGCCGTAGGCAAAAGACTTCACGCACGGTCCACGGGTACGACTTGCCTGCCGACCTCTCCTTTTCTCCTTATGGTGTCCCCCTTATTTAACAGCTTTAACAGCCCGGTGCGTCTCGACCCGCGTGAAGTGTTCCGTTACATTCGGAATTCTGAGACATCTTGAGCCAAACTGGCTCTCGATGGGATCAGGCCACTGGTGGATTTTGGCGGAGACTAAAGTGGACCCGGTTGTCAAGACCATTTTTCGCCCGCAATAAGCTTATTTAGGATCGGCGGGTCCGATGTTGTGGGGCGGCCGTGACCGCCCCTTGCCATTCCGGCGCTTGAG
>Ga0181529_10002952_pt1 | contig 19842 bp, 14 predicted proteins | sample PEATcosm2014_Bin_36_FD_119763 | JGI IMG/M metagenome (GOLD analysis project Ga0181529, IMG submission 119763) | Peatland microbial communities from MTU Mesocosm Facility, Houghton, MI, USA - PEATcosm2014_Bin10_30_metaG | ecosystem: Environmental > Terrestrial > Soil > Wetlands > Peat | place... | reverse complement strand
CACGTGCGTGGCATAGGCGCGGGTGAAGGTGATGTTGAGCCCCAATCCGGCGGCATAGATCACGAAGAACGAGGGTTTGGCGAGCAGGTCCCGCCAGTGGATGTCGCACGTCTTGTCGCCGGTGGTGTCCAGTCCGCTGCGCGCGGCAAAATAAACGATGACCAGTTGGACCCACGCGCCGCCCAGGTATCCGGCGGCAAAGGCGGCCACGCCCAGCCACTTCCATAGGAGCAGCGCGCCGGCCACGGTACACACGTTGAGCGCCGCCTGGTAGAACGCCATGGGAGCGAAGCGGCGTCCGGTGTAGAGCAGCGCGCACTGCACCGCGGCGGTGCCTGCGGCCAGCGTGGAAAGCGAGAGAATGCGGAAGTTGAGGACCGCCGCGCCGAAATATTGCGGATCCAGGCCGGGCGCCAGCACATGCATCAGCCAGGGCGCGGAGAGCGCCAGCACCGCCGAGAGAATGGCGAAGACCCACGCGAAGGTGCGGCTGAGTTTGAGGAATAGCGCGGTGCGCTGTTCGGCGCGGCAGGACGTGAGAAACGGTACGAAGGCGAACACCATGCTGTTGATCAGCACGCTGTTCAGCGTGTCTACCGGGCCCATGGCCACGGCCAGCGAATCGGCGCGGCTATGCGTGCCCAGCAAATGCGCGGTCAGCGCCACCCGCACGAATCCCAGCAGGTTGCCGGTGAGAAGCCCGGCCACGATGGTCAGACCACCGCGCACTAACGGACTCTCCACTACACGGGAGAATGCTCCTTCAGCCGTCCATGCCTGCGATGGTTGGGTAGTGTTCAGATGGGGTTCCCTTCGCGTTGACGGGCGCGCGGCCCGCCGCGTTACTACGCGTTACTTCGCGCTTGCCGTTCCCGCGACGCCAACGGCCGCCAGGGCCGCTTCGTAATTCGGGTAATCGCCCACTTCCTTGACGTACTCCACGTAGCGGACGCGGTTGTCCGGACTCAACACGAAAATCGCGCGGCTCTCGATGCGCAGTTCCTTGATCAGCGTGCCGTAGTTGGAACCGAAGGAGCCGTCGCGGTGGTCGGAGAGCATCTTGATGTTGTCCACTCCGAAAGCGCCGCACCAGCGCTTCTGGGCGAAGGGAAGATCCATGCTCACGGTTAGGACATCGACGCCGGGAAGCTTGGCGGCGACCTCGTTAAAGCGTTTGGTCTGCGCGTCGCATACCGGGGTATCGAGCGACGGGACCACGCTGATGATGCGCACGTGGTCGCCGGTATCTTTCAGCGTCACGGTTTTGAGGCTGTTGTCCACCAGGGTAAAATCGGGGGCGGCGTCGCCGGCTTTCAGTTCCGGTCCGATCAAAGTGAAGGGATTGCCCTTCAGGGTGGTTGCGCCTGGTCTTTCCATTTTTCCTCCTGAGAATCGGCCGCTCGCTCTAGCGCGCGGTTCCGTTCGAGACACTCCCGCCCGGTGGCGGGCATCCTGAAATCACCTCATTGTATCAACTCACGGAACGCTTCAGCCTCGGCCACGGGCAACTGGCAGGTGTAATTGCGGCAAACATAGGCGCCCGGCCGCTGCATCGACGCTATCGAGGGAATCCCCCATGCGAGAAAGGCGCGGGCTTCCGGCGAATCCACCCGCAGGATCACTCGATTGGGCAGAAAGCGGGCGTGCAAAACGGCGAGCAGCGGGGCGAAATCGGCGGTCCCCGGCTCGCCCACGAGGACGATCTGGCGCGTATCGCCCAGCAGAAACTCGCACGCCGCCAGCATTTCCGGCACCGCCGCGGGGACCGACGTCAAGCGGCTATGGAAAGCGGCCAGGGTCTTGGCGGCGGCATCGCGAAACTCCGTGCGGTTAGTGATCTGCGCCAGCCGCAACAGGTTGCGGACGGCCACGGAGTTTCCCGAGGGCTCGGCGCCGTCGTAATCTTCCTTGAGGCGCATCACCAGGCTGGCATCCCCTTCGGCGGAGCTGAAGAAAGCACCCCGCTCGCGGTCTTCGAACAGCTCGATCTGCTTTTCGGTGAGGCGGATGGCGGCCTTCAAGTGGCGCAGGTCGAACTGCGTTTCGTAAGTGTCGAGAAGCGCCTGGGTGAACAGGGCGTAGTCGTCGAGGAAGCCGGGGATGGCGGCTTCGCCCTGGCGGTAGCGGCGCAGCAGCGTGCCGGAGGCCGCGTCGTACACGGCGCCGAGGACGAACTCCGCGGCGCGGCGGGCGGCTCCCGAATAGCGCGGCTCCCGTAGCGCGGCGCCTCCCAGGGCGAGAGCCGAGATCATCAGCCCGTTCCAGGAGGTGAGCACTTTATCGTCCAGGTGCGGGCGGACGCGCTTCGAACGGGATTCCAGCAGCGCGGCGGCGGCCTTCTCCAATCCGGCGCGCACCTCCTCCGGAGAGCGGCCGAATTGCTCGGCGGTCTCTTCCACCGTAGCGGCCTGGTAGAGGATGTTGCGGCCGGCGAATTCGCTATGAGGGTCGTTTACGACATTGCCGCCCTCGGCCACGCCGTAGCGGTAGCAGAACCAATCGGCGAGCGGGGCTTCCACCACCTCGCGGATCTCCTGGGCCTCCCAGATGTAGAACGCGCCCTCGCCCTTCTGGGTGGGCTCCGCGGGGTCGATGGCGCTATCGGCATCTTCGGCGGAGTAGAAGCCCCCTTCCGGGTCGCACAAGTCGCGCAGCACGTAATCGAAGATGCGGCGCGCGGTTTCGGCGTACTGCGAGTCGCCGGTGATCTGAAACGCTTCGACGTAGGAAATAGCGAGCTGGGCCTGGTCGTAGAGCATCTTCTCGAAGTGCGGGACGAACCAGCGTTCATCCACCGAGTAGCGGTGGAAACCGCCGCCGAGCTGGTCGTGCATACCGCCCTTCGACATCTCGCGCAGCGTCAGCAACACCATGTCGAGAGCTTCCCGGTTGCGCGTACGGGCGTGGTAGCGGAGCAGAAAGTCGAAGACCGAGGGACGCGGAAACTTGGGAGCGCCGCCGAAGCCGCCAAGCTGCGAGTCGAAGGTGCGGCGGAAGACCAGGAAGCCGCTCTCGAGCATGGCGGCATCGGGCGCGGCCGGCGCGCTGCCGGTGGGTTCGACGCTCGCCTGTTTGCGAAGCTGGGCCACCACGTCGCGGGCGGAATCGGCGATTTTGTCGCGATCGTTGCGCCAGGCGTCGGCGATCTGCGCGAGCACGGAGCCGAACCCGGGATGGCCCCAGCGGTTTTCGGGCGGGAAGTACGTGCCCCCGAAGAACGGTTCGAGATCGGGCGTGAGCCACACCGACATGGGCCATCCGCCGCCTCCCGTGGTGGCCTGCACGAAGGTCATGTAAATGCGGTCCACATCCGGGCGTTCTTCGCGATCCACTTTGATGGCCACGTAGTCGCGGTTCAAGATCGCCGCGACGGCTTCGTTTTCGAACGACTCGCGCTCCATCACGTGGCACCAATGGCACGTCGAATAGCCGATGGAAAGAAAGATTGGCTTGTTCTCAGCGCGGCTTTTGGCGAAGGCTTCGGGTCCCCAGGCGTACCAATCCACGGGATTGTGCGCGTGTTGCAGAAGGTAGGGGCTCTTTTCGTTGGCAAGGCGATTGGTATGCATGGCTGGTTGTAATTTCGGCTGCGGACGGGCCGCGTCAAGCGCTCCGGGGCAGGCTGGCCGCCGGCAGATATCCTTCTTCGCGGAGCTGGTCGAGCACGCGGAACAGTTCGGCGCGGGCTTCCGGCGGCATCGGTCCCACCGGTCTGCGGCAGGGTCCGGCGGGCAGGCCGACGGATTGCAGGGCTTCCTTGATCGAATCGGGGAAAGTATGCAGGCCCAAGGCGCGGCCCAGTCGATCGACCAGCGCCTGCAGCCGGTCGGCTTCCGCGCGGCGGCCCTGGCGAAACGCCTGGTAGAGGGCGACGAAGAGCTTGGGCACAACGTTGATCCCGGCCGTCACCGTGCCCGCGCAACCGTCTTCCAGGGCGGAGACCAGCAGGTTGTAGGGCCCCACCAGGACGGCCATCTCGCGCTCCGGGGCGCAGGTGCGATAGGCCACCAGCCGTTCGAAGTTTCCGCTGGCGTCGGTAATGCCCACGAAGTTCCGGCAGGCCGCGGCGATGTGGCCCACGGTTTCGGGAAGCAGTTCGCTGCCGCCGTGCAGTGGATAGTTGTAGGCCACCACGGGCAGCAGGACGGACCGGCAGACTTCGCAGTAGTGGTTCATCAACTCGTCCTGCGAAAGCCGCGCGAAATAAGGAGTGACCACCGCCAGGGCGTCGATGCCTTCGTCCTCGGCACGAAGGGCCAGGCCGATGGTAGCGCGGGTGGTGACGCAGCCGACGTTGCCATAGACGGGGACGCGGGAAGCCGCCGCCTGGTGGCAGAATCGCAGGGCCACCGTGCGCTCTTCGGTGCCCAGCGCGTAGAATTCGCCGGTCGCGCCGCCGACGAAAAGGCCGTCCACGCCGGCGGAGATGAGGGAATCGACGATGCGCTGCCAGGCGTCGTAGTCGATCCGTTCATCGCTGCGAAACGGCGTAACGATGGGAGCTACGATGCCGTGTAGCGCAAATTCTGGCACGCCTTACATAGTATGGCTTGCGGGGCCGGTTGGCAATGGGGCGGGCGTGGCGCATTTCCCGGAACCGCGCGCGTTAGCAAGCGACCCGCACCCCGACTCTTCCGCGCCCCGACATGGCGCACGCAATCATGCGCAATGCCACTCACTTTTCCCAATATCGGAAATACTACGGAATTTGTGGGGCAGGCTGTCAGCCTGCCCCACATAAGACAGCGTGTGAGACTCAATCAATACCGGTGTCCGGTTGTGGGATAACCAAGTGGCACACGCACTCATGCGTGCCGCGTCGCCACTCCTGGCGATGCCCGGCGGAGAACCTCTGAATCTACAGGTGTTCGCCGAGCATCCCGATGAGTCGGGATGCGGCGCGCATGAGTGCGCACGCCACTAACTTCTGACGCGCCCGGTTCCGGGAGGAATCGCCAGACCGGGCCTATCGCCAGTAGCCCCGCGAGAAGCGGTATCCGCGGGCTTCCCGGTGCCATTGCGGACCCACCCACACGGCGTGCGGATGGGGCGGGACCACCCAGCGGCCGGGAGCCCATACCCACGCGCCGCCCGAGAGGTTCCAATAGCCCTCGGTCCACACATAGCGGGGACCGGGCGCGTACCCCACAACACCATAGCGGGGCGGTGGCGGGCCATAGGCGGCTACCACGTATCCGCCGCCGCAGGCCGTCAGAAGTGTGCCGAACAATACCGCCGAAGCGGCCCAGACTTTCCGGTTCATCGACTGTTCCTCCTATCGGGTGGAACGCGCCGGCGCGGCGCCAAGTTGCGCGCGTGAAGCGGACTTAACGTAAATGGTATTTAATGTTCCAGCCCTGCTAGCATGAGTTGTTGATCTCCGTCGTCGTCGTCAATTGGAACCGGAAGGAGTTGTTGCGCGCCTGCCTGCGCTCGCTGGAGCGGCAGGTGGACGTGCGATTCGAGACCATCGTGGTGGACAACGGGTCGGCCGACGGGTCGGCGGAGATGGCCGAACGGGAATTTGCGGTGCGAGTGATCCGGAACCGGGAGAATCGCGGCTTTTGCGCGGCCAACAACCAGGGAATCGCGGCGGCGCAAGGGGAGTTTCTGGCGCTCCTGAACAACGACGCGGAAGCCGACCCGGGCTGGCTGGCGGCGCTCCTGGAGGCCTGCAACCGCAGGCCCGACGTGGGTATGGCGGCGAGTAAGGTGCTGGTCTGGGAGGATCCCGGGCGCATCGACAAGGTGGGCCACCTGATCTGGCCGGACGGGCAGAATCGCGGCCGGGGTAGCGGCGCCGCCGATCGTGGGCAGTACGACCGCGAAGAGGACGTGCTGTGGCCGGATGGCTGCGCCTGCATGTACCGGCGGGCCATGATCGACCGCATCGGCGGGTTCGACGAGGACTTCTTCGCCTACGGAGACGACGCCGAGTTGGGGCTGCGCGCGCGCATCGCCGGCTGGACCTGCATCTACACGCCGCGCGCGGTGGTGCGGCACCATCGCGGGTCTACGCTGGGGAAGGGCTCGGCGCGGCGGCTGGTGCTGATCGAACGCAATCGCGTGCTGCTGGCGCTCAAGCTATTTCCGTGGAGCCTGCTGTGGCTCAACCCGTTTTACGCGGCGGTGCGGATGGCCGCGGGCGCGCGGTCGGCGGTTCGCGGGGACGGCGATACGGCGTACTTTCCGGGACTGCGGGGTAAGTTGACGATGGCCGGGGCGCTGCTGCGCGGCGATCTGGCGGCTCTGTGGATGGCACCCCGCATGCTTCGGAAACGGCGGGCGGTGGACCGCGTGCGGCGTCTGCCGGCGGGCGAGGTGCGGCGGTTGATCCTGGCGCACCGCCTGCCCTTACGGGAGACGGCATGAGCGCGTGCGTGGTGTGCGGGGCGGAGCGATTCGACGCGGTATTCCAGGCGTCGGATCGCCTGTACCACACCACTACGAAGGAGTTTTCGGTGGTCCGCTGCCGCGAGTGCGGCCTGTTGCGGCTGGACCCGCGGCCGGACGCCGCCGAGTTGCGACAGTATTATCCCGACGACTATTGGTTCGCCCCCGACCAGAGCGCCGCCAGCAAACTGGAGGAACGCTACCGCCGGCTGGTGCTGCGCGACCACGTGCGCTTCGTGGAACGGGCGCTGCGCCAGTCGGGCGCGCGCGGTCCGCTGCTGGACGCGGGCTGCGGCGGCGGGCTATTCCTGGGAATGATGCGCCAGCGCGGATTCCACGTGCTGGGTCTGGATGTCTCGTGCGCCGCGGCGGCCATCGCGTGGCGGCGGCAACTGGTGCCGTCGGTGTGCGCCGTTTTGGAGGCCGCGCCGTTTCCCACCGGCAGCCTGGCGGGGTTGACCATGTTTCATGTGCTGGAGCATCTCCGCGATCCACGCGCTTACCTGGAGGCGGCCCACGGGCTGCTGGCTCCAGACGGCCGGCTGATCGTGCAGGTGCCCAATGCGGCGTCGTGGCAGGCGCGGCTCTTGGGACGGCGGTGGAACGGCATGGACGTGCCGCGGCACTTGTCGGACTTTCGCTCGGACGACGTGGCGAAGCTCATGGAGCGGTGCGGATTCGAGGTGCTGCGCCGCAAGTATTTCTCGCTGCGCGACAATCCCGCCGGGCTGGCCAGCAGCCTGGCTCCGGGGCTCGACCCTATGGCGCGGCGCGTGCGGCGGGTAGCGGAAGGGCCGCGCGCGCGACTGCTGAAGGACGCGGTATACCTGGCGCTGGTAGTGGCGGCGATGCCGTTTACGGTGCTGGAGGCGGCTTGCGGGGCGGGGTCCACGGTGATGATCGAAGGGCGGCGGCGATGAAATACACTTCGTGGGCGTATCGTCTGCCGCGGCCGCTGCGGCGCCATATTCTGCACTTCGAAGTGGAGATCGAAGACGCCGTGAAGGCTCTCGGGGCGCAGCTTCCGCAGGGCGCGCGGGTGCTGGACGCGGGTTCGGGCGAGGGACAATACCGGCGCTACTTCGCCGGGCAGCGGTACTGCGGGGTCGATCTGGCGGTGGGCGACGCGGCGTGGGACTACAGCCGGCTGGACGCCGTAGCCGACCTGACAGCGCTGCCGTTCCGCGACGGCGCCTTCGACGCTGCATTGAATATCGTGACCCTGGAACATTTGCGCGAGCCGGCGCGCGCGCTGGCGGAAATCTCGAGGACGCTGCGGCCGGGCGGCACGCTGCTGGTGGCGGCGCCGCAGGATTGGGAAGTCCACCAGTCGCCCCACGATTATTTCCGATACACGCGGCATGGACTGGAGTACCTGCTGGATAAGGCGGGCCTGGAAGTGGGCGAGATCCGGCCGGCGGGCGGCTACTTCCGGCTGCTCGCACGCCGCTTGCTCAACGGGCTACAGTTCTTCGCAGGAGGTCTTCGCCGGCTGGGCTTTTTGCCGGCCGCGCTGTTACTGGTGCCGCCGGCACTGCTTCTGCCGTTCCTGGATTTTCTCGATCCGCATCGCAATTTCACGCTGGGGTACGTCTGCTGGGCGCACAAAAAGGACAAGACTTGGATGGAGTGATCGTAGTCGATAAACCGGCCGGCTGGACCTCGCACGACGTGGTGAACAAGATGCGCCGCATCGCCAACACCCAGCGCGTGGGCCATCTGGGGACGCTCGATCCGCTGGCCACGGGAGTGCTCCCCGTGGTGGTCGGCAAGGCCACGCGCCTGGCGCAGTTCTACACCCGCAGCGACAAGATCTACGAGGGCACAGTGCAGTTCGGCTGGGCCACTACCAGCTACGACCGCGATGGCGAAGTGGTTGGCGAGAAGCGCGACGTAGTGCTGGACAGGGCGGAGCTGGAACGCTGCCTGCGGCCGTTTCGTGGGGAGATTCTGCAGACGCCGCCGGCCGTTTCTGCCAAGAAAGTGGACGGCAAGCGGGCCTACGAGTTGGCGCGCAAGCATATCGAGGTGGAGTTGGAGCCGGTGAAGGTGCAAATCTACGAGCTGGAAGTGCTGGGGGTGGAGGGCGCCGAGGCGCGCCTGCGCGTACACTGCTCCGGCGGCACCTACGTGCGGTCGATCGCCCACGATGTGGGACGGCTGATGGGATGCGGCGCGCACTTGCGGGAATTGCGGCGGCTGTCGAGCGGCGAGTTCCAGATTGGCCAGGCGCGGACCCTTCCGCAACTGGAACGGCTGGCGGCCGACGAGCGCCTGATCGACGCCCTGGTGCCGGCGGCGGAGATGCTACCGGCGTTCCCGTCGGTGTTCGTGGAAGATGCCGTGGTGCGCGACATCCGCAACGGGCGGAACTTCCCGGCGTCCCCATTCCGCGCGCAGCCCGAATCGCGGCACGTGAAGGCGATTACGAGGGAAGGCGAACTGGTGGCGATCGGCGAAGCGGTGCTGTCCAACCTGTTTCATCCGGCGGTGGTGCTGTAGGAGTCGATGTGGGGCAGGATGGTATCCTGCGGCCGAGTGGTACTCGGCCTGGTCGGCATTTGCGTACTGATCGACAGGCCGAGTACCACTCGGCCGCAGGATACCATCCTGCCCCACATAAGACGGCGTGTGCGCTCATTGGTGCAGCCCCAGCGGGGCGACTTCCCAATCGTAGACGGCCCCCGGACCGGGAAGCGACGTCAGATGCCGTCGTAGATCCGCGGCATCGCCCGGCGTTTTCGCCAGCAGCATAAGGAAACCACCGCCCCCGGCGCCAGCCAGTTTCGCTCCCGAGATGTACGGGCGGACGCTTTCGAGAAGTGCGTTGATCGGCGCGTTGGTGGTGTGGGGGTCCAGAATCTGGTTGAGTTGCCAATGGCGATCGAGCAGGCTGCCCAGATAATCCCAATCGGATTCCTCCATGGCGTACGCCATTTCCACGGCCAGGGTCTTGATACTGTGCAGCACCTGCACCGTCTGCACCTCGCGCGCCAGGTACCGGCCCACCACTTGCCCCAGCAGGTTCTTGGCGATGCGCCGGATCCCGGTGTAGTAGAGGACGAACCGCTCGGCGAACCCTGGGGGGCACGAAACCGGCTCCACGCGAAGGCGCTGGCGCGGCCCCGGACCGGTCATGGTCAACTTTGCGCCCGGATGGATGCCGCCCACCTGGTCCTGCCAGCCTCCTCCGGTGGTCATGGATTGCTCCAGGGCTAATACCAGATCCGAGAGTTCCTGAGCGCTCGGATCCTCGCCGCGGACTGCGAGGAGAGCCTTCAATACGGTCGCCGCGAGCACGCTGCTGGTCCCCAACCCGGAGCCCACCGGAAGGTTCACTTCGGTGCGAATCTCAAGCCCGTGAATCGGTTCGCCGGGTCTCACGAAGCCCAGCATCTCCAAGGCGGCGCGATGAATTGCGAATGGTGAGCCGACGTCGGCGGCGTATGAGAAACTGCCGGAGGAGAGCGACTCGGCCGCGTCCGACGAAAACAGCCGCACCACGGGTTCCTCTAGCGAACGGACCACCGTGCGAATGGGGTAGGCGCCATTCAGGGTGATGGCCATGTTGAAGACTGTGCCGCCCCAATCCAGGCAAAACGGCGGCGTATCGGACCAGCCGCCGCCAAAATCGATGCGCGCCGGAGCCGAAACCGTCAGGCTGGAAACGCCTCGCGAACGTCCGTGGCTGCCGGTACGGAAGGATGGAAGCGCACGGGCCGCCACGGCCTTCTGCACGGCCGAGAATGCCGCCGAACGGGCGCGCGCCGACTCCTCCGCCAGCCCCGACTGGTCGTAGAACAGGCTGGCCTGAAAATGGCGGCTGGCCGCTTCCGACGGAGCTTTCGCTTCCAGCTCCACCGCGTCGGCGCTCAAAGCGCGGCCCGTGTCCGCCAGGGCGTGCATCCCTGGCGCATGGATCAAGAGTGGCCGCACATCCGTCTCGGCGCGCGCCAGCGCTACGGCGGATGCCCGCCAACTCGCATCGCGGCGGCGGTCGCGCGCCTGGGCAAGCGCCTCGGCATCGGCGTACTCCGTGCTGGTGGCCAGGGACAAACGCGGCAACTCGCGGTTGTCGAACAGGAAAAGACGGGCGTTCCAGAGGCAACGTTCGTACTGAGGGATGCCGGGCCAAACCTCTTCCGGATCGAGGTCGAGCGCCTTGATTGCCTCCAGAATCGGCCGGCCGAACCAGGTGGGGGTTTTCGGATCGTCCTCAACCCCATAGGTCCGAATCACGAAACCCCGCCTCCCATCCGGCAGACGGACCGGAACCTGGTGGACCACGGTGTCCTCGGCCACGGTCATGGGCCCGGCCGAATCGGTCACACCATGCACGATCGCGCCCGCACCCACGCGCATCGGCTGTGTGGAGTGACATTCGATGGCCAGCGCACCGGGGGCGAGTTTGCTATCCGGCGACAGGATGCTGTCCACGATTCCGCCCTTGAACAGCCCGCGGAAGTGGGAGGTGGTGCCGACGTGCGTAAATGTGCCGTCCACCAGAGAGCAGTGGAACGGCGCCCCGTGCAAGAGCGCCGCCAACTCGGGCAAGTCGCACGGGGCTTCCCCCGTAAGCGAGAGCGTGAACTGCCGATAGAGATCGAGGAACGGGATCTCGGGCAGGGTGGCAGCCAGACGAGCCAGGCTAGCGGATAGCTCCGCATCGAAGTGAAGCAGCCCCGTATCGAGGGCGACTTCGGCACCCGAGGCGACGCCGCCGGACAGGATTCCGCCGGCGGCTTGCACCTGCTCCGGCGTGGGCTTCTGCAGAAACGAGTAAACCCGGCCGCGTTCGTCGAGCACATAGATCCCATGGCGCGTGCCGACTTCAATCGGCTGGCGGATGGCGGCGCCCACCACCCCGGGACGCTCCCAGTCCAGCCCCGCCGCGTCGAACGTCAAGACGACATCGCCGGAGGAGACCACCAGACCGCCGGAGAAGCGCGCCTGCCAGAGCGTGGAGAGCGCCAGGGTTTCGTCGAAGACGGTGCTGTTCTCGCCCCAGGGCGTACGCGCGGGCAAAATGCCGAAGAGCTTGCCCGTCAGACTATACTCGGGCAGACGGCGGGATTCGCCGCCCGCATGGACCACCAGGACGCGGTTGCGGCTCCACCACTTGGAATCGCACTGGCCCAGCGCCTGGAGAGCGCCCAGCGTGGCGCCGCCGCTGCCGATGTGGCGGCCTTCGGGATCGGCGACAACGTGCCAGGAAACGTCGCGCGGCAGAAAACCGCGCTCCGAACGGTGGCGGATCTGCTGGCGGTACATCTCGGCCTGCGCCTGCGACCCAGCCGTGAGAATCACTGCGGACCACCAACCGCCGGCGGCCGGAGAACCGGCTAGGCGCTGGAGATAAGCGTGGTAGGAGCGCTGGCGGACGCCGCTCTCTTCAGCGGCGCCGGAGACGCCGGGAGCGCTGGTTGCGATGTCGGTCATGCCGGCTGTCCGGCGAGCCGTAGTGCGTCCTCGATTTCGTAGATTGTGTCCTCAATCTTCCGCGTGGGCGAACCGGCCGCCTGGGCCTCTTCGAGTTTCTTTCTCGCGGTCGCCAGCCGCTTCCGCAGACCCGCCAACTTCGGATCGGGCTTCGGTTCCTTCACTTCGGCGTGGGCAACCTCGGGAGCCTTCGCGGTCTGCGGTTTGCCGGCCTTCTTTGGCTTCGCCTTGGCGGAAGCCTTGTAGCGGAAAGCGGTGACGGACGGGGGCGGCTTGAGCGGCGAACCGAAATCGGCGCGGTACATCTCGGCGATCGATACCGCTTCCGCCAGCAATTCGCGAAACCGCGACTCCATCGCCTGTTTCGCCTGCGTCTTGAGTCCTTCGCCCTGCTGCTTCCATTTCTGGTAGTCGGAGATTACGTCGGCCATGAGATTGGTTGTAACACAGAGCCCGGCGTTCCACTGGGCCGCGCTGGTCCGGCTTCTTACTTGCGGATTCCTCGACCTCCGCAGTCGGCGGACACCATCTCCCGCACCAGCGCATCGAAACGTACGACCGGAGACCAGCCGAGCTTCTGCCTGGCCTTGGAGTAATCACCCTGAAGAACGTTGACTTCGGCGGGCCGGTACATCAAAGGGTCGTCCACCACGTAAGTCCGGTAATCCAGTCCGGCTTCCGCGAATGCGGCCTCGGCGAATTCCCTGACGGAATGGGTTTCTCCGGTGGCGATGACGTAATCGTCGGGAGTGGGCTGTTGCAGCATCATCCACATGGCCCGGACGAATTCGCGCGCGTGGCCCCAGTCGCGTTTGGCCTCCAGGTTGCCGAGGCGCAAATCCGTGGCTTTTCCGGCCAGAATTCGCGCCACGCCGGAAGTGATCTTGCGGGTGACAAATTCGAATCCGCGGCGGGGCGACTCGTGATTGAAGAGGATTCCGCCGGAAGCATGCATTTTGTACGCCTCGCGGTAATTGCGCGTCAGATGGAATCCGGCGACTTTGCTGATGCCATAGGAGGAGCGGGGCTGGAAGCGCGTGCCTTCGTTTTGCGGCACCTGGTCGGCCGCGCCGAACATCTCGCTCGACCCGGCGAAATAGAACCGGCACTCGGGCGCCAGGCGTCTGAGGGCGGCCAGGACGAAGTGGGTTCCGTTGATGTTGGCATTGATCGTCGAGAACTCGTCATCGAAGGAATAGCTCACGAAGCTTTGCGCGGCCAGATGGTAGCATTCGTCGGGTCTGACGTCCGCCACCACTTCGTGGACGCTGGCATAGCTGTCCACGTTTCCGGCCTTGAGGTGCACCCGATCGAGGATCGGCAGCAGGCGCGAGAGCCGGTGCTCGGGGTCTTCCAAGGCGACGCGGCGCACGAAACCGTAGACGTCGTAGCCTTTTTCCAAGAGAAGCTCGGCCAGGTAAGAACCGTCCTGACCCGTGATTCCGGTGATGAGCGCGCGTTTATTCGGCATATCGATTTCAGCGACTTGGGGGAACCAATGCCGGTCACTGGCATCCCGCGTATCCTCCTCCAGGTATTATCTGTGTAAACACTTCTTGGGGGCCGGGTGGGAGCCATGTAGTATACCGCACCGGGGCGAAGGGTCCATCCACCAGCTCCGGAAGGCGGGAGAACACCACGAAGTAGCGCGCACGGACTGCCGGCGTCATCGGCCGGAACCCGGAACGTAAAGCTTTCGGCCCGGTGCAGGACTTGGGCCGGTACGCGCCGGCAGGGTTCCGGAGCAGGGGGTTGATCACATAGCCGGCGGCTTCGAGTTGGGTCCAGCCGTCATACTCGAAACCGGCCTGGATCTCACTCCGGGGAAGGCCGGCCTGCTCCAGGATTCGAGTGGCCGCTAGCCGGGCGCGTGCGGAGGCAAACCAATCGTGGGTTGTGGCTACGCCGTACCAGGCAAACAGCGCCAGTATCGCCCAGCTCCAGCGGCTGACGCTCCGGCTTATGTACACCTGGTAATGCCGGAGCAAGGGAATGGCAACCACCGGCAGGAGGGGAATCAGGTAGCGGTCGTACGCCGGCGATGCCGCTGCGCGATACAACACGGTCGCGAGCCAGGCGGCCGTGAAGACGAGTCCGAGGACCAGCGCGGGGGTCGCCGGGCGATGCCATGACCGCGCGCCGGCGGCCGGCCGATACTTCCACAGCGCCAGCCCGCATCCTGCGCAGGATAGAAACACACCGACCGCGACCAGGTCGCGGACCATGCGTCCCAGAATCACGGGCCGCAGGTCCAGGTTTCCGACTCCAAGCGAATAGATCCCGCGTTCCGTGAGGACATTGCCCATCCAGGGGGCGCCACGATGAAACACGTGCCGCACGCCGAATCCGCCGGCCAGCAGGCCCGCCAGTACGAGTGGCGCGGTCTTGCGCGAGACCGTCTTGAAGCCGGGCGCAACATAGGCGGCCAGCAGCGGAAACAGAATCAGCACGACCGTTGCCGCCATCTCGGCCACTAAAGAGAGTTCGTTGGCCGCCGCGTAGCGGAATCCGTGGCGCTTCCAGGCTTTCAGCGCTTCCTCGACAAGCGTGTACGGCTGCGCCTGGAACCAGTAGACGGAGTACGCTACCGCCGACAAGCTTGCCAGCCACCCAAAACCAAGCCACATCGGGACACCGTTCTTGCGGCGCTGAATCCACGCGATCACCGGGAGAAACAACAGCGGGGCCAGCCAATAGATCTGGCGGTCGAGCCCACTCAACACACCGGCCAGGACGATCAACCCGGCCCACCGGACGCAGTCCTTCGCGCTGGCGGCCTTCCAGGACTTAACGCCGCCGTAGAAGCAAAGCGCGAAGAGAAAGAAGGCGGGCACATCGGACATGAAGGAGACCGCTTCCGGCATCGTCAGTGGGGAGAGCACGCTCAGCAACGTAGCGAACGCCGCGAAAGGGGGCGCCAGTCCGCTTTCCCGCCCGAGCCGGTATAGCAGCGGGATGAGGAACAGTCCCAGAACCACGGTCGAGAGTCTGACTATGAAGAACGAAAAACCGAAGAGCTTGATGAACGCGGACGCCCAGACAATCTGCGGCAACAGCGGCACCGCCGTCCAGCCGTTGTACGCAAAGTGGCCGGTGGCGGCGAATTCCCGGGCGATGCGGGCGTAGGACCAATCGTCGATGAAGCCCATCTCGAGCACCGGATTGGTGGCCGCCACGGCCAGCAGAAAAACCGCCATGCACAGTAGAATGTTACGGCGGTCCACGGTTCCGCCAGGCGCCTGTGGTGGTCGAAGCGTTTCCTGACTCGCCGGCCGGAAGCGGAACCGGGTATGCCACGGGAGCCACACCGCTTCCCAGATCTTGTCGGCGGACATTTTCGACTGGCCTTCCCGCCGTTCGTCGAAAACTATGGGATGCTCCGCTATGCGGCATCCGGAACGGCCGAGCAGGTATTTCAACTCCACCAGGAACGCATACCCGTCGGAAACGGTTTCGTGCACGGGCACGCGTTGCAGCGCTTCGCGGCGCAAACACATGAAGCCGGAGGTAGCGTCGTGCGCGCCCAGCCCCAGCACCGTGCGCACATAGAAATTCGCGCTCCGGCTCAGGATCCGGCGGCGGAGATTCCAGTGGCCTACGCCTCCGCCTTCCACGTAGCGCGAGCCAAGCACCACGTCGTTACCGGCTAGCTTCTCCAGCAGATGGCGAATCTCCGAGGGGTCGTGCGAGAAATCCGCGTCCATGGTCAGAACCGCCTGGCACCACGGCTCCGCCAGGGCGCGCTGGAATCCATCGCGGTAGGAGGCCGCGAATCCGCGATCCCGCATTCGTTCGAGCAGTATCAAATTGGGGTAACGAGGCTGCAACTCCCGAACGGCGTCGGCCGTACCGTCGGGAGAGTGATCGTCCACAACAAGCAGGTGAATCTCGGGATACAGAGAGAACAGGGTTTCCACCAGCCTCGCGATATTCCGTCGTTCGTTGAATGTCGGAACCACGACAACGGCGTTGCGGGCGGCGATGCCGGCGGCCGGGGTCAAGCGATGGCCTCGAGGACTGCAGGGTAGTCCCGTGGCTCTGCCGCCGAATCGACGCTACCGATCCATGAAGATTGTGGATACTGCATCGGCTGACTGTGCCAGATCGACTTGTTAGTATACCCACCTTGGGGCCGAAATGCATGCAACGGTCGGCGCCCGCCACGCAACAGCGGTGGGCCGCTCACCAAGGCAATTCGGGAGTTACGTAGCCTGTCACCGTAATTAGCCCCGTAATTAGCCGAGGTAGCGGGCGTAGAGGCTGCGGGCGACGGCGGGGTCGGCGGTGCCTTTGACGATCGCCCGGCCGTCGGGGAAGATCGTCATTTCGTAGGGCGACGGGAAGAACCGTAGCACGTACTCGTTGCGCGGACTTCGCCCAGGGGCTGCAGCCGGGCGTGCAATTCCTGCAGGTCGATGGGGCGTTTGCGCTCGTGAATCTGCACGGCATTGCGGCCGCAGAGGGTGGCCGCGGGGCGGCGGACGTCCTCCAGATGGACGAATTCGCGGCGGCCGCAGCAGGGGCAATCGGCATCGCGGGGAGGGCTGTCGATCTGGCGGACGCCGCGGCCGTCCCAAATATCCGCCGTGGTGATGCGCGCGGTTACCCGGGCGGCGTGGCCCGAGAGAATCTGCAGCGCGGCGGCCACCTGCAGCGAGGCCACCAGCGACACGATGGCGCCGAGTATTCCCGAAGTCTCGCAAGTGGGTTGCGCGCCCGAAGGCGGGTCCGGATAGACGCAGCGCAGGCACGCGGTGCGACCGGGAATCACGGGCATCGACAGACCGTAGCTGCCCACCGCGGCGCCGTAGATCCAGGGGATGCCGCGGCTCACGGCGAAATCGTTGATCAGATAGCGGGTGTCGAAATTGTCGGTGCCGTCGAGGACGATCTGCGCGCCGTCCAGCAGTTCCGCGATGTTACCCGGAGTGAGGTCGGCCACCCTGCCGCGGAGGTCGATGGAAGAGTTGATGGCGGCGATGCGGCGGACGGCGGCGGCGGCCTTGGGCAGCGCCTGGGCGGCGTCGGATTCCTCGAACAGCCACTGGCGGTGGAGATTGCCGGGTTCCACGAAATCGCGGTCGATTATGGTGATGCAGCCGACTCCGGCGCGGGCCAGGGCGGCGGCGTGGAAACTGCCCAGTGCGCCGCAGCCGACTATCGCGGCATGGGACCCGAGCAGGGCTTCCTGTCCCGCTTCGCCGATCCCCGGGAAGAGTATCTGCCGCGAATAGCGTTCCCGCCAGGACGCGTCCATGACGCTCATGACGCTGATGGTAACAGAGTTGCTGGAATTGTCTTACGCTATCATGATGGTCGTGCGCCGGCCGCGTCCTCCATATCTCTGGCTCGTGCTCCCGCTCGCGCTGCTGGCGGGTGGAAACTTGTGCGCGCAGTATGCCCAATACGAGGGCAAACAGGTGCGCACCATCCGGTTCGACCCGGAACAGCAGCCGCTCGAAGCCGCGGAACTGCACCAGATTCTTCCCTTGAAGATCGGACAGCCGCTCAGCCGGGCGGACGTGCGGGCCAGCATCGAGCGGCTGTTCGCCACCGGACGCTACACGGACATCCAGGTGGACGCGCAGGAGTATTCGGGGGGGGTGATCGTCCGGTTCCTCACCAAGAACGCCTGGTTCGTGGGGAGTTTGTCGGTGGGGGGGCGCGTGGCGGCCCCGCCCACGGAAGCCCAGTTGGATAACGCGGCCCGTCTGGACCTGGGCCAGCCGTTCGAGGAATCCAAGCTGGCGAGCGCCGAAGCCGGCCAGCGGCGGCTGTTGGAGAGCAACGGCCTGTACCACGCGGCCATCCGGCCGGTGATGGATTGGGATAGCGGTAAGGACTACCAGCAGGTGAACATCCGCTTCGACGTGGATAGCGGCGCCCGCGCCCGCTTCACCACGCCCCAATTGACCGGCGATCCGAAGATGGACCCGCTGCGCATCCTGAAGGCCACCAGTTTCCGCCGCTGGGTGGTCAACTCCTGGAAGCCCATGACCCAGGAGCGCGTGCGGCAAGGCCTGGATGGCGTGCGTAAGCTCTACCAGGCGGACCACCGCCTGGAGGCGCGGGTCACGCTGGAATCCATGAAATACGATGCGGCGGCCAATACGGCGCAGCCCATTCTGCACATCGACGCCGGGCCGCGCATCCAGGTGCGTACCGTGGGCGCCAACGTCTCGCAGAGGAAACTACAGCGCTACATTCCCATTTTCGAGGAGCACTCGGTGGATTACGACCTGCTGGTGGAGGGCGCGCATAACTTGCAGGACTATTTCCAGTCGAACGGCTACTACCAGACCGAGGTCGTTTTCAAAGAGCAGAACGTGGTCAACGACCGCGCCAGCATCGATTACCTGATCAACACCGGCGATCGGCGCAAGCTGGTGGCCATCCAAATTCACGGCAACCGTTATTTCAGCGAGGAGCAGCTTCGCGAGCGGATGTTTCTGCGGCCAGCGTACTTCCTGGAGTTTCCGCACGGCCGGTACAGCGAGAACCTGTTGCGGCGCGACGAGGATTCCATCGCGAACCTGTACCGCTCGAACGGCTTTCGCGACGTGAAGGTGAGCCACCGCGTGGTCGAAAACTTCGCCGGCCGCGCAGCCCAGATTGCCGTGTTTCTGGAGATCGCCGAAGGGGCGCAGCAATTCATCGGCAGCCTGAACATCGAGGGCATCGAGAGCCTGGAGAAGGCCAAGGTGCTGGCGGGTTTAAGCTCCGTGGCGGGGCAGCCGTTCAGCGAATACAATGTCGCGGTGGACCGCGATACCATCCTCGAGAAGTACTTCGCGGCCGGCTTTCCCAGCGCCACCTTCGAATGGAGTTCGAAGGCGTCGGCGCAGGATCCCTCGCATGTGGATCTGTCGTACACCGTTCGGGAAGGCAGGCGGCAGTTTGTGCGCGAGGTGATCTACAACGGGAACCGGACCACCAAGCCGCGGCTGATCAACCGGACTCTGGGATTGAATCCGGGCGATCCGCTGTCGCCCACCGCCATTACGGAGACGCAGCGGAAGCTTTACGACCTGGGGGTGTTTGCGCGCGTGGACGCGGCCATTCAGGACCCCGACGGCGATACCGACCGCAAGTATGTGCTCTACGACCTGGAGGAAGCGCGGCGCTACTCGCTGGCGCTGGGCCTGGGCGCGGAAATCGCGCGCATCGGAGGCTGCAGCACCTGCCTGGACGCGCCTGCCGGCCAGACCGGCTTCGCGCCGCGGGTCTCGGCGAATTTCTCGCGCACCGACATCTGGGGGCTGGCTCACTCCATCAGCCTGCGATTGCGCGCCTCCACGCTGGAACAGCAGGCGTTGCTCACCTACACCTGGCCGCACTTCGGTAGCAACCCCGACCTCAAATTCTCCATCACCGGGCTGGCCGACAATTCCAAGGACATCCGGACATTCTCCTACCGGCGCGCCGAAGGGTCGTTGCAGGTGTCCGACCGGCTTTCCAAAGCCACCACGTTTTTCTATCGCTACACCTATCGCGGGGTCAATATCGACGAGAGCACCCTCAAGATCACCCCATACCTGATACCGTTGCTGTCGCAGCCGGTGCGCGTGGGACTGTTGTCGTGGGGCGTGGTTCAGGACCACCGCGACGATCCGGTGGAACCGCACGGAGGCTATTACAATACCGTAGACCTGGGCTTGGCCGAACACGCCTTCGGCTCGCAGCGCAACTTCCTGCGCTTTCTGGGGCGCAACGCCAGCTACTACCGGCTGAGCCGCAAGTTCGTGCTGGCGCGCAGTACGGAATTCGGCGAGATTTATGCCTTCCATGCGGGCACCGACCAGTTGGATGCGGTACCGCTGCCGGAGCGGTTTTTCGGCGGCGGCGGCTCGTCGAATCGCGGATTCCCCGAGGAACAGGCCGGCCCGCGCGACACCGAGACCGGTTTCCCGATTGGCGGAACGGTGCAACTGTTCAACCAGACGGAATTGCGCTTTCCGCTGATCGGAGAGAATATCGGCGCCGTGCTGTTCCACGATATGGGGAACACGT
>Ga0181529_10002951_pt1 | contig 19844 bp, 16 predicted proteins | sample PEATcosm2014_Bin_36_FD_119763 | JGI IMG/M metagenome (GOLD analysis project Ga0181529, IMG submission 119763) | Peatland microbial communities from MTU Mesocosm Facility, Houghton, MI, USA - PEATcosm2014_Bin10_30_metaG | ecosystem: Environmental > Terrestrial > Soil > Wetlands > Peat | place... | reverse complement strand
CTCCACCGCCCCCTTATGATTATTCAGCTCCAACCTGAGTTTTACCGTATCGGAATCAGCAGAGACTTGTAGTCGGGGAATTCCCATGGCCTCCCATGCAGAGTCCGGTTCGACTTCTGCATCTGATTTTCCGAGATTACCCAACCCTTTGATCATCTGTGCATCACCGTGTCCAACCCAAGTTCCTGCGGACCAGAGAAAAGGATTCTCCTTGGGGTACTGAGTCCAAGTCATGTCCGTAAACCCGTCATTCAGCTTGAGTCCGCCAAGATACGTTTTCATCGAAGCAAAACCGTTATGCTCTTTGTCGTGTTCAATGCTGATAACTCCGCTGATCGCTACAAAAACAAAAAAATCACTAGCTTCTTGTGGGGCAGTTGTGGCGAAACATGCATATGACTTAAACCCCTTGAATTTGTCGATCTGAATTCCACCTGCGGCTTGCAGTTCATTGAATGACCGGCAGCCCTTCATTGTGTATTCCTGCAAGGCGGGTCCTGTTTGCTCGTCATATTTAGCGCAAGGAATTTGCTGACCGAAGACGAACGGGGTTGTCAATAGCACGATGAAGGCCAATAGAGCGAGCTTCACTGAATACCTCCTCTTGCAATCGGTTCTGCTCCGTTGCCAAGGCCAAGCGCGGGGCAAATTGTGGATGGAGCAATGGTAAACGGTCGCTTGGCATCTCAGCAAAATTAAGGCATGACCGCGTAGAAAATACTCGATAAAGCTGGAAACCGTGCGCACTTGCTCTTCGATACCTCGTCGGCCTGCTTCTCCTCAATCTTCCGCAAGATGACGCGGCCAGATACCCAATGGGATTCAGCAGGAATATACTTCCCCTGGAGGACTTATGGCCGAATACAAACCCGGAGACATTGTGCCTGAATCTGGAATCTACACCGTGACGCATGACCGCAATCACCGTCAGCCGCATGATGTCACCTGCATTAAAGGAAAGAAACTTCCGCCGTGCAGTGGGTGCAAGGGAGAACACCCACGCTTTGTACTCAAACTGGCAGCAACCCACATTAGTGATCATCCTGCGTTTCAGCGATAGTGGTTCCAAGCCCCAGCCTTTTGACTAGAGACCCAAGCCAATATCCAAGCTCTGCTCCTGCTGCGGCGCAATCTCCCGCTGCGGCGTGACGGCCTGCTCCTGCTTCTGTTCTGGCTTCATCTCCGACGCGTGGGCGCTGCTGTGCGATACATCATGCCCCAGCGCCGCGCCCAGCTTCTCGCGGTCATTGGTAAAGATTTGCGCATCGTATGTGCCGCGCGAAACAGCAACGTAGGCCATGCGGTTATTGAGCAGGTCTTTGGCTCCCAGCTCGGTATCGGCGTGGATCAGCACACGGTCGGCGGTCTGCCCCTGGCTGGAATGACTCGTCACGGCGTAGCCGTGGTCAAGGTGCGGATACTTCAGCGAATCGATCTCGACCTCGCGGCCTCCGTCCATCTTCAAACTCATCCGCCCATCCTGGCCGATGGCCTCGACGGTCGCCTGCTCGCGGTTGGCCAGCTTCAAGTCGCGCGACGGCGCGGTGAGCTGCACCCGGTCCCCCACGGAGAAAGCCCGCTCCTGCTCGCGGTAGACGGAAACGCCCTGCTGGCGCCGTGGATCGTAGCTCTGTTCCGTGCCGTCCTTCCGCTCGACGGTGAGCCGGTTGTTGGGCGCATCAACGCTCTTAACCCGCGCATACTCACCTTTGCCGATGCCGGTTTCCTGGGAGCTGCGGCTGTAGCGCAGCACGTCGCCGGGGTTGTACCGCACCGCCCAGATGCGATCCGCTCCGGTGAGGTCCTGGCGCGGTACAAGCTCCTGTGCGCGGTGTTCCTCCCTGCCGACAACGCCCATCGCCTGTAACTCGGCGTGGATGGCCGTAGCCGCGGTACGCCGCGCTCATGCTTGTTGGTCATAAAGGCGAGCCAGGAGATGACGTCAGGCCTGTTCCTGGGGTAGCGGTGGCATCCTGCCGGCCGCACGCTCGGCGGCCCACCAGGCATCATTCGCGCGGATGGCTTCTTTGCGCAGATCAGCAGCGTAGTTTTCGAGTTGTTTTCGGCTGAGGTGCTTTGTGGCTTCGTAGCTCGCAAGTGCCCGGGGGCCGAGGTAGCGTGGGAAGAGGTTTTGCGCCAAAGGTCCATCCGGGCGTGCCTTTGCCCGCCGCACCACAGCGGCAGCAACGGCATCGCCGTCATGCATCTCAAAACAAGTGTCGAATTGTCGAGTGGTTCGGGCGCGACATGCAATCACGGCACATGCGAAACTGACCCGATCCCAAAAACCGTCTAACTCATGAATCCGGCTGGGCATACGCATGGTTCCTTGTCGCTGCGAAGAAGCCGCGCAGCTCGGTGATGTGAAATGAGAGTTGAGGTCGAGGGAATTGCAGGTGGGTCTCGGCAAAGCTGCCGGACACGCTCAGAGCGCGACCGGCAACCTGCCTCTCCTTTGACCAGAGGCGGTCAGATCGTGCTGCCTCTTCAGCCGCCTCTCAATCGCCGCTATGACGCGCAGATGCACGTCAGTCTCTGTGTCCTTTTCCTCGACCGGGATCAGCACGGTGCGCGGCTCGCCAGCCAGCAGCTTCAGATAGACGCGCTGCACGAGGCGCTGGGCGTAGTGGTCGTTCCACGCCTTGCCGCTCTGTTTGCCGGCTTCGGCGCCGAGGCGCTTCCGCGCGCGGTCGAGAGCCCAGCCGATATCCGCATAGCACCCGCCCGCTCCGTCATCGACCACATTGCCTTGGGCGACCAACAAGACAGTGATGTCCGGCGCAGGCCCGCGATATTGCTCCCACAATCTCAGGATCGAATCAGGCGTGGGCGGGTTATAGACTGCCGCATAGGCGAACGCGGAATCCGAATAGCGGTCGCAGACTACGGTATGTCCGGCGCGCAGGTGCGGTTCCAGGCGCGATACGTTGTCGATGTGGTCAAGAAGCAGATAGAGCTGTTGCGCGCCCTCGGGCAGGGTCCGCCCGGAGTCCTCCAGATGGAAGACCGCTTCGCGCACTACTGCGCCCAGCGGGGAGCCGCAACCGAATTTTGTGCCCGGCTCCTTCGTGAAATATACCCGGTGGCCGCGGCCTTCCAGCTCCCAGCGCAGCATCTCCGCCTGTCGGCTTTTGCCGAGGCCGTCGCAGCCTTCAAACGTGATGAAGAGACTGTTCATATGCGAAAAACTCCTATGATGCGAGAAAAGAGTGCGGCTTGGTGACGGAATTGGTGGGAGCAACGGGAAAATGCGGCGGCCCAGCATGCCATACTGGGCCGCCCCCGGAGGCATCGCGGTGATGGGCCACGATGCTATCCAACTCATTGCTGGCGGCGATCTAGCACGCCGCGCTCGGAAGTGCTCGGAAGTACTGCCGCTTCCTAGTACGTGCATTCCGTGATCTGTTCGACCGGGATGCCGAAAGTCTTCGCGGCCAGGTCGTAGATGTCCCTGAGTTCAATTGCAACCCGATTGCCGGCGTGGTCCACTGCGACTGCGTTGCCGTCGACGTAGCTGCACTTCTCGTGGCCGCTCTCCATTAGAACGGCTAACTGTCCCTCGGCAAGATGCGCGGCCAGTTCAGCCACTACGTCAACCTCAATGGGCGCATCCTCGTCGTCGCGCCAGGAGTTTGTGGGCCAACCACCGTCATCTGTTTCCGAGTAGACGCCGAAGAGAGTTGTGCCGCCAGCGTCCTTGGTAAAGACGTGCAGTGTGCGGACTTTCGCCCATTCACGAAACTTCGCTTCGTCGGTGACTTGAAAATAGTTGGTTCTGGCTGTGCCATTCCAATCGGCCATGGGATGATTCTCCTGGAGACGCTATTTGAGAGGCTGGGCCGTTGCCCTGTCCGGGGCCTCGATGAGGAAATGATGCCTAACAGGGGAAAACTTCACATGCACCTCCGAGTGCAACAGGCCCCTGAAAGCGATGGTTAGAGGTTCACCACGCTACACACGGACTCGGAGTCCATCGGACATCGGACCCTCTCAGTTCAAGCCGCGCGGAGTGGGGCGGGGATGATGGCTGCCTCCATGCTCCGTTTGATCCACAGGTGGTTGAAGATACGCAACTCCTCAAACCACACACCCACGTCGCCTGTTCTGGCCCCAATCCTGCTGTGAAATTGATCGTCCTGCTGGACGGAAGTGTTGTACATGTACTCGGCTATTTCTCCGGTCAGACACGCCAAGAGAAGATACAGCCATGCTGGAGTAATGGCGGTGGCCAGCTTGTCGGCGAGACAGAGTTGCGATACGGGCCGGCCGCAGGCCTTTGCGTAGCTGCGGGAGTGCAGCAGGGTGAATTCGCCCCACTTGTCCCCGAACAGAACGCGCATCACGCGTGCTCCGCGCTCTGGATGGCGCTCGCCGCTGGCCCCGTCCATGTCCGTGCAGCCGATGTAGCCTATGTCGTGAAGGAAGAAGGCAAACCACAGCCGCGGGTCGAGCGGGGGCCCAAACAGCCTCAACCAAGCGACGGCGATCAGGATGGGATGGAGAAGAAGCTGATGAGCGCCGAACAGAACGCTCTTCGTGCCGATTGTCATGATTGCCTCGTTGGGCGCACAGCATCTGTTGGCGTCGCAGGACGCGCGGATGCCGGCCTGTTGTTGGTGTTGGGTAACGATGATCGCTTCCGCATGAAGGCAATCATCTGCCGCGTGGGTGCTCCCGCGCGCCAATCAGGGGTCGTAGTGGTGTAGTCGCGAGCCGTCCCGAAGCCACGCGCTAGTCACGCGGTTTGCGCAATTCGCGCGCTGGAAGGAATGGGGCATCCGAGAGCAGAGCGGACCATCTCTTTGGTGCAGCCGGCCCAGCAGTGGTACATGCGGGGTTCGGCAACGGAGATCGAGAGATGAGTTCCATGGCGGTCCTCGCCGCGTTGGGCGCACGACGGACACTGGGCGACGTAGTTCTTGCCGCTGCGCCGGTGGGTGCGGATGTAGCTGAGGATATGGAAGCCATGGTTCTTGCCTTCAACGGCAGACGATTGGACCCAAGGCATCGCGGGGACTGGGGCCGGGATGGGTGACATTCCGGCGGTGAGGGTTTCGAGTTCTTCCCGTGTGACCCGCTTGACCTGGCAAAGCAACTGAAGCTGCGCTTCAAGGGTTGGCTCGGCGTCCTCAAACCAGTAGCGTTCCATGCTGGCGCGATGGACCCCGAGAGGTCCGCGGATTGCGTTTCCGAATTCGCCGGGCTGGAGTTCGTCCTGGCGCGGGAATACCTCGATCCCGTCCTCCTTGTTCTGTTTGATCGCGATACCGAGGCGGCGCGCGACATTCAGGACATAGAGCCGGCAGAGTTTCGCGGGCAATGGTTCCGCCAGGAAAATCCAGAGATGGCCTCCGCGGCGGGACTGTTCAATCAGGGCCTCGATGCCGTTTTCACGGAAAGCCTCTTGGAGCCGGAGGAGATCGCTACGAGCGTCGGCGTAGTCTGCATCGATCACAATCCACTTCGAGCATTGCGAATCGGGATTGATTGCGTAGACACCGATGGTGAGATGGCCTGCAAGATGGTTCTGTACGGTTGCAGTGTCGATGCTGAGAGGCTGCTTCGACACCCGGTCGCACACCTTGTAGAAGTAGAAGCGCCCGGATTTCTTGCTTGGGTAATGGCTCTGGCGCAGGTAGGATCTGCGGTTCACGAACAGAATCATGTATTCGGCGGCCTGGGCACGGGTAACCGGCAGGATCGCCGCGGTCGTATGGGTGGGCATGGGCGGTCTCCTGTTGCAAAACCGGCAGACTGGCGCAGACCTGTGGGGGCGCCGGCATAAGTGCATCCCTTCTCGGTTGGGTTTCGCCAGGAGAAGTTTGTCGCTCCTCCTGGCTGGGGTGGCCAACGTGGTTACCGTGCAACGGTGGCAGCTCCCGAACGCGCTGCGGCAGTGGATGCCGCTCCGGCGCGAGCCTTCCGGTTTCTGCGGCGAGGCCGGTGGTGCACGGAGCGCGGACGGTCGGGCGCATTGAGGTGCGAGATAACCGCCGGTACCAGGCAGCCGATCTCACGGCGGCTGAAATCGTCGTCGCGGCCGTCAACCACCAGCATGAACAACGCGCCACAAAGCCTGTCATATATATAGATAGCGCCGGAGTTCGCTTGGCCTGGAACCGAGGTCGCCAAAACGAAGCCGTTGTGCGTCTCCTCGAGCCGCTGCAGGACCCCCTCCGATTTGCGCATGAGTTCATAGAGCACCTTCATGGGGGATTTGCCGCTCACGGTAGTCCAGAAACTGTACTCAACATTCATGGCGATCTCCTCGCGCTGGCTCTCGGGTCCGAGCCAGCCAGGTTGTCTCTAAGCGCAGGGCGGAGTGTTGCCACGCATCTCCATCGGAGATTCCCCTGTCACCTGGTGAATGGATTGCAACCGGGCCGAACGGCCCAGCCGCTGGATGTTGAGTTGGGAGTCTTAGGCCGCTTCGTCCACGAGGTAATCGGTAGGTTCGCCGACTGGCTCTGAGAGCTGGTCGAGGAGCGCTTCGACGAAGCGGGTGGCTGCCAGGACGCCGACGCCCAAGGAGGCGCTGGCAATCGTGACTGCAAGTTCTTTGCGATCAGCTGGCAGGACAGGGATGCTTGCGAGGGCGGATAGGGCAACACCCACACCACCCTCGAACTGTGCGCGTTTCTCATCGAACACGGTGGTGACCTCTTTTAGCCGGGTAGGTGGCCGAGGCACGAACGGTGCACCCGCCACTCACTGATGAATGGGAGCGTCTAGAACCCCCGCAAGAATGGTTTCCGCGGCGGGAACGAGAATGTCGGGCGGATGATTCGCGGCATATCCGCGAACACTGCCGGCGGGGTAAACAGGAAGGGTGAGCGGGTGGCGGTCGGCGTGATACGCCGAGGCCCAAAAGACGAACGATACGAAAACCGCATGGCAATCTCCTAAGTGACGGGATGCGCGATCAGCCAGGTCGGCCAACCGCAGGGCGAGTACTCGTACAGACGGGCCCGGTCCGGACAGTGAAGCCCAGGCACAGGTGGTTGTGGAATCAGATGAAATGACGGGGATGGGATGCCGGGCAGGTGATCTGTCCGGCAGGCAACGCCTTATACCGGCGCCGGGGTGGTTAGCAATCCAGACGGCCGAGCGCGAGTTCCAGACCTTGAATATCTCCAACGAGCGCGAGGGCCATCCGGCCTGAGTCGAACAATGCGTTCGCAAGCAGCATCACCTGGTCTTCGGTGACGCTTTCGATTGCCGCCTGTCTCTCTTCCATACTGACGGCACGGCTGAATGACAGGAACTGCCCTCCCAGTGCATTTGCTCGGGCAGCGGTTGTTTCCAACCCGATGCTCTGGTTGCTGAGGACCTGGTCTTTTGCGCGTCTCAGATCGCTTGGCGAGACGGGTTCCGTCTTCAGGCAGTGCAACTCCTGAAGGATGAGGTCCAGGACCGGCCTGACTCGAGTGCGAGAAGTGCCGCAATACACGCTGAAGTACCCGGTATTGTGGAAGGGCATGTAGTCGGCGGTAATGGAGTATGCCAGGCCGCGCTGTTCACGGACTGACTGGAAGAGACGCGAGCTTGGTCCGCCCCCCAATACCATGGCCGCTAGGTGCGCGGTGAAGTACCGGGCATCGGTGAGTGGCGGAGCAGGAACACCGATGAGCAATTGCACCTGCTCGCTCGGTTTGTCGATAAGTGTGCTCTCCGCAGATGCTTTGGGGAACGTCCCGCGGGGAAGGGATGTGCCGGCCGGGGCGCGGCCAAAGCACTGCTGCACCTTTGCCACCATATCGTCGTGCTGGAGGTTGCCGGCAGCGACGAACACCATATTCCGGCCAGTGAAGTGATCCTTTGCATAACGCACGAGCGTGTCACGGGTGAAAGAGCTCAATGTCTCCGGCGTGCCGCCGATTGGTAAGCTGATCGGGTCGCCCTTCCAGAGTGTCCGAATAAAGGCATCGTGGGCAAGGTACACCGGGTTGTCCTGGGTCGCGTTGATCTCTTCGAGGATGACGTCGCGCTCGCGCTCGATCTCCGCAGGAGGAAACTCAGGGTTCAGGATGAGGTCGGCAAGAAGGTTGAGCGCGCGGGTTACGTGAGTATCGAGAACGGTGGTGTGAAAGGCCACCATGTCCTGCGCAGTGAATGCGTTGAGGTATCCACCGAGCTCATCGGTGTCCAGGGAAATGCGCCGTGCCGACCGGGTGGTGGTGCCCTTGAAGACCATGTGCTCGACGAAGTGAGACAGGCCATTGTGTTCCGGCGCATCGTGACGCGCGCCTGTTTTGAGCCAGATACCCATGGACACGGAGCGGACATGTTCCATGCGCTCGGTGAGAACGGTCAGGCCATTGGGAAGGATGGTTGTGCGAATGTGATTGGTTGCGAGCACGGCGATCTCCGGAATTGCAACAGTGAATTGCGGCAGGGTTGGTGGGGTCAAGCCGGCCGCCATGGTTGGGCGACCGGCTTGGCTGTTCAGGTTGGGTTTAAGTAGCGTCGGGAATCTCCGCCTCCCACTTCCCGTTCTCCTTCCGGACGAGCCGGACCTCGGACAGGCTGGCGTGGTCGAGCGCTGTGGTGAGGTCCCAGTCGAGCGCACGCGACAAGGCCAGGCGCGCGGCGGCAATCGAACCGCCGAGCACTTTGATGATGCTTTCCTCGTAGCGCTGCTGGAAGAATTCCTCTTGGGTGTCGAAGCTGTCGGCGTCAGGGTCGTCGCTCGGGTTGAAGGCGAGATGTTGCGCAGCATCGATAAGGCTGAAAGGCTGGTAAGGTGAGCCGGTCTTCGCCCACTCGCTGTCGCGCGTGATGAAGAGGATGGCTTCGTCCTGGCTATCCTGGCTCCAACCTGCAAACGGCAGGTCCCACACAATCTGCTCGGGGGCGGCGCCGGACCGCTCAAGATCGAAGGACAGTTGGATGCTGCCGACGAGCGTCAGGTCCGATATTGGAGCAGCATCTTCGGCTGGTTTGTCGTCGATGGTCAGCTTGAAGTTGTGGCAACGGGCCATGCTGTCGTACCATTCGTAGCCCTCGAAGCCGCGCTCCAGTTGCACCGGCACTAGACTTCCCGGAAGCTGGCGGTCCCTGGACCCCAGGTCGAAAGTGAAGGAAGCAGTTTCGCAGGTGTCGTTATCCAGCGTCACGAGAGTGCACTCGGCCGCCTCGTACACCCTGGGGTGGTAGTCACACTGGTCGCCATCGAACGGCTCCTGTCCCGAGTTGCTGTCCTGCGCTGAGACGAAGAATGGCTGTAGGTACGCGACGGCCGGTTTCAGGAAGATGCCGAGATCCAACGCTTCCTTGTATACCGGGAAAGGCGCGATGTGCTCGTCTACGGTTGCCAGGTATTCGAGGAGCGTCCTCCGCACCTGCCTCCGCAGCACACTGAACGCCTGGTCGTAGACAAGGTCAGTGCGGTCGGGAAGCTTCAAGTGCAAACTCGTGGTGGACACGATGTCAACGCGCGCGGTGATATTAAGCGGTGTAATGTGTGCTGGTGAGAGCACAATCTTCCCCAGGTCGCGCTCCAACAGGGTGACGCGGATGGCGTTGCCGTGAAAATTCACCGTCTCCCACGGCGCGGAATCACCGAGAAAGACGCCGATACGCACGCCGTCCACTTCCTTGATGTACGCGGCGCCGGCGAGGAAGTCCTGCCGTCCCAGCACGACGCCGTTGAACAGAACGTCTACGGGTCCGTGGCGCACGACGCGTTGGAGGGTTTCTTTGATGCTCGTCTCTGCCTCCTCGCGAATGAAGACCAGGGTTGTTCCCGTTTCGGGGTCGGGAGTGTCCTGGTCGCGGACCTGTACCGGTTCCTTGCCCAGGAAAGCCTCGGTGGTGATGGTCGCAGTCTTGCCGCGGCTGCTCACCGTGACCCCGCTATGCAGGAGCGCGAAGAGGCCCATGCCGGCCGGATCCTCGGCGCGCTCGACTGCCTCATCCCAGCCCGACTCGCCCAGGTAGAGCAGTTTGTTGAAGTCGTCGATGCCGGAGCCATTGTCCGTGAAGGTAATGCGAGTGGTTCCGGCGGCGGCTCCGGGGTTGGTGGTGACGGAGACGAGAGACGCGCCGGCGCGCCGGGCATTCTGGAGCAGCTCGACGAAGACCTGGCTGAGTCTGTTCGTAAACAGTCGATCCGCCTTGTTGAGAATCCTGGCGCTCACATGCGCCTGAATGGTTTGCACGATGGACTCCTTGTGGCCGCCTCACTCAGTAGGGAACGGCCGTTCTCGTTTGCGAGTGCAAGTGCTGACAAAGAAGTTGTGCCGGTGTGGCGACAACCAGAATGGAGCGGGTTCGGCCTACGGCAGGGTGTTGCCACACATCCAAGTTGGTGGATTCCCGTATTGCCGAACCGTCCGGAAGTTGTGAGCAGTTACCGGGAGGAAGCTGCCGCTGTGGCCAAAGCCGCCTTGCGCGCAGCCGCCTCGGCCGCCTGCTCGTTAAAGCACGCCCGAACCAGATAGTCCTGCGCCTGTTCGTACCGGTTCCAGTTGTTGCGAGAAGTTCCGCGACGCATAGTGTTCTCCTTGAGAAAGAAATTGGTTGGCGATCTGCCATGAAGGCAAACCGGAAGGTAGAGGTTTCGCCCCCCACCTTCGGTGGAGAGGTGTCATTCTGCTGAAATGGAAAGTTGGGTTGCTCTTGCACACGCAAGACTCAAGACAGCTACTCGTGGAAGGGGTGAGATTTGCCGGGAAGGCTCGGAACTCGATCAGCCGAACGGCAGCCAAACGCAGCAAGTCAACGCAAGACGGACGCACAGCCGTGCGCAGTTGCACGGACAAGAGCCAAAACAGAAACTGGCGGATATGCCAGAGAGGCATCGGGAAGGCAACGAAGTCGGTCAGCCGAACAGCATCAGAGCGCGGCAAGTCAGCACATACGTGTTGCACATCCGAGCGCAGTTGCACGGACAAGAGCCAAAACAGCAACTGGCGGATTTGCCAGAGAGGCTTCGGGATGGCAACGAACTCGGACAGCCGAACAGCATCAGGGCGCGGCAAGTTAGCGCAAAGGCGTTGCACATCCGAGCGCAGTTGCACTGACAAGAACCAAAACAGCTACTGGCGGATGTACGAGAGGCATCGGGAAGGCAACGAACTCGGTCAGCCGAACAACATCAGAGCGCGGCAAGCCAGCGCAAAGGCGTTGTGCAGCCGAGCGCAGTTGCACGGACAAGAACCAAAAAAGCAACTGGCAGATGTACCAGAGAGGCGTCGGGATGGCAACGAACTCGGTCAGCCGAAAAGCATCAGAATGCGCGCAAGTCAGCAAAAGGCGTTGCACATCCGAGCGCAGTTGCACGGACAAGAGCCAAAACAGCAACTGGCGGATGTGCCAGAGAGGCGTCGGGATGGCAACGAACGTCGGTCATCCGAGCATCATCAGAACGCGGCAAGTCAGCGCAAAGTAAGGTGCCGTTTTGCAAGAAAGCTAACACAGGCAAAATGGCTGAATTAGGGGGTTTTACAGCGATTCTGCGTCTCGTAGCGACCCTGGCCAAGAACCACAATGGCGGCGCTAACGGCTAGTAATATCAGGACATTAGGCGGCTGCATAAGGAGAGCAGGCAGTGCTGCCGGAAATGTGTAAGTTCGGCACAATACCGACAGCATTTCGACTAAGGTTCGACATTGGTGGCGCAGGGGCGTGTTAATGAAGTGGTTAACAGCTCAAGTGTCGCCGAAAGCTGTCCTGGGCGAGCACGTCGCGTAACGATGCTTCAAAAGCACGGTCCAAATACCAGCACCGCGTCTACACCGCGAGGGACCAACCATGGTTAATAAATGGTGACGAAGCTGCCCGGGTTCGTGAAATGCAGAGCGATAGAGTCGAGTTGGAAGAACGCTGCCGGCGCGAGGGAGCAACCGGGTCATGATGCGGCAGACGGTTGGCACGACGCGCAACCTTGCGGCTGAATGCCGGAGATCTGGAATAGCATGGGACGGTGTGACGGACAAGTCTAATGCTGTTGCGCCGGACGAGTAGCAACGGACGTGGCGCAACACCGTCCAGGATGACGGGCGAACGTGCGACGGGATGCCCCGGAACTGCGACGGCCGAACTGTGGCAGACCGGCGCAATGCGGCAAAAGGCGGTTGCTCATTCGTGCGCAGTTGTACGGGCGAGACTCACGGCTGTCATTTATTTGGGCTACAGGGATCTTTGAAACCGCAGGTCGAGTTGATGAACCGGTTCATAGCTTAAAATCTTATTGCGACTGTGGTGGTCGAGTACGGAGCGCAATGGAGCCTCGAAAAGGCGGTCCATATTCCAGTAGTTAGTACGTACGCTGGCCCCTTTGGTGAGAAACTGGTCGTAATCAACAAAGTAGACGAAGCCGCCCAGCCTCTTGAAATGTGGAGCGATCGAATTGAGCAGTTTAGGCCTGTCGAGGAAGAAGATCACCATATTCAGGTACTTTTCCGACTCCAGGCACGCGCACAACTTTCTATAGCGGCTGGAACTCTGTTGCCATCTCTCGTATTCAACCGCGAAGCGTACATGGCCTGTTGGCAGAACCAGCTCGCCAACCGAGTCGTAGTCCTTTGCCAGACCGGATGCGCCGACAAAGCTGTTGTCCGATCTCACCTGGAAATCCGACATCCAGTAACGGGTTGGGAACTCGCTCACGAACTGGAGCATGATTCTGTTCTGTCCCACGAAATGAAAGAGGCTGGCAGGGTCCTTTATCGCGTTTGTGTCGCACAGGAGATCGTCGCCACTGCCACGGAGATACGCCATTCCGGCAGGTGTAGCAGCATACGCGATCGTGTTTGTCGTCTCGTAAAGTCTGCGGCTTACCGCATACCCAGACTCCTTTAGCCGGAAGAGCAGCCGGTAGATCAGTTTCCCTTCTTGCGTCCAGGGGATCCGATGGAAGTTGGCAATGCGCCGCACCATCTCCGGTGTACACCATCCGTAGCAATTCAGGATGCAAAGCACGTGGTACTCCCGCCCGGTGAGACCGATGACATTACGCGTCTTCCTGTTCTTCGTCCGAACCTGTGCGGCGCTCGATGCCAATGTCTGGCCGGACAACGAGCGTGCAGATGGCACGTAAGTGTCGGGTGTCACGGCGAGCGCATCGCCGCCGACAAGTATATCGAGGTTTGGGTCTTGCAATGCGTCCACGGTCGTATCCAAGGTGCTGTTGTTAGACGGCGCTCATAGTGGCAGCGGCGGACGCCAGGACAAGCCGCGCGTACCGCTAAGATGCCCGGTCATCCGGCCACACAATCCGGTCGCACATGACGCTGCGCACGACAACCATGTACGTAGCGACCGGCGAGCGGGGAGTGGCAGCACAACGAAAGAGCTGCCGGGTTGGAGAGTGCAGGGTTTCAATTCCGTTGGTCACCGCGATAATGTGCCGCAGATTGGCTGGAACGGTCGCGCGTAGGAAACCGGCAACATTGAGACAGACGATGCCGGAGATTTTCCAGCACCTGTACCAATGCTTGCCGCTGATGCCGCGCGGGACAGCCGTACCATTGAAAAGCACAGAGCCACGAGGGACGAAATGTCCGTCGGTGTCTGCTGCGGTCCACGTCCACCTGTAGGACGTGAGTTCGGCGCAATCGGCAATGATGGGGTCAATTTGTGCCCTCGAACTCTGCGAGCCGGTCGGCGAGTTGGTGTATCGTAGCGCGCTGATTCCTGACTTTCTCCCCCAAGGAGCGCATGCGGCGCAGAGAGTCTTCCGCCTTGACGCATTCGACTCCATTGATCTCGAAAACTTGATCACCCATACATGTTCGGCCTTGCACTTCGACAACCAGCGCGTTTGCCTCAACAACAGGCGGCGCGTCACCTGCGTCGTTGGGGAGTAGCGATTGCGTGGATTCTTTGCTGTCGTATACGGCCAGTGCTTCTTGCCGGCGTTCTTCTTCCTCGTTGAATTCGATACACAAGCGGTCATACACCTCCACCAGCTCATTGTGCTTGTTGATGGCGAACCGTGCGTTTTGGTAAGCCTTGTCGCGCTGGTCAATCAGGACCGCGGCAGCTCGGACAAAACACTCCTGCCGTACTTCCCACAGGTCCGTGTACCACCAGATGTAGCCCAGGGCAGCCAGCAAGCAGAGCACCGAAATTACGCCGCTCCACCAAACCGCGGTCGCGATCTTGTACTGGACTGCTGGGTTCTGGCAGGCGTACAGCAGGCCTCCAGGATCCGGATTGCACAGGTTGACGGCGCGCCGCATTGCGTCCTGGACGGACGGTCTTTGGCTGAACCGTTGACTGTAACCGGACGGGTCGGTCGGTTGCGCAGGGTGCGCGCCCTGTTCCGCCTGTTGCGCATGCAGGCTGCGACCTGGGTCACCGCGCGGAACCTGCTGAGTCTGTGCGGTCGCGACCGCTACCAATGCGGCCAGCGCGACTGAGCATAGTGCGGACAGGCGCAACACCGTGAAGTGGGTCCGTGTGTGGCCCTGGATATCGTTGGGTATGTTGTTCTGTGCAATGTCCATGGAGAGATAATCCCAAAGAACGAACTTGGAAGGGAAGGTCTACATTTGAAGTATTTTTAACAATGTCATTATTTTGCGACGCCCCGCGCGCCGCCGACTCTGAGGGTATGTCACCCTTACCCGCAGGCTTCGATGAGCATCTGGTTGAGGGTCTAAGCAACGCCCGACGTGCCGCGCTGTGCCCAACCACTCAGACTTCCCATCTAGAACACCCCCTTGAACCCCGATAAAACCCGATCTCCTCAGCCCCAGTGTGCCGGTTGTGTGCCCGACTAGGGACCACCCCGCGGGCCTTCAGGGAAACGGCAGGGGCTGAACGCCCGCCAGTCTCTCCTTCGCTAACCCACCAATAAAACCAACCCTCAGCCGCGGCCACGTGTGCCGCTTTTTCGTGTTTCAGGAGGCAAGTATGGCTCGAAAGACTGGCCAGATCATCCGCCGTGGACCCAGTACATGGATGGTTCGCATCTATGTCGGCCGCAATCCGGAGACCCGGAAACGCAAATACATCGGGAAATCCATTCACGGCGGGCTGCGCGTCGCACCGGCTCACCTCCACCGTATGCTTGCTGAGCGGGACCTCGGCGCAACATCCGCTCCTCCCGGCAAACCTTAGGCCAGTACCTCGATCACTGGCTCGACACCTCTGCCCGGCCGCGATTGCGTGCGAAAGGCTTCCGCGACTAGTCGATCCTGCTCGCGCAGTAAATTCGACCACGGCTAGGTTCACGACCACTCGGAGAGGTTTCGCCGGCGGAAAACCAGGCGCTCTATAGCGAATTGCTCAACCGAAAGCTGTCGGCGCGCACGATTCGCTATACGCACGCAGTCCTCTTTTCGGCGTTGCGGCAGGCGGTGCGGTGGAAGCTGCTTCTGTCTAACCCGATCGAGAATGTCGATCTGCCACTGCAGCCGCGGCGGCGTTTCACCGTATTCGATGTCGAGCAGACGAAATCACTCTCTGCTCGATCCCTTTTCCCTGTTACACCACCAGTGGACAGCCTGAATGTTTTCCGGATGTCCGACCTAAAGGAAGACGAACAGGGGGCGCGGCCCGGATCGAGACGAGGCCATAGGCGACGAGGGATCTACTCAAGAGTGAAAAAGAGACCCTCAACTTCACCAATCTGGTGTAAAGTGGTGAGGTCGAAGGGAGTGCCAAAATGCGAGATGGGAAGTCAAGACACAAAATCCAAAAGGCCGGGGAGAAGGACGTAGTTCGGGCATCGATCAGTTTTCCTTCTGACCTTTAGCCATCTCGAGGAACTAGCACTGCAAAAGAAGGTATCCTTGGCCTGGGTGGTACGCGACGCAGCGGAAAAGTATATCGCAGGCGGAGCCACAATGGAGACGGGGGGCCGGAAGAAATGAATGTTTTCGACTTGCGCGACCGTGTCGTCAGCGACTATGCCAGATACATCCGGAGTTTTATCGATATTGCCGATCCCGCAATCAGCCAGAAGGTCGATTCGGATCTTGCCGAAGGAAAGCTCTGGCCCGACCCCCTCCTCCAGTTCAATCCTGCCTACGAACAGGTTGGCACCGTCGAAGAGATCGCACAAACAGGCCTTTTGCACCATGCGCTACCAGATATTTTCAAGGGTTTCTCCCTTTACCAGCATCAATTGGAGGCCATTCGTCTCGGGATAGCGGGTAAAGACTTCGTCGTCACCTCTGGCACTGGGTCAGGAAAATCCCTCACTTACATCGGAACTATTGTTCACCGGCTCCTGGCAGAACCACAGTCAGAAGGGGTTTCCGCCGTCATTGTTTATCCGATGAACGCCCTCATCAATTCACAGACCAACGAATTCAATATTTACAAGAAGAACTACGAAGACGCGACCGGAAAGAAGTTTCCCATAACCGTTGGGCAATATACGGGGCAGGAGAAGAGCGGGCCGCGCCATGAAATGCAGGAAAATCCGCCCCAAGTTCTCCTCACGAACTACATGATGCTTGAGCTTCTACTGACTCGACTGCATGAACGGAAGATCCGCGACGCCATTTATAACAACCTCCGGTTTCTTGTATTCGACGAACTTCACACCTATCGTGGACGGCAGGGCGCCGACGTCGCAATGCTCATCCGTCGCATTCGTGCGCAGTGCAAGCAGGACGTTGTCTGCATCGGGACATCGGCCACAATGGTCTCGGTAGGCACCCTTGAAGCGCAGCGCGAGGAAGTCGCGGCCGTTGCCAGCACAATATTCGGCAAGCCCTTTACCGCTGCCCAGGTTGTCAATGAAAAATTGCGTCGCTCGCTGGAGTTCTCCGGCACACTTCCAGACGAAAGCACCCTGTTGAAGGCCATTGAAACTGGTATCGACATCTCCGCCAGCGAAGGTGAACTCCGATCTAACCCCATTGCCGTTTGGCTGGAAAACCAGATAGCACTTGATGAACAGGAAGGGCAACTCATACGACGCAAGCCGCTTCAGGTCGGAGAAGTAGTCGCTTCCCTCTCCAAGGCATCAGGACAATCCGAAGCCGTTTGCAAGAAGACTATTGCTGACCTCCTTCATTGGATCAGTTGCGTCAATCAAAAGCTGATGGAAAAGGGGTCGAGGTACACAATACTCCCTTTCAAGCTTCATCAGTTTATCGCCCAAACCGGTTCCGTCTATACGACTCTTGACCAAGAGGAGGCCAAGCGCTTCATTACCCTTGAACCGGGAATATACAAGCAGGACGACGAGAACAAGAAGCGTATTTACCCGAACGTCTTTAGCCGGGCAACTGGCCATCCGTTCTTATGTGTTTCCCTTGCCAACAACCTTCTCGAACCTCGTGAGTTTAGGGCGAGTTCCAACGAAGACGACGAAGATGGGGATCAGAGCAGAGACGGCTACCTGATCGTTGGAGAAAGCGTTTGGAATCCAGAAACAGACCTCCAAGATCTCCCTGGGGCCTGGGTGCGCCACGCTCGAAATGGCGTAATCGTACCCGATTCTAAGAAAGCTCCGCGGTTCCCTCGAAAGATATGGTTCGATGAATACGGCAATTATTCTGATAAGCCTTCTGAGAACCTGAAACTGTGGGGCTGGTTCATGCCCGCCCCCCTTCTTTTCGATCCCACGGGGGGCGTCATATTTGACCCCAAAACCAACGAAGGAACGAAGCTTACTAAACTCGGCAGTGAAGGACGTAGTACCTCTACTACTATTACTGCCTTTTCTATCCTCAGCCGCCTCCAGCAAGCCGGCTATCCAGCCAAAGATCAGAAGATACTGAGCTTTACGGACAACGTACAAGATGCCGCCCTCCAGGCCGGCCATTTCAATGATTTTGCGCAGGTCGTTCAGTTGCGATCTGCCATATACAGAGCTTTGCAGGCTGCTCCAGACCAGGCCCTGACCTACTCGACGATTGGAGAAGCGGTATTCAAGTCTCTGAACCTTTCGTTCCTCGATTTCGCCAACCGCGATTCCGAACCGATACTGGCCCCGGTGAAACGCGACTATGAGTTGGCCCTTCAGTCATTTCTGTTTTATCGGGCCGTAGGCGACCTTCGTCGAAGCTGGCGCATTGTCTTGCCGAATCTCGAACAATGCGCCCTGCTGAAGATCGAGTATCAGTACATCAATGAGGTCGCGAATCACCCCGACCTATGGTCAGATGTCCCCGTTCTTGGTGCTCTTGCAGCCAAAGAACGGCGGGACGTTATCGAAGCCATTCTCGATTTCTTCCGCCTTGAGTTCGCACTCCACAGCGAGAACTTTCTGACCCCATCCCGGCTCAAGGAGTATGAGAAGGTATTTCGCGAGCGTCTGAAAGCACCCTGGACCATCGAACGTGCAGAAGAGCTTCGCGAACCCTGTGTCATCCGTTATGAGCCGCTCCACAGGTCTGCTCGGCTGATTTCAAAGAGCCTTGGGCCAGCAAGCGGACTCGGCAAATTCCTCAAGGACCTTGCGAAAAAGCATGGTGTGGACCTCAAAGGAGACAATTACAAGAACTTTGTTCTTCTTCTTATGGGCAAACTTAAGGATGCCGACTATCTCGTCGCGCAAAAAGCCCGTAGCGAGGACAACGCCGACATTACAGTCTTCCGGCTTCGAATCGACAAGATCCTCTGGTGCCTGGGAGATGGTGAAACTGTTAAGTTCGATCCCATCAAGCGCCGAGCATACAAGCAGCACACCCCACGTCCAAATGAGTTCTTCCGTGATATGTACCGCGACTTTGCGCCTGCCAAGCGCCTCCGCGCCGAAGATCACACTGGCTACGTGAAAACGGATGATCGGGCAGACCGTGAAGACCGCTTCCGTGCTGATTGGTATATCGACGAGAAAAAGACCCAGCCCGATCACGCTAAGATCCGCAGCCATTCGATCTGCGCTCTCTTCTGCTCCCCCACAATGGAACTTGGCATCGATATCGGAGGCCTCGCGGTCGTTCATCTTCGCAATGCACCCCCCAACCCTTCGAATTACGCTCAGCGCTCCGGCCGCGCAGGTCGAAGCGGGCAGGGCGCGCTAATCGTTACATATTGTTCCAGCTACTCCCCACATGACCGGCACTACTTCCAGCACCAGACCGAGCTGGTGGCAGGTGCGGTGCTGGCACCTCGGCTCGATCTTTGCAACCGCGAACTGCTGCTCACGCATCTCAACGCGCTAACTATCAGCGAAATAGGATTGCCCGGCCTAGAGGCCCAAGGTGATATGCCGCCCTCGCTCATGCGGCTCATTGTGGATGACAACGCAAATATGCCTCTGTCCACGGTCGTCCGCGACGGGCTGCATATTTCACCCTCTTATCACATGCAGATTAGGATGACATTCAGCCGGGCCATTCAGGATTTTCGCGAAAAGCTCGGCGTTCAGGCGCTATGGTATTCGGATACGTGGATCGAACAGAATCTTGGGAATATCGCCGACAATTTGGACAGCTCCATGAACCGCTGGCGCAACATGTACCGTTCCGCCCGGGCTCTCCTTTCCCGTGCTACACAGCCAATTGAAAGTGGGCTACTCACGGTCGGAAGCGATGAATACAAGAAGTACAAGCGTCATCAGGACCAGGCCAACCGACAGCTTAATTTGTTACGAAACGACATCAGCTTATCCGTCGGCGCCGAGCGTTCAGAGTTCTACCCCTATCGTTACCTTGCTTCTGAAGGTTTCCTGCCAGGCTACAATTTCACGCGCTTACCCCTCCGGGTTTTTGTGCCGGCAGGTGATTCAACGGGCGAATTCATCTCTCGTCCGCGTGTTATTGCCCTGCGCGAATTCGGGCCCCGCAACCTCATCTACTACAACGGCAGCAAGTTTAGTGTCTCGCAACTCATCGTGCAGGATGCCGAATCTTCACTGACCGAGGCCAAAATCAGTACCAAGACCGGCTACTTTCTCACTGGCGAGCAGAAGGACTTGGAGATATGTCCCT